>OGKD01000126.1_pt1 | contig 73697 bp, 109 predicted proteins | sample 1572371 | NCBI WGS metagenome assembly OGKD01 (sample SAMEA2582096, study PRJEB24529) | metagenome | biome: Human gut stool | place: China | collected 2011 | reverse complement strand
GCATCTCAATGCTGTCCTTATCCTCCCCCGTGGAGGCAACAAAGGTCAAATATTCTGCCGCACAAGAACGTACCAATGCTGAATCTTTCTTTTTGCTTTCCATCTCAGCCCTCGATTTCTGCCACGATCTGGTCAATGGCGGCCCGCAGTTCATTCTCCCGTGCTACGATTTGCGCAATTTCAGCGTTCAGCTTTACAATGTCGATTTTCTCGCGGGTGTCCCTGGCCTCCACATAAGTGGAAACCGACAGATTATAGTCATTTTCCTGTACCTCGGAATACTCTGCCAGATGGGAAAAGTGTGCTTCTTCTGCCCGCTGTGCAAAGGTGTCCACTATTTTGTTAATGTTCTCCGGGGTGAGTTTGTTGTTGTTCGTCACCTTGACGCACTCGGAAGAAGCATCAATGAACAGCACCTTATTGTCCGTTTTGCCCTTTTTCAACACCATGATGCAGGTGGCAATACTGGTACCAAAGAACAGGTTGCTCGGCAACTGGATGATGCAGTCAATGAAGTTGTTGTCCACCAGATATTTGCGGATCTTCTGTTCTGCACCGCCACGGTACATAATGCCGGGGAAACAGACGATTGCTGCCGTGCCGTTGGAAGCCAGCCATGCCAGCGAGTGCATAATAAAAGCCAAGTCTGCCTTGCTCTTCGGAGCCAGCACACCAGCCGGAGCAAAGCGAGGGTCATTGATGAGCAGCGGATTTTCGTCACCGGCCCACTTGATGGAGTACGGCGGATTCGATACGATCAGCTCAAAAGGTTCATCATCCCAGTGCCGCGGATTGGTCAGCGTGTCCTCACAGGCAATGTCGAATTTGTCAAATTCGATGTCGTGCAGGAACATATTGATGCGGCACAGGTTGTACGTTGTGATGTTGATTTCCTGCCCAAAGAAACCATTGCGCACGGCATCCCGTCCCAGCACCTTTTCTGCCTTCAGCAGCAGCGAACCAGAGCCGCAGGCAGGGTCATATACCTTGTTGATTTCCTTCTTGCCTACGGTACCCAGCCGGGTCAGCAGCTCCGAAACATCGGCAGGCGTAAAGAACTCGCCACCGGACTTGCCCGCATTGCTGGCGTACATGGTCATCAGGTATTCGTAGGCATCGCCAAAGGCATCAATGTCATGATCTTTCACATCGCCAAGGTTCATATCTGCTACGCCGTTCAGCAGCTTCACGAGCTTTTCATTGCGTTTGGCAACGGTCGCGCCCAGCTTGTTGCTGTTCACATCGTAATCATCAAACAGCCCTGCAAACTGTCCCTCAGAGGAGCTGCCCTTTGCGGATTCCTCAATGTGCCGGAACACCGTTTCCAACGTTTCATTGAGGTTTTCATCGCTGGCCGCTTTTGCCCGTACATTGCAGAACAACTCACTGGGCAGGATGAAGAACCCTTTTTCCTGTACCAGCTCTTCCCGTGCCTGCTCTGCCTCTGCATCAGACATATCTTCATAGCGGAAATCCGGGTTGCCTGCATCAATTTCGCCCTGATTGATATAGCTGGCAATGTTCTCCGAAATATAACGGTAGAACATCGTACCGAGAACGTAGCTTTTGAAATCCCATCCGTCCACTGCGCCGCGCAGATCATCCGCAATCGCCCAGATTGCACGGTGCAGCTCTTCGCGTTCCTGCTCTTTTTTGGTGTCTACCATTTTTATTTCCTCCATCAAATGCAGATTTCCGCATTGTTTTCTTTCGTTTTAACATAGTAAAAGTACCACTATTGGTACACCATGGTGTCTTTTTCTAAAAAGGATACACTTTTCCTTTATACTACTCTAGTAAAGCGTACCACAGCTTTTCCGTGATTGCAAGCCGATAAAAATTTCTATTGCATTTTTCTGCGGCGAAATATCACTTACACTTATATGTACAGCCCCCGCCAACGTCCGCTGGCGGGGGGCTGCTTTGCTTAAAGCTCTACGCTGTTCTGCCTGTTCTTCTTCTGGCTTCTATCCGCGGTCTGCTCCTGTCCCCTCATAAGCCCAATGACCTGCTGCATCTTTTCGGCACCGAAATAGTTCCATACTCGCCTGAAATCACGTTTCATCGCATAGAGCTGAGAGTTTTCAGCCTCCACCTCATTCAGCCGCTGGCTTAGATGATGGGTAGCTTTCTTCTCGTCCTGATAGAAGTGCAGATACTTATCCCGCTCATCCTTGACCTCCCAGTACTTCCGATGGAGGGCAAAGAGTACCTTCACCAACTTCTGGATCAGCGGCATGGCCTTCTTCTCCCGATAGCTCTTGGCGGTCTCAAATGTGGCTGCTTCTGGCACCCATTCTTCTGGCCGCTGGGAATACTGTGCTGACAGGCTTTCCAGCCCATCCATAATGGGAGCCAGCTTGTTCAGCTTCTGGCTCTGCTTCTGGTAGGCTTTGTCTGCCTGTTGCGCCCGCTGTTCCGCTGCATCTGCCGCTGTCTGCACGGTTTCCAGCTGCTCCTGCATCTCAGCCAGATCAGCCTGACACTCCTGCTTGGCAGCTTCCAGAGCCGCTACCTCTTTACTACGCTCCTGCTTTTTGAAGTCCAGCACAGACAGGTGCTCTTCGTGGGTGCCTTTCTGTTCCCACTCGATGCCATGCCTCTCCATCACGGCAGCAAGCTGCTCTTTCTCGGCGTTGATCCACTGGTTCAGCTCGGATTCCCGTTTAGAACCGCCTGCAAACCCCAATGCCTTCAACGCCTGCTTCAGGGAAACCTTTGTATCCAGCCCTTTGCCCTTCCAGCCGGACACATACGGCACGAAGTCGATGTGCAGATGGGGCGTAGCTTCGTCCATGTGGAGGAAAGCCCCGAACACCCGCAGTGTCGGGTTCCGCTCTTGGAAGCCCTGCATATACTCGTCCAGCAGTTCCTTTGCCAGTGCGCCATTCTCGGTCAGGACACCCATATCATCTTTGTTGCCGATCTGGACGATCAGCTCATGGAAAAGCTTTTCCTGCTTGCCTGTCCGCAGGTGCTCATAGTAGTCGGTGATATAGCGGTCCTTGCGCTTCTGCTTGGCATTGTAACGCTTCACTGCCTCGTCAAACAGTTCGTGGTACACCTTCTGAATCGGCTCATCCCGGTACACGACATTCAGGCTGCTGCGCTTCGGGTCTACGTTTTCAGCGGTGAAACTTCTCCGGTTATGGTTGAGGGAGCCGGGACCCCGCATTGCGGAAATGGTTCTTTTCAATCGCACGTCCTTTCTCTGGGAGAAGGTACTGGTGCCGGACACGGCAAAGGCTTTGTTACTTTCGTCGAAAGTAAACGCAAAAGCACTTTTGACAGACGTTCCGTCCATCAAAAGATGCCTTTGCGCCCTGCCGGGGGCTTCCGTCTGCGGACGGGGTTTCGCTGCACCTCGCCGCTGCCCGGTCCAACACCACCTTCCTGCGTGATTGCATTCACAGGAGCGTGACACGCTCCTGTCCTCTGCCAATAGAGGAACTCACCAGCGGAAGCTTTCTGGCACGCCTCGTCTGTCCAGATACTCCTGCCGAGCCTGCTCCCGCTGTTCCTCGGTGGGTGCTGTCTTGTACTGGGCATACAGCTCATGCCGCAGCATCGCATCCAGTTTTTGCTCCAAGCCCTGTTCAATCATCTCTTCGTACTCATTTTCGCTGCTCAAATGATAATGCAGCAAGGCGACGAAAAGTTCCTGTGAAATTTGCACGTTTTTCATCATTATCACTATCCCGTGTCGGTTGTGTCGATTGTGACGGTATTTTACATAGTAGCAAAAATACCGTCACAACCGTCACGAATCGTCACGCCCCAGAATTTTCCAGCGTTAATTTGACCACCCTGCCCTCATGGGTGCGCCTGCTTTCGTACCGAATCCCATAGTCGTTGTAGAGCCTGTCGGCACTCACATTCAGCTTCCGGGTCAGGATGTTTGCCTGTATGCTCACACCCGGCAGACGTTCCAGAAGTTCCGTGGGCGCACCGCTCCACTCCGGCTGTTCCGGGGTGAGCATCTTTGCCACCACTTCCAGAAGCGGGTCGGGCGGCAGCTTCCAAAGTTCCGTTTCGGCTCCTTGGAACTCCCACACGCAGCGTTCCCGGTCAAACTCCAATGTCAGCTCCTGATCCGGCTGGTCACGTCCCACAATGTCCAGTAGTGCGGTGTTGTCCGTGCGCCGCTTCTTCTGCATGATGAACGCGCCATCCGCTGCACCCAACAGACCGTTGGTGCCGGAGATCATATCAAAGCTGTCCTCGGCTTCCATCTTCCGGGTGTGATGAACCACCAGCAGGCAGATGCCGTACCTGTCGCTGAAAGTTTTCAGTTTGGTCACGATCTCGTAGTCGCTGGCGTAGCTGTATCGGTCACCGCCGATCTCCCGCACCTTCTGCAGGGTGTCGATGATGATGAGCCGTACATCCGGGTGCTCCCGGATGAATCCTTCCAACTGCTGGTCAAGTCCCTCGCTCACGGACTTAGCTTGCGTTGCGAAGTAGAGATTGTTGGTCTCCTCTACCCCGAACATCCGGGAGAGTCGCCGCTGCAGCCGGGCGTAATCGTCCTCCAATGCCAGGTAGAGGACGGTGCCCTGATGCACCTCGTACTCCCACAGCGGAAGCCCCATCGCCACATGGTAGGCAAGCTGCCCCATGAAGAAGGACTTACCCACCTTGGGCGCACCTACAAAGAGGTAGGTGCCGCTGTACAGCAGGTCGTTCACGATGGGTCTCCGGGGTGGATACACCGTGTCGTACAGTTCGGTCATTGATACCGTGTTCAGCCCGAAATTGTTTGACTTTTTCGCGGCTTGCAGATTGATTTGCTTGTCAGAATTTGTTATAATATTGGTGTTGATTTTTGAGGACGACTGTACCGCATCTGCGCCAACAGATGCACCCGGTACGGTCGTTTTTCTATTGTCCGTCATTCGCATTCCTCCTTAAGTCCGTTCAACGTCAGAGCCACCATTTGCAGGGTCTCCAGCAAGTCCGGCGGGACTTCTTCATCCACGGCCAGCCGCTGCAATTCCTGATAGATTAGCTCCATCTGGCCTCGTAGGGCTTTGTAGACCCTTGGGTTGCCTACCACAGTGATCTCCCGGTCGGTCAGGCGGCGGATGATATACTCCTGTTTGGTCAGCCCGGAGAGCTTTACCTTGGCTTCCAGAATCTCGTCCTCTTCCGGGGACATTCGGAAGGCTACTACCTTGTTCCGCCAGCGGCCTTGTTGGTCGAGTACTCGTTCCATTTTCATCCCTCCCTTCGCTCCATGTCCAGCTTCTGCGCCATCTCCTGCTGCTTCGAGGGGAAGAGGTGGGCGTACTTATAGGTGATGTCCACGCTCTCATGCCCCACCCGGTCTGCGATTGCCAGCGCCGAGAAGCCCATCTCGATCAACAGTGATACATGGGAGTGCCGCAGGTCGTGGATTCGTATCCGCTTTACTCCGGCTGCCTTGGCTCCCCTGTCCATCTCGTGGTGCAGGTAGCTCTTGGTCACCTCAAAGATCCGCTGGTCTGGCTGGACTTTGTAGAGGGATTTCAGGTAATCCCTGATCTCGTCCGTCAGAAACTGTGGCATCTGGATGACCCGGACGCTCTTGGGCGTTTTCGGGTCAGTGATCACATCCCGGCCTTTCATCCTTTGATAGGATTTGGTGATGGAGAGCAGCCCCTTGTCCAAGTCGAAGTCTGCCGGGGTCAGAGCCAGCAGCTCGCCCTCCCGGATGCCACACCAGTAGAGGACTTCAAAGGCGTAGTAGGATTGCGGCTTGTCCATCATCGCTTCCGCAAACTTGAGGTACTCCTCCTTCGTCCAAAAGAGCATTTCCTTGTGCTTTTCCGACCCCATGCACCCAGCTGTGGCCGCTGCGTTTGATTTCAGCCCATAGAACCGGACGGCGTGGTTCAGAATGGCACTGAGTTGTCCATGCAACGTCTTGAGGTAGGTCGGCGAGTAGGCCTTGCCGTTCTTGTCCCGGTAGTTCAACATCTCGTTCTGCCATGCGATTACATCTCGCGGCTTGATCTCGCTGAGCCGCTTTTCTTTGAAATACGGTAAGATTTTCGTTCGGATGATGTGCTCTTTGGTAGACCAGGTGTTTTCCCGGAGTCGCTTTTTCTTGTCCGTGATATAAATTTCCACGAACGCTTCAAGGGTCATGGTCAGGTCTGCTGCCTACTGAAGAAGGAACTCCCGCTCCCACGCCAGAGCGTCCTTCTTGGTGGCAAACCCCCGTTTCAGCTTCTTCTGCTTCACACCTTGCCAGTTCTCGAAGTAGAAGGAAGCGTACCATGTGCCCTGTTTGCTATCCTTGTAGGCTGGCATCCTATCACTCCTCTCCTGCCCCGTAGATTTTCTCCTGATAGTACCTCCTGCTTACCCGGCCTCCTACGGTCGTGTAGCCTTTGGCCTTCAGTTCCTCGTTCCACTGGGCGATCATTTTGTACGCCAGACCCTGGGAGATGTCCAGCTCCTTTGCCAGCTCGTCTGCCTTGATAAAAATGCTATTTGCCATTTTTTGTCCTTTCCTTGTCGGTTTCGTTTCGGTGCCGCTTCATCCTCGCTGACTTCCGGCAGGCATATCCCCTTTGCGGTGCTGTGCCGTCCCCTTACGGAGCGCTCGCTTCCTTTCGGAAGGTCTTGGCGGTTTGGGTCAGTTTGGCGGTCATTCAATTTTACTAAGCATTTTTGCTTATCTTTTTGTGCCCTCATTATACTAAACACATTCCGTTAAGTCAAGAGGTTTTCGGGTAAAATCTTAAACTTTTTTGTTTATTTTCTATTGCACCTCCTGTTTTTCTGTGCTATACTGGGTTCAACAAATATGTTTAAGTCAGGAGGCAATCGCATGGCAGTCGGTGACCGTATCAAGCGCGCCCGCAACTTTCGTGGTATGACCCAGAAAGAACTGGGCATTGCCATCGGGTTTGAGGAGAAGAGCGCAGACATCCGTATCGCGCAATACGAAAGCAACACCCGTACACCTAAGGAAGAGCTGCTCCGCAAGATTGCGGAGGTATTGGATGTGAACTATCGATCCCTCTATGAGCCGACCCTATACGCCGCAGAGGATGTGATGTACACCCTGTTCGAGCTGGACGAGCACTATTCTGGCACCCGGCTCTATGAGGTCACAGACACCACCGACCCGGACCTCCCGGAAAAACACATGGCGGTCAGCTTCCGCTATCGCCTGCTGGATGATTTCCTGAAGGAGTGGCAGCTCCGCAAGAAGCAGCTCCGGGAGGGCGAGATCACCAAAGAAGAGTATCTGGAATGGAAGCTCAACTGGCCCCAGACTGCCGATGGCTGCGGCCGATACGAGCCGAAGAAAAAGTGGCGTAAAGAATAAAAGACACAAAAATGCCCTCTGAAAAACTTACCGTTTCTCAGAGGGCATTCTCATGTCTCTCTTTATGAATAATCGCCCGATAGTATCAAAGCAGTATCACAGAGCCTTTCAGCTCTCAAAATATCGCATTGTATCAATACTTTTCGGGTTTTGTAGATTACTCGAGCTCGATTCCGGAAAGTTGGTTTTTGGTTATATCAAGTCCATTTTCCCGGCTTCGGCGTGCAAAAATTGCACTATTTCCATTGTGTGTTTTTGAGTGCACGATAGATTGCTGTCAATTTGATGTCATAAGGATTTAGCTATCTATCAAATGATTTGTTCATGTGTTAGATACATTATTATAATACACCCATTTACAGGGAAGGTCAATGGCATAGAAAAAGGGGGCAGCTTTACGCTGTCCCCTCTCTCACTCGCCGTCTTTCCTTTGGTCTGCCACAGGCTTCTCAAAGCCAGTTCGGTTTCGCACCCGCGGTTCAGGATTTGGCTCCCGAACCAATATCTCAGTTGGGCTACAGTCTAGTGCTTCGCAAATGAGGTCCAAGTGATTCAGATTCATTCGTTCGGCGATTTCGTTGTAGTAATCGCTGATCGTAGTGGGGCGAATACCCGTGGCGCGTGCCAGATCTGCTTGTGTCCATTTCAGCTCGCCTAGCCTCTTGGACAGTAAAATTCTAATCATATTCTCGCTCGCTCCTTACAATAAAAGATAACTTTTTCCACTGGAAAAGTCAGGAAAATGTTAGATTATCACGAATCTTGTTATTTTTTATCGTAAAAGGGCCAAAGTTCGTCTTATATCCGCATAAACGAATAGCCGCAAACAAAGAAAAATCCCCCTACACCGGAGTGCAAGGGGAAGCAACTAATTTTTATGAGCCAATAAGCCAATCGCTTTCTGGCTTCGCGATGAGACGAGCATTATTATACGCCATATCCAATGTCAAACAAGTATGTCCTGTATAAACACCTTCACGGGCACCGACAGCCAATGAGAGATCAACCTTTTGTGGGTCTCCCAAACTAATTGGCAAAAGGAACTGAATCCGTCCATGATAGTATTGTGGCACGGCGGCCTTGTAGTTTTCTTTCACGCGAATTTTAGCGTACTCCAATGCAGCACGAAACAACATAGGAAGGTTACTCATATCTCTATACTGTTCGGGAATACGCTGACGGTTTCTTTCATCTTCCAAAATGTGATCAATATTGATACGCATTTCAAGGCGGGTATCAAACATCAAATCCGAAATACTGTCGAAATAACTTGCACGCTCCGGAAGCGGTGTAATTTGGCTGAGTTCCATTGCAGATTCTTTATAGAACCCTTTGAGTTTCCATTCAGCAGCACATTTCACATCATTTTTGTCGAATAACGCAAAAATAGGTTCAAAGTTTGGCGTAAACAAACCCGTGTTGAAACACACATTCTTCTTTGAAGCGTATATGTAGTTACCTTCAGGAGATGCTTCTTGCTGCGCACGAAGACGATTGAACGTGTGGTAAACATAATTTTCCAAAATTATGTTTTTTCGAGGACCTGGAGTCTGAGCATAACTCCAACGTTCTGGGCGAGCCATATCGGCCAGTCCTTGAATAGATGGCGCAAACTCTCCCAAATACGCAAATTTTCTGAGAGGTGGAACCAAATACCTTGACATATAGTGTCTCCTTTCATACCGATTCTTAACGAAAAGCAGCGTTCTATATCCAAGAGACTTGACTTTTTATAAAGCCTTTTGTATAATGGCTCTAGGAAACGTTGTAAGCCGCTATTCCGTTAATGTTTTAATGCTTACAGTAAATAAGTTATAGAAAGACACCGCAACGAGCAAGTTGATACGGTGTCTTTCTCTTTTAAAAGCTTTGGTTATTATTGTACCACACTTTTTTGTTGTTTACAATACTCAACAAAAAAACACCCCCGTTACCCACTTCGACTTATAGTCTGATGGGTAACGGGGGTGTAATCATTTGCTCCGAGTATTCAGGTCGGCAAGCTGGCGTTGGTCGGATTCCCTATATCGCTCATCCACACCTTCCAGATGTGCAAGGCTTCTTTTCAACTCTCCATTCCAATAAATCTGACCCGTTTCGGTCTCCATTCGCTCAATGCCGGCACAAATGCAGGATAGCAGGTCAAATGTAGCCTTTCGGCTATCCATCTGCAAAATATACCGTTCTCGGCGCTGTTCATCGTCCTTTTCGCGTTTCTTTGCAGCACGATCGGCAGCTCCCTTGATAAGGATTTGATTCACGGCAAAGCTAATTGCTCCACCCAGAAGTGTTCCAAGAAAAGCAATTACCGCTAAAAGCCACGCCGGAACGGCGACAGTGACTGTTTCAGCTGTTCCTGCAAGCACCTACATCCTCCTTTCAGTCCTCCGGCTGTGTCAGCAATTCGATCCATCTCGTTACAGGGAGACGATCCAAGAGCCAATTCACAAGCCGCTTAAGCATTCTTCAGTACCTCCAGCCCAGACTTTGCAGCGTTAAACGCTGTCTGGACTGCTTTGCGAATCAAATCGTCCGTCACAAGAAAACGAATCGGCGCAGGCACCTTTTCACGCAGCCAAGACACAACGACTGCCAGGCGTGCCTCGCCCAGTTTGGTGCCAACGAACTGCTTCTCCGCTTTGGAGATGGCATCGATTGCCCACTCGATCAGGAGCGCCTTGTATCCGAAGCGGATAGCCACAACAGTCAGAACAGAAATCATCAGGATCACAGCGACCGCCGTAACGATGTTCATAATGCTCATAGATTGAATCCCCTTTCCTTAAATCAGCTTAAAAAGAGCTGCTTTTGTCTTTGCACCAACGATGCCATCAACGGTCAGGGAATGCTTTTCCTGAAATTCCTTGACCATCTTCTCCGTGTTTGCACCGAAGATTCCGTCCTTGTCGATGCCGAGCGCCCCCTGCAGAACCGAATTGTAGATGCGCTGCGGAAAAGCGCTGGTGAACTTTTTCAGGTTTCCGGGGCCAAAGAGTTCTGCGGCCCAGTTCGCTGTGTACGCCGTAGACCCCGCCACATTGGGGATTCCGGCATACTGATATACCGACACATATCCTGTCGGAATGTCGTTGATGCGGATTTCCCAATGAAGGTGACTACCCGTGCTGTGCCCGGTGCTTCCCTCGACACCGATAAGGTCGCCCGGTTTCAACTTCTGACCCGCGGTCACGCTGATTTTGGACAGGTGTCCAAAATACATATAGTAGGCAGTCGTGCCGATCCGAACCACAACACGCTGGCCGAAGCCTTTCTTCGGGAGTGTTGCGCATTCCCAGCCGGCACGAACAACCGTGCCATAAACCGGGCAATAGATGTTCTTGTCGCTGATACCTACCAGATCATACCCTTGGTGGTACGTTCCATTCGCCCGCAGGTTGCGATACGCCTGCGATACTCTGAATGTGCCCTTGTACGGAGAAATCAAATAAATCCACCTCCATTTCAAACAAAAAAGCCGTGCTGACCACCAGCACGGCATCTCTCAACATCTTATAGCATCATACTCGGCTTGCAGGATTGCTCTCTGTTCGCCATATCCTTCCGGCTCTTCTCCTGTTTCGGCCGAGATATCCTCCCAGCTGTCCAAAAGGTGAACAGCAGATGCCAGCAGAGCTTCGAGTTTTTGTTCTCGGCTCAATTATATAGCACCTTCCCTGTCAGGCTTCCTTCGGCCGCGGCCCGCAGATGCGCAGGGCCTGTGCCTTGGTCAACTCACCCTCGTCAACCTTTTCCCACACGCCTGCAGCGGTGATCTTCTTCATGCGGTACATAGTACGATAAAACTGTTCCTTGCCCATTACAGTTCGCCTCCCATAAACAGAGTTTCCAGCACGCTCACACGCTCTTCCAGAGATGGCGCAGCTTCATCAGCAGTCGTCCACGCTTCGGCATAGACCCACCAATCGTCCGCTGCGGCCGCAATGCTTTCAGCCGTTTCCTCGCTATAGTCAGCGCCCAGCTTGCACAGGGCCGTGGTGCACTCCCACGATGTACCGCCCTGCTCCCCTTCCGGCGCTTCGGTTTTTACCTCATGCGCATCCTTGCGCATATACAGCCATGCAGTGCCATCCGGAAGCTTTTCCAGCGTCACTGCCTGCGGATTATGGTCAAGATTTTCGGTAAAAATCATGCTGCTATCCTCGCTTTCATTGTTTTTCTCTGCGTATACACCCTGACTGCAACCTTCGCGGCCTTAAACAGCTTTTTCTGACCAAGCGTTTCGGTGATGCCGCGGGACTTTGTCCAGTCAAAATATCCATTATAACTAACCAACTTATAGGAGCGCCAGACCGGGATATGTCCCTGATTCACAACATCCTCTTTTGCCCGGATATACTGCCGACGTGCTCTTATAAAAATTCTGGGGCGAATCGTCGTATAAGTACGATGCATCACATAGCCAGCCATATCCAGACCCGGACATCCTTTTGCCGCGCCGGTCAGATGCCGCCGCTGATGTTCTTCTGATGCACTCAGAAAGTCAACCCGCACCCAGTCTGTTTTTATGGTCAGGCCGAGTTCAGCCAGTGCCCACTTGGTAATCTTCCGGGCCGCGCTCTGTATGTCGGCCCATCGTCGCCCAAGTAAAACAAGGTCGTCCATATAACTGCCGCAGCGCACCACAAGCGGAGTCGAAGCGCCCCGGCGGGTCTTTGCATAGCCCATAATCTTTACCAGCATATAGCTGGCAACGAGGTTAAAGAGCCACGCTTCAAGATAACCGCCGATGAGCAGCCCATCGCTGGGAGCCATGGCCAACAGGCACCGCACCACAGCCAAAAGCCACCTTGCGCCCGGAATTTCCCTTTGAAGGATCTTCATCACAAGTTCCTGCTTTGTGTGTGCGTATGCTCCCTGCACGTCCAGCTTGACAGCGTGCTGGATGCCGAGGCTTTTTCTGCGGAGCCAGTGCTCGACCTGTCGTTTCAATGCGATCTGGCCCTTTCCGGGGATGCTGGCGAACTGGTACGGCAACAATTTTGCCCGAAATAGCGGGCGCAGGCCGATAACAGCCAAATGCCCAAAGCACTGATGCAGCGGGCAGCAGTTGGACAGCTGGCGGCGTTTCATGCTGATTCCGTCAATCCGGTAGAACACGCTCACCGGGTCAAGGTCGAGGTCCTCCGCTTCTCCGTCTAGCAGGTCTTCCACCCGCTGTTCCATTTCAAAAGCAATGCCATTCACCGCTTCCAGTCTCGCATTCCAGTCGTTTACTTGGGCGGCGCGCGATAATTCTGCACGGCTAACACCTCCATATTTCTCCACCGTGGCGAGGTAGTCTCGGCGGAACCACTTCTTATCAAACGCTTCAAGGACAGACTGCTCACACATTTCGTGTGTGAGCGGAAGATACCTCTTTGTTTTCATGTCCCTAAAGCCTCCAAACTTGCTGATGTTCAACGACTTTCGGTTGCTGTCCCCGGCCTTAAATCAGGCAGGACAGTTTTCTACTACTCGCCGCCACGCAGTCCTATAGGCTGCGGCCGCGCTCTCACCAATGCGTCCGTATCTCTCGAAACGCTCAGCTGCACGGTGTCGGTATAACATGATCTTAGTGGCTAAACCACAGGCGCAATGAAACGCTTATGCCCTTTTGAGAGCTATTATTTATCATCAGCATGCCGGGGCACGCCGTTCCAGTTGGACGTGCCGGGGCCATTGTTGCCATTCGCGCAGGGCAGACCGCAGTTGGAACCGTCATTCAGGTTGCCACCGCGCCAAGGGGCATACAGGCCCGCCGAACTGGGCGAATTGAACGCAGCCACACGCCGCTTCATTGCTCCGTTTTTAAATTCAGGTTTTGGCGGTCGTAAACGACCGCCAAAACCAAGGAAACGCTTACGGGAGAAAGGGGGTTACACCCCCTCTATGTGCCTGCGGCACATATTCACCCTCTCTTTTTACCCGACCCTGCAAGCCGGGGCACGCCGTACCAGCTGGACGCGCCGGGGCCAGCGTGGCCACGCGCGCAGGGCAGACCGCAGGAGGAACCGCCAAGCAGGGAGCCACCGCGCCAAGGGGCAAACAGGCCCGCCGAACTGGGCGAAAGGAACGCAGCCCGTACATAGGTGGAGCCGGAGCCGCCGAACTTTTCGTACGTCATAGCTTCGTTGCCCAGTTTTCCCAGCTTGCGGATGTAGTGCCACGACCAGGTTGCCTTGTCGTTCAGATCGAAAGAACCGACCTGCTCGTAGTCGCTGGAAATGGAGCCAACCTGCTTCTCACCGCTGCGGCAGGCGAACACATCGTAGTGCCAGTGGTCATCGTCCACGATGCTGGCTTTCCACAGAGGGTCAAGCTGTTCCGTGTAGGCGCCAATCTGCATCTCGATGCCAGCCACACGGTACGGATATTTGCCGTTTGTCAGATTGCCCCGGCATCCATCGCTGTGACCCTGCACGCCCTCTGTTGTGCCAGACTTCCACGGCATGGTAGATACCATCATGGTGGTCGTGGTATCAATGGGCGTGTCGATCAGCAGATTCAGCGCAGTATATTCCGTGTCATTCACGGTCACATTGGTAATACTGGAAATCTCAGCCCACGAAAGGATATCGTGGTTGTACGCCGCATTACGGTCATTGTTGGTATTTGCGCCGCGCTCGCCAAGGCATACAGCGGAGCCGACAAGGAAATTTGCGCCCTGTGCCTTTGTCACCAGCACGCGCTTTACGCCGGTTTCTGTCGCCGCCAGTGTGTACTGATAATTATAGTTAGTGCAACCCTCCAGCTTGCCGCTGTTGCTCAGCGTCCAATGGCGCAGCCGCCACTGAGCCAGAACATACTGCTGGTCGCAGTCAGTCCACAGGGCATCATAAGCGGTGATTTTACGAGCCAGAGGGATAGCAGCGTTGGCGCTTGTCCACGGCATCGGGGGCAGTCCAGCACCGCTGGTCATGCCGCCCTTGGAATTTTTACCGCCGTAGAAAGCAGGATGCCATGTCAGCCAGCGGCGGCTCTTATCCGGGGCTACATCACCAGCCATAGGTTCATAACCGCTACCGGAGAAGGTGCGCCAGCTGTTATAGATGTAGGCGCCATCCTCCCACTCCTTCAGCATCAAGGACAGAGCGAAGCAGTAAACGGGTGCGGTTTCGCCGGAAAGGTCAAACCCGGTTTCACCCTCAACTGCCAGCACGTTCATGGTGCCATCTTCCAAGGACAGCGCATTGGCGCGAATGTACCATGTGAAAGGATCCTCTTCCGACCAGTCTGCGGTTTCCGGGCTGGTGTCAGTCAGAAGCGGAGCAGCTTCACGCCCGTCTGCCAGATCATCCAGCGGGGTGCCGGTGTAATCACCACTCACATCATCACTGTAGAAGCGAACGGTGTAGGTTTTGCTGCGAGCGCTCTCTGCGAGCATTTTCGCAAAGCGTTCCAGACGCTGATACTTCGTCACGCCATCACCGGCAGACAGCGGCCACCAGCTCCAGAAGATTTCTGTGGTATTTTTGCCATCCAGCAGACCGCGGAATGTTGCATCCACGAATTCTGCGCCGGCAGTACCGGCAGCAATGCCTGCCAAAATGTCATTTTGGCGTTTCATCTGAGCGGCCAGTTCCCGACCGGTTTCATCACTCATAGGATGATTGATAAGTTCCCATGTGTCACCCATTTCTTATACCCCCTTTTAGGTGCTTTTCTTGATGAAAAACGACAGCCGGCCGCTCTCGTCCGGGCCAAGTGCATAGCTTGCAGAAGCAGCGCTTGCCGCAGCCTGCTGGGCCGCAGCTGTCGTCTTGTTCAGCAGATCCTTCGATGTCTCGGCAGCGGCCTTGCTGGTCTCTGCACTATCTTTCGCCGCATCCGCAACAGCTTTTGTCTGGCTATACAGTTCATCCAATTTTGCTGCTGATTTCCTGCGAGCGATTGCGTAGGTCAAAATATCAATCATACGCCACCATCCTTACATCGGGTAGAACTTCCCGGTAGAATCGGCTATGTAGATATTGCCTGTGTGGATAACCAGTGCTTGCGCCCCCATCGGTGCAGATTTGATATTCTGCAGATCTGCTTCATCGTCGCAGTAGTACACCGTGGCCGGCTGGGCTGCGGTGCCATACTGCTGCATAACTTTGAACATAGAAACTCCTTTCCAGATTATAGCCATGCAACATCTGTAAATCTGAATTTTGTTAGAAAATCACGGAATCCGTGATTTTAACTGCTCCTGCGGACAAAAAAGGAGAAACGGCCATCGGCATCCGGTCCAAATGCAAAATTGATAGATGCCGCCGATCCCGCCACCTGATTGGCAATGTCCGCTGTCCGGTTCATGTAGTTCAGCGCATTTCCTTCGGATGTTCGAGCGTCTGCCGCGCTATCCCTCGATGCACGCTCGCTTGCCGCCGCAGAAGACGCATTTTCCGTGGAGATTCTTTCGGACTTACTGGCCGCGATTGCGCTGGCATTCGCGGCAGATGCACTCTGCGCTGCGGCCTGCTCTGAAGCGCTGGTATTGGCTACCAGCCGCTTGATTTCTTCGACGTTTTTCAAAATTGCATCTGCCACATCATCGCGGATCGCGTAAAGCAACCGCCATTCATCAGCTCCATCCAAAACGTACTGCGCTGCCATTTCGATGCAGTATGCCTGACTGGCCGGCTTTGCGAATTTCTTGACCTTGTACGATGAACCTGTGCTTTTGCTCGTAGGCAGTCCTTTGACATCTTCCATCGTGTCCACATAGAATGAGTACCACGCTTCGGTCTCAGTTTCCAGCAGGGTACTTGCAATCAGAATCGCCATATATTCTCCTTTCAGCTGATTCCGTTTTCATCAGCGAATTTCAGAAGGGCTGCTCTTTCGATTTCAAGAAACTCTTCATAGTCAGCGGCAGGAAGTATCTCGAGCGCGTCAGCCTCGGACAGTGCGGCCTTGATAGGAAGGCAATCCCCTATTTCGATGTACCGCCGGTTGTGATAGTACGCGCTTGCAAGCACACGGGCTTTATGAGCCCAGCAGATGCCCGTAAAGCGTTTATTGGCTGTTCCATACATCTCGTAGTTCAAGCCAGAACACCAACCACAGCCAGCAGATACAGGGCAGTCAATGCACTTCTGCTCAGACTGCGATGTGAGGGTGATGGCATCGAGCTCTGCTTTTGCCCTGCGCTGAGCATCTGTGGTGTACAGACCGTCATAGACGCTGCCGAAACGAACTTTCTTCGACTTTTCCTCACCAATACTGATAGGTGCATACCGGATGCAGGGGTACGCAGATCCATCAGGAGCAAATGACATCATCGCTCCCGTTCCACCGCAAAAATTGGTGTCGCTTGTGGTTTTACCACCGAGGATGCTATCTAACATGGTGATGGAAACATCAAGCTGCTTGGAAACGATGTGGTCAGAAACAGTCTTCATCTGCTCATACAAGGTCCGACCGTCTGCAGGCGTGTAAACAGGCTCGTATGCGTAATTGCACGCAATATCGGTACACCCTTCGTCCAGCATCATCTTGATGCTGTCTGCGATATACCGGAAAGATCCCGGCACAAAGGTCATCTTTGAGTTTAGCCAGCCAAATCTGTGCTTCGCATCCTGAAATGCTCTCCATGCCAGAGAAAAACTACCGACTCCGTGCTCGTCCACTCTGTACTTATCGTGCAGCTCTTGAACGCCATCAATGCTGATGGTCACAGACATCATTTCGTGGTACTTGTCAAAAAGGTGCCGCGCTTCAGGGCTGAACCAGAGCTTTCCATTCGTAGCAAAGGATATTCTGGTAAATGGCGCCAGAGGAATTTTGCGCCGCCAGCATTCCGCAAACCAATAATCACAGATTTTTTCAATCAAGGACGCTTCCAGCAGGGGTTCACCACCGATGAAATCAAGGACAACAGCTCTGGTGTTGCGGTTGATGAAGTCGGAGTCGCCCTGTTCATACAGATCAAGCAGATAGTCCACGATCTTTCGACCCGTTTCGATACTCATGTGCTCAGCGCCTTTGTGGTGCTCATAGCAATATGAACACCGCAGATTGCACCCGCTTGTTACTTGAAAGGTGATATTTCTGCAGAGCGCGTGATTTACAGAAATATCATCGCCCGCGTATAACCGTTGTACCATGTTGGAGTAGTCTTCGTGTCTTTTACGGGTCAAGGAGATGTACCTCCCCTCGGGCAATATCGAACCAGAATCTTTTAATTTCATCCTCATGCTCCGTATAGCGAGAAATAATCTTATCCTGCACCATTTTGAGCTTCATCTGAGATGCGCGGCACGGTTCCGCATAGTGCATGATGATGTCCTTGGCGTCGGCACTTGCTTCCGCATTCAGATGCCGGCCAAGGACGGAAATAAGCCTCTCGTAGGAGTCCGCTTCATAGAAAGCCCGTTCCAAGGTTTCGCTTTCTTCTGGTTTCAACGCGATAACTTTCACAGTTTGCTCCTTTCTCAGCAAGCGTCCATCTTGGGAAGTCTTTCCACAATCTGCGTGTAACGTGCGCGGATCTTGTTCATCGTTCCAAGCGCAGAAGTTAGTGCGCGAAGATTGTTGTTGAAGTCCAAGCGCAAGTAGTCAGTAAGCGTGCGGAGGACGTACCACATAGCAAAGATATCCGCATCCTCGGAGCAGACATATTCCCCGGTGCTCCGCAGCGTATCTCCGCATTTTAGCTGCTTTGTGACAGGATTTGCAGCAAAGTTGAACGTTCGCGCCGCCAGACCGAGCGCCAGCAGATTTTTGCGCTCATTGGACGCATTGTCAATTTTGCAAGCTTCCAGTGCCGAATCCACAACCGTAAGGCAGTAGATGAACCAGCTGTCAAAATCGGTAGCATCAAGAGCGCAAAGAGTGCCAGCATAGCCAAGGCACCAGAACAGGCTGTCTTCACCGCTCGGAGCAGAAGCAAGAAGCTCATTCCAATCTGTCACTTCTACGTTTTCCTGCTGGAGAACCTTCAAGATTGGCAGGTTTCTGAGATATGATACCTCCGCCTCAGAGTCAGCATTATGTGCGAAATGAAGAACGGCTTCCATTTACTATTCCCCCTATCCTTAATTCTTGGACCAAAGAAAGCCAGAGCAACTAGTACAACCTCCGCTGCATGTACCCTCGCAGTTATCTGCGCAGGTGGCAGTGCAGCTGGTACAAGCGGTGTCGCAGGCAGTTTTACAATACTCCCCGCAAGTTGTTCCGCAGGTGTTATTGCAAGTGTTATTGCAAGATTTGCCACAACTAAGAACGCATGAAAGCTGGCACGTTCCACCGCAGTCTTTTGCACAGTTTGACTTGCAAGATGATACGCACTGGGACGAGCAGTCATCTTTGCAATTCTCGCTGCATCCGCCTTCGCATGTGCTAGAACACCCATCGCAACTCCCGTCGCATCCTCCAGAACATGACCCAGAACACCCTCCGGAACAATTGTTTGCACAGTTTTTGGTACAAGTTGTATTGCATCCACCTGTGCAGGAACCAGTGCAGGTACTTGTACAAGTGCTTGTACAAGTACCCGTGCAGCTCCCTGCACAGTCATTGGCGCACGATTGTGTACAGGTTCCTGTGCAGGTGCCAGTGCAAGACCCGGTGCAGGTTCCTGTGCAGGTGCTGGCACAATCATTGGCGCACGACTTAGTGCAAGACCCGGTGCAGGTTCCTGTGCAAGTACTCACGCAAGAGCCGGTGCAAGAACCAGTGCAATCATCGGCACAGCTTTTTGTGCACGAGCCGGTACAACCGCCCGTACATGAACCGGTACAGCTGGAGCAGGCAGAATAACAGCCGGTAGTACAAAGCCCTGAGCAGGCACCAGCGCATCCGCTGGATGCCGATGTTTCTGGGATCGCACTAAGCTGGCTGAGAACCACAGCGGCCTGTGTCAAAATATCTGCTGCAACTTTGCTCCCGCTTGCCGGGGTGATGGAACTTCCTGTGATAGCTGAAAGCGGCTGTGTGATTTTCTGGATGTGCTCATTGATGATCTGCCGCCCAGTTCCCGGCGATGTCGTATAGGCCTGTATGTATGCAGACATACTTCCAACGCTCTGTCCTTGGGCTGTGCCCTCACTTTTTCCGCGACGATTAAGTTCAGCATCCAGCTGTTTTTTAAGTTCTGTGTAGTCGGCCGAGTAAACCTTTGTGCTTCTTTGAGCCATCACACACCACCTACTCTCACCTTCACAAGCCGCAGATCCGTTCGGTTATCGCCCTCGCAGGCGTATCCCACAATTTTGTTTGCCGGGTACGATTCGCACGAGCCAACCGCACGACCAACGCCGGGCGTGCTGGACAGAACGATGTAATCGCCCGTATGGACAGGTCCAACCACTTTCGTGTGAACACGTCCTGCTAAGGACACCGGAATAAAATCGGGCAGGTTTTCCTCAAGGAAATCCTGCCCTTCAGCTACTTTATTTCCGCCAATGAGCATAGCGTACTCATCCGTGTGAATTCCTGCGATACGGCCAGATAGGTTCGTGGCCTTGATATACCGTTCCGTCTGGCTCCCAGTATCCAGAGCGATAATATCACCGGGTTCGGTCTGCTCGCCACGCGGCATGAGCTCCGCATAGTCGTTGTAAACCGCATCGTAGACACGCTGCGCGGAAATATCACCCGACGCTGCCAAAGACTTAAAGTGTGCATCACCTGCGGATGTCACATAATGTACCGTGCCGTTTGCAAAATATACCGTTCCGGTGAAAGTGCCGCCCGCATTGCGCATTGCGCCAAGGTTTTTGCAGGCATCAGCGGCGGTGCCAGAACCCGTACCGCCGCGTTCAATCGGAAGGTTTCCGCTTGTGATCTGGCTTGCCGAATGCTCATGCGTAGATGGTGCGAAAGCATTCGCGTGCTTACCATCAACCGTATCAGCATCGCAACCTTTCATCAGCCCGTATGCTGCCAGCAGGGACACAATCTGCTTCGCCGTAAAATCGCTCTTAGGCATTGCGCTGTTTGCCGTCCTCTTGACAGTAGACAGGTCAGAAATAGCCTGATTCAGCAAGGCACTCAAAATATACGTGACCATGTTGAACTGCTGGCTTGTCGGTTTTCCGTTCAGACCACCGACAATAGAAGCCCAGCCGCTTTTCCAATCCTCCAACGAAATGTCTTGCTTCACGCCAGACATAGAAAACGCCGCAGTTGCATAATCTTCAAGCGCCCCGGCGCGACCTTCTGCCATAATAAATCACCCCCAGTTAATTGATGGACTGTGCAAACTTTCCTTCGCCGAAACCTGCAACTCGCGGATTGAGATCCACAAAGCCAAAAGTTTCCGCATCCTCTGTCGAGCAGTCCACGCGAACCTTTACGCCCGCAGGACGCACAATAAGGTCATGCGTTCCTAGAATAGACATAACCATATCGGAAAACGGTGCTGAAATTGAAAGGAAGATCGTTGCCGGCGTGTCTCGTCGTTCGCTATAAACCACCTGTGTTGCACCGAAAATAATTTGGGTTGCTTCGATGATTTCATCCGGAGTGCAGCGGCAGGAATTGACAAAAGCCTTATACTTCAGGCAAACGCGATAAATATCATCATCGTCTGCAAGTTCTCGGCTTCCAATCATCGCTCCAGCCTGCTGACGGGTCAGACAGACTAGTTGTCCAAGCCGATCAAGCCAAACGCCTGTGCAGCTATCAAAATCGTTCAGATTTTCCAGCCTCCCAAGGAACAAAGAGGCATTTTCGTACTCCGGCGCAACAGCCCAAATGATGCCGTCCAAATTTGACATTTTTTCAACGCTGAGAGGCATTTCTTTTAGGACTTCATAGCCCATCAAGACACCCCCTTGCTGGAAAACTGTAAAATCCATTTCCCGTCCGAATTCTTTCGATAGATTGCAGGCGGGGCAATAATTCTGGCGATGCTCCCCATCTCACAATCTTCAGGTAGGTCCTTCAGATCATCTACGGTGTCGCAGATATAATCACCCAGTTTGCTTTCTTCAAAGGATTCCAGCTGAAACTGCATTGGCAGCTTACCATACATTTCCTTGTAAGCGTCAATCATGCTTTCACCACCCGGATGCCGCTCATGCTAATGATGGGCTGCTGATTGATTTGAACTGGTACTATGCCGGTCAGCATAGAGCTATCGACAACCGTCTCAATTTCCGGCTTTTCGCTCAGCAAGCCCCGGATTTCGATATAATCAACACCGGACACGTTCTCCATAATGGGACGAATGAATTTTTGCAAACGAATCGTTGCACCCGCCGAAAGATTCTCCTCCATCAGCAAAGATTTGATTCTCGCTGCATAATCATCATCCAGTCCGCCAGAACTCGTAACCGTAATAGAAAGCAGTAGATAAACGTCATTCACGCGAGTGAATTCCAAATACTGCCGATTGCCGTTGACATCGGTAGCGTAAGCATAATGCTTTCCGTATGCACGGATGCCACCCGCCTTGTTCTTCCAGATGATATTGGCCACGTCTTCGTCAGTGCCGCCCTGAACCACAATTTCAATGCTGTGCGGTGGTCTGCCCGCCGCATCGGTCGTATCATTGTAATTTTCGTATCCAGCCGCAAAGGTCACGCCCTCCACATCGCTGTATAAAAGTGAAACGATGCTCGCAACCGTGCCGGTGCCGCGGCTTGCGACTCGGTTTGTATAACTTGTTCTGGCTTCGGCATCCGTCTGGGTCAGCCGACCCTTAATCGGCGTGATATCATTGGTGCAGGATGTCCAACCGTCCACGGTAGTAACAATCTGTGTGATAACACCATCAGCCAGCACATAGCTACCATATTCCGCGCTTTCAAACTGGATATTGCTGGTCACTTCCGTAACCGTAATGTACTTGCACAACGTTGCCGAAAAGCTGTCAGCAGCGCCCGATGCAGTCAAAACGATCGAATGCTCTCCTTGATCGTCAGTTTCGTCCGAAACAGTGATACCGAACTTTCCCAAGGCATCAAAGGACTGAACGGCCGCAAGCATCTGCGAGTACGCATCGTCATACGAGGACACGGTCATTTTCTTTGTGATGCTGGAACTTTCTGCATAGGTTCCAACTTCTCCACTGGTCGCATTGCGAGAAACGCCAAAATCAAACGTAAAGGTTCCTGCAATGCTTTCAATCGGACGAATCGCCAGCTTTCTCCAGTTTGCGCTGGAGATTATGGATGCGCTGACCGCCTGAAAAGTACGTTGCGGTCGGCTGCTCGACTGAATCAAAGCACCAACCGGAATGACTGTTCCCTCTTGACCAGTGCAAGAGATAAAATACTTAGTTTTGGCCTGTCCAATGCGGCTCACCCCGCCCACCTGCATCACGTTATCTAACGCAACGCCGCAGGCTGTATTAGGGAAAAGCTGCTGATATGCAGCAGCATAAGCCTCCCAGAGTTCCGCCGGGGCATCCGCAAAAATTGTAAACAGGACATTCATCACGCTTTGTGGGTTCTCCGATGGGTCAACTCCAACCTCGTCTTTAAACCTTTTGCAGATGTCGGCGTAAATTTCATCCAGTCGGCGCATCTGAAAGCCCTTATCCGTCACTCCGTAGTCCGACATGGGACAGTTCCACCTCGCTTTCTATTTCTCCTTCAGTGGTGGTCGCGGTAAAAGACGCTCGGAGCGTTCTAGTCTTTGCACCCTTTATAAGGTTGATGGTGCCCACCCCTGTTACGCCATCAACGGCAAGGATTTGGTCTCGCAGGGCCTTCTCGATCAAGGCTCGATTCGGAACCTTCACAAGGATTGTTTCAAAGTAAGGCGTGCCCATAGCGGTATTGAACACCCATTCTCCTTTGATCCAGCGCAGACGAATTTGCACACCCTGCCGAACGGCATCGATGATTTCAAAATCGCCGGTTTCGTTGATGAACAAATCTCCATCAGCCGCAAGCGCAAGGTCTTTCAATGCCATTACTGCGGCCCTCCTGTCAACCCGTGCACACCCGCATGAGTATGCGTATTCATCACGATGCCGCCAAGTGTCAACGTTCCAGAAATATCCACATTGCCCTGAACCTGAACATTTCCTTTTATTTTCACATTGCCAGTCACATCAACGGTCGCTGTGATAATTTTCACACTTGCAGGAAGTTTCTCAACCGAAGTGCCTCCGTTTTTCGACTTAATGCTCCCATTGGTCACCTTGATTTCCGACGTTCCCCTTTTTACAGTGACAGAGTCATCTTTCATCGTGACAACAGTATCTTTCTTCTTTAGTTCGATGCTGTCTTTCTTGACGGTGATGGTCGCAGTCGGCGCAAAAACAACTGCTGCGTCCTCACTGCCGGCACGCTTAACCTGCTCGCTAGACGATGCAGGCAAGCCCGGCAGCAAGGTTGCATTGGATAAGTCCCACTTCAAGTCTGTTCCAGAGCCGCCCTCTCCGAAAATAGCCACACATCCATCCCCGGAATGCACAGGAAACGCAAACCCGATTGTGCCGCCTGCTCCGGTAGGCATCAGGATGGCCGTGCCCGAAATTTTAGGGTAGGGTACTTCCCTATCATCATCGGTCGTTACTTTCAAATCCGGCGTTAATTCAGCAGTGAAGTTTTCGGACACGTTACCGACCTTAGCAGGTGCCGAGGTGTGGATATTATCCCTCATGTACTGGTCGATGATGCTCACGACTGCATCGCGGAAGTCCTGATCCACGCTACTTCACCTCCACAAACTGCCCAACGCATTGCCAATCGTCGCCCTCCGTATCGCCGGTGAACCTGATTTTTGACGCTCGGTAGTTCCCCTTGTACTCTCTGGATTCCACTTTCACATAATCGTCAATCTGAATATGGCCATTTAGGCAATATGTAACTTCAATGCCTTTTTTGGCCTTTCTTTTGGTCGTATTAGAACTCGCGTTCTTGCTCGTTGAAGATTTGCTACTGGTCGATGCGGATTCAAAGAAAGGCTTCGGTGAACCAATCATACCGGAATCAGCCGAAAGGACATAAGCCGCCATCGTTAGAGGTTCATCCAGAGCACATATTTGAACGATTCCGTTTTGAACGCTCCAGCGAAGCTTGCTTCTATCGCACAGCCGCCCGATAAGCGTCTTTCCTGTGCCAACAAAAGCAAAATTCTTAAAGTCGATCATTTTAGCCTTGGGAGAAAGCTTAACTTCGCACCCCATTTCTTGAGCAACATCCCTGACGATTTTTTCTCCGTTCACAACACCCGAATAACTCAGGCTCACCGTTGTATCTCGTGCGGATGTAAAGCTATCCACAAACTCAATTGTGGTCTGTCGATCCGCGCTGTTTGTTTCGGTTTCAAAACACGTCAGAGAACCGCCCATAATAACAGGCAGGTCATCGCCATATCCAGCACGCAGTTCAATCAGGCAATCTTCCTGCTCCAAAAGGCGCAATGTTTCATCCGCCAGATTCCAAAGTGTGATTTTTCCTGTATTAGAACTTGAACTATCGCCAATTTCACAGGAAAAGGAACATCGGATAACCCTCTTCGTTTTTTCGTTAGGCTTTCCGATTTCGCGGCCAACAGAATTATTTTTCCCGATTCTTACTCGGTACTGTCTATCCCAGATGTCCATCTGTTACACTCCAAGCTGTTTTGCAGGAAGGTATAACAATTTTGCCTTTCCATACACAAAATCATTGCGGCCAATTGTTTCCTGCTCCGTTTCAACGCCAAGAACGCCCGGCGGACCTCCTTGGGTTTGATAGTAGAAATTCCAAATCGTCCCCGGCACGAGTCGCGCCATGCCGAGGATAATATTCATTTCTGCGTCATATATACTGAGCATCCAAAAGCCACCGTATGCGTTCCATGTCAGCCGGAGATTGTAGTACACTTCATCAAGGTTCACGCGCATGATGGAATCGTTTCGGTCCGGCACAGAGATTTCATAGTATTCCAAATCCATCGCCTATACCTCACTTAAACAATCCTATGGCTTTTGCCCCAGAACAAAGAATACTGCTGCGGGAAGAAGATTTTCCGCTGCTGGAAGATTTTGCCGTGGAGGTGCTCTTCTGGCTCGCACCGGTATTCTTTTTAGACGTTCCTCCGCGAGCGTACTTTATGCTGATATTGGCAGTTTCTGTCGAATTGATAGACACCTGCTTCAATTTCAGTTCAATACGTTCGCAGTTACTTTCCTCTTTGGGGAACGTCACGCTCTCGATGCAGACATTCTCATAGCTGTCACCGCCGGCCGTAAAGGTCATCGGTGTTCTTTTCTCCCACAACTGCCGCAACTCCTCGACAGCACTCTGTACCCGGCTCGATGATGCCGGGTGCCGGTCCGCCCATGTAATCGGCGCGTTAGAAATCACAGCTGTGACATCAAGCGTCACCGCTTCCAGACAGATGTGGTCACTGGCGCTATACCCTTCTTCCGTTGCGTAGTCCGGGATCTTGCTGGACAATGTTTCCGGACGTTTGATGATAGCATCGAATTCAAAATCTCCCAAGCGTGCGGGCTGTGTCGCTTCCATCAGGCATCACCTCCCGTAATTAAGCGCATGCGTCAAATCTTTCGTAGATTGCGAGGACTGCGAACTCACGGTAGACTGCAGTTTGGATGCGGCATTGCGATCAGACACTTGGAACGTGTAGCTTTGTCGGTTTTCCTGTTTTACAGTGATGTTTTTGGTGTTAGTAGTTTGAGCAATTGGCCGCTGCGATGCCGTTGTCGTAGATACCGGCCTTCCCCCCGAAACAAACGCGCTGGCAGCATTTCTGCTTGCGGCAGCGCCCCCAGAAGAAGCCTGCGCCCCTGTCGGTGATTTCCCATTGCTTGTGCGGCCGCTGCCACCAGAGGACTTCCCGCCTCCCACGCCTCTAAAACCAGACGAATTCTTATCAGAACCGTCCCCTTCATCGGAATCATCGGTATCATCACCATTTCCACCGATAAAGAAATTTTTTACGCCGCTCCACAGATTCTTAGCCCAGGTGATTTTATCACCGAACCAGTCAAAGAATCCTTTCAGCCAATCCCAGATTGCCTGTGCGCTTTCTTTCAATGGCTCCCATGTTTCGCCAAATGCAGCGCGTCCCAAACCATTCAGAATATCGAGGAAATCTTGCCACAGTTCCTTGCAGCCTGTCAGGAATTGCGTCCAATCACCGGTCTGAAAGCCGGTAATCAAGCCAGCCAGAAGGTCGAATAGGTGTCCGCCCAGTGTGATGATGTCTGCGGTCAGGTCAACCAGTCCTTGCCAAAGGGCTTGCAGAACAACTAAAATCGCACCTTTGTGTTCCTTCCAGAACTGACCCAGCGAATCAAGAGCGTCTCGGCCAAATTGCTTTGCCCCCTCGAAGAACGCACTGATTTTCTCTCTCAATGCGTCAACGTCAACACCAGCCTCGCTCAGGAGTCGCCCAAAGACGCTGTCGCCGCCCTGCAGGAAAGTAAAAACATCTTCCAGCACAAGGAACAGTAAGAGCCATTTTGCGGCCGCAAGGGCAGTTTGCAGATTAAATCCTTGCAGGAGTTTCACTGCGCCCGCTAGGAAAGACAGAATCTTGCTTCCGTTGGTTGCAAGGAACAGAGCTGCGGCGACCATCGCAATCAGCTTCAACAACTGTTCTACGCCGCCAAGTTTCTCGGAAATGCTTTTCAGCCACGAAGTCAGCCGCTGTGCCTTTCCTATCAGGAAATCGCTTATGGTTTTTATTGCTTTGCCAATACTGGTTGTGATGCCAAGCATGTCATCTGCGCCTGCAAGCCAAAGTCCCCACTGATTCCTGACATAAGTAAGAGCGTCCCCGATGCCGAAACCGAGTTCGTCAAAGTTCTTTTGAATGTCGCTTTCCGCCGCAAAGAACGCTTCTTTCAGTTGCTTTGCGGAAAGTTTTCCGCTCTCTGCCAGATTTTGGAGTTGCTTTTCGGACACTCCCATTGCAGACGAAATGGCTTTCACCACCTCCGGGGCAGCTGTTTTTAAGTTGGAGAAGCCAGATTTGTCCAGCTTGCCCGAAGACATAGCCTTTTGCAGTACACTCATGGTGTTGTCAAGATTTGCTTCTCTGCCGGAGCCCTTTTCCAGCTTTTCGACAAGCGAAACAAACTTCACAGCATCATCAACCGGGAACAGTTTACTGTTCAACTGCACCAGCTTTGTCACATCTCCGGCCATGGCTCCGTATTCTTCGCGGCAATCCTGAGCCCCTTGCAGAATCTTCTGCTGAATATCCGCTTGATCTCCCATCTCGCGGGTTGCCCCGCGGATGGTATCGTTGATACTGCCAAATTCCTCTGCAAGACTAGCAAGCTTAGTAAAGGAAAAGCCGATGCCGATTGCGCCAAGTGCTTTAGCTGCAAAGCCTTTTACTTCGCTGATAGCGCTTTTTGCGTCATCAACAGAGCTTTTATCGACCTTGAACAGAATTTGATTGACGAACTTTCCGATTACAGTTTCCTTCGCCGCCACTTATGTATCCCCCCTTCTGTCCTCTTGGCTTTTGGCGTACTCAATGTCCCGCTGCATCATAATCAGGTCGTAGAGTTTTAGCATTTCATCCAGATTATAAACATAGGTCAGTTCGTACATCGAAGCCACCCGCTCACGAATCAGGGTATACATAATCCATTCAAGGTTCGTTACTCTGTCGTTGTCGAACTCTCCGTACTGTTCGAGCTGCCCGCCCGGCGCACTTTGATAAGGCCTCCAAAGAGGGTGCTCGCATCTTTGAAAAAACCGCTGAAGTTTAAGCGAATGACCTCAGCACAAAGATTGAGCATTCCGGCGAGGTACTGGCAGAAAATTTCATCAAAATCATCCTCGCCCATGACCTCATAAGTGTTTTTCTCAGGATCCAAAACGCGGATATTGCTGTGATCCAGCAGGAGCTCACTCACCAGTTTGCTCAATGCGTTGCCATTGATGCGGGCAAGCGCCTTGACCAGCGAGTCTTTGTCCATGTCCATCCCGTCAAACATTTCCATGTTGACAGCATCCTTATCGTCGCTAGCAACCGACACGGTGCCCAGAATCGGCAGGATGATAGATGCAACATCGCCAAAAATGTAGGTGGCATCCTTGGCACCGAATGGACGAACCTTGAACTGGTATTCGCCAACCGTGATGTCGCGCATCTCCATGCGTTTCATTTTCATATCAGGTTTTCTCCTTTCAGTTCTTCGGTTCCATCTTGCCAACAGCCCGCAGTGTCCACTCCTGACTCTGGCCTGTCTTACCGTAAGCGCACGGGGCAGGCTTGGAAACCCATGCCTTGGACGCCGTGAAATCCGGGTTAGAGCCCAGATCCTTGATCTGCATATTGAAAAGGCCGCTGCCCGGGGTCTGCTTGTTATTGTTGTACTGCTTCAGCAGCCAGTTGTTTGTTTTGGAGCCGTACTGCAGGACCAGCTTGATTTCATAACGAGGATCATCCGGAATCGAAATTACCACTTCGCCATCTGCACCGGCTTCATCCGTCACGCCATCGCCCTGCGGAGTAATGGTAATAAAGCCATCCTCCGTAAAACCAGACGCGATGTGAATGCCCATGGTGCACAGAACGTTTTTCGGGGAGTAAACGGTTACATCTCCACGCATTTAGCGGTTCTCCTTTCTCAGTAATTCAGTGTGCCGCCAATTTTCGCGGCGATCAGGGCACCTGCCAGCTGTGCTGTCCATGTCACACCGGTAAGACGGCGGCTCTTACGAGTTGCGGCATCCAAATCGGCCGCGCGCGGCACGGTGACGGTATATGCACGAGACGCTTCTCCATCATCGGAAGAAGCATCCTGCACAATGCCACCAGCACGCACGCCCTCTTCCAGCGCATCAATGACAGCATTCTGCACCAGCGCAATGCCCTGATCGGTATAAGGCACTTTGGGCAAGCCCAGAAGCAAGTTCAGCACCTTGGACTGAATTTCGGTCTTCAGCCAGTCACGGAAACGAATGGTGTCGATCCACTCGCCGCCGCTCACCTTGCCACCTTGCACCATGGCTTTGCTGCCAACAGTTGTGTAATACGAGATATTGCGTGTTTCCAGACTTGCAATATCCGTGGTGGACAGTCCCTGTGCAGACACCATGGAAAGGGACTTAAAGCACCACTGCTCACTGCCCGGGTCATAGGAGAGGAACCGGGAGGCGTAAGCACAGTTCACGCAGTCGTTCTCGGCGGTAGCGTGAATGACCGCAGTGCGAAGCATTGCATCCGATACCGGAGAGGACGAAATGCCGGTTGTCTCGCAGATACACAGCTTTTCATTGGCTTCTGTCCAGTCGGCAATGCTCTGGTAGAAGTCCTCCTTGATGCCCGCCGGGCAGATGCAGTACCAGCCCGGCATACCGATGGCTCGGTCAAGAGTCACATCCACCTTTTCGGTGGAGCCACTGGACAGCTTCTGCACCGCGATCATTACCGCGGGCGGCTTCGGGGACTGTCCAAACACCTTGCTGGCACCAATGTACACAGGGTCGTCCGCTGCGAATCCGGCGCTCTTGAGGTCCTGCAAGCTCGCATAACCGGCAACATCAGGTGTAACGCGACCGCCGGGGGCCTTAGGCAGAGGGCCGACAATGAGGATGGTGTCATAACCACCATCAATGGACATCGCTTCGGAGATCTGGATATTGACCTCAACGATTTTGTCGATATTCATGTGGTTTCGCTCCTTTACTCATTTCGGATTTCTTTTTTGACTTCGACTTCGTCAAACCATCCGGCTTCCATGTCTGCAACTTTTTTGGATGCTGCACTGGCATGGTCTTCCGAATACTCGCCGTCAATCGGAACCAAGGCGGCGTACTCCTTAGTACGCTGCACAAAATCCACATAAAAGGAACAGCGCGCCCTCTCTACGCCGGGCGCGCTGTTATGAATTGGTTCAGGTGACCCTTCCGTGCATACCGTGATATTCATGGCGCGCATTTTGTCACCTGCGTATTGGCTATCAAAGAACTGAATAGCTTGTTCAAGGTCGTCCACGACCGTTGACAAACTAACTTTTTTCACCCCGGCAGCGTGCTCCGTCTTGCTCTCGGTGACCAGTTCAGCAGAAAACGGAATGCGCTTGCATTTTTCCTGCCAAAGAATCCCGTTCTTGACGTACTCAAACGAGTTCACCGGCTCGATGCGTTCAAAGTCAAGAACGACATACGGAAGCGGTGGACGAACGGAATTGGGATAGCTGTAAATCACTGTGCAATGGGGGTACAGTTCCACAAACATGAGCCGAACCGCCTCGCGGCACTCAGCTGGTGTCATTGGCATTCTCCCCTTTCTCGCCCTCAACGGCTTCAAACTCCGATATCCAGTGCTTCAGGATGGTGTTTCCCCAGTAGATGGACGATTTACAGGCGTACCACTGTCCCATGTAAAACAAGCGGTCGCCGGTCATTTGCTTATCCGGTTCCGTAGGAAAAAGCTGGACATCACTATACACGGTCAGAACGCCGTTCGTGGAACGACCGGAAGCATCGTCCTGATTGCGGCGCGTTTTGGCCTGTACATCGAGCGGAAGCTGCATATCCGAGTAAGTTGTTTCGGCCGTGCCGCTGTCCCAGCTGGTGCCCTTATAGCGGCGCACAGTGTACATCTGCTTAAAGATGTTCATTTCTTTCCTTTCGTGATAACGTACTGGCAGTTCTGACGCAAAGTGCCCGTATCAATCAGGGGCTTCGTGGAACTTTTGCCCTCAATATGCACAGGCACCGGGCCTTTCTTGCCATATTCATTCATCATCCAGCCGCCCTCGATGGTAATGGGCGCATTGGGTGCCCATTCCTCATCCTTGATTACATCCTGAATCATGGACTTTGCCTGCGAACCTATCGCATTGGCAACTGCATCAGCTGTTTCCAATGAGGACAGGGCCTGCTGCGAAAACTCTGACAGTTCATCCGAGTGCTTTTTGATGGTGTCCATAAAAGGACGGGCCGGAATCATCACAGAACCGTCTTTGTGGAGGGTTCCGTAGTGGTTCCAGTAGGCAACCTCGGCCAGTGATGTTTCATCGTCAGCCGCCTCTTGGTCTGCCTGATACCCTACCTCTATAGTCACATCGGCCAGTTCGTTCAGGCGCTCCATCGCCGCTCTGCCCTCTGGCGTCAGGTCAAGTCCGATGTCTCCAACTACCGCCATGGGACGGTCTCCTTATCGAATCATGATAGGCACGATGTGCCGGTTCCGAATCGAAATAAACTGCAAGCCGTAGGAAGTAAGCTGGTACTCAGCATCCCCGGTAGTCCCGGCGGTGCTGGTAGCAAAGGAAATGCTTACGCCACCTTCAGATACGCTGGCAAGTCGCCCGGTGTTTGCAATGGTTCCAAGAGAACTGTCGCCATTGCCTGCCATTTTCATAGCATGACACACCAGAAGCGCCACGGCCAGGTTATAGTCCGCTCCGAGTTTTTTCTGCGAAATAACCGGTGCTTGCAGGCCAATCCAGAACGAAATATCTTCATCCGGCATGGCTTTAAACTCGGTGCCCACCATCTTTACAATTTTGGTAATGGCGGCGATATCAGGTGCATCCATCAGGATTCAGCCTCTGCCGGAGCATCGGAATCGGGCTCCTGCCCAGCCTTGGCCTTGCCGCGTGTCTTCTTCTCCTGCACTTCCTGCATCAGTCCCATGCTGATGTAAAAGCCAACAGCGTCAGCAAAGGTGTCACCGACTTCTGCAGTATCGCCCGGCAGCAGGGATGCATCGCCGATACAGATGGGCTTCACGGAAATGTTTTTGATCTTCATGGTGTTGCTCCTTTCTTACAGACCGTAGACCAGGCAGGCAGACAGAGGATAACGAATCATCATGCCTGCATCGCGGCCCTCGCAGTTGATAACGATTTCCAGATTGCGATCCTGCGGCGCGTGCTGAAGGAAAGCCATGGGAACATCGTGGGACATCTTGTCCGGGTCTTTGGTGTACAGCAGGCCGATGTTCTTGCCGGTGCTGTTGTAGTCCTTGTTGCCCTTGGACAGTTCGCCGGCAACTTCCCAGTTCTTAATCTGGGGAGTGTGACCCTTGATGTAGGACAGAACGGATTCGCCGGTGCCATCGATGCGGCGCAGGTTCAGGCTGGTGTACAGGTCGTTGGGCATGACCCAGCTGTCCGGGTGCTCCACATTCTGGGTCAGGGTGTCGATGTAGTTCAGGATGCCAGCAATGTCGGCCGCAATCTCGTCTGCGGTCTTGGATGCCCAGTCGGCCTTACCGGCTGCACCGTTCTGCAGGGTATAGATGGGGATGTTATTGCCGGAGGACAGAACGCCGATGATACCCGTCTTCTCGTCACCGTGCCAAATCAGGTGATTCACCTTGACATCATACACCCGGCGGGCCGCTTCAGCACGCGCAGAGTCCAGAGGCTTCATAATGCCCAGAACCGCATTGCGGCGGCAGGCACGCAGTTCCTGCACGTTGTAGCCGTAGCTGTCACCGATGTTGACGATTTCCGCACGATGGGGAGTGCCCTTCACATCGACGCGGGGCAGGTCGCTGGCGTAGTTGGCGATAACATCAGCAAAGCCGACCGGCTCATAGCTGTAGTATTCGGTATACGCAGCGCCCTCATCGGTTTCGCTGGTCTGAGGGAAGATCTTCAGGCCGGACAGCTCCGGGAAGTCCTTATCGTATGCCTTGGTCTTGACATGAGCCAGCTGCTTGGCAAAGAAGATACCTGCATTGTCGGCTCCGTCCAGACGAATCTTCGTGCCGGGGAACGGGTTCTTATATGCCTGGTTAATCAGGGAGGCGCACTTGCCGTTCAGGGCAAGGCGGTCTTCCTCGCTGTAACCGTTGGCGGGGTCGAAAGGATTATACTTAGCCATATTGAACCTCCTTAGATCTGCTCTGCGAACTGGGCGGGTGCAATGCCGTTCTGGGCCGCACCGATGAAGCGGGCCTTGACCGCCAGATTGGTGCCCTTGGTCGGGGTGAACTTGCCTGCATCATCGCCGGTAATCACAAGATAAGCCGGCTGACCGTAAGCAGGTTCCGCCTGATCGGCCAGCTGCACCCACATCTTGCCGGTCTGGCAGACATCCAGAATCTGACCTTTGCGCAGGAGCACGGCCCCATCATCGTCCATCTCCGTATTGGCGCTGTACATCACAACACCCTCGAACTTCTCGGCAGTCGCGCCGGTTGCAGGAAGGGTGATGTCCTTGCCGGGCTCCGCACCCTGCACAACGCCGCAGCCAAAGAACAGCTTGCCATCCTCTGCGCTGTTCCGGCGGGTGACTGCATCGTAATTCGCACGGTCATAAAGCAGGCCGGGCATACCGCGGCTAGGCTCGCCGTAGTTCATCTGTACTGCCATATTGCTCATAGCTTAGTCCTCCTTCTCGCCAGCATGACGCTGGATCATACGATTGCGGGCCGCATCAGGATCGTTCTTCTTGGTCACATTGCGGACTGCCGCATTTGCGGAATCAGCATTGAACACCTGACGACGCTGGTCTGCCACGGTCTTGCGACCATTGATTTTGCCCTTTGCGATATCGAAGGCCGCATTGATGTAGGCTTTGCTCTTACCATCCAGACGCATACCCGGGATAACGGCATGAACGACCTTTTTCTTTGCCTGCATTACCGGCATGGATTCCATGCCATCCAGATGCAGCTTATCGCCCAGCCGGCACAGTTCCACACGCTGGCTGACCTGCGCGGCAATGGATGCGGCACTGTCATGGTTCAGCTGGTTGCTGGAATCGTCCGAGGTATCATCCTCATCTTCGGTAGGCTTGGTGTCGTCCTCTGCGGCATCAGCGCGGGCATTTGCAGCATCCAGCATAGACAGCAGGGTGTTGATGTCCGCCTTGGCCGGGCCATCTTCCATAGCATCACGGCGGGCGGTAATGTCTGCCAGCACGTCCGGCTTCGTAGGGTCGTCACCTTCGCCCTCGTCCTCGGTAGGCTTATCAGTGGTGTCACCAGCCGCCGGGTCGTTTTCATCGTCAGCGGTAGCACCGTTGGTGGCCGCGATATAGGCTTTGAGTGCTGCTTCAAGGCCTGCCGGGTCAAGGGCAGGAGCCGCCGCAGGAGCACTGGGAGTCTCGCCATCATCGGCAGTGGGCTTTGTGGTTTCCACAGTAGTATCATCGTCCTGCGTGGGGTTGTTCATCTTCTCGTTCTCGTCCATAGGGGGTGTACCTCCATTGTTATCTTGGCTGTCCATGTTCAAGCGTGCATCATCACCTGCGCGGGCGACAGCGACCAGCGCAAGGTGATTCACACGGATATTGGTCTGGATTGCATCATACGGCTCTCCATTCCATTCTCCGGGTTCCATGATAAGATCCTGATAGTACCCGACAGACAGTTCCCGCAGACCCGATGCCTTTACGGCATCGGGATCATCAATTACGATTCTTGCTCGGACGGTTTCTCCGTCCTGCTGTCCGGGGGTCAGGATTGTTCCCACTCTCTCCCGGCGGGCATTGTCCTTGTCGATCACTCGCGCATCGTGGGTTATGATGATGGGCTTTCCCTCATAGCTTGCAAGGCTTTCCGGGTCAAACACATCTTCCGGTTTACGCAATTCTCGACGCTCCGAGCCATCTTCCAGCGTGTACTTAAAGATGCCCGTGCGGGTCAGAATGGGGTTATCATAAAAATATCCCTCGGCGCTGTAATGCTCATCGACAGGTACACTGTCGGTTCGCATTTCGCTCCGAAGGACTAGCGGCGGGGTATTCTGTTTCATTGTTTTTTCTCCTTAAAGGCTACAGAATTCAGCCTATCGAAGTTAAAGACAGGTTTTGCAACACAGCGGCACTGGTAGTCCTCTCCGGGATTGCAATGCCGCCCGCTGTACACTTTGCCGTGCTTTGTCATGTACCACATGGCCGGCGGGTCATCATAGCGGAATTTCTGACCGTTAAGTTCACGGTGGCATTCACGCACACGTTCATCGCCTGATGAACTCCATATATATTCCTCTACCCCAGCGGATTCCTGCCTTGTACGGGTCAGATTCGCGCTCAGAGTGCCCACTTGGTCACGCGCAAGAAGATTTGCTTTCGACTTTGTCACATCAAACCGGCGTTGAATTTCATTGGAAATCGCCGCCGGGGTGCGGCCTTTTGCAAAACCCTCAATAATGACGTTCTCCATATCATCGAAGCAGTCGCTTTCAATGCTGGTAATGAAGCTGACATTTTGCTCAACCCATCTTTTAAGCATCAGGTCGTATCTTTCGCCGAGAAAGAAATCATCATGGATATCCACTCCCAGCGTGGCGCGCACGCTGCGCTGCCATTCTTTAAGTTGCCGCCGGTCGGTGTAGTCAGCGCACCGGCGAACATCCCGTTCCAACGGATCGGTTTTCAGCCGCCGACTGAGCCGGTCACGCATAATGCGGAACCTGTTCTGGATGCGGCGAACCATGTCGCTGTATCCATCATGTCTGATGCTGTCGGAGCCGGTTTTTTGTTCTTCCGCAACGATAGCAAGGATTTCAGGCATAGATTCTCGCACAACCTTCTGCAGTTCTTTCAACCGCCGATTTTCAATTGCGCGCATCTTGCTTTCTGCCCACTGCGGATACTCCGGCTGGGTCTTTGATTTTTTCGTCATTGAAGAGCGCCCGGTCATGCCAGGCCCATTATTCTTCACAGGCATATCAACCTCTTTATCTTTCTGGGAACCATCTTCCCTTTGCAGGCATCAAAAAGACCCTGCATCTCCACCTTGATGCAGGGTCTTTGTTCTTATGGCATGCAGCACTTGAATTTTGACCTTTTGCTTACAGCGCGCATCCGTCCAAGCGCGAAGCGGAAGGAACGCGGTTTATGGCTCCGCGCTGGCTCTGTCATGGAGCAGGCCAGAACGCTTCGCAGCGGTCTGTTGGGAGCAGGGTCAGTGCCCCCTCATGCCATCGAGGTGCCGATTACGGTGTACGGCGGGTGGTGCTGGGGGTGGGGATTGAACCCACAGCCTGACGTTTACAAGTCGCCTGCTCTATCCTATTGAGCTACACCAGCATAAAAGTCGAGGGTACCGGGCTCGAACCGGCGGTCTGGGAGTCAAAGGCCCATGCCTTATCCAACTTGGCCAACCCTCGATATGGAGCAGTCAACGGGGCTTGAACCCGCGGCATCCTGCTTGGAGGGCAGGCGCTCTACCAACTGAGCTATGACTGCAAACAAAAAGAGCCTTTGCGAGGGACGCTTTCACGTCACCTGCAAAGGCTCTCAATGTCAATATTTTAGTCAAACACCTTTTTGCCTTCGGCAAACTTCTTTTTAGCTTCGTTCAAGCTGATGCGGTTATAACCGCCGCGATAATCAGGATCCGCTCTCTGTACGCCATCATTCACCCAGCCGCACACAGGGCATTCCTCAAAATCGTTGTCTTCATCAAAGCTATGCTGCCCACATACCGGGCAGATGATTTTCTCAGTCATCTTCGATTCCTTCCAATTCAAGCTGACGTTTATAGTAATCTTCCCCATCGTCAGGCTTGAACATCGTCCTTACACCCTTCTCTGGGGAACCTTTTGCAAAGTCATTTTTCTTCGTGTCATACCGGCACACAAGGCCCTCTTTTGTCTTGTAGCCTTTTATGCCGTTTCCGCACGAGCTTTCCAAAAGTTGAACCGCCCGTTTTTCGTACTGTTCCTTTGTCGTAATGCCATCGGGAGCGTACTCAGCGGCGTGGGTTCTGCCATTCTGCCAGTGGTTGTTCAGCTTCTGCTTGTTGGGGAATCCTTTCACCTTGAAAGTGTTCGCGCCTTTTGCCGAAACTGCGTTAGAATTTATTTTAGCATGACTTTGAGAATCATTCAAGTCTTTTGATGAATTTTCCTTGCTCGATGCATCTTTTGATGATGTAGAGCCGCCAGAATTGGAGAACTTTCCATCTTCATCGCGGTTGTGCTTGCTCTCGTCAAAATCATCCAGCGTAATGCCCAACTGGTCAAGGTACTCTTTCACGCTTCTGAGAAACGGTTCAAACACCAGCCCGCCTGGCACATCCTGCTTCAAAATCTGTTCAGGGGGCATCCATGTTGCCGTGAACATCTCCTTTTGGTCGCACCGAGGAACGCCATCGAAGCCATTGACGAGATAGATCTGAACGGGAAGTGCCTCATCCGGCTTGCCCTTGCAGTTACCTAGATAGGTAATGTCCCCTACGTCAATATTGAACTCTTCTTTTGCTTCCCGGCGGAATGCCACACTCGGCGTTTCTCCCGGTTCGATGTGACCGCCGGGGCCACACCATCCCTGACCATCGGAACGCCTGCCGCAAAGGATTCTGCCATCGTTCAGGACAAAGCCTGCCACATAGCCGCAATCGCCCTCATCTGTAACAATGGGATTCTCCTGCCGGCTGAAATCGCCAGATGTAGGAATCTGCCCTCTGGTATCCGTCAAGCCCCAATCTTGTTCCTGATTGAGGTCTGTTTCCGTGAGGATGTTTTCGGGATCGAACTGATCATCCTGCACCAGTGCCCGGCGGACCTCGGTAGCCTCCAAGATTCCGTTTGTGACGTATGTGGATGCGGTCTGTGCTCTGGCAAGCTGGGCTGCTGCCACCGACTGATCCTGCGTTGCCTTTTCATCGTCAGACGGGCTCCATGCGCTCTTGTAAGTGACGGTATACTCCGGCACTTCCTTGATTTCGCCGCTCCATGTCATGCCGCGCAGGACAAGTTCCACAAGTGTCCGGGTGTTGTCACGCAAATCGCCGGACTGGATGCCGCCCACGAACTCCTTGTAATTTTCAAGGTCGCTTTCGCCGGTTGCGTTCTCGCCCGCCGGAGAGCGGCCAAAGAGCCGCGTTTGCGGAATATGGCTCACAGCGGACAGCATAGCGCAGGCATTGTCCAAAATGTCTTTAACACCCGCCACAGACAGGGATTGAATGCCGACATCCTCGCCGTCTGCGTCGATAAAGACCATATTCAGCAGGTTGCGGGCAAGGTCAAGCATTTCCATACGCTGAAGAACTGCATCCTCACCGTCTGCCGTAGAAAGCACATTGGCAAGGTTCTTCATCTTGTAGGTTGCCATAGACAGCCGTTCCAGCAGGCGAATGGAATAGCCCGGTCCGATGCTTGCGTTCCTCAATTCCTCACGGATGCGCATATACTCCGGGATGCCCCACGTCCTGTAGAGGTTGGCCAGCGTAGATCCTTCTGGGATGTCGGAATTATGGAAAATCAGGCAACGGGAAGAATGCACGGTGTAGTTGCCGTACACGCTGCTTACCTGATAATACTCCGGGATGCCGGTGCCGCCCTTGCGGTAGTCTTCATCGTCCGGATTGTTCTCATACCCGTTGATCCACAGCGGGAACATTTCATTCCGGCCATACACCAGCAATTCATCAACGCCGTGCACATCCCGCCAGTTCAGCGGTTCCTGCAAGAGCCGACCATCATCCACCAGCATAACGACAGCAGCACCACCAAACAGCCGGGCCCACCGAAGCGCCTTTGACAGCTTGCTTTGATAGTGTATAGTCTGCAGGCGGTCGTCCAACTGCTTTTGCAGGTCTTTGTCCTTGATTCCAAGGTCAATGCCGTTTTTGGTAGCATCGTTCGCAGGGGCATCAATGATGGTTGCAAACAAGCCGTTGCCGGCGTACAAGTCTGCCAGTTCTGCATCGCTCACAGCGGTGCCGGATGCCCACTGGTAATACTCGGTGCTGTCGTGCTGGGTGCCGTATTTGTTGAGCACATTGTAATAGCCGTCAAGGCGGAGTTGTGTTTTGACTTTGCCGGGAATAACTTTTTTCACCTTTTCTCCTTTCCGGCTATGCTTTTATGCTATCAGGTTGCGAATATCAAAGATGCCGCCCTCATACAGGGCAAGAGCCACGGCATCGGCCCGGTCAGGGCTGGTCAGGCCGCGTTTCTTTAAAGCCTCCTTGCTTTCAAGTTTCAGCTTCGAGGGAGCGCCGCTGAAGATGTATTTTCGGGTAGTAAGCTGGCCTATCAGTGTTGCGTCGTCTGGCAGATGCAGGGTACCGGCCGTTGCCATATCACGCAGCACAGCCCACATCCACGTTGCGATATCTGCATAGCGCCCGGCGGCTTCTTTGTCCGGCACAGCGCTGGAGAAGTTTACCGGGATCACCATCAGCTTGTTCAGCTTTTGCCGTTTGCGCTCCCGGTTCAGGATGTCGGTCACGCCGCCGCCCACGCCGGTATCGTCGATGATTGCATAAATCATGCCAGCGTACCGCGGGTATTTCGCCCGAAGTTCCTTGTACAGTGCGATGATATCATCTGCCGTTGCGTACAGGTCTTGACCATGGCGCGTGACCAGCTTTTGGATATCACCATCCGTATTCTGGGCAATTGCGGTATCATCGTTGCCAAAGCGGGCAACGTCACACCCGATGGAAAGCCTGACTGGAGCGCAATGTTCCAGAGGTTCAGTATTGACAGCCTTTGTGGCGAGTGCCATCGGAATAAAGACGTCGTCCTCATTCTCCGGGAACTCGCCGTCAACACGGACGCGGACTACATTGCTGTTCTTGCCAAACTTCCGCTCCAAGTCAGCGATATTCTGCTTATTCGTCCGGGGACTATCACGGCTGGACACCTTCATACAGTAGTAGGACTGGCTGTCGATGGTGTGTGAGTCGTGGAACGTTCCTGTGGTCTGCGTAGGGTTTCCGCACATCAGCAAGCGGTTGTTCTCGCCGGACAGTGTGCCCTGTATAGCTTCCATGATGGGGTCAGCCACACCAGATGCTTCGTCAATCACGAAAAACATATTGTCTTCGTGGAAGCCTTGCATATTTTCCGGTTTGGTCGCGGTACGCGCAACAGCGAACCAGCGCTTCTCATGGCCTTTCATGTAGACGCGGGTCTTTGTCCATACAAGCATAGCCTGCAAAATCGGACTTTTCTCTTGCCACTTGGCGATTTCTGCCCAGAGGACATCATTCAACTGCTGTCTGGTTGGAGCCGTGCAGACAACGCGCGGATACGAAAAGCAGGACAGGAACCAAAGAACTAGGTTTGCTTCAAAAGCGGTTTTGCCAACGCCCTGCCCGGAGCGTATAGACACTTTACGGTGCTGCGCAATGGCCATAGCCGCTTCTTTTTGCCACGGATCAGGGGCAAAGCCCGTCACCTCTGCGAAGAACAGGCACGGATTTTTGCGGTACAGAGGAACCCGCCGGGCAAAGACCGCTTGCCGATTACTCGCCATCGTTTTTGTCCTCCGCATCAACATCGGCGGCTTCGACTGCTGCGACCCAGTCATCAACAAGCTCATTCTTGCCGCTGTTGCTCATTCTGCGTAGGTCGGCAAGCTGTTGTATCACCTTGGACTTCTGGCGCTGTACATCGGTCAATAGCCGCTCTAAGCGTTCCACGATAAGGTAGCTTGATTCGACGGTGGTTGATGTTTCCACGGTGGTGCCGGGGAGCCTTTCTTCCCGATCGACTTTAGCATCTATCCGCTCAATGTAAGCCTCCTTGTCGTGGGCTTCTTTTTCCTTGTCCTCGTCCAAACGAGTAAACGATCTGCCAGACTTGGAGGTATGCACCGACTGAATGTGCTGTTTTTTCTCTTGAACAGCGGAAATGCGTTGAAGCAGAAAAGCTTCCCGGGCGGTCAGCAGTTGGAGTTCCTGTATCAACAGGTCTTCTGCATCAACGTCCTTCGTGCAGTCCTGAATAGCTTTTTGGTTTTCCTCTGAAAAAGAACCAAACATCACCGCAGACCAGCCACCGTGTTTCAAGGCATTCTGGTTACCCGGCGGCGCGCCTCCATGGTTGCCAACTGCATTGACATTACCCAGCGGTGCGCCCGACTTTGTCTTGCCATCCTGCGGGGCTTTCTGGGTGCACTTGGAAGATGCACCCTTGGGGTGCGGCGGGGTGCGTTTCTTGGGTGCACCCTTTTGTGCATCCCAATAGCGTTTCTTCCACGATTTCACAGTGTTCAGCGATACGCCCAGCTTCTTTGCGATTTCGGTGCATCCCATCCCTTTCTTATAAAGGGTGAACGCCTTATCTCGCGTTTCCATCTACATCGCCACCACTATCCTTCTTCATTTTCTGTCCCGGTATCTACCCGGGCTGTTGTGTTGTTCCAAAGAAAAAGCGCCGACCCTTTGCAGAGCCGGCGCCGCATCCCCTCTCACACGACCTTTGCGAGAGCGGTTTTGGAGATCATCAAGTTTCCCAGTTCCACGGCCAGGAATGTGCCCACGAACAGGCCAGCACTTGTCAACCAGAACGGTGCACCGACCATCATAGACAGTTCCACGCCGATGAACAGAGCCACGGACAGGGAGAGGATGACTGCTTTCCACAGAATCCCCAGCCTTTTCCACGGCCCCCAGACCACCAGTGCGTATGCAGTCCCCTCAGCCAGCAGGCCAAAGAGCACATCGACCGGGCCGAAAGGACTCGTTGCATTTGCGATTGCAATCCCCAGCAGAACCGCCGGGGCGTACCGCTTATCCTTGAACGGGAGGGCGCACAGCATATTAGCCACCCGGAACTGGATAACTCCCCATGACAACGGGTTCAGGGTGGTTAATGCGACATATAGAGCCGCGACAACTGCGGTCTGGCATAGAGCTTTGGTGTTTCTCATATCCCCTGCCCCCCTCATACCATAACGACCACATTGCCATGGGATGCGTCGTTCACCGCAGATTCGACCATGATCCAACTGGGGTGCACGTCCTCAACAAGCTTCTTCTTCAGCTTGCTGGCTGCTTCCTCGATGACCAAACTTTCACCTTCCAGACATTCGCGGATGAATTTGTCGATTTCGCAGTAGTCCGGGATAATCTCTGCCGGCTCCATGGTCACAGTAAATTCATTGGTGTAGTATGCCTTTCCGATGGGGCAGAAGCACCGGCATTTCTGCTTATAGACGATTTTACGCACGCCGTAGCGATTTTCAAACTTAGCCATTGTTTTCTTCTCCTTTCGGCTTCTGAACGATGAACAGGAGTTCTTTTGCTTCACGCGGGAACGGAATTGCCATAAAGGCTGTAAGGAATGCAGACGGGACATAGGCTTTCATCCGGGAGTAGAAGTCCCGCAACGCCGGTTCTTGTTTGGAATAGAACTCGTCCATCTCTCGGACGCCGGTGACCAGTCCCACCTCCTGCACAATGCTGAATCCGATTTCGGCCAGCTTGGCTTTCAGTTCATCGTAGCCCCACTCATAGACATGAGCGCGGTACTGGGTCTGATACCCATTGCCCGGGGTGTTCGGACAGGAGAGAAACATCTTTGCACCCGGCTTCATCACCTTGTAGCATTCTGCAAGGCTTTTTGCGCCGTCCGTAGGGTGCATATGCTCAATGGCAGAGGTGTAAATTACAAAATCGGCAAACCCCGCCGGGATGACTTTCGACATCTCAGCAACGTTGCCCAGCTTCCAACCCACCCGGAACGGGTAGTAGGAAGTCAGATCTTTAGGTTCAAGGTTCTTTGCGGTTGCGCCGCGCATAGCCTCTTTGATGTTCGCTTTGCTGATGTCTACGCCGGTATAGGATGCAATATCCTTTGCGTGGTAGCGCAGCAGCGGGAGCATCAGAGAGCGGCCACAGCACACATCCAGCACGTTCATGCCCTTTTTCGCCATGTGGGCGGCGGCAAGGTGCTGAATATAGTTCATTACGTCCAGATTGGTGAAGAAACCGTCTCTGAACTGCATATAAAAATTCCGCATCTGGTAGGTAGTGCAGAGAATTTTTTCTCTGTCCATGCCATCCTCAACGCGATATACGATATCTTTATCCACGCCATTTTCCTTTCGTATCAAGGTACTTCTGGTATTTGATCCACTCTTTCAGCGCATACTCTCGGCGAATCCGGTAGTCTGCGCCTATCATGCCCTTCGGGGGTCTGACCACAACCATTTCTGAGCCGTTGAAGTAGGACAAGCCGCCAAAATTGACCTGTGTAGTCCATGTGGTGCTGTCCACGCTATAAAAGCCAAAGTCAACCGCGTCCTTTTTGGTGTAGCCCAGACCGTGCACCCGCACCCCGCAGGCGTTCGCATACTGCACAAGCCGTTTGATGTAGCCGTACTCGCTGGGCTGAATGTGCTTGATCGCGAAGCCACCGATGCCGATATAGGGATAGTCCCTGCACAGGCTTTTAAATTCGTCAAGGCCGCGGGAGCGATGCCAGACTGGAATGCTCTGCTTGCCTGTCTCGGCTTCAAGGCGCACTCTCATGCGTTTTACAGCGTCATAGCCTACGATGGAATCCACATCCAGCTCGAAGAAATGCTGCACGTTGTTGCGGTTGATAAAGTCGATGTACCGACTCAGGTAACCATCCCAATCTACCGGCTTTGACGATGCTTCTATGCCGTGCATAAAAGTAAACGCCCCGCTGTCGAGAAGAAACATTTTCCACTTCGACATTTCCTCGACCTGCCACGGCTTGATGTAGAAAAAACTCTCCAGAACGTACTCCGGCCTGTTTTCCCGCACGACCTTCTCTGCCGGGAAGGTGCCCGCCAAACACAGCCTCATGTTTCAAACCATTCTCCGCAGTGCGGGCATTGGATAAGCTTAGAGCCGTTCTGTTGTGCCGTAGCGGGCTGAAAAGGTGCAGGCTGTCCAGATTGCTGGCTTTCAGAGTCCGAACCTGTATCGGCCACTTTGGGCGGCTGCTGGGCAGGCTCTGTGAAGAACTCTTCAAAATCGGAATCATCCACATCCCGAAGCAGGCCATCAAGTTCCACTTCACTGAAGCCGGTACTGCTCAGATCTACATCCAGCGCTTGCAGCGCATCCATTTCGGCGCGGAGCACATCATCATTCCAAGAGGATGCTTCCGCCACCTTGTTGTCTGCAATGCGGTATGCCTTGATCTGCGCGTCCGTCAGGTCATCGACCCGGATGCAGGGCACTTTGTCCATGCCCAGCCGTTTTGCGGCCTCATAGCGGGTGTGTCCGGCAATGATCGTGCCTTTTCCATCAATCAAGATGGGCACCCGGAATCCAAATTCCTTGATGCTCTGGGCTACCGGACCAACGGCCGCTTCGTTGTTTCTGGGGTTGTTCTCATAAGGACGGATCTGCGAAATATCCTGATACACTACTTGCTGATTCATTTTTTCTCCCTTCTTTGCTTTTCCGCTGGCGTTGCGGAACAAATTAGGGAGCGGCGGTATCTTTCCTCCTTTCTGGGCATAAAAATACCCGTCCGGTGGCGAAACCGGGCGGGCAATGCGCTATGATTAGAATTTTACGGTATTATTGTACCACTTTTGCCGTGACGCGTCCATGACATCTTTTTGACATTGAGCTAAGACATTTCCAATGCGTCGATACCAAACATCAGCATCGAGATTTTATCCACTGCTGCATCATGGTCACGGTAAACCTGCCGGGCGCTCACGTTTTCCTGCGCCGCAATCTGCTCCACAGATTTAGTGTTCTCGTCAATGTACATAGCTTTAATGATACGCAGCCCCCGCTTCAGTGCTTCATTGTCGCCCTGATTGCAATAGGTCTCATACAAGCCGAGCATAGCATCAATATGACGAATCATAATCTTCGTGCGACGGCAGCTGCTACGGATGGATTCAACTGTAATGGCATTATTCCGCTGGAGCATCATGTCCAGCAGTTCCAGTGCGGTTTCTTCCTCCCGACCATCATGCTCACCAGCTTCATCGGTGTAGACGGCACCAGTGCAGTGCTTTTTGAACATCCGGTAGTTCTTCAGGAGCAGCTTCGTGTTCCGCAACCGGCGGTCGCACCGGCCTGCGGCTTTTCGAGCCTGCTCAGCCACAACTTCCTTTGCGCCCTCGCGGGCGGCTTTACGGGCAGTTTCTTCGATGAACGCCATCATTTCTTCCGGGATAGTCATTTTACGCATCCTCCTGTTCTATTGTTGCCAAAATCCATCAATTTAGGTATAATAGAGTTGCTTTTCTCGGGGGATTGCGCAAGCAGTCCTCTTTTTTGTTTACTCAAATGGCACTCATGCAGCGGGAAATTTCGCTCTGGCTCAAAACAGCCAGCGGCACACGCTTGATGCCCCGCTCTGCCGCCATCTTCGCAGACACAGCACTCATCACGCGAATCATATCTTCCACGTTCACTCCAGACGAATAGTACAGCTTTGGCGGGTGGCTCCCGCTCTGGATGTCGTTCACTTCAAGTTCTTCCTGCAAGGCCTGTTCCACACAGCGCTTCAGCCATTCCTCGGCGCAGTCCTCGCCGTCTGTCTTGACCCAGCCGATGTACTGTCGATAGCCGTCTATGGCTTCTTTCTTCAGCCGTGCAAGGCGCTCCTTGCCAAAGCCAAACGTCAGAGATGCGCCGTCGCGGCCATAACCAGCCATGCGATTTCGGCGCCCTCGTCCTGCGCCATACGAAGCCGTTCTTCCCTATAATTACGTGGAGCGCGATTCTGTGGCAGACGCACCGTGAAATCACAGATTCCCTTTAAAACGTCCCGCATAGCTTCAGCGGCCTTCCTCCGATTTCCAGAGTCGATTTTGTTTTTGTAGCGGGCTTGAAATGCCCGCATCTCATTACAAGCCCGGGCTAGGCGCGTGGCTCCAATGCCTTCTTTCTGATGCATAGCCACCACCATGCACCAAGTAAAGATCTGTGCGGCCTTGTCCTGCTCATCGACACACTGCTGGCGAATGTCCTTCATTTGTTTTGCCATCTCCAATCTTTGCATCCGAAAATTTTTGCCAGGATTTTTTGTACTTACTGCAATCCCAGCAGTTCTTGCACCACCGACACTGACCATTGCACAGGAACGACAGATGTGCTTTCATGTGCCCTCCTTTGCGTTTTTGACCTTCGGGCCCGCCATGTGATTCACGGCCCAAGACCAGCCCGCCATGGGCAATGCGGCCACGATCAGGATAATTCCGGCCGCATCCACGACCATCGGACTAAAGAAAATTTCACGAATCAGATTCATTAGATTCCTCCGCATTCACTATAAGTCCCGAAATTCCAACATTCTCTTTTGCATAGCCCACAGCTTCTTCTGCGGATACTGCCCACACATAAGATTTTTTGAGCAGTTCCCTATTACTCACTGGGGATCTATATTCCACTTTATACTTATGAACTATTTTCCACTGCCGGCGAGGTGCCGATGTTCCCTGCCAATACGCTGCTACCAGTTTTTGCTCTTCTACGCATACCGGGCGCAGCATTCCAAAATTGGGGTGTTCATAAGCTACTTTCTGCAAGGCTTCTTCTACGGCTTTCGGAGTGTTTTCTCCACGAATCCATGCAGAAAACATACATTTTTCTGCCGTATCATTTTTTCTTGCTTCGATTGCGACCTCATAGCACGGCACCCTTATTCACTCCTTTCCTGCCCGCCGATTGAAGTACACCACCGGCGAAACACCGCGTTCATCACAGCCCTTGTTGTTGAAACTGACGATTGCACCGCAGTTTTTCTTATTGGTGCACCGAACGCATTTCATGCCCGTGACGCTCACGACTTCATAGGTCGGTGCACCACAGAACGGGCATTCCCGGCTTTTAGGTTCAACGTGTGCTTTCATTTTTTCTCCTCAAATCTATTGCAAAACTCTGGGGGATCGTCAAAGGGTGGCAGATCCCAAAAATCGCAGACATATCTGCAGCACACATCGTTTTTTGCCCTTTTAAAGCGCAGATGGGCACACTTGTCACATAGTGGTGCTTTTCTTTTAGGAATTTCAGACACAATGAGCACCCCAGTTGCATAGCTCACTGCCATAATCTGAAGCCACTTCAAAATAGTTTTGAAAATCTCTAATGCGGTCACTTTTCTTTTCCTTTCTTGCAGCACCCCATGTAATACTCTGTAGGCTCCCAGTCAGAAAGAACGATTTCTCCGATTTTGTCGCACCAGCTGTCACCCTCTCCGACGTACATACAATTGGGGCAAGCATCAGGATTGCATACCCTCTGCGGCCTGTCTTTTCGACCACAATGATGTTTCTTTGCCATCAGGATCCTCCCCTACGCACCGGCTTCTTGCCGTTCCCAGCAAACTTTTCAGGCCGTTCATCACTCATGCCGCGAGCCAGAACCAGTGCCCTCTGGTCGTTCGGCATCTGGTAGATGCAGCCAGTCGGAATGTGCATATACAGATCATTCAGCACAGCGCGGGCAATTTCTGCCGTTTCGTACTGACCCAGACGATATACCGCGCCGCCACCCGTAGGAACCGCCTTGATTTCGTGTTCGGGGCTCACATACACGCTGCTGCACTGAGCAATGTTCGTGATGGAGTCCCATTTTTTGTTCATGACGTACATTCTGCATCCTCCACATAAAACCAGGATTGCGGTGGCTGCTCAATCCTTACAGGCTCGTAACCGAATTTTGTTGCTCGCAGCCTTGTAAAATCACTTAACGGCTGCGGGCGGTCGTAAATTTTCAGGTCGGAAATGTGCCAGCCGCAACCGTCACGTCCTTTGAGATATTTTTCGGCGGTTTCCTTGCTCATGCAGGCCGCTTCAAGAAGTTCATCGGCTGGTTTGTAATATGATCCGGGTGCCATAACGTACAGGCTTGCCGATTCCCAGCTTCCTGTTTCTCCAACATGGGTTAGGCCGGTAATTTTCTTACAGGTGAACTCGCCAATGACGCGGCCCCTCTTGTCAGGCCAGCGGCTGCTCCCCGCCGACACATCCCAGTTGCGGTCATCCGAAACAAACGCTTTACTCGCCGCCAAGGTGCAGTAGATGTACACCTTGAACGGCGTCCCATGCACAGGGCAAGTCCTGCGCACCTCAACAGTCTTTTCGCCGCTTAGAATCTTCTCGCACCATTCAGGCTGGACACTCAAAAGGACCGCTTTCATTTTCCATCAACCTCCTTTTCAAAACGCATTTTCATCTGCGCAGGGCAAAGGTCAACCTCCGGTCTGCGTTTTCCTGTCCACCGCAGACCTCCGGCCTGTCCGATGCACCTCCAGCCAGCGGCACGCAAGCTTACACCGCTTTCCGTGTCGAGGATATAGGTGACGAGTCTTTTGTACCCCATTGCCCGTGCAGCCCGCCATGCCGCGGCATAGAGCATAGAACAGACGTTTCGTGTGCCGTCTGAGCAAAGTCGATTTACCTCCAGCGTCCACCCATCATCGAGGTGGCGGCTCACCGGTCTGCCTACAATGGCCACCCCAACGATTTTTTCGCCGTCAGAGCACCCAATCGAAAATTTATGCCCCACAACAGGTCCGTGATGCCGGTGATACTGCTCTACAAAAGCATTCGCCTCTTTAAGTGTCATGGGGCATACTTCAAGCATTCTTCTACCTCCTTCGGAAGTTTAGGAATCGGCATCCAAATAGGATATATATCCGGTGCTCTTTTTACATAGAGCCATCCCTTGTTTGTAACAAATCCTTCAAGACTGGCATCCAAAACCAAAACGTCACCATACTGGTTCCCGTTCTTTTCCATGGGCGGCTCTTCCGCAGTCTTGCGCCAGCGCATGCTATCTTCTTTTTCTCTATGGTTCCAGCTATCAGCTTCCTCCAGTGCAAGAGAAAATCCAAACCCGAGCGGGCACTTGGAATCATCCGGGTGCGCCCAATAGCCGCGCTCGATTTCGCCAATTTTCTTTCCATCGACTGTTGTGACCTCATGGGTACTAATAAAAGGCTTGAGCTCTGCGCCACAGAACGGGCAAGGTTTTAACGTTTCTCTCGCCATTGCTCATGCCTCCTTTGGAAGGAGCGTCATATCATAGCCACTTTCCACGAACTTCACGCAGAGATCATGCTTGATTCCGTTGCCGAGGTAAGTATAGATATCCGTCATTTCCTCTAACGTAAAATTTGTACCCAGCAGCTTGTTGATGCCCTCAAAATGAAGTTTTCTTTCCTTGGGCGAAATTGCCTTAATTGCAGTCCGCGTAAGCCACTCCAGAATTTTTGCTTTCAGCTGGGTTTCGTCGGTCACATCTTTCAGACCGAAGCCGGAATCAGTTCTCAGGCTGAAAATGAGTTCGTTTTGCATATTCACAAACGACTGCGGGAATGCCGCCCGAATTTTTCCAGCCCACGGGGTATCGAAAATGTTGAATTTTTCTACACCGGCTACGACTTCCGGATCTTCTTTGGCAAGATAATCAATCGTATTTTCAACGTCTGCCAGCGTGTGAATATGTCCCAGTGAACTTTCCATGCTCAGCACAGCCTTCAGCTGGTCAGCGTTAAGCGTTCTCATTTTTTCACTACCTCCTTCGGCGGCAAAGGCATCCAGCCTACGACCGGCTTATCTATCGGACATTCCAGTGTATCTTCTGGTGTAAAGTGGCGGTATTCCCACCAGCCTTTCGCGAGCCTATACAAATCCTCTTCTTCGTCATAAATGCCGTAATCATCGACGTCTTCCCACTGCCAGACGCTTTCATACTGAGACACCGTTCCATCCTCGTAGAAAGCCGTCGTAATGCAATAGCCTTTGCCGCAGTCAACTAAAACTAGCACTTCCGTTTCTACCTTCGGCGGGTCTTTGTCGGGGTCGCGCCATTCCGGCCACAGGCTTACCGTAGGCGCAGCTACTACCGTTTTCTGAGCATCTTTATAAGCAGCGCTTGCCGCAGCATTGTGCCCCCGCATCAAACATTCCTTGCGGAAGAACCTTGCCATCAGTTCATTAGCATCAATCGGCCTTTTCTCGGTCATCGTTGCCGCCCTCCCTTGCCTGTTTCATCAGTTCTGCAGCATTGATAACAATGCCATCGGTTTTCTCATAAACGGTGCGAGCCAGTTCTTTGCCTTTATCATCAAGAGTGCTTTCAAAGGCATTGGCAGTAACTCGCAGGGCCGCGATTACAAAGGGAAGGTCAACGTAGCAGTAGTCGTGAGAAATTTTGCTGATTTTGCCGACAATATTGGTGAGTGCTTCACCAATGGTGTTGAATGCTTCATCTGTCTTTCCTGCCAGCAATGCAGCCGAAACCCGAACCGCATAGGGGATTTTCTTCTTATCCATCGTTTTCCTCCTCATAAATATCAAGTGCCATGTTCAGCGTGTACGGGGTATCCCCTGCGGCATCAGCATCCGGGTCAAATTGCACGTTCAAGCTCCCGTCTTTCAGCGAAACGGAAAGCGCACAGTTATTGAGTTTCACAGTGAAACTATCGCCATTGTTCAGTTTTTTGCCATCTGCCGCGTACAACTCAAAAGCAGCCTTAACTACGCCATTCACGCAGTCCATCAGACCTCTTTCACTCATTAGGAGTCACCTTCATCTTCACCACATTGAATTTTTCATACTCCGGGTAGCAAGCTCTGGCCATCGCCTTAGCCCGTACAGCAGCACGCTTAATGCCCTTTTCATCGACAACAACGCACGGCAGGAGCGCAGAGCCACGTTTCCCGGATGCAGCGATAAGCATCTCATACTTTGCCATCGTCTCGTCCTTTCTCTGGTTTCGGCGGGTGCGCTTCGCTCTGGCGGTCTATATCACCATCCACGCAACACGCCGCATAAATCAGAAGTGCAGCCATCACCGCCAGAACCACCAGCACAATCCAAAGCCACATTTTGCATCACCCTCCCAGAAGATTTTTCATCATATACCCGGCCATAGCCTGTGCATATGCCTGTTTAGGAACGTCCGCCGCACCATTCTCTTCCAGCAGCTCTTTGATGCTGTGTTCGCGTCCTGCGCCGTCAATGGCCCGAACTCTGGTACTGCCGCGATTGACCGTCACCGTTTTCTTATCGCGCGGGTGGATGCCGAACGGAAGCTGGAAACCTTTCTCAAACACCCAGAGGTGATAGCAGTCGCAGACGTCCACCAGCCGGTCCTGCGTTGGGAACACTTCGACGGCAACTCGCTTCTCGCCGAACAGGTCGTTCTTAATTTCCATCTTGACGGCCCACGGGATATCCCCGCTGCCGTCACTCCGGCCAACGCCCTCTGCCGCCGTAATCGTGACGTGTTCGACCTTGCCCCATTCCGTGCGGAGCAAACGAGACATCACGCTGTACTTCTGGTCTTCGCTGATCCATGCCCGATCCATCTCCCTCATCCAGCCGTGATAAGGTACTCCCAGCTCTTCAGCTGCCTGTTTCGGGGTAATCGTCTCAATCCACTTCATGTTACTACTCCTTTCCAGTGCTCATGCCCATCAGCTCCGGCGTATCAACTACATTTCCAACCACCTTTGCGGTCAGAACCAGGCTTGCAAGACCATGCTCGACAAACTCCTTTCGGTTCTCCGAAAATTCCGCGTAGAAACCAATATGGCCTACGCCGTAGTCGATGTATTCGCCGTATCTTACGGCAAAAATCACATCTTTTCCGCATCGATCGTCTTCCAAAATGTCCCCCTCAAAAACAGGTACCCCGTTTCCGTCCGTCAGAGTTGTGTTCATACCGATCGTAAAAGGCTTGACCAGATGGGCGTATGCCGGCTCTTGCTCGGAGTTGATGTACCAGCCCTCGCCCGGGCGGCTGTTTTTCACACCTGGGGAGCGAATCAGGAATCCTTCATGCCAAACGCCATCTGCAGACTGCCCGCGAAAAGTTCTATCCTGCATCATGCTTCACTCCTTACCTTAACGGGAAGCACCAGCGCTTCATACTGCGGTTCAATCAGCTTTACAGGGGACAGCGGCCCAACTACCCATGCGCTGACTTCATCCTCTTCCATCGACTTCAAAGCCTCGCTCAGGAATTCAAGGTTGAAGCCGATTCGCAAGGGGTCTTCCAACTTTCCGCTAAAGGAAAACTCCTCATTCATTTGCGCGATCGTGCTGCGCATTGATGCTCTGCCGGTGCCGCCGGGCTCCAGGTCCATTACCAGAACGCTCTTTTCTTTTGCGTCTGCAGACCGGGACAGCTTGACGCGACCCAGAACGCCCAGCAGTTCTTTTCTGTCAAGCGCAATTCGGGTTCCTTCATTTCTCTGGGCCACAACCTTACCATAGTCCAGAAACGGCTCCGCAATCAGGCGGGACTTCACCTCGAAATTGCTGTCACTGAAAACAGCCTTTTTCCGGTCACGCACAATTTCCACGCTACCATCCATAGAAAGCGTATCAACTGCCTTTGCCGTGGCCGCAGGAAGCGTAAAGCGAAAATCACCATCAGCTGTGCAATTGATTCTGGCAATCGCCATCCGGTATCCATCCAGCGCACAGATTTCCAGCACATCCTCGCCTTTCCGAGAGAAGCACAGGCCACGGTGCGCAGGGTGTTTATCGTCCTTCGACACCGCATAGAGGACTTTGGAGATTGCCCAGCTTAAATCGTTGGCCCCCACGATACACCGCTTTGCATCATTGCCCGGGCCAGAAAACTCCGGGTAGTTCTCTGCCGGCGTTGTGTTCAGGCGTGCCCTGGCCGTGCCGGATTTCACGGTAAGGATTCCTTTATCGGCCTCGATGCTGATTTCCGGTGCTACCGTGCCGCTGATAAAATCAACACCGCGCGGTGGAACCACCACATCCTGCTCAACCGGCTTGGACAGACCAGCACGGACGCTCAGTTCCAGATTGGTGGCGTATGCATTGGAGCCGCTCAACAGGATTCCTGCATCATCGGTGCCCACCGCCCGAACCTCCGGCACCGCCGTGCGCAACTTGGAAAACAGCGCTCCAAGTTCGCTTCGCTCAAACTTCATCTTCCTTTTCTCCTTTCTCAAAGTGCTTCATGCTGAATTTCACATAGCATTCAGGGCACATATAAGCCACCCGCTCCGGGTTATCACCACGCTTTCTGCGCAGGAGCAGGGCGTACATTTCTTTCATGGGCTGGTATTTGCCACAGACCGTGCAGTGCTCCCACAAACGACTTTTCTGCGCATCAGATGGAATTCTCTGAAGGAGGGGCTGCGGCTTCTCTCGCCGCATACTCTGAACGCCAACCACGTTTTCCATGCTACTTCGCATGAACACCGGCGTTCCAGCTGCATCTGCCGATGTCAGAATATCCTGTATCCATCCAGCCTTTGGAATAACCTTTCCGGCATTTTGGCCTGTCTCCGCTCCAATAACTGCCCATTTCAGCTTTCGGAACGTTTTTGTTGCATCGCCTTCAAACGGCCCGAGAAGCGGCTCTATGGCTACGAACGTATTATACTTTTCGTTTGCCCACACACTGTCTGACAGAATCGTTGCGGTAGAGCCGTACCAGAAATTGTTTTTCTGTGGAAGTGCCCCATGGTTTGCAAGGTTCTGATATCTCACCGGGTACTGCGTCAAGAAAATGTACTGGTGCTGGGGTGCCATTTCGGCCGCAGCGAATACCTGAAGAATCCAATCTTCCGGCACCCACGGACCAAACAAGTCGCCGTCCGTGCATACCATGATGGTTGAGCCCACTTTGACCTTTTGTGGCCAATCCATGCGATACTTATGTATCGTGGGCATAAATCCGGTTGGGTTGTTCAGAAAGCGGTTATTTGTGGTTTCCCATGGAGCGTCCAGCTCAAAGAGGTTTGCTCCGACCTGCTGAACCTTCGGACGTTCTGCAAGATTTCGTCTCCAGTCGCTGGCAAAGCGTAAAGCGCTCTTTTTTGCGTAGCAATATCGGCAGTCTTTCAGACATCCTGTTACAGGATTCCATGCGTAATCCGCCAATTCGTTTTTTGTTCTGTTCACCGATAGATCCTCCCCGACTGGCTGTCGATCAGGACAATGCGCTCTGCAATCTCAAACCCTGCGGCATCTGCCACATACCGCAGAACGTGAATAAGATCATGCACCCGTTTCTCGTCCTTCTGGATGTTATTTTCGGCACGCGCCCGGGTGGGGTCCGGCGCACCGCTGGGGTTGTGTCCTTTGCGGGTATCAGGCATTGCTATCCCCCTTGTCCAGAATCATATAGTACTCGTACTGGGTGCCCGGGTTGGCGTTTGGACGGCGGCGCACGATGTCAACCCGATACCCCGCTTTCAAGAGCAGCCGTCCCAACTCTAAGCGTTCATCTTCCGAGAGTCCTTTTGCCTTAGACGGCGCAAGGGAAAGTTCGATTTTAGCCAACACGCTTTTCCACCTCCATCAGGTCGTGCATCAGCTCGTCAACCAGCAGCTTACCGGCATTCGCGCCTGTGCGAATAATGTTTCCATTTTCCTTTAACTCTGCAAACTCCTGTGCACGGATTTCTTTGGACTGCTTTGCAAAAGAAATTTCCGATGCTGTCATGCGCCCCTGCACCACCTGCTGCCATTCCTCGATGAATGGCTTGGCATCTTCCAGATCTGCATACTGGTCGTTGTTATAGCTGCGTTTCTGCCGAACTGTACCGCCCGGCTCCACCTCCAAGGTGTACCACGGCGTATTGGGGTCAGACTTCTTTCGCAGGAAGAAAATGTAGCTTTCCCGAACAGAAATACGCTCAAAGTACCTAGTTCCACGCTGGATGCAGTGGTCAAGGAACTTGCTCTCCTGCAAAATGTCCTTTGCGCCCTCTGGCACCCGGATAATGTACTCCGCTCCATCGTACTCGTAGATTTTGCGGATCTTCTTGTAGATGTTTTCGATATGGAACTGCTTTTCCAGCTGTTCCGCTTCCTTTTCGATAGAGCGTTTTGCACCTTTCATGGCTTCCATCCGGTGCCGCTTATTGCGCTCCAGCACAAGATCATCATGCCGGCGCTTCAAGTCGAGCGGGAATATCACGCTTTCAAGCTGCATATTCATCCCCACTTTTTCGGCCATGTCAAGGTAGTCCGACCAGTCCTGCGCAACTCTAAGTGCGATATGGCCGTTGTAGCTACCCGTGATTCGTCTTGTTTGCTGGCGGAGATATTTCAAGCTTCGCGTCATTCCGCTTTTCTGTAATGTCTTGGCCATTCCTGAGAGATTTCGGATGTTGGCCGTCATTGCCATGTTCTTGCCATTGATTGCGAGGCCGGCTTCTTTCCATTCCAGCACATTATCCACCTCGCGGAACGACTTTTTGCTCTGCGAGACCACGGCCAGTTCCTGACGGTTTAAGCCAAACACACCGTAATAGGTCTCTGCGCGAAGATTGATGCGGGTGCTGTGTTCATATTCGTCGTACACCTGAGAGCACAGCGCATCAGCCCAGCCCGTTTTCACAAGGCTTTCGGCCATCGGATACCGATTCACGATTTCCCACTGACGAACCTCCCATGGAAAATTGAGATGATTGTCGTACTGGTACATCCATTCAGATTTCAGCACTTTCCGAACATCACTCTCAAATTGGTCAGTATGGGATGCCAATGTATACGGCTGATACGGACCAGAGGGGGCCGTCAGCATTGCGGATAACTTCGGGCGCTGGCACATAATATATTCCTCTTTTTCACTCCAGCTGCGTTTCCACTGCTTGATGGTCTTTCCGTCCGTCCACCATATCCCCCGGCCATGAAATTCCAGTTCTGCCCGACGATTGCTGAAATCGAAATACACCAGATAGCGGCGAATCCAGACCCCATCTCCCTGCGGCTTGCTCCAAAGGAATGTCCTTGCGGCCCACAGCCTTTTGACCGAATAGCGGGTATTACGAACCTGCATTTTCTCCCCGCAGCACTCGCACACTGCCGTGCTCTTGTGCTTGAGCAGTTCTGACAGCGTATATTCGCCGCCACAACAATCGCACCTTACCCGCTGAATCGAGACCTTCTTCTCAACTCCACCGGGTTCGATTACGTTCTGCTTGTCGTTGGTGACCCAGAGAAAGCCCGCATCACTGCACACTTTCAAAACCTGTTTTCCGAAATCCTCTGGCGGTTCCGGCAGATTCTCAAAGAGTTTCTGGGTTTCAGCCGCCTGCCGTGCATTACGCTCTTCACGCTTCTTTCTGGCATGAGCTGACAGCGCATCTTCTACAATGCCGACCAGATAACCCGGTCTGCGGTCATCAAAATAGTTTTGCAGAAGCTCCGACTCTCCCTTTGTTGCCGGCACTTCGGTCCTCCATGTCAAACACTGGCAAGGTCTGACCTCAATTTCACGCGGCGAAAGTTCGCTCTTTTTCGGATTCTCGTTCCCACGAAGCTCCCCCGTCCAGTAACCTCCGAAAAAACGCCACACGACCAGCGGCTTTTCCTTTTTGTCCCAGACGGCCACCGTCAGCACCTTTCCCTTGATGTAGCGACCCACGCCCTGCCCCTCGGCAACTGACATACACAGCGCCGCATCCAACTCTGGCCGCTTCGGCTCCGGCGCATAAAGTTTCAATTCTTCAACCTTTTTCATCGTGTGCCGCCTCCAAACTCTCCGACGTGTAATTTTTCCCGGGCAAAACCTTCACTCCATCGACCTGTTGAGCAATGCAAGCAAATTCGTTTTCTCCCCGGACGATGAAGCAGAGCCACTCGCCACGTGCACCAGCCAGTTCCTTGCCCTGACCATACGCGATGTGGAACGGTCTCTTGAAGCAATCTTCGAATTTTTCTGCCGGATGCTCAAACGCATAATTTGCGTGCATAAGAAGGAACTCGTCTTCTTTCAGCCTGCGAAGCGGTACAATTTCGGTACAGCTGCTCCGCGTCCGGTAGTCATCCTCATCGATATCACCGCCAGCTGCGATAGCCCAGAACTCGTTTTTCCCGTCCCAAGCATACCAGTTAAGGCAGTCCAGCGGATCCAGACAGTAATGGAAGCCCGTATTGGCGCATTTTGCCTTTTCGGTCTTGCTCACTTCGCCCGGCTGGTACTGATAGCTGCCATCGCCGAGCGTAGCAATCAGCCCCGGCTTGAATCCTTTGAATCCTAAAATCATCAGAGCCACCCATCCAAGGAAAGCTGCATATCGTCTTCCGCAGGCGTTTCCTCCTTCTTTTTTGCCGGCTTCTTCGCATCCGTTTTCTTTTCTGCTTTGGATGCAGGCTTGGTTGTGCGAGCTGGTGCCGCCTGCTTCGGAACATTAGAGGATGCATCTTCCGGTTTGACGGTGGCCGGAGCCTGCATCTCGGCTTCCGTAGGCGGCGCGCCAGTCAGTTTGATGTTCATGCTGAACGAAACCTCGGCATTCGGAAAGTAAAACTGCACGGCGCGGCGGTAGGTTTCGAGGTCGGACAGAACTTCGCCTGCGTTGTTGACAACAGCGGCGCAACATTCGGAGAACGTGCGCTGCGTGTTGCAGACGACTTCTGCGAACCGCGGCTCCTGGTCTACAAAGCCAAGCAGTGTCCGCAGAACATAACTCTGCACGCTCTTTGCGGCACGACCGCCCTTGAACAGTTTGTCCTCAGCTTCCAGCTTTGCTTTTGCTTTAGCTCGCCAATCGACGAACTCAACTGTGGTTGTGGTGTGTGTGGTGGAATCCATATTGTCCTCCTATCAGAAAAAGCTAAGTTGCCCACCCTTGCCCTCGGAGAACACCGGTTCCTGTTCCGGCGCTCTTTGCGGCTTTTTAGCGGCTTTTGGCTTTTCCGTAATCTTTGGTTTCTTTGGCTTTTTTGTGGCTTCAGGAGCTTTCTGTGGTTCGGATTTTGGCGTGTCCGGCTCTTTCTTGGTTTTTATCGGCCTTGCCATAAGGTCCATCCGCGCCGCAAGGATCCTGTACTGCCAAACTGCGGTGCGAAGCAGCGGCGTGTACCAGATGTTCCCGTTATCAACCGGAAGAAGCCCTCTGCTGTCGTATGAAAGAACCGGATTTGCAAGCGTATCGCCAATGACGACATATCCCGGCATCCCCAACAGACTCATCTGCAAGTAGCACATCATGCCCACAATGTAGTCGATATCCTGTGCCACGAACAAAATCTTCTGCTGATAATTGACGCCCTCTCGTTTGCACTGATTGGCAAATGCCACCAGCAATGCTCCCGCTCCGCACGTTGGGTCGCACACGGCAACCCAGCCCCGGTCTTCAATTTTCTGCTGAAATTCTTCCTTCGGCGTTGTCAGTGCTGACATAAATTCGCAAACATGATACGGCGTGAAGAACTGGCCCGCATTGTCGCTGCCGAGTTCCAAGCGCATATACAGTTCTCCAAGGAAGTCCTGATCCGGGTTGTCATTCAGCGCCATAAAGAGGGTCGTAAGCATATCCGTAAAGGTTTCAAGTTCCTGTTTTGTGTATCTTTCAACGATTTTCAGATACTGCTTTTCCCTCTCGTCAGAATGGCTCTTGTCTGTCGCATTGGAAATTGCAATGGCGCTCATGGTAATCCAATCGCTCCATACCTTCCAGCGTGAATGCCCTTTGTTCGAGAACGACTCAAACATTCTCACGAGTTCCTTTTGCGCTTCACCGCGAACGTGCCGAACGTCACTGCCCACAGAAATAACCTCCTTAGACGAGCGGGCTTTCCTCCGCTTGCTTTAAAGGCTTTTTCGTTTCAGACGATCCATGCACCTGTCAAAACGAAGGATGTCGTTTCCGCTTGGTGTTTCCCGGTCAACCCGGTTTCCTTTGTTGGGAAGATGTGTTTTCTCCCACTCTTTCAGGGTCTTTGTCCCTTGCGCCGCTGCCTGATCGAGGATGCGCTTTGCGTAAACCCATGGATGCTTTGCTTGGTGGCGTACCGCTTCTTTCAGCGCTGCCACAATTAAGGCATCCTCAAAGCCGGCCTCGCGCAGATCCCGGAACTCCGAAGCTATATACGGAGTGACCATGCTGTCACATTCAGCCCAGACCCAGTAGGCTTCTGGCGAATCATCCGGCGGACCAGTAGACTTTTCCGGGGTTTCTTCGCTTCCAGAACAATCAAAACTATCATTTGGTTGTTTTGATTGTTCTGGCTTTTTGGCGTTGGAGTTTCCTTTAGGTGCTCCCCCGCTTTTTCCTGCCGCTGCACGCTTTGCCCGCGTTTCCTCCCACTTCTGGATGTTTTCATCCAGCTTCTGCTGAATCCAGCGAAAAGCCATATCGGTTGCCGGATTTTCAAACTTTGGCACATGGCCGCTTTCTGTGTAAGAAAGAATCGCGTCAAAGATTCTCCCCTTTTCTTCGAGTGGTAGGCTTTTTAACGGCTCGGCCCACTCTGTATACAGCAGGACGCTCTTTTTATCGTTTTTCACTTGACTGTTCCCCGCTTCGCAAGTTCAGAACTTTGCACAGGTGCCTATCCAGCTTGATGCCGTAGATATGGTAATCGGCGAACAAAGCCTTTTCCCTGCGGTGCGCTTCTTCGTGATGCTGCCGACAGAGGGCAATCGCATTCAGCCCCACATGGACGATAGCTTCACGATCCCGACCCATGCCAACACGGTCAACATGATGCACCTCTGCCGGGCGGTTGCAGATTGCACACCGGCGGTTTTCAAGGCACAAATACAGGTATTTTCCGATATCGTCCGTCTGGGTCAGCAGGCTATCCTTCGTCGGGACACCCCAGTGAAAACAGAACTGAACCAGGTATGTAATAAATTCTCTGGCCGTGGTCATATCGCAGTCCGAAAGGGAGAACCACTCCCGCAGGCAGCGAGAGCAGAAGTCCCATTCCAGATAGAGCCGAAGTTCTTCCGGCTCCTGCCCGGACCACAGAGAGATATCACGGATAATGGCAAAAATCTTCCGGCGCTGGTCTGCGGAAATAGCTCGTCCATCATCCAGCCGGACCTCAACCCGCCGGGGCCGTTTCTGAGCCACAAACCGGCTGATATCCATATCTGGCTTCAGGACTAGCTTTCCGTCCTCCACCTTTTCAATTTTCGCCGTCACAATCATGTGTGTTCTCCTTGTCCACATGGACGTGCATCGGGACATACACGCTGTTGGCCTGCATATTCCGCGCTAAAAAATCGTTGCATTTCGCTTCTGACAGATGATTTTTAAGAACCTGCAGCTCATAGGCGTACTGCCCAGCGGCTTTCTTCTCTTCGATTTTGGTCTTTATTTCCTCGTCCTTGTAGTTGGCTTCTATCAGGTAGAGGTCATATCCAAGCGCCTGCACGCCGTTCATGTTGTTTGTGTCGGTGGCGTAAATCGCCTTTCCGGTCGGGAAGTGCACCTTATACCCGCAGTTGGGTACATTGTGCATCAGCATGAACGGTATCACATTGCACAGGCCATAACCGTACATCGTTCGAGGTTCCAGCACGTCGATTTGACGTTCTGGAACCCCTGCGGCCAGCAGTGGCGGCACCAACCAGCGGCAGCAGCCGAAACGCAGTGTCGGCCGTTCTGCGGCCAGCCGTTTGATGGTTTGCTTCTTGAAGTGGTCACTGTGGATGTGAGTCAGCAGCACCAGCTTCAGTTTCGACACATACGGCTCCAGCGCCTTATACGGTACGCCGCAGTCTATCAGGACAAAATCTTCCAGAATCGTGGCATTGCCATCGCTCCCGGTTGAAATGATGTTGTACCTGACCATCAGAGCGATGCCAGATCAACGGCTTCTTCCACCGCGTCTGCCTCCGGTTCCGGCAGATCCATGGTTTTTGCTGTCCGCTCAATCTTGGGCGGCTCGGCTTCGTTCTTCTGGCTCGGCTCTGCCGGATCCAGCACTTCAGGAAGAAGTTCGCCGCTTGCCACATCAGGCATCATTACTCGGCCATCCCGCTCGTAGGCGGTGGTCATTTCCACTGTCATAATGCCCCACTTGGAAATCAGCTGGCGCAGCATGGTCTTTTTGGCCATCCCGTCAAAATCCTTGTACCAGAAGCTGGAGTACTTCCACATATCCTCCTGCGGGATTTCACCATTCAGCAGCTTCTGGTACTCCTTTGCGCTGAACGCCGGGCTGTACTTGTCGGCATGAGCCATCATCTGGTCTGCTGTCCAGTACAGGGTTTTCTCGAAGCCGTTGATGTACTCAAAGTGGGCAATATAGCCCACGGTCGGCATCGATGCACGCTTTTCAAAATCTTCGATGAAGTGCATTTCATGGAATCGTTCTTCAAAGGGATCCCATCCGGTCAGTTCCCCGTTCTTCACTTCCAGCACGTTCAGGCGCTTGTACTGGCCCGTGCGCAAGGCCAGCTGGATATAACCCTTATAGCCAAGCACAAACTGTGCTTTGACGCTTGCAGGCTTAATCATCTGGCCATTCTTGTACTTTGCCTTGGACTCGAAAGGAATCAGATAAAACTGGCCCAACTGTGGAGAGGGCTGCAGGTTCAGGCTTTCGCCCAGCAATGCGCCAGCAAGGATCGTGCCTGCATCGCACTTCTGCAATTCCGGATTGACAGCGACCGCCGAAGTGATGTTTGCGATAAAACGCCCTGCACGCACGGGGTCTCCCAGCGTATTGTTCACAAGGTTCTTGTATGTCGTGGTCTGGATCGCCTGCGAAAAGCGCATTTTCTGCGGCTGCATTGCTTTAGCCATTGTTATTTACCTCCTGATTCTCAATGCCAATGGAATCCATGTACTTCTTGATTTCATCGACTTTGTTATTTACGAAAGACTTCAGTTCCCGCAGCTGGGTCAGAGTGCCGCGGCACTGGAACGTGCGTCCCATAAAAGCAAACTTTGCGTTCATGATCTGTTCCGTGCTCTCCTTCTGGGAGTCCTCAGTCTTCTGCTCGTCCATAACGGGCGGTTCGGTGCCCATGACCTGCGGCGCGGACAGTTCTTCCTCTGCCACATCCAGAACGGCCTTTTCCGCTTCTTGTGCCCGAAGCTGGGCTTCCAGACGCTGCTTGCGCTCGGCTTCTTCCCGGGCAATACGGTCTTTGCGCTGGCTGACGCTGTTAATGGCAACCGCCAGATTGCGGCACTGCTTGTACTCGGCCATAATTTCCGGCGCGTTCTCCATGCCATTGATGCACCCCACATCAGCCGAAACTTTGTCCACATAGTCCTTGACCTTGGCTTTCAGGGATTTCAGGCTTGCGGTCATCGTAACCGTAATGCCGACATCGCTGTAGCCGACCCACTCAACGCCGGCCGCTTTGACCAGTTCCGAGAAATAGGCGGAGACCTTCTTCTCCTTGTCCGCCCGCAGGCCATCCTCCACATCAGCGATTTTCGCTTTCAGCTTTTCGTCTGCCGGGCCATACACGTCCGTGACGCACTCCTTGTACACCGCATCGAAGTCCTCAAACGGCTGCATGATCTGCTTCTTGACCGCCATCCGGCGGGCATCCAGATCCTTGCGGTCACGGTTCAGCTCCGCTCGGCGTTCCTTGACCACTTTGAGAGATTCTTCTGTGCAGGCCAGCGCCAGCGCTTCATCCACCGACTGCTGCGCCTGCGCCTTGATGCTGTGCAGCTGTTCCTTGATGATGGGCAGCTGCTGTACCACGATCAGGCTTTCCGGCATCGCCGGGGCTGTGGTTGTAAGTTCTTTTTCCATGTGTACCTCCTGATTCTTTGTATAGAAAAACGGCAGTAGGAACTCTCCTGACCGCCGCTTCGTACCTGTTGAAAAAATCAACCGATTATGCTACAATATGGTTGTGTGTGGTGGAGACCTGCATTTTCCGGCTTGATGTTCCTGCATCAAGCGCCAACGGAATGTGTGGGTCTCTATCCATTTGTAGCGCGCTGGCCGTTCTGGTCAGCGCTTTTTTCGTGTGCGGCGAGTATATCCCACACCGAGAGCTGCCCTACAATCTGGCGCTCAGCGGTGATTTTAGGCTGTGTGACAGTCCTGATTCTGCGGGGCTTTGCGGGTGCTCGGAGCCGTTTTCCGAACTCCTTGACGTAACACTTCGCGCCGTACCCCACTTCGATTGCCGCTGGATCTGTAATGACCCTGTGACACCGAGCGCACCTTGTCATTCTTCTTCTTTCCTCCAAAAAGCGCCTGCATCTGCAGTTCGTGCATCAGGCGGGATGCAATAATGATTGCACCAACAATGAGAATCCACTCCCCGCCGATTGCCCAGTAGCCGCGCCAGCGATATGTACTGGGCAGCTGCCACAAGGCCATAAGCCCACCGGAAATTACGCCGGCCAGCGTGTCCAGCAGTCCAACAACGACCCAGCCCATCACGGTCAAATGCCTTTCTTTGCGTTTCATTTCAGGTTTGCCCCCTTCATGTAGGTTTCGATCAGTGCCCACTTGCGAACATCCATCGGCTGGTGAACAGCATCTTCCAGTGCTTCTTCGGTTCCGCAGCGGTCACAAATCGTGATGCCCGGAACTTGACGGGAAAGAGCATTGCTGTGCAAGCGCATCTTCATGGTCTGCTTTCCGCATCGAGGGCACGGAAGTACCTGCGCCATTTCGGCGGCAGCATCCTGAACATCCCGATACGTTGCAAAAACTTCGTCCAGCAGCTTCTTCTCGGTGTGCATCTGAATCATTTGCGCCATCTTATGAAACATCCCTTTCTCCTTCCAGCAGCCCTACCATTGCGTTCCACACCTTGTCCGTGTAGGCTGTGCTATACGTGCCAGCAGACCAAGCCTTTTTGGCTCCGGTTGCGCCAAGGTTATAGGCCATCAGAGCGCAATTCACATTGCCATCGTACTCGCTGAGATACATACCCAGCATATAGCACCCGGCCTGAATGTTCTGGCGGGCATCTAGCAGATCCGTTATGCCAAGTTCGTCTTTGAGCCACTCGGCGTTGATGCTGTTTATCTGCATCAATCCATAATCCCCGGTAGAGCTGTGCGCCGCCGGGGTAAAGCCACTCTCGACCTGCATGACGGCATAAGCCAGTTCCAAGGGCACATCGTAGAGGTCGCACATTTTCTCCGTGTAGGACTGTAGTTCCGCATCCAGCGGCACCTGATATGTAACCGGCTCATACGGAACCGGGTCCTGACGAACGCATTCAACCTGCTCGATCTCGGCCACCACCGGTACCGTAACCAGCGTTTCAACCGGCGGCTTCTGCTGGAAAGCGAACGCCGCGGCGATGTTTCCGACCACCAGAAGCTGCGCCGCTGCCGCCGCTGCCAGCGGCACGAGCGTTTGTGCTTTCATCCTCCTGCACCTCCCCCAGACCAAAGCGTTCCATCGCATACCGCCGGGGCACCCGGCCGGGAAACGTGAGGTTTCCCCTTGCTTCCAGCTCCCGATTCATCTGCTGGATGTACTTATATGCCCGGGACTTGCCACAGCCAACCAGTTCCGCAACCTCTGCACAACCGATGAAATACGACTCTTTGCTCACGACTGCCGTCCTCCTTTCGAAAAACGCATATTGTTCATTGCCACATTCAGGTCGTTGGCCAAGCACATGATTTCGTCCCATTCGGCTTGCTCGCTCTCAGCGATCTGGCCATCTGCGGCGATTTCTACCATTACCTCCCGCTTTGCACAGAAGCGCTGAACCGCCGCCAGAACGCCCAGCACGGCTTCCGGCAGGTCTTTCAACTGGATCTCAGGCACGACCCGTTTGCCGAGATCTGATGTCAACCGCAGATGCTGCACGGCCAGATATGGGGCTTGATACACGTCACACATGGCGCTCGCTACATCGCTGGGCACTGGACGCTGGCTCTGCTCATAGTCCCGCAGGCTGTCAACCGACACGTTCAAAAGCTGCGATGCTTTTTCCTGCGTAAAGCCAGCAGATTTCCGCGCATTTTTGTAAATATTCTGGCTTTCAATCGCCATTTTTTCACGCCGTCCTTTCTGGTATACTTGAGATGTAGGTTAGCTCCGGTACGCCACCCCGCTGATGTTCAGGCACTTTTCGATTGCGCCCTGGACGTTCTCGGACGGCACCAGCACGCCATTGACGACTTGGCTGATATGCGAGCGAGAAAAGCCCGTTTCCTTTGCCAGTTCCGTAACGGTCATATCGTCATGGTCGATCATGGCCTTCTTGACAGCCACGCACCAATCCGGCATCGTAGTCTTTTTCATGCTTTTTCTCCTTCCTAACAAAGATTTATCTAACAAGTGTATTGAACACTTGTTAGATTTCTGATAAAATGAAAGAGCCAGTACCCACCATTCAACGCGTTCCCCTGTCGTTAAGCGAAGCTGTCATGGGAGCGGCGCTATAACTGCACAGCATCCAACTTGCGGCTGTTGTCCGCTATGCTTTGCAGCGGCGCTTGTCTTTAGGAGGTCAACGTTCATGGTTCGTATTGCGTGGTACGAATGAACCCCTTTGCTGAGAGGTTCTGGGGGAACGCGCTGAATGGTAAGCGCTGTACCCTTTCACTTAACATTTGTTCTGTACAAGTGTATTATAATCCATCAATTGCAACGTTTCAAGTTGTTTAAGCATCAATTGATGGATTTTGTGAGGATACACAAAATGACAACCGAAAATTTGTATGATTCTATCGCCCTTGCGGAAAACATCAAAATTCAGGCAAAGGCACGCAATATCCAGCTGAAGGATATGTACGCTGAACTCGGAATGAGCAAAGGCGTTCTTTCCAACTTGCGAACCGGTCGCATGATTGCCGCCGACAGTCTGGCGCGCATCGCTGACTACTTGGACTGCTCCATGGACTTCCTTATGGGGCGCACCGTTGACCCCGCTGTACAGCGTATGGAGTTAACAGATGAAGAACGCCAAAAGGTTACGGATTTCCTGCAGTTCATTCTGAGTCAGCGGAAATAATGCTCAGAGCCGCTCCGATGGCTCTATTTTGCGTTTTCTATTCTCCCGCATGGAATTTGCCGTCCGGCAGGATATGCGGTTCAAATCGCTTCTCTGTGGACGTTTGTTTGATTTGGTGAAATCAGCCATCAATGACGAAGTGCGCGCCCTCGGTGATAAGCACCGTACCGCGATGCTCGTCATTGACGATGGTTGTCCGTTTGCCGATGTACTCAGCTGGCAGTTCGCCCCGCTTCACTCGTTCAAGGTTGTACGGAGATGCTTCCCAACGTCCCTTGTAGGACTCTGGGATCTTGCGCCACTCCGCTTTTGTGTAGTGACGCATCAGGTCTGCCCCCATTCTTCCCCATTCAGTTCCATCCAGCCGTAGGGGTCGCAGTACCACCAGCTGGATGCACCATCCTCGGTGAGCCGCACGATATCGGACACGCTCATGCTGTGGCCAGAGAAATCAACGGGTCGATTCGACCCGTTGAAGAGTGCGAACAGGCGAAGAAGCATCCTGACCACTTCCGGGACAGACGGAATCTCACCGCCGTATACCCGGCGGTAGTTCTCCCGGTGGATGCCGCCCAGCTGTGCGGCCTGATCGGATGCCATGAACTGCAGTTTTACCTGCTCCATGGTGTCCTCTTTCAGCTGGTAGATCTCATACTTCATGTGAATCTTCCTTTCCTTGGTTTGCGGTGTTGGTTCCCGCGACCATCTTCGTGATGCCACGAAAATGGTTTCGGCCGATACCGGCGGCCATCATCAGGCGGGGTCTTAATAGTCCGGTCTTTCATCGCCCAGTGTCTCCCATGTCCCACCGGGGAGAAAGAACTCCGCTGTACGATCTTCAAGCACAGCCACGAAGTTCTCCCACCTCGGCCAGCGGACTTCATAGCCGTTGACGATCATATACGTGAAGCCCTCGCTGCGGTACTTGCTCTCCAAATGGCTCTCTTCCAGCTGAAAAAGTGGAATGGACTTGTTTGCAATCTTTTTCATCGTTCAGACCTCCAATTTGATTAAACGTCAAAGCTGACCGAATGATATGCGAACCAGTGCCCGCAGCGGCGGTGCAGCTTGTACCAGTTTGTGAAGCGCTGCCCAGAGCAGTCATAGGCCGTCGGGTAAAACTCGTAGTAGCGATTTTCCCGGAACCACTCGGCCGCATCGGTCTTGCCGGCCTTGTCCAGCTCGTTCGGGAGCTGCACCAGCTCAATGTAGCCATCAATACCGTGCTCCTCGACAATGCGGCTGTCAGGTGCCGGGCGGTTGTTGTAGGCCCGGATCTCCTTCTTGATGTTGGCAATAAATGCGGCCATGCCGGACTTCTGTTCGGCGGTGGTGGTGTCCCGGATGAACGCCAGCAGGGTGTAAGCATCTCTCAGCTTCTCGGCGTCGGTGATCTTAAACATTGTCTTGTCCTCCAATATTGTTTAGAATTCGTTGAAGTCTCCAGCATCGAACAGCAGGCCGCTTCTGAATTTCAGGCTGAGCTTGCTTTCAGGGGGCTTGCGCTTGAAAACAGGCTTTCCGTTCACCAACTCTGCATACACGGAAAAACTGCAGCGCGTACCTTGGAGAGTGATGTAAACACCGTTCTGATAAGCACGGAGTTCGCCAAGTTCCAGTCCCCAAGAAGTGGTAAACTCAAGGTTTCGGCTCAACGCATTGTGGAGAGATGACTTCTTGTTGTCCGGCATCATCCTGAAAAGCTCCAGCGCTTGCTTCTCGCAGTGCACGTTTTTGATTTCCATGGTTCAGCCCTCCTCAACGACCCATCCGGCACAATAGCCGGGATCACGAAGCCTTGCCTTTGCAAGTGCTTCATCGAACGTCCGGGCACGAACCCGGACAGGCGGCAGGTCGCCGCCCACAATTTCCCATGTAGCCATGGGTGCTACAAATCTCTCCATGTTGTGTTTCCTTTCCATCTAACAGGTGAATGAATCACTTGTTAGATATATTATAATCTCACAAAAGTGAGATAGCAATATAATATTCTCATTTTTGTGAGATTCATGCTTTTGCACAAAAAGGTGGTGTTCTATTTGTTGTTTTGGGAACGTTTTTATCGGATGTGCGAAATCCGCGGAACAAAGCCAAATCCGCTTGCCAAAGAGCTTGGCATCTCATCTGGAGCTGTCACGCGCTGGAAGAATGCAGAAGATCCTCCGTCTGGAAAAACACTCATGCTGCTTGCGGACAAACTGGACTGTTCCGTTGACTACCTGCTTGGCCGCACCGACGATCCTGTTCTTCACCAGTTGGATTCGTCATCGTCGTCTATATAGCGTGCTTGGTGATTTTAACTTGCCTGTAACTTGCCGCGCCTATATAACGCGCGCACGCGCGCTTGATGATGACGATAGTCATCATACATAATCATTAACATTAACATTTACATTAACAGCTTGTTTTGTTTGTTTTGCTTATCAAAATAAGCATTTGGTTGTTTTGTTTGTTTTTGTTTGTTGGATTTCAGTTTTTGCCAAGGGATTTTGCTTTTTACGCCATCAGAACCAAAAAGCGGGGTTTACACCCCGCCAGGAACCACCTTGGAGATAACGAGCCTCCCGGCAAATCGCTGAAACTTTTCCGGCGAGCGAAACAGCTTCTCGAAATAGGCTGCATCTTCTTCCCGCAGATCCGCGAAGTCCTCTGCCGAGAGCCCAACTACCAAGAACGTGCCGGCAATGATGTCGTAGGGCTTACCGTTCTTGTACAACGCCCGGTTCAGTTCAAGCCCGCAGCACTTGCCCTCCTCATTGCAGATCAGGCCGACCGGGCGGCGTTCATCCGGGTAAATCACCTCAATATAGCCGCCTACGAGGCTCTGCAAGCTTGCAAGTTCGTTGGCAACGTTAATGCGTTCCGGGGCTTTGCCCGGCTCAATTTTCAGTGCTTTCATGGCTCAATTCTCCTTTCTTGCTTTCAGCGGTTCGCCATTCCATGCCACGCAATACGGGTGTGCATCCAGATCAGTGCCGTGCATCCAGCCGCCCTGCACAGCCATTGCGGCTTCCACCCGGTACGATTCCCGGGTGCGGCTCCTCTTGACGTTCTTGTACAGAGCCCCACCGTGGGACTTCTGGAACGCTTTTGCTTCATCCTCGGTCTTAAAAAACTTGTTGCAATACATAGTCAATCCTCCTGTGTTTCAAACGTGTTGGTTCCGGTCATGCTATTGTGGTTCAGTCCTCCTTTCTGTTCAGCTGGTACCCAGTGCCGCGATAGCTGATGATGTACCGGTAATCCGGCGTGCGGAACACCTCAATGCGGCTCTTATCCACGTTCTTGATGCCCAGTTTCCGGCAAATGAACGGAACGGCAATCTTGATGGTTTGGGCGTTGGTCATGTCCTTGTCCTTGCGGTTAGAACGCTGTGCATAGCGGCGCATCCGCACCTTGCTAACGGCCTCTGCATCCGCTGCGGTGCCATAGAACTTTTTGTAATCGCCGTAACCATTCACTTCGTAGTACCGCTGGATGCTGATTTGCTCCAGCCGGTCATTCCAGATGGTGTCTGCGTGGTTCTCATCGGCATCCGGGGAAACGTGCTCCTTCTCAAGAACGCGACCAGCGATCAGCTCCACACCCTGCTTGTCCCATCCCTCGGTGAAGGTCCGAAGCAGGACGCGCACGACCTCAGCGCCATCCGTCAGGTCAATGTGGGCGATCTCGCCCTGACTGCCGCGCATCGTTGCGGTGTTGAAGTGATAGCCACGCTCCAGATACTTGTTCACTTCGGCTGTGAATACCTTGTTGATGTCTGCATACGTCATAATCGAATCCCCCTTATCGAACAATTGTACAACCGGCGTATTTAAAGTTCTTTGCCGCCACTGCAACTTCAGACAGATGCTTTGCGAACTCTGCTACTCTCTCCGAGGTTGCTTCCGGGCAGCTAGCCGAAATACTAATCTGCACCTTTTCGCCTGAAACCAAGCCAACTTCGATGCACTCATCCAGCGTGTCAATCTGCTTTGTGAAATCATGCATCGCCCGGCTCAATTCGCTGTATTTTACTGTTCTCATTGTCCTGTCCTCCATTGGCTCTTGCAATCTAACAAATGTTTGATTGTGATTATATAATAATCCAACACTTGTTAGAGGGCAAGACCGCAAAGCAAACATTTGTTAGATTTCAGCACCGTGCACAAGATTCTTAGAAGAAAGCTGGTAAAACGTATGACGGTTACAGTACAACGCATCGTCGATTTGACCGAACACTATGGCACATCAGGCGCTTTTATAGCGCGCCTATGTGGAAAGAGCCGTTCTCTAATTGCAGGTTGGAAAGACGGCAAAGCCGCCCCTACCGACTCGGACCTAGCAGCCATTGCAGACCTTTATGGGGTATCTGTCGCCTATCTTCGCGGAGAGGTAGACGTACCGGAGTCAAGTGTTAAGAACGCCTTACAGCAGCAGCTTTTAGACAGCGTTCAGAGCCTGGCCGATGATGAAATGCTAAAGGTTATAGAATACGTTCGCTTCCTGAAATTTCTGGATGCAGAACAAAAGGCAGACCCCCAATAAGGGAGCCTGCCCATGCTGAAGGATGCGTTACTGCTCCTTCAGCTGCCCGATGTACTCAAGCACCTGCCGGATCTGTTCAGGGGGTAAATCCTTGATTTCGTCCCGCAGAACTTCATCCAGCACTTCTCCGTGCTTCGGGTGTTCATCCGATGCTGCCATGTGCCATCACTCCTTCCAGGCTTACAGATAGGCCATTGAAAGAGTATGACATCTGTACTTTGCATTTCCAGCTTTTGGAAACATATACCAATGCTCGTGATAAAATAACAGGAAAGGTTATGGTGTGATATGGGATTCAGGTATAGAAAAAGCATTCGGCTTGGTGGTGGGTTCCGCATCAATATTTCTGGTAGCGGTGTTGGATACTCATGGGGTGTTCCCGGGTATCGAATCACCAAAACAGCGAACGGAAAAATCCGGCAAACCGCCTCCATCCCGGGAACCGGACTGAGTTATTCGACCGAGGAATCCATTTATAAATCTGCACGAAAAAGCGCTCTAAAAGAAGAACCATATACAGATACGGAAGTTATTCAATCTACCGACCGCGCAGACTATAAAGATTCCGACTTCAAGGCGCTTATGAAGCGAATCAACCGGGTTTGCTTTCTCAATAAAGCCTCACTTATCGTTGGGGCTATCGGCCTGCTCGCTTTCATCGTTCTTCATACACCGCAGCGGCTTTTCCTGACCATTTTGTCATTCATCGTATTTCTCTATGCCCACTATATTGCTCCTGTAAATTTGGAATACGACTTCACCGATGAACAGTTTGATGCCTACGAAGAATGGTATAACGCCTGGCGTAAATTATTTGCCTGTGATGCCGTTTTCTATGTACCCGAAACCCACACCAACAGCAGCGCAAAAAAGAATGGCGGTGCCGAGAAAACCGTATCCGAAGAAAAAGCTCTCGGAATGCCTGCACTCCCCTATTTTCTCAGAACAAATGTGCCTGTTTTTTCGGCCGCTCTGAATAAGAAGGAGTCCATTTATATTTTCCCGGATAAGGTGTTCTATCTCCACAATAGCAAAATCAGCGCATACGACCTTTCGGAGGTCTCTTTCAATGTCGATTCTGTCAACTGTGTCACGGATCAGGAGCATCTACCGGCGGATAGCAAGGTGGTCAAAGAAACTTGGCTCCGGGTCAATGCCGATGGTTCCCCCGACCGACGCTATAAGAACAACAAGAAATGCCTTGTCTGCGAATACGGCAGGCTGCGCATCCGCTCTGACAGCGGACTAAATATTTATTTTCTGCTTAGCAATTCCGACAACGTAGACCAGTTCAAGGCAATTCTTCCACAATAAAAAAAGACCCCGGCCATTATAAAAATGGTCGGGGATTTATAAACTCTTCAGGAGGTATATTCGATGCCCTGCTATAAAGACGAAAAAACGGGAACTTGGTATTGCCAGTTTCGATATACTGATTTCACCGGAGCGCAGAAGCAAAAGCGCAAGCGCGGCTTCAAAACCCGCCGCGAAGCGCAGGAGTGGGAGCGGGAATTTCATCTGCAGAAAGCCAAAAGCTGTGATATGACACTTGCCAGCTTTGTGGAGTTATACTTCAATGACCGGGAGCATCATGTCCGCGACACCACAATGGACACTAAGCGAAATATTTTTGACACAAAAATTGTTCCACTTCTCGGAAACCGGAAAATGAACGAAATTACAGCCCTAGATATTCGAGACTGGCAACAACGGATCAAAGAGATGGGCGAAGCCACTGGTCTGCCCTATGCCGAAACATATCTCTACACTATCCACGCACAGTTGACCGCCCTCTTCAACTACGCCCAGACATTCTACGGCCTTCGGTTCAACCCGTGCGATGCGGCCGGCTATATGGGTTCCTCCGTTGCCGGGGAAATGCTTATCATAACGAAAGACCAGTATGAAATTTTGCGGAAGGAATTCCGCAATGAAGCCTATCTCCTGGCATTTGACATTCTGTTTTGGACAGGATGCCGCGAAGGTGAAATGCTGGCATTGTTGCCGAAAGACCTGACTGATGATGACCAGCTGCGAATCTATAAAACCTACCATCGGAGAAAGGGTCAAGACATTCTCGGCCCCACCAAGAACAGCAAAAAGGGTGGCAACAGGAATGTGCCTATCCCCCATTGGCTGGCAGAAGAATTCCGCACCTACTGTTCTAAGCTATACGGCCTGACCCCAGATGATCGGGTATTTTACATGACCTGTACAGCCCTCAACAAAGAACTGACCCGCTGCACCCAGCTAACCTATCTGCCGGACATTCGCGTCCATGATCTTAGACACAGCCATGTTTCTCTCTGTATCGAACTTGGGTATTCTATTGTTCTGGTGGCCAAGCGAATCGGGGACACCGTTCCCGTTGTCATGCGGACATACGCCCATCTGTACCCCAATAAGCAGCAGGAACTCGTGTCAAGGCTGGAAACTCTCAGTACTTCCTCTTCCTCCAAGGATGAATCCGATTTGATGCCACTCGTCTAAGCCGAAAACAAATGATGTCACAGCTCGTTTTTTGATGTCACGATGTCACAAAAGCCCCAGAAAATTTCGATTTCTCGTTACTTTCCGGGGCTTTCAAATTATTCTCCGATTTTCAAGCTTTTAACTTTATTGACAAATCTCTTCCAACTGACTTATCAACGCCTCAAATTCCGAATCAGACATTGAAACATACATTCGTGGTATGCACTGTTTTTGAAACAGTATAATTTTCCTAACGGATAATCCGCACGCTTTTATCACCTTCAAGTGTCTTTTTCGTTTCACTTTTTTATCCCGCGGCTCTTTAAAACACATCCGTACAAATAACATTTCATACTTTGAATATAGTTCAAAAACATATTCCAGTGGTGTGACAAAAAGCAAATAGACCATCGGAATGAAAAAACTCACCAATGTATCTACCATATTGAGTTCTCGATATTCCCGAATTCCCACTTTTACTGTTTGAAATACCAAACATAGCCCAATAAAGGCTATCACGCTTTGAAGCAGTTTATGTACGGCCACCGTCTCACTTTTTTGTGCTGCAACTACATCAAGCAAAGTAATAGCTGTCATTATCGGAAATATTATCAGTTCAACCCAAAAACTAAATGTAAAAGTACTTAATAAAAGTTCTGTAACCATCGTAAATCTAATATTGTCTTTCAGAACTTTAAGTATATACTTTTCATCAGCCTCGCCGGCAACTGCATTCATACAAATAGTCAATCCCGAAAAAAACGTCCAAATAATAATATCTTTTAAATATATACTTTCCCATATTGGCAATCTTGAAAACAAGAATGTAATTATCCCGATATACAAGAGATATATTTCCCACAGCGTCCTTATCTTCCGTCCGAAGAAACATTTCAGAACTTCTATAAAACTCTTCCTTGCCTTTTTATTAGTGACTATCGCCATTCCTACGGCTACCAATATTATTCCTGTCCAAAAGGCCGTTGCCAATTCTCTGGTTGAAAAAATATCCATTTTTCTCTACTCACCATTATCGACGTTACCGTTATAGTACTATCCTCTATACCATTTAGCCATGTTTTCCCTCCTCAAATGAACTTCCACTAATCCCAAAGAATTTATCAAAGAAGCTCTTCAGCTTATCGATTACACCCTGTTTTTTCTGCGCACGGCCACCGCCGCCAAAGCGGGAAACAGGCGGCATCAGCTTGTCAA
>OGKD01000098.1_pt1 | contig 83831 bp, 84 predicted proteins | sample 1572371 | NCBI WGS metagenome assembly OGKD01 (sample SAMEA2582096, study PRJEB24529) | metagenome | biome: Human gut stool | place: China | collected 2011 | reverse complement strand
CGTGAGAGAATGGCCCCCTTGAACCCCCAAGAGAACGCGAGGGGAGGGCCCCTCGACCCCCGACATTGGCAGTCTCAATCTTGAAGAACTGCGCAGCCTGCGGAATCAGGTGCGGTGTACATGGCTTCGCCATGAATCCCTACCGCCTCGTTACGTCTCTCAACCGCGCCTTACTATCGTGAGGCGCGAGTGACGGTAGAACGGCGGCAGACTGCTTACCGAATGCGGCATTGCTGGCGCTCGCCGCATTGTGGAGACTGGCGGTAGACGGAAATTAGGCTGTAGTCCTACAAGATCAGCAGAGCGGCAGCGGATGATAGAAGCAGCGGCAAATCGTATAGCAACATCCAACGCGGCAACGCCGCGCGCAGGCAGTTGCATTCCGGAGGCATAAAAGTCATTCAAGCCCGAGACTGCCAATCAAAAGCCTTTCTCTTGGGGTTCCAAAGGGGCCATTCTCTTTTGCGAAAGAGAATGGCCCCTTTGTCCCGCTCCCCTGCGCGGCGCAGGGGAACAAAGTACAGCGCTGCCGCGCTGTGATATGTTACCCTTGACGTTTTTTGAAGGTTAAATAACCTTCAAGCATCAGGCTCGCGGCGACGGCGTCGACGGTTTTCTTGCGCTCCTTGGCGCGCTTGCCATTATTCAATAGAATATTGTGCGCGTCGACGGTCGTGCGGCGCTCATCCCAGAGCGTGACGGGGAGCGACGTGGCCTCGCGCAGCATCTCGGCAAAGCCCTCGGCCTTTTCTGCGCGGGGGCCGCGCGTGCCGTCCATGTTGAGTGGGTGGCCGAGCACGAGCTCTGAGACCTCGTGTTCGGAGATGAGCGGCAGTAGCTTTTCGATGACCGCTTCGGGCCGGTACGCGGTGATAACGGTCGAAAATCCAGTGAGCGTCAGCGTGCGGTCGGAGATCGCGACGCCGGTGTGCGCGTCGCCGTAGTCGATGGCCATGATTTTCATAAAATTGCCTCCTGAGCGTTTCTTTTGACTGCCAGCATACAGGATTTTCACCCAAAAAGCAAGCGCGGGGCAGGGAAGTGGCGTGCGGAAACGGAAAAATCGCGTCAAGAGAGGCAGCGGGAGAGAAAAAACAGGGGAAAGAGCGCAAAATCTGCGCGATTTTCTGCAAAAACGTGCAAAAAGTGCTTGACGGCTGGACATGACATGTGGTATTATCTTACTTACCTGTGAAAGAGGGCTTTCTTTTTGCGCGCTTTTGCTTCTCGGCATGCAAGGGAAAAGCACCCCTCAAATTTGAGAGCAGGGAGGCAATCGCCAGCTTCATGCCGCTTTTGGCAAACGGAGCTGAGTAAATAAGGAGGTGCCGTTAGATGCGCATTAAGATCACGCTCAGATGCAACGAGTGCAAGCAGAGAAACTACAACACGATGAAGAACAAGAAGAACACCCCGGACAAGCTTGAGCTGAACAAGTACTGCCCCTTCTGCAAGAAGCACACCGTCCACACCGAAACCAAGTAATTAGGAAAGGCTGTTGAAACATGGCAGAAGAAAAGAAGAAAAAGGACCGCAGCAAGTGGTTCCGTGAAATGAGAAGCGAACTGAAAAAGGTCGTATGGCCCACCGCATCCACCACTGCGAAGAACACCGGCACTGTGCTGCTGTGCTCCCTCGTTGTCGGCGCCTGCATCTGGATCTTCGACTACGTGGCCGTTTCCGCAGTGCACCTGCTGATCGGTCTCGCGGGCTGACAGGAGAGCAGTCATGGCTGATAATGCTAAGTGGTATGTCGCGCATACTTACTCCGGCTATGAAAACGCAGTCAAGACGGCCATCGAGAAGTTCGTCGCCAACCGTCATCTGGAGGACATGATCCTCGACATCCAGATCCCGCTGGAGACCGTCACGGAAGTGACCGACTCGGGCGATATGAAGGAAGTCGAACGCAAGGTCTTCCCGGGCTACGTGCTCGTCAAGATGATTATGACGGACGACACCTGGCATCTGATCCGCAACATTCGCGGTGTGACCGGCTTTGTCGGCACGGCGAACAATGAACCCATTCCTCTGACGGAAGAGGAAGTCCTGGCGCTCGGCATGGAACGGCGAGAGATCGTCGTGCGCTACAATGTCGGCGATCAGGTCAAGATCACCGACGGCCCGCTTTCGTCCTTCCTCGGCACGGTCGAAGAGATCGACGCAGAGAAGAACAAGGTGTGCGTGGTCGTGTCCATGTTCGGACGCGAAACGCCGGTCGAGCTGGAGCTCGATCAGGTCGAGGTCGTAGAACCGTAATCACCGCTAAAAGCGATGAGCCGCGTATGCGGCAAACGTGGGAGAGACGTTCAGTCTCGCCAAGGGCGGCCGGAATCGCCGGTCGTTACCACATTCAATATTAAGGAGGTGCCTCTCATGGCACAGAAGATCACCGGTTACGTTAAGCTGCAGATCCCTGCAGGCAAAGCAACTCCCGCACCCCCCGTTGGCCCCGCGCTCGGTCAGCACGGCGTCAACATCGCTGCGTTCACCAAGGAATTCAACGAGCGCACCAAGAACGACATGGGCCTCATCATCCCCGTTGTCATCACGGTGTATGCCGACCGTTCCTTCTCCTTCGTCACCAAGACTCCTCCCGCTGCCGTCCTCATCAAGAAGGAATGCAACATCGAGTCTGGCTCCGGCGTCCCCAACAAGACCAAGGTCGCTACCATTTCCAAGGCCTCTGTCCAGAAGATCGCTGAGATGAAGATGCGTGACCTCAACGCGAGCACTCTCGAGTCCGCAATGAGCATGATCGCCGGTACCGCACGCTCCATGGGCGTTGTCGTCGAAGAATAAGGAGGGTGTGAACAATGTTTAGAGGTAAAAAGTATCAGGATGCTGCAAAGCAGATCGAAAAGAACACTCAGTATGACGCCGCAGAGGGCTTCGGCCTGATCTGCAAGACCGCTTCCGCGAAGTTCGACGAGACCGTCGAGCTGCACGTCAAGCTGGGCGTCGACTCCCGTCACGCTGACCAGCAGGTCCGCGGCGCCATCGTCCTCCCCAACGGCACCGGCAAGAACGTCCGCGTTCTCGTCTTCGCCAAGGGCGACAAGGCTGAGGCTGCCAAGGCTGCCGGCGCTGACTATGTCGGCGAGATGGACCTCGTCGAGAAGATCCAGAAGGAAAACTGGTTCGACTTCGACGTCGTCGTCGCTTCCCCTGACATGATGGGTGTTGTCGGCCGTCTCGGTAAGGTGCTCGGTCCTAAGGGCCTGATGCCGTCCCCGAAGGCCGGTACCGTCACTCCCGACGTCGCCAAGGCTGTTCAGGAGTCCAAGGCCGGTAAGGTCGAGTATCGTCTCGACAAGACCAACATCATCCACTGCCCCATCGGTAAGGTTTCCTTCGGCCCCGAGAAGCTCGCTGAGAACTTCAACGCTCTCATGGGTGCTATCATCAAGGCCAAGCCCGCCGCTTCCAAGGGCCAGTATATCAAGTCCTGCGTCGCCGCCTCCACCATGGGCCCCGGCGTCAAGATGAACACCGCAAAGATCTAAGAAAACTTAAAGAGGGGGACGCTGTCCCCCCTTTAGATTCCCCCTCACCAGTTTGCGAACTGGTGTCGCCGCGCGATCGCGGCTGAGCCGCAGTATTTTTCTGACGCGCATGTCGTCAGAAAAATGATTTGCGCTGTGCGCGGCGCAAATATGGGGTATTTTGCGGAAAAAACGATATTTGGGGTTGACAATGCTGCCAACTCTGGATATACTATTAGAGCGTTCCAAAGACAGCAGGTGAGATTCGTCTCGTAAGTCCTGCCGAGGATGGCAAACATTTATTGATTGCTTTACCGTCCTCATGTCCTGCATGAGGACGGTTTCCTTTTTAGAACGCCTCTTTCCCCTGGCACGCGAGGCGTGCCGCAAAATCCAATGGAGGTGAACTCAAGAAATGCCTAACGCAAAAGTTCTGTCTGAAAAGCAGGCGATCGTGGCCTCTCTGACCGAGAAGCTGCAGGGCGCAGCTGCCGGCGTTATCGTTGACTACAAGGGCATCACCGTCGCGGAAGACACCGAGCTCCGCGCTGAGTGCCGTAAGAACGATGTCGAGTATGCAGTTGTCAAGAACACCCTGCTCCGCTTTGCTTTCAACAACGTCGGCCTCAATGAGCTCGATGATCAGCTGAACGGTACCACGTCTCTTGCCATCGCTGCCGATCCCGTCGCCCCCGCGCGCGTGATCGCCGACTTTGCCAAGAAGCTCAACGGTAAGTTCGAGATCAAGGGCGGCTTCATGGACGGCAAGGTCGTCGACATGGCCACCGTCAATGCTCTGGCCGCGATCCCCGCACTGCCCGTCCTGCAGGCACAGGTGCTTGGCACCATGCTGGCTCCCATTTCGGGCCTGGCTTGCGTCCTCAAGCAGATCGCCGAGAAGAACGGTGCTCCCGCCGAGGAAGCTTCCGCAGAGTAATCGTCTGCACCCAACTCAAAAACTAAAACAAATATCTTAAAATTGGAGGATCATTACAATGAGCGAGAAAGTTACCGCTATGATCGAAGAAATCAAGGGCCTTACCGTCCTGGAGCTCTCTGAGCTCGTCCACGCTCTCGAGGAAGAGTTCGGCGTTTCCGCCGCTGCTATGGCTGCTCCCGCTGCCGGCGGTGCTGCCCCCGCTGCCGAGGAGAAGACCGAGTTCGACGTCGTCCTCGCCGGTTTCGACGCTGCTGCCAAGATCAAGGTTATCAAGGCTGTCCGCGAGATCGCTGGTCTGGGTCTGGCCGAGGCCAAGGCTTTCGTCGAGTCCGCTCCGAAGGCTCTGAAGGAGGGCGTGTCCAAGGAGGATGCCGAGAACTTCAAGAAGCAGCTCGAAGAGGCTGGCGCGAAGGTCGAGATCAAGTAATCTCACCCTACTGCGAGGTTCAAAAAGCCCGTGTCTCACGACACGGGCTTTTTCTTTTTGACTGTCTTATGGAATAGAACATCTGTTGACATAATATATGCGCGTGTACGTCAAAAGGACGTGCGCACCGTGGGCTCGGACGGGGCAACGATGTCGATGATCTGATTCTGCGTGTAAATGCCGTAGTGCTTCCACGATGCGGGAGCGTCCGTTCCATCGGGTATAAGATGGACATCAATGGCATGGGGAAGATAGTCGAGCAGTTTGGACCGTTCGAACGTGCAAAGATAGGTGCCGCTGTGGACTTCGTCTGCGTCAAATACGCAGTAGGATTCGTTGCGCACCTGATAGAGCCGGTAATTTTCAAAGATGAGCTCGATCTTGGCGTTTTCATCGGGGCACAGCGGCGTACAGTGCGCGAGAATGTCGTCGAGGGCGGCATTTCCTGTGGACGGAGTCTGTGCATTTGGCTCCGCTTTAGCGCAGCAGATGGTGAAGTGCAGCTCGTTTTCATCCTCCTCACACAGCGTCAGGAGAAACGGTGCACGGCGGCCGGCGTCCACAAGGCGGCCTGCTTCGGCGAATGTGGTGCAATGAGACATGGGAGTCACCTCGTTTTGTAAAGTATGGAAAATACTGCTCACCGTGTGACGGTCAGGCAGTAAAATGATAACCGGTTTGTCTCCTTGTTGTTCCAGAGGTCAGTTTCGCCGAGCTCGCGCAGATCGTCCTCGACGAATTCATCGAATCGCACAGCAGCGCGGTGAACGACGGGACGCTCATCGAACGAGTAGAAGCCGCCCTGCCAGACGTGCCAGAGTTCCACGCAGGGCGCGGATTCGAGGGCAGAGCCAATGTAGTCGATCAGCTGCCGCGCGCGGCCCTCGGTATAGTAGGCCCAGTCGAGGCAGACGGCAAAGGCTTTGTTGGTATAGAGAAAACTGTCTGGGTAAGCGCGCAGCGCGAAGTTGTCGTCCGCGCCGCCGTCGTCGATCGTACCGTCGTCCACATTGATGGCGAGGTAGTCGTACTCCGGCGGAGGAAAGACCTCCGGCAGCGGCGCGCCGGAAGCGAAAAAGATGCAGGCGCTCATCATGATCCTCCTGTAATGCCTCATTTTCCTTTTGGTACGGCGATCATATCATAAAAGATATGAACAAATCTACTGCGATGCTGTTATGAGACCCTTGCGCCGCGGTGCGGGAAGAACGCGCGCCGGTGAGGAAAAGGCTGGAACAGCCATAATATAAACCGCTCGAGCGCTTGACTTTTTTGTGCAGCGGCATTAAAATGTATAAAATATAAGAGCAGGAATTTTCATGCGTTGTGTATCCTGCGTACAAATTCTGATGAGAGACAGGCTGATACCCGCGTGAGCCGAGGAATGCTTACGCGGTTATTTTTTCACCTGGATGGGAGAAAACATGAAGAACACCAAAAACTTTGCGAGCCGGTGGGGCTTTATTCTGGCGTCCGTCGGTTCAGCGGTCGGCATGGCGAACGTCTGGGGCTTTCCCAACAAGCTTGGCAGCAACGGCGGCGGGGCATTTTTGCTCATTTATCTGCTGTTTATTTTCATTTTCAGCTACGTGGGTCTGCCCGCGGAATTCGCCATGGGCCGCCACGCGGCGACGGGCACACTCGGCGCGTATGAAAAAGCATGGTCGACGCGCGGCAAGGGGGCAGGCAAGGTAGGAGGCCTTCTTGGCTGGCTGCCGCTCGCGGGCTCGCTGTGCATTGCGTTCGGCTACGCGGTCATCGTCACGTACATCTTAAAGGCGCTGGTGGATTCGCTCGTCGGCACGCTGATGACGACGGACACCGCGTCGTGGTTCGGCACGTTCTCCTCCACACCGTATTCCGTCATTCCGTACCACATCATCGTGGTCGTGGGGACGCTGCTGACGCTCTATTTGGGCGCGCACAGCATCGAAAAAACCAACAAGATCATGATGCCGCTGTTTTTCATCATCTTCCTGATCCTCGCGGTGCGCGTGGCGATGCTGCCGGGCGTAAGCGAGGGCTACCGCTTCATGTTCACCCCGCGTTGGGAGGCGCTCAAGGACCCGATGATCTGGATCTGGGCGATGGGACAGGCGTTCTTCTCCCTCTCCGTCACGGGCAGCGGCATGATCGTGTACGGCGCGTACCTCTCGAAGGACGAGGACGTCGTCGGCGTCGCGCAGCACACGGCGCTGTTTGACACGATCGCCGCCGTCGTTGCGGCGCTCGTCATCATCCCCGCATGCTTCTCCTACGGGCTGGACGTCGGCGCGGGCCCGAGCCTGCTGTTTGTTACGTTGCCGACCATTTTACAGGATATCCCGATGGGGCGGCTGTTCGCCATCATCCTCTACCTTGCGATGATCTTTGCGGGCGTGAGCTCGCTGCAGAACATGTTCGAGGCCGTGGCGGAATCGCTGCTGCACAAGTTCCCCAAGCTCAGCCGCACGGCGGTGCTGGCGATCCTGTGTGTGCTGTGCCTCGGCATCGGCATTTTCATGGAGCCCATCAGCAAGTGGGGCCCGTGGATGGATCTTGTTTCCATCTATATTATCCCCATCGGCGCGACGCTCGGCGCGATCTCGTGGTTCTACGTGATGAAAAAGGACGAGCTGCTCGCCGCCGTGAACACCGGCAGCAAGAAAGAGCGCGGCGCGCTGTGGTACAACGTGGGCCGCTTTGTCTATGTGCCGCTTGCGGTCATCCTGTGCTGCGTAGCACTGTTCATGCACGTGGCATTCTGAGTTCCCCCTGAACAAAAAAGAAGAACAATATGAAAACAGGCAAGAAAGTGAGCATTACCATACTTTCAGTGCTGATATTGGCCTTGTGCGCCTCGGCTACGGCGGCGGGAGCTTCCGTGACGGCGTTATGTTTAGCGGCGACAAAGCCTACTACCTCTTTGGCGGGCGCGATGTGACCGGCCGCATCGTCAGGATTACCATGACGCAGAACGGCGAGACCTGCACGATGGAAAATGCGGAGGGAAAGACGCATTTCCTGTTCTGCACAGAGCGTTCTCCACAGCTCGGCGATTATGACTTCGACCGCAGCACGCTGCGGTTTTACGACGAAGACGGGAACGACATCACCGCGGAGTACAATTTGAGCGGCGGTAGAATCGCGTAAAATCGACATAAAAAAGGAAGTGCCTATCGTAAGGGCACTTCCTTTTTAAATAAACTTGTTGACAAATCAACATTAATGCGCTATGATAGACGAGCTTGTTGATTTGTCAACAAATAGGAAAAAGGAGAATTACCAATGGAGGAGCGCTTTGAGACCTTTACCGTCCTGATCACGCGTATCAGCCGCAGCATCAAGCGCATCAAGGCGGACGAAATGGCGGACTTCGAACTGAAAGGGCCGCATGTGTCCTGCCTCTACTACCTCTCCCAGCAGGATGGCATGACAGCCGCCGAGCTCTGCGAGCGCTGCGACGAGGACAAGGCGGCCATCTCCCGCTCGCTGGACGACCTCGAGAAAAACGGTTACATCACCTGCGCAAGCGGCGCGGGCAAGCGCTATAAGAGCCCACTGCGCCTGACGGAGCGGGGCAAGGCGGTCGGCCGCGCGATCGGGGAGAAGATCATGCGCATCGTCGAGGCGGCATCTGAGGGCCTGAGCGAGGCCGAGCGGCAGACGATGTACCGCGCGCTCGCGCTCGTGAGCGAGAATTTGGAACGGATTTATACCCATAAGAAGACCGCGGGCGACAGAGCCGCCCGCGACGAACAATAACGGAGGAAAAGCATGAGTGTTCAGATCATTGTGGATTCGACGGTCGACATGCCCGAGCGCATGAAGGACCGTTTTCGCATCGTACCGCTCACGGTGCATTTTGGCGCGGAGGAGTTCATCGACGGCGTGACCATCGACAAGCACCGCTTTTATGAGCGGCTTGTCGAGAGCGACGAGCTGCCGACGACCAGTCAGGCGTCGCCCGCGGCATTCGACGCGATCTTCTCCGACGTTGCGTCGGTGGGCGACAGCGCGGTCGTTGTGACGCTCGCGTCGAAGTTCTCCGGCACGTATCAGAGCGCGTGCATCGCCGCGGCGGAGTACGACAACATCTATGTTGTGGACAGCAAGAGCGCGGCTATCGGCTCGGGCATCCTTGCCGAGTACGCGCTCGAGTGCGCGGACAAGGGCATGGACGCGAAGACCATCGCCGAAACGCTGGAGAAAAAGCGCGACGAAATTTGCCTCATCGCGCTGCTCGACACGCTCGAATACCTCAAAAAGGGCGGGCGCATCTCGAAGACTGTCGCGTTTGCGGGCGGACTTCTCAACATCAAGCCGGTCATCACCGTCGTCGACGGCGAAATTCAGGTTATCGGCAAGGCAAGAGGGTCGAAGCAGGGCAACAACCTGCTCGTGCAGAAAATTCACGAGAGCGGCGGCATCGACTTCGACGAGCCGATCATCCTCGGATACAGCGGGCTGAGCGATTCGTATCTCAAAAAATATGTCGAGGACAGCCGCGACATCTGGCAGGACAAGGCGGACTCGCTCGACTCCACGCTCATTTGCAGCGTGATCGGCACGCACACTGGCCCCGGCGTGGTGGCGGTCGCATTCTTCAAAAAGGGCTGAGCCTCTATAAAAATCAGAAACAGCAGGAAGCCGGCGTATCGCACCGGCTTCCTGCTGCTTTTTCTTAAATATCCTCTTTGAGTCAGCGATTAAAAATAGCAACGGCGCTTTCAAACGACACCGGTACTCGCTGTACCTTGACAACAGACGGCACGGCGAATTATAGTGATTCTATAAAGGTATATTGATATTCAGCGGCTATGTCTTGCGTGAAAGCGGTGCTTTGCGCTGGTATCGGTTTGCCCGTGAAACAGGTTGAATGGGAAAAGGAGAATGCGGCATGCAGTGGACGGACGAGAGCATTGCGTTTTTGCGTGATGCGGCGGCGATGAACCGCTATTATGAGACCTTCGCGGAGAAGATCACGCCGTAGCTCCAAGAAAACGCGCACGTCTGCGACGCGGGCTGCGGCATCGGCGAGCTGAGCCTTGCTCTGAAGCCGTACTGCCGCCATGTCACGGCGGTGGACGCCGACGAGCTGGCCATCAAAACGCTGGAAGCTCACCTGATAAAAGGCGTCACCGCGATCTGCGGCGATGTGGAGGCGCTCACGCCGAAAGAGCCCTACGACGCGATGGTGTTCTGCCTCTTTGGCCGCACGGAGGACACGCTGCGCATCGCGAAAAAGCAGTGCCGCGGAAAGATTTTCCTCGTCAAGCGGGACTATTCGCACCACCGCTTCAGCGCGGGAAAGGTGAGCCTCGGCGAGTACACGGCGGGGAGCACGGAGGCTGTCCTGCACGAAAAGGCGTTGTGCCTGTTCACCATTGAGACGGCGGCTATTTCGAAGGAGGAAGCAGTATGAACCGGCATCTTTTGATCTGCGGGGAGCGCGGCGTCGGCAAGTCGACGCTGATCCGCCGCCTGCTGGAGCATAGTACGCGGGAGGTCGGCGGCTTTGTGACAAAGCGGCTGCCGGTCGCGGATGAGAACGGCTTTTTTCCGATTTACCTCTATCCCGCATCGCAGAGTGAGGGCGAGCGGCGCAACGAGACGGCGAATCTCGTCGGAACGTGCGACAGCCGCTCGAGCATCCGCCATCCGGAGGTCTTTGACGGCCTTGGCGCACAGCTCATCGAGTCCGCGCCGGAAGGCGGCATCATTTTGATGGACGAGCTCGGCTTTCTCGAAAATGACGCCAAGGTGTTCCAGTCCGCGGTGCTGTGCGCACTGGACGGCGACACGCCGGTGCTGGCCGCGGTCAAGCCGAAGGACACACCATTCCTGCGCGCCGTGCGCGGGCATGAGAACGCGGAGCTTGTCTTCATTGACGAGCAGAACCGTGACGCGCTTCTTGAAAAGCTCCTGCCGCACATTTTGCGGTGGAATGAAGCTTGAAGCAGCAAGCTCGCCGTGCAATAGAGAAGAAGATTTCAAGCGAACACTTGTTTGACTGTCAAAACCGTGCTATAATACCGCCATTGAGAAATTTGCAGAGGGGAGGGGACAGCGCATGGAGCATCTGCTTGCGGGACTGAACCGCGCGCAGCACGAGGCCGTCACGGCGACGGAGGGGTATGTCCGCGTCATCGCGGGCGCGGGCTCGGGTAAGACGCGTGCGCTGTCGCACCGCTTTGCGTATCTTGTCAACGAGCTCGGCATCCTGCCGGGGAACATCCTGTGCGTGACGTTTACGAACAAGTCAGCCAACGAGATGCGCCAGCGTATCCACGCCTTGACCGGCGACAACGACACGGGCTATATCAACACGTTCCACGGCTTCTGTGTCTCCGTTTTGCAGGAGGACAGCCATGCCGTGCAGTATCCGAAGAGCTTCCTCGTGCTGGATAATTCTGACATCGACGCGATGCTCGGCATCATCTACGAAGAGCGCGGCCTCACACTGCGCGACATGACCTATTCCGCCGCACGGGACATGATCGAGATCCGAAAGCTCTTTAAGGAGCCGGAGTATTACAAAGACATGATCACGATGTCGCTCGACACGCTGCGCGAAAAGTACGAGCGCGCCGACACGGCGGGGGACATCATCTTCTACGGCTATCTCTATCAGGAGAAAAAGTGCTTCGGCCTCGACTACAACGACCTCATCAAGTTCTCGCTCTATATTTTCGAGCAGCACGAGGACATCAGGCTCAAGTGGCAGCAGCGGCTCGAATACATCATGATCGACGAGTTTCAGGATATCGACGCGCTGCAATATGAGCTGATGGAGGTGCTGTGCGGCTATCACGGCAACCTCTTCATCGTGGGCGACCCGGACCAGACGATCTACACCTGGCGCGGCGCGAACGTCAAGTATCTGCTGGATTTCGACAAGGTCTTTCCAAACGTGCAGGCCATCATGATGATGGAAAACTACCGTTCCACGCCGGAGATTTTGGCGGCGGCGAACTCGCTGATCGCAAAAAACGGCCACCGCATCAAAAAGGACCTGCTCCCGACGAAGCCCTCGGGCGAGAAGGTCGTCTGCCACTTTGCCGACACGCAGGAGGCGGAGGCGCAGTGGATGGCGGGCGAGATGCAGTGGCTGCATGATCGCGGCGTGCCGCTGCGGGATATGACCGTCCTCTACCGCGCGCACTATGTAACGCGCGCGGTGGAAGAGGCGTTGATGCACGAAAAAATTCCCTATACGATCTACTCCGGCGTGCAGTTTTTCGACCGCATGGAGATCAAGGACGCACTTTCATATTTGCGGATGATCGCCTATCAGGACGATCTGTCGTTCCGGCGCATTGCCAACGCGCCGAAGCGGAACCTCGGCAAGCGGCGCATGGCCTTTTTACAGGAGACGGCGGAAAAAGAGGGGACGAGCCTCTATGTAACGCTCAAAAACCACCTCGAAGACAGCGTGTTCAGCGGCACGAAGGCAAAGCAGTTCGTCGATCTGATCGAGCGCTTTTCGCACTCGTATCAGGGTCGGCCCATCTCTGAGGTGCTCTCGGATATTCTGGACAAGAGCGGGTATGAAAAGGCGCTGCGCACCGAGGGCAGTCAGGAGCGGCTGGACGATCTGGCCGAGCTCAAGCAGTCCATCTACGAATACGAGACGAGCTGCGGCGAGGAGAGCACGATGGAGCATTACCTCGCCCACATCGCGCTTTTCAGCAACGGCGATGTCGCCGAGCAGGGCGACAAGGTGAAGCTGATGACCGTCCACGCGGCGAAGGGCCTCGAATTCCCGTATGTGTTCCTCTGCGGCATGAACGAGGGCATTTTCCCCTCGTGCAAGGTGCGAACGCTCCCCGGCATGGAGGAGGAGCGGCGGCTCGCTTTCGTTGCGCTGACGCGCGCGGAGAAGGGGCTTTACCTCTCCGAGGCCGACGGGTGGAATTTTAACGGCTCGCCGCGCTATCCCTCGCGCTTTCTGCTGGATATCGACCGCGAGCTTCTGTCGTTCACGCACGAGGTCGACGAGACGCTTCTGCGTGAAGCGGCGGATGACGTCGCGCGGCGAGACAAGTATCTGCGCGAGGACGACGGCGACGGCACGCTGCCCATCGGGCAGCGCGTGCGCCACGCGGTGTTCGGCGAGGGAACGGTGCTGGATGTAGACCTGAACAAGGGCGCGCACGTCATCCAGTTTGACGGCATGGGAACGCCGCGCAGCATTTCGCTGCGCGCGAAGCTCGAAAAGATCGGACCATAAAATCAATTGACAGATTTATTTTGGAGGGATTTCGACATGAGAAAGAATTTTTGCGCACAGCCATAGGTCTATCCGCAGCCCGTGCTCATCATCGCAATGTATTTAAGCGGCGGCCACAAGACCGTGAAGAACATCTTAAAGCGCGGTGCGTTCACCGTGAGCATGGGCGACGCAGAGCATGCGGCGGCCTGTGACTATGTGGGCATCGAGTCCGGCAACAGCGTGCCCGACAAGGTGGCGCGCGCGGGCTTCCACGTGACGAAGAGCGAGCGTGTGGACGCGCCGGTGATCGACGAGCTCCCGCTCGCGCTCGAGTGCAAGCTCGTGAGCTACGGCGAGGAGACAAGACTCCTGACCGGCGAGATCGTGAACGTCAGCGTGGACGAGCGCGCGCTCGACGAAAACGGCAAGCTCGCTGTCGAAAAGCTGCACGTCATCACCTTTGACTACGCCAACCACGGCTATTATGTCTTGGGCGAGAAGGTCGCCAGCGCGTTCGAGGACGGCGAAAAATTCAAGTAAATCCGGCGAAACAGAAAGCGCCGCGTCCCGTATTTTCTTCGGGACGCGGCGCTTTTTTGCCGTTTCGATCAGGATTTCGACTTTGTTTGTGCAAAACCGACGCATTAGTGTTAAAATCTCGTTAAAAACCGTCCCTTTTACTACTGGCACGGGCGCGGGGCAGATGGTATAGTAAACAGGCATGTGTTTTTTAGGAGGATCAATATGTTTTCTGCCTTTTTTCGCAGCCTGAAGCAGGAATTTGCAGGCTACAACTCGAAAAAGCTGCTCGCCGACATGATGGCGGGCCTGACGGTCTGCGCTGTCGCGCTGCCGCTGGCATTGGCGTTCGGCGTTTCATCCGGCGCGAGCGCGGCGTCCGGGCTTGTCACGGCCATCATCGCGGGCGTGGTCATCGCCATTCTCGGCGGCGCGTCGTACCAGATCTCGGGCCCGACGGGCGCGATGAGCGCGGTGCTCGTCGGCATCGTCGCGGAATACGGCCTGCAGGGCGTGTTTTTTGCCTGCTTTGCCGCGGGCGTTCTGCTGCTGCTTGCGGGCGTCTTCAAGCTGGGTCGCTTAATTAGCTTCATCCCGATGCCCGTCATCATGGGCTTCACATCGGGCATTGCCATCATCATTGCGATGGGGCAGATCGACAACTTCTTCGGCACGGTGTCGGAGGGCGGCTCGAATTTGGAAAAGATCGCGTCCTATGGCCGTCTTGGCTTCCATCCGAACATGCAGGCGGTGCTCATCGGCCTTCTCGTCGTGCTGGTGATGGTCTTCTGGCCGAAAAAATGGGGCGCGCGCGTGCCGGGCTCGCTCGTCGGCATCATCCTTGCGACGATCGTCGCGACAGTCGCGGGCATGGATCAGCTCGCTGTCGTCGGCGACATTCCCAAGACGCTCCTGCTCGCCGACCGCCTGTCGCTCGGCGGCCTGAGCTTCACGATGCTCGAAAACCTGCTCTCTCCCATCGTGACCATTGCGGCGCTCGGCATGATCGAGAGCCTGCTTTGCGGCGCGTCGGCCTCGCGCATGAAGGGCGAAGCGTTCAACGCCGATCAGGAGCTGATCGCACAGGGCGTGGGTAATATTCTGCTGCCGCTTTTTGGCGGTGTTCCCGCGACCGCAGCCATCGCACGCACGAGCGTAGCGGTCAAGTCCGGCCAGCAGACGCGCCTTACGAGCGTGTTCCATTCGCTGTTCCTGCTTGCCTCGATGTTCCTGCTCGGCGGCGTGATGGCGCGCCTGCCGCTCTCGGCGCTCGCGGGTGTGCTGATGGTCACGGCGTGGCGCATGAACGACTGGGAGGGCATCCGCTACATCTTCCGCCACAAGTTCAAGTCCGGTATCAGCCAGTTTTTGATCACGATGCTCGCAACGGTCGTCTTTGACCTGACGGTCGCGATCCTGCTCGGCGTGGTATACTCCGCCATTTTGTACATGGCGAAGTCGAGTCATATCCATGTGAATTTCTCCGATATCGACGCGAACAAGCTGCGCTCGGTGGAGGGTAAGCCCCCCATTCTTGAGACCTCCGGCGTGGCGTACATCACGGGCGCGCTCTTCTTCGGCGCGGTGGATGAGTTCAACCACCGCATGGCGGAGATGCCGCAGTACGACCACATCATCTTGTCGATGCGCGGTATGCCGAGCGTGGACGTTTCGGGCGCGCAGGCGATGCTCGAGCTGTGTGAGGCGCTCAAGAGTCAGGGCAAGACGGTCGCCTGCTGCGGCATGACCGAGGCGGTACGCACCTACTTTGACCGTGCCGGTATCACCGAGCTTCTCGGCGAGGAGTCCTACTTCTGGAGCGCCGACCAGGCGATCCTTGACCTGCTGGACGCGGAGATCGTGGAATAAAAGACATAGAAAAGCACTTCCCGCCAGCGGCGGGAAGTGCTTTTTGCTGTACATGGGCTGCGAAAGATTTTATTTGCGCCGGTCACCCTCGCGTGCGATCTTGTCGAGCGATTCCTGCCGGACAGCCTGACGAAGCGCCGTCAGGTAGGGCGAAAAGGCGACGTTCTGCTCGCCGTAGGTGAGCTGGAGGTCGTATTCGTGGTCCTCCCAGGTCGAAATGTCGGACTCGTTGTGGGAGATCACGGCCTCGAGCTTGTCGAGCGCCTTGTAGATTTGAGCCTCCTGCGTTTCGAGCGCGGCCATCTCGTCGTAGAGTGTGCGCATCTCCTCGCGGCAGGGGGAGGGAAGCGATGCGACCCACTGGTAGAGCAGCGCTTCCTCCGTCGATTCGTCCTGTGCGGTCTTGTCAAAGGCGGGGATATCGCCCGTGAAGCACTCGCCGAGGTCGTGGATGAGGCACATGCGCGTCACCTTGTCCATGTCGGCCTCGGGAAATTCATCGCGCAGGAAAAATGCCATCAGTGCGATGCGCCAGCTGTGCTCGGCAACGCTCTCGTGCCGCCCGCCGGAGGTGTAGCAGTGGCGGGTGGTGTCCTTCAATTTTTCCGCCGTGTGCAGCGCGGCGAGCAGTTCGCTTGGTCTCATGCGTCTCCTCCATTGTCGTTTTCTGGTATTTTACCAGAGGCGGAAACGACTTGCAAGGAAAAGAAAGAAGAGAGATTCCCATTCCCAGCGGCATATGATATCATGAATGCGAGAAAATTTGACGCCCGGTGAAACAAAGCGGGCGCGGAATGCGTCTAAATAAGCAGAAGCAAGAAGATTTGAGAGAGACCCTCCCATGCGGAGGGCGGAGAGGAGAATTTATGAAGCTTGCGGCGGATTTTCGGCAGGCGGCGCGCGAGGCGCTGCGCGGCAAGTGGCCCATCGCCATTCTGATCGGCCTTGTGGCGGTGCTGCTCGGCGGCGCAGGGAGCGGCGGTCCGGAGGTCAAATTCAATTACGATGTGTCCTCGGGCGTGTCGACGACGTTTGGCTACGGCGGACAGACGATTTACTCCACAGGCTACGGTTTGGACCCGAAGTGGAGCGGACTGCTCGTCGGCGGTGTGGTCTATCTCATCGTGATCGCGCTCGTGTTGGCGGCGGCGTACTTCATCCTCGGCAGCATCGTGGGCGTGGGGTATGCCAAATATAACCTCGGCCTTGTCGACCGCACGGAGCTGGGCTTTGAGGCGCTGTTCGCCTATCTTCCGAACTGGAAGACGACGACGCTGACGCGGCTTTGGAAGGGCCTCTATATTCTGCTGGGGACGATCCTGCTCGTCATTCCGGGACTGATTATGGGCTACACCTACGCGATGACGGACTACATTTTGGCCGAGCACCCGGACATGGCGCCGGGCGAGGTGATGAAGGGCTCGAAGGCGATGATGGAGGGCAACCGCTGGCGGCTGTTCTGCCTGCAATTCAGTTTCATCGGTTGGATGCTCCTCAGCTCGCTGACGTTCGGCCTTGGCAACCTTGCGCTGCGCCCCTATCAGGAGGCGGCATACGCCGCGTTCTACCGCGAGGTATCGCTCGGGTAAAAAGATAGAGAGAAACAAAACGCGCCCCGCGGATGATCCGCGGGGCGTATTTTTGCTGTGATGGAAAGCTTACTTTGCGCTGTCGTTTGCGAGGGCCTGGTCGATCAGCTTCTGGAGCGCTGCCATGTTGTCCTCATTGTCGATGCCGCCGAGCATCGCCTCACCGACGATGGCGCCGCTGCGGTCGATGACATAGGTGGTCGGGAAGGCCATGATGTCGCCCGCAAAGTCGCCGGCTGCGCTGTCGGAGGGGAAGTAGATGTTCTGGTAGCTTGCACCCTTGGACTCAAGCAGGTTCTTGGCCGTGCTGATCGCATCGGCATTGCCGTCGAGCGTATCGACGTTGATGCCGACGACCGCGCCGCCCTGCTTCTTGAGCGTTTCATTGAGGGCGTTCAGCTCACCAAGCTCCGCCACGCAGGGCTTGCAGCCGCTGAACCAGAAGTTCACGACCGTCACGGCGTTCTGGGAGAAGAGGCTGTTGTCCACATCGTTGCCGTCAAGGTCCTTGCCGGTGAAGGCGGGGAAGGCCGGGACGGAATCGTTCATGCCGCCGTTTTCACCGTCGCCCGCGGGCTGGAGGGCGGCATACTGCTCCTGCAGGGGCTGGATCTGGTCTTCAAGGTCACGGATCTTCTCGGAACCTTCGGTCAGCGTCTTGAGCTCGTCCTCGGTGAACTTGTCCTTCACGAGGTCGAGGGCGGCAAGCAGGTAAGAACCGTAGTTCGATTCATCGGGGATCTCGTCGCGCTTTTCGTTCATGGCGGCGAAGAGCTTCTGCCACAGCTCAAGGTTTTCTTCCATGATGGCGTTTTCCTTGTCGGCGAGCTCCTGGATCTGAGCGTAGATTTCCTCGGCGGTCGCGCCCTGCGCATCGCCATCGCCCTTGCCGTCGCCCTTGCTGCCGCAGGCGGCGAGGGAAAGCGTCAGCGCAAAGGCGAGCAGCAGCGTAATAATCTTCTTAAAATTCATGGTTTATTCTCCTTTGTTTTCTTCAATGATCGGTTTTTGAGACAATTTGGAACATGCTCCGCTGCCACCGAAGGCGTAGCGGAAGCGGACGGCCTCCGTCGGGCAGGCGGTCACGCATTTGCCGCAGCGGATACATTCGCTGTGATTCGGCGTTTTGGTCACATCCACGTCCATGGGGCAGGTCCTTGCGCACTTGCCGCAGGAGACGCATTTGTTCTCGTCAACGTGCATCGACAGCAGCGACACGCGGTTGAAGAGTGCGTAGAACGCGCCGAGCGGGCAGAGCCACTTGCAGAACGGGCGGTAGAAGACGACGCTGAGCACGACGACTGTTGCGAGCACGCAGAGTTTCCACGAGAAAAGCTTGCCGAGCGCGGCGCGGATGCTGCTGTTGACAAGCGAGAGCGGGATGGCGCCTTCCAGAACGCCCTGCGGGCAGAGATATTTGCAGAAGAACGGGTCGCCCATGCCCGCTTCGTTCACCACAAGCACCGGCAGCAAAAAGACCATCACCACCAGAATGACATATTTAAGGTAGGTCAGCGGCTTTAAGCGCTTGGTGGAGAACTTTTTGGTCGGGATCTTGTGCAGCAGCTCCTGAAACCAGCCGAACGGGCAGAGGAAGCCGCAGATGAAGCGGCCCAGCAGCACGCCAAGCAGGATGAGGATGCCGGTGATGTAATAGGAGAAGCTGAATTTGGACGAGCCGACGACGGCTTGGAACGAGCCGATGGGACACGCGCCTGCCGCGCCGGGGCAGGAGTAGCAGTTCAGCCCCGGCACGCACACGGTCTTGCCTGCGCCGCGATAGAGCGTACCCGTGAGGAAGTTCGGCAGGTGCAGATTCGTCAGCAGAGCCGCGCAGGCCTGGACCAGTCCGCGCCAGCGGGCGAGCAGAAAGGAAAACGGTTTTTTCTTATCCAATGCCCACACACTCCAGACATAGTTTGATCGCCTTGTTCAGCACGACGCCCGCCTCGCCGCGAGATGCGCCGTAGACGAGGAATGCGAGGCCAAGCAGCAGAAAAAGAATCTGCACCCCGGCCTTTTTGCCAAATGTTTTGTTCAAATTATCACCCTTTCTGTTGTACCGGCGCTTAGACTACACAGGGAATATGAATACAGTATGAACAGCACCTTAAAAGAACCCTAATTTTATCTGGAAATAATAAGAAGTTTGCCCTGTGCGAAGGGGGTTGCACCATTATCCGCGCTTTTGAAAGAGCTTTGAAGCATAACGGGAGACGAGCTCACCGATCACAAGCCCCAGCACCGCGCCGGCGAACACCTCACTCGGAAAGTGCACATATAAATAAAGACGAGAGAAGGCGAGTAGCACGGCGAGCGGGATGGCCGCATAACCGAAGCGGCGGTCTGCGCGCGTTGTCGATGTCCTTGTCAGGATAGGTCTCGATGTACAGCTCTTTGGCGAACGCCGCGACCGGCAGCGCGGGCAGCCATGCCATCGGATGCGCAGCGGGAACCCAGGCCGTCAGCTCATCGTAGCCGATGGGGAGCCAGTCGTGCCCACCCTCGCGCGCGGAGATGAAGCACAGATCGAGTTGGTGCGCGTTGAGCTGTGTGATCAGCTCTGTGCTGTACCCACCGCGCAGCTGCACCTGAATGCCGCCGTAGCGCGCGTGGAAATCCGATATGATGCGCGCGAGCGGCGAATAAAACGCGCTGTATGCCGTGCCGACGGTAACCGTGCCGACATCCAGCCCGCGCAGCTGCGCGGAGAGCTGGGCGCAGCTCTCGCCCGCGTGCAGTAGGCCGCGGATGGCGGGCAGCAGCTTTTCGCACTCCTTTGTCGGGCGAACGCCGCTGTGCTCGCGCAGCAGGAGCGGAACGCCCGTCTCCTCCTCAAGCGCCGCGACCATGCGGCTCACGCCGGAGGGCGTGTATTGCAGCGCCTCCGCGGCGGCGGACAGACTTCCGGTCTCAATGGCGCAGACGAGCGCGCGGTAGCGATCGAGTTCCATGGCGTTCATCTTTGCGAAATTGTCAAAGATGGTTTGATGGATCATCGGTTTACGCAAAGTATAGCGCGGGTGTATGCTGTTGTCAAATCCTTGGAAATGGGGGAAACTATGGCACGCTCTTACGATCTAACGAGCGGCAGCATCCCGCAGCATCTGCTGCGCCTGGCCGCACCGCTCATCATGGGCAATATCTTGCAGCAGCTCTACAACACGGTGGACGCCTTTATCCTCGGGCGCTTTGCGGGCGATTTGGAGTTCGCCGCTGTCGGCATTGCCGGCTCGGTGATGAACCTTTTCCTCTTTATGATCACAGGCGCGTGCACGGGCATTTCCGTCATCTTCGCCCAGCTCTACGGTGCGGGCGAACGCGGCGCTGATGGTGCTCGCCGCGGCGGTGACGGTCAATGTCGCGCTCGACTACTGCTTTGTTGCGCGCTTTCAGTTGGGCATCGCGGGCGCGGCGTGGGCGACGGCGGCGTCGCAGGCCATTTCGGCGGTGCTGTGCATCCTCTACCTGCGGCGCAAGGCACCGGAGCTCATTTTTGCCCGCGCGGACTGCCGTATGGATGGAGAGCTATTGAAGCAGACGGCGCATTTCAGCTTCGTCACGGCGCTGCACCAGTCGAGCCTGTACATCGGAAAGCTCCTGGTGCAGGGCGCGGTCAACACCGGCGGCACGGACATGATCTCGGCCTACACGGCGACGACGCGCATCGAGGGCTTTGCCAACTCGTTTGGCGACAGCGGCAGCGCTGCGACCTCCGTGCTCGTGGCACAGAATCGGGGAGCAGGGAAAGAAGAGCGCGTGAAGGAATCGTTTCGCAGCAGCCTTTTTCTGATGCTTGCGATGGGGCTTGCGATGTCGCTCATCATGTACGTTAGCGCGAGCACGTCGGTCGGCTTTATGCTCGGGACGCGCAGCGGCGCGGCGTTTGAGAATGCGCGCGACTATCTGAAGTTCGTGGCGCTTTTCTACACGCTCTGCTTCACCGGCAACACATTCGCTGGCTATTTTAACGGCATCGGGAAGGTGTCCGTCCCGTTCCTCGGTGCGACGAGCCACATCGCCCTGCGAGTCGTCCTCTCATGGCTGCTGGTCGGCAAAATGGGCCTCCCCGCCGTCGCGCTGGCAGCAGGCCTCGGCTGGGTGCTGGTCAACGCGCTGTGGACCTTTGTCAAATGGAGGATGGAGAAAAAGCAGAAAGCAGCAGAACGTGATATTATGTAAATATCAAAAGCCGCGCGCCCTTAGGCGCGCGGCTTTTGATAAGTTTTGTGAGGAATCGCGGCTGATCGAAATGCGCGGCAAAGGGATGACATTTTTGAGAAAGCACGAGGTTTTTGCCCATATGGGAAGACCATGTCGAAAGAAAAAACTTTTGTAAGAGACGCGCTCTGCTTGCTGAACCTCTGTAAAGTGAAACTATTTTACAATTCTTCGAAATGGTAGCGCGGCTTGCCGGCGCTTTTCTTGCCATATTCGATGGCTCTTGTCGGGCAATAGCAGATGCAGGCCATGCACTGTGTGCAGTTGGTTCCCCAGACGGGACGGGCGTTTTGCAGTGTGATGTTATTCAGCGGGCAGAGCTTTTCGCATTTGCCGCAGCCGATGCAGACATCGCTTGCGGTAAAGGGATTTGCCTTCACAAACAGCGGATAGAAAACCGGGTTCACCGCGCTGCTCGCGATGCGGTCGTAGAGTTTTTTGCGCGGCGGCGAGAACATGTGTCCTGCGCGGATCGCGGCGATCGCGCGGTCGATGAACGGCTCGGCTTTGGCGACGATCCGGCGAGCCTCCTCGACGGTTGGTGCGTTGAACATGGCGATGAAATTCTCCGGCATGACGATCTGCGCCGTGCCCATGTAGACGAGGCCCTTTTCGCGGCAGAGCGCGCGGTTGTACTTCGCGGCGTTGCCGATCTCGCTGCCGCAGTCCATGACGAACCACGTTTCCCTCGCGCCGCGCAGTTCTGTTCGCAGCAGATGGTCACGCACGATGCGCGGGATGCGCCAGGCGTAGGTCGGCATGACGAGGACGAGCCGTCCATTGACGGCGAGCGGTGTTATGTCGCCTGATTTGATGCGGTCATTCAGGCTGATGAGCGTATCGTTCAGCGCGTGTGCGATGCGCTCGGCAATGTGGCGGCTGTTGCCGGTGCCGGTGAAATAGAGTACCATGGCGACCTCCTGTGTCTTTGCTCGAGCACTGCCCGAATATTGTATGGCCTCTATTGTACCAGCCGTGGCGCGCGCAGACAAGCGCTTTGTGTAGGAAAACCGGCGGAGTAAAGGGACTTGAACCTGAGAGAAAAATCGCCGCGGCTTTTCTTTTTTAACCGAAAGGGGCGAAAGAGGCATATTGCCTCTCGTATACTTGCGTTTCCTGCATTTTCTGCTTGCGGAATGGGGGCGGATATGGTATCTTGAACCATGTGTCCATCGGCCGTTTTCGACCGGCGGTTCACGTTCTCTAACTGAACGACCACCGAAAGGCAGGTTTTTTTCTTATGATGATCAACAAACGGCTCATCGGCGCGGTGCCGGAGAGCAAAAAATATATCGCGGGCAACGTCGCGCTGCAATGGTGCTCGCTGTGCGCGAACATCGCGATGATGAGCGCCGTGACGGCGCTGCTCGCCGCGCTGTTCGCGGGCGAGGTGACGCAGAGTAAGATCGTCACGACCGCCGTGATCGCGCTTGCAGCTGTCGCCGTGCGATACGGCTGTACCGTCGGCGCGTCGCGCATGGGGTATCTATCGTCCAAGGCGGTCAAGAAGACGCTGCGCGGCGCGATCTATGACAAGCTCCTGTGCCTCGGCGCGTCGTATTCCGAGCAGGTCAAAACGTCGGAGGTCGTGCAGGTCGCGGTCGAGGGCGTCGACCAGCTCGAAACGTACTTCGGCGCGTATCTGCCGCAGTTTTTCTACGCGATGCTCGCGCCGCTGACGCTTTTTGTCGTGCTGTGCTTCGTGAGCGTGCCGGCGGCGGTCGTGCTGCTCGTCTGCGTGCCGCTCATCCCCGTCGCCATCGCGGCGGTACAGACATGGGCGAAGAAGCTGCTCTCGAAATACTGGGGGCAGTACACGGCGCTCGGCGACACGTTTCTTGAAAATTTGCAGGGCTTGACGACCTTGAAAATCTATCAGGCCGACGCCTTCAAAAATGATGAGATGAACGTCGAGGCCGAAAAGTTCCGCAAGATCACGATGAAGGTTCTTACGATGCAGCTCAACTCCATCACGATCATGGACCTCATCGCCTACGGCGGCGCGGCGCTCGGCGTCATCATGGCCGCAACGCAGCTGCGCGCGGGGAAGATCGACCTTGCGGGCGCGCTGCTCATCATCCTGCTGGCGGCGGACTTTTTCATCCCCATGCGCCAGCTCGGCTCGTTTTTCCATATTGCCATGAACGGCATGGCCGCGAGCGATAAGATTTTCCGCCTGCTCGACCTGTCCGAGCCCGCACACGGCGGCGTCAGCTGTCCCGCGGGCGACATTGTCTGCCGCGGCCTGCGCTTTTCCTACGAACCGGAGCGCGAAATTCTGCACGGCGTTGATCTGACGATCCCGCAGGGCAAATTCGTCTCGCTCGTCGGTGAGTCGGGCTGCGGCAAGTCGACGATCTCCGCACTTTTGATGGGCCGGAACAAGGGCTACACCGGCTCGATGACCGTCGGCGGCGCGGAGCTGCGCAACATTGAAAAAGCGAGCCTGATGCGGCGCATCACCTACGTCAGCCACCAGAGCTACCTCTTCAAGAGTACGGTACGCGACAATTTGCTGATGGGCAAGCCTGGTGCGAGCGATGACGAGCTCTGGAGCGCGCTCACGCAGGTCAATCTCGCGGACTTTCTCAGAGGGGAAGCGGGGCTCGACACCTTACTTTCCGAGCGAGGCGAGAACCTTTCGGGCGGTCAGCGCCAGCGCCTTGCGCTCGCCCGCGCGCTGCTGCACGACAGTCCCGTGTACATCTTCGACGAGGCTACGTCGAACATCGACGTTGAGAGCGAGAACGACATCATGGCGCAAATTCACGCATTGGCGGGCCGGAAGACGGTGCTGCTGATCTCGCACCGTTTGGCGAACGTCACAGCGTCGGATGAAATTTACGTGCTGGAGCGCGGCGATATCGTTCAGCACGGTACGCACGAGGCGCTGCTGAAGCAGGGCGGCGTTTACGCCGCGCTGTGGTCGGCCCAGCAGGTGTTGGAGCACTACGGAGAGGAGGCGGCAAAATGAAAAAAAGAAGCGGTTTTACCGTCATGGCGCGGCTCATCGGCCTCGTGAAGCCACTGAGCGGCTACATGGTGCTCGCCATTTTGATGGGCCTTGTCGGCCACCTCTGCGCCGCGTTCATCACGATCTTCGGCGGCTTTGCCGTGCTTGACCTGCTCGGCTTCGCAACGCCCGTCGCGCTCAAGACGACGTTCGTCTGTGTGCTGCTCTTCGCGCTCATGCGCGGCATCTTCCGCTACGCCGAGCAGTCCTGCAACCACTTCATCGCCTTCAAGCTGCTTGCGCTGATCCGCGACAAGGTCTTCCGCGCACTGCGCCGTCTCTGCCCCGCGAAGCTCGAGGGCCGCGACCGCGGCGACCTCATCTCCGTCATCACGTCGGACATTGAGCTGCTCGAGGTCTTCTACGCGCACACGATCTCGCCCGCGGCCATCGCGGCGCTGTTCACGCTCATCATGTGTCTGTTCATCGGGCATTATCACGCGTTGCTCGGCCTTCTGGCACTCGCGGCTTACGTCTGCGTCGGCGTGGTCATCCCGCTCATCACGTCCCGCCGCTCGTGCGATACGGGGATGCGATTCCGCACGGAGTCGGGTGCGCTGTCGGCCTTCGTGCTCGACAGCCTGCGCGGCCTGAACGAGACCATTCAGTACGATCGGGGCGCAGAGCGCCGCGCCGAGATGGATGCGCGCACCGATGCGCTATCCAAAGAGGAAGCCAAGCTCAAGCGTCTCACGGGCCAGAACATGGGCATCACGAACACGGCCATTTTGCTCTTCGACCTTGCAATGCTGGTTTCTTCCGTGGCGCTGGTGCAGCGCGGAGAGCTGACGTTCGACGGGGCGCTCATTGCGGTCCTTGCGCTGTTCTCGTCGTTCGGCCCCACGGTCGCGCTGGCAAATCTCGGTGCGACGTTGCAAAACACCTTCGCCGCGGGCAACCGCGTACTCGACATTCTGGATGAAGAACCCGTGGTCGACGAGGTCAGCGGACAGAAAGAGGTCGAATTTACCGGCGCGGAGGCCGAGCACGTCACGTTCTCCTACGGCGGGGAGGACATTCTCTCCGACGTTTCCGCCCGCTTCCCGGAGGGGAGCGTCGTCGGCATTGTGGGCCGCAGTGGCAGCGGAAAATCGACGCTTTTAAAGCTCCTGATGCGCTTCTGGGATGTGCAGAAGGGCCGCGTCCGCCTGTCGGGCACGGACGTTTCCAGCATCAACACGGGGAATCTGCGCGAGATGGAGAGCTTCGTCACGCAGGCGACGCATCTCTTCCACGACAGCATCAAAAATAACCTCCGCATCGCAAAGCTCGACGCGACGGACGACGAGATCGTCGCGGCCTGCAAAAAGGCCGCCGTGCACGAATTCATCATGACGCTGCCGCAGGGCTACGACACGTCGGTCGGCGAGCTGGGCGACACGCTTTCGGGCGGCGAGCGCCAGCGCCTCGGACTCGCCCGCGCGTTTCTGCACGACGCGCCGCTGATGCTCCTTGACGAGCCGACGAGCAATCTCGACAGCCTGAACGAGGCGGTCATCCTGAAATCGCTGCACGAGCAGTGCGCGGGCAAGACCGTCGTGCTCGTGTCGCACCGCGCGTCGACCATGCGCATCGCCGACACGGTCTACTCCGTCGAGCACGGGAGAATGAGCTGATGAAGGATATCGAAACCAAGCGCGAGCGCGAAAAGAAGATGATCTCGCAGATGATCGCCCTCTACTGCCACCGCAATCACCACACAAAGGGCGTGCTCTGTCCCGAGTGCGCGGCGCTGAACGACTACGCCCGCGCCCGCTCCGAGCACTGCCCGTTCATGGAGACGAAGACCTTCTGCGTCAACTGCCGCGTGCACTGCTACAAACCTGACATGCGTGAAAAGATCCGCGCCGTGATGCGCTTTTCCGGCCCGCGGATGATTTTCTATCACCCCGTCGCCGCAATCCGCCACGTGGTGGAGACAAAGCGCGAAAAAAAGAGACTGGAGAGAGAAAACCGATGAAGCTGAAACGCCTTTTCTTCCTGATCCTCGGCTGCGTGTGCCTTGCGCTCGGCTGCGTCGGCATCGTGCTGCCGGTGCTGCCCACGGTGCCGTTCTTCCTTGCGACGGTGTTCTGCTTTGCAAACTCGTCGGAAAAGCTGCACACATGGTTTCTCGGCACAGAGCTCTATCAAAAGCACCTCGACTCATTCGTGAAGAAAAAGGGCATGACCGCGCAGACCAAGGCCGGCATCCTGATGTCCGTGACGCTGCTGATGGCCGTCGGCTTTTTCCTGATGCTGCGAAAAGCGCTCTACATTCCCTGCACTATTCTCGCTATTGTGTGGCTCTGCCACCTCGTCTACTTCCTCTTCGGTGTGAAGACGATCAAGACAGAATGCGAGGAGCAGATTTGAGTAAAAAAAGCGGCAGAGCCACCGGAATGCTCCGGCGGCTCTGCCGCTTTTTTGAGAGAGAGAGGGAAAAATCATGCTTTTTCGGGGCGCAGCGGGCCGTAGAAGTAGCTCGCGGTCGCGCCGCCGTCGATGAGGAAGGTCGAGCCCGTGATGAATGCGCCCTTGTCGCTCATCACATCAAAAGCTCGGCGACGTTTGCGACTTCGTCCGCCGTGCCGGGGCGTCCCGCGGGGCACTTAGCGAACATGTTCTTGTAGAAGCCGCCGCGCGGGCCGTTGAACTCGTCGAGTGCCAGCGGCGTGACGATGATGCCGGGGCGATGTCGTTCAGGCGCGCGCCGCGCTTGCCCCATCCGACCGCCTGCGCCGTGACGCGCTTCTCGTTGCAGCGCTTCGCCATCTGATAGGCATGGAGCGTGTCACGGATGTTCTCAGGCTGCAAAAAGTCGAGGGACAGCAGCTCCTCCGTCGGCGTGGTGGCGAGCTTTTCGCCCTGCTCCGCCGTCAGGGCGGGCATGCGCCAGAGGGACTGGCTCGAGATCGTCACGCCCACGCCGCCCGGTGCGATGACCCTGCCGACCTCTTCTAAAAGTACCGCCGTACCGTAGAGGCCGACCTTCAGGATCGCCTCGATGGACGCCTGACTGGGCGACACACCCGCAGCGTTGACGAGCATCTTAATCTCGCCGTACCTCTGCCACCGGCAATGAGGGCCTTGATGGACGAGCGGCTCGAGAGGTCCATCTCGACGGGTGTGACATCGAAGCCCGCCTCGTTCATTGTCTTAGCAATGGCCTGCGCGTTTGCGAGCTTTTTGTCGCCGACGACGATCTTCAGCCCGCGCCCATGCGGCGGCCGATGGCCATGCCGATCTGTCCGGCACCGGCCCATAACATGACGTTTTTCATCGTTTTCCTCCTTACAGCAGCGCCTTGACGCTCTGCGCCCAGGCGTTGATCTTGCTTTTCGGCGTTTCCAGACGGTCGCCGCCGTTCGAGTCGAACTTCACCTGCATATCACAGGCAAAATCCGCGCCGGGGCAGGCGGCCTTCATATCTTTGATGACGCGGCCCGGCCAGCCGCCGTTTGTCATAAACGGCACAACGGTCTTGCCTGTAAAATTCTGTCCACGCAGGAATGTCTTGACGGCGGGAGCCATCGTGTACCACCATGTCGGCGTGCCGACGGCGATGACGTCGTAGTCGGCGACGCTGACAGAGAGTGGCTTGAGCTCCGGCGCAAAGCCACGTTCACCTCGCGCTGCCCCTGATCGACCACATCATTGTAGCTGCCGGAGTACGGCACGGCGGTGTCGAGCCGCACAAGGTCGCCGCCGGTGACGCTCTGCAAGGACTTTGCGATGCGCTCGGTATTGCCGCACGACCAGGAATAGTAAACGATCAGGGGCTTTTTCATTTCGTTACCTCCTCGACCCAATGCGCAAGCGCGCTCTTTGCCTCTGCAACGTGGCTGCCGTGGATGGCGAGGCCCTTCGTGACCGCCGCGCCATGGGCAGCCTTGCGGATGTCGTTTTCGGTATCGGAAAGGCCGCTGCCCTCGTGCGTGCAGAAGGGGTGGATGGTCTTGCCCGTGAAGTCGTAGTGCTCGAGGAAGGTGTAGACCGCCATCGGCATCGTACTGCAATAGTTGGGGTAGCCGAGGTAAATTTCATCATAGGCGTCGAGGTCATCGGGCAGATCCAACACCGCGGGACGGGCGTTTTTCTGCCAGTCCTCACGCGCCTGCGCCACACAGGTCTTGTAGTCGTCTGAATAGGGCTCGGCCTGCTCAATTTTGTACAGCTCGCCGCCGGTCAGATCCGCGAGCATCTCAGCAACCTTTTCGGTGTTGCCGACGGAAATGCGGCGGTACGCGCCGCCGAAGTAGTTCTCTCCCGCGCGGGAGTAAAATGCGATCAATGCTGCCATTGTTTCGCTCCTTTCTTATCTCTTTGCGCCAAAAGCGGCGCACGGTTTTTGTTGATGCTACCATTGTAAACCGCCGCGCCGCGGGTATCAATTCCGGTTTTGCGGCTTTTCTATAAGAAAAACTGATATGAAAAAAGGCGGAGCCGTCGGTTACGCCTTCCTTACATGGTCAGGTATCGAATTGTTCTTTCAGCAGCCGCGCGAATTCCGGCACGTAGGGGTTCACGTTCTCCTTTTTCCAGAACGCGCAGTATGTGCGAAGAAGCGGCGCACCGTTTCGCACGAGCGGCACACGGGCAAGCGGTTCGGCTGCCTGCCTTTCGCCGCCCTCCAGCGGAAGAAATCCCCTGCTGCCCGCGACCAGAAGGCGCGCCTCCTCCAGATTCTCGGCATACAGGAATTCACTTGGAAAGCCGAGTACAATGCGGCTGAATTCCTGCTCCGCCTCCCGCTCCGGCGGCGGGGCGATCAGAATGCAGGGAAAATTCTTGAGCTCTGCCGGCGCGACCGCCTCCATTTGCGCGATTGGGCTGTGGGCGGAGACTTCAATCAGGGCGGGCCGGGCTGCAAGGATCAGATTTTCGTAGGCGTCGGAAAACAAGCGGCGCTGATCGTTGAGCGTGATCTCGACCCGATCCTCGCTCAGCATATCACACAGCTCCCCATGGCTGCCGTACGCGATGGAGACGCTGACGTCGGGATACCTCGCCGAAAAGGCCGCGAGCGCGCGGTGGAACTCTCCCCCTGCATAGGTGCGCAGGTAGCCGATCTTCAAATTCGCCGCCTCGCCCTTGGCGATCTTCGCCGCCTCGGCGCACATGCGGTCGCAGTCCGCTGTGAGCAGCAGGCTCTTACGGTAAAAGTATTCGCCCGCAGGCGTGAGCGAAAATGAGCGATTTTTGCGCACGAGCAGCGCAAAGCCCAGCTCACGCTCCAAGGACTGCACCTGCTGGGAGATGGCTGACTGCGAGATGAAATTTTCCTCCGCCGCGGCGGAAAAGCTCCCGAGACGCACGACGGATTGAAAGTATTTGAGCTGCTTGAGCATGATGCACCTCCTGATGTCTAAATGACGATCCCCTCGCAGTGGTCGATCTCGTGCTGGATGATCTCCGCCGTCCAGCCGGTGAAGGTCTTGAGGCGTGTTTGGAATTTTTCGTTCTGCCACTGGACTTTGACGGTCTGGAAGCGCTTTGCCTTGCGCGTGCCGGTGAGGGACAGGCAGCCCTCCTCGGTGTCGTAGGGGCCGGACTTTTTGACGATGACGGGGTTGAACATGAGCATGTATTCGCCGTCATTTTCAAAAGCGATGATGCGCTTGTTGACGCCGATCATGTTCGCCGCCATGCCGACGCAGCCGTCCTTGTGGGCGATTAGCGTGTCGAGAAGGTCCTGCGCGGTGTTGAGATCGTCCGCCGTGGCGGCTTCGGCCTTTTGGGCGAGGAAGACTTCAGCTTTGCATATTTCACGAATCATGGCGTTCCTCCTGAATCTCATGCTGCGGAGCAAAAAAGCGGGCCTGCGCGTCGGCGAAGCGCGTGTTGAACGCCTCAGCCGCCTGAATGCTGAGCACATCGTCGGGGCGCATCATGTCGAAGGCGTGCATGTCAGAATGATAGACGTCCAGCTCTGCCGGAACGCCTGCGGCGCGCAGCCGCTCGAAATAGCGGACGGCCTCGGCGTAGAATGGCTCGCCGTCGCCGACGAACGAATAGGCGGGCGGCAGATGAGAAAAATCCGTCAGCCGCGCCGGAGCGGCGTAGGGCGAGAGCTGCGCGCGGTCCGTGCCGCGCAGATAAAGCCGCCACGCAAAATGGTTGCGGCGCGTATTCCACACTCTGCCGCGGTTGTCGTGCGAAGATTCCGTATCGCGGTCGTCGAGCATGGGGTAGAGCGGCATTTGAAACGCGACGCTGACCTTACCTTCGTCCCGCGCGCGGATGCAGACGGCGGCGCACAGCCCGCCGCCTGCGCTCTCACCGCCGACCATGAGCTGATCGCTGCGGACGCCGAACGCCGCGGCGTGCGCTTTCAGGTAAAGGAGCGCGGCATAGCAGTCGTCGATCGCGGCAGGGTATGGGGCTTTCAGCGCCAGCCGGTATCCCGGCGACAGCACGACTGCGCCAAATTTCTTGACGAGGTCGACCGCGCGGGAGGCGTGTACCATTTCTTTCATCCCTGCGATGTATCCGCCGCCGTGCAGCCACAAAATGCCTGCGGCGTTTTTCGGCGCGGCGAGCGGCGAGAGCAGGAGCGCGGACATGCCGCCGTTTTCCGTCGGGATGCGGATAGCCTGAACGCGGATGCCGGGATCAGGCTTCATCGGGCGCATCGTCATCCTCCATTGCCGCGGCTTTTTCCTTGTAATGTGTGCCCCAGACGACCATGGAATCGAGAATGGGCTTTAGGCTGTAGCCGGTCTCGGTCAGCGTGTATTCGACGCGCGGCGGTACCTCGGCGTAGACCTTGCGGGTGAGCAGGCCCTTGGCCTCCATGTCGCGCAGCTGCGCGGTCAGCACCTTCTGCGTCACATGGCCGATGGACTTTTTAAGTTCGCCGAAGCGCTTGGTGCCGTCCATCAGGTCGCGCAGGATGAGCATCTTCCATTTGTCGCCGATGAGCATGAGCGTCGTCTCGACGGGGCAGGCGGGTAATTCCGTGGTATGATCTCCTTTGTGTTACAGATATTGACCGGTGATGCTGTCGGGGTTCAATTGAATTTCCTCCGGCGTGCCGGAGGCGACGATCCTGCCGCCGGCCTCACCGCCGCCGGGGCCCATGTCGATGAGAAAGTCCGCGTTGCGGATGACGTCGAGGTCGTGCTCGATGACCACGACCGTTGCGCCGTTGTCCAAAAGCGCCTGGAAGACGCCGAGCAGCACGCGAACATCCAGCGGATGCAGGCCGATCGACGGTTCATCGAAGACGAAGACAGAGTCGGTCTGCGTGCGGCCGATCTCGCTGGCGAGCTTTAATCGCTGTGCCTCGCCGCCGGACAGGCTCGGCGTTTCCTCGCCGAGCGTCAGGTAGCCGAGGCCGAGCTGCTTCAAAATGCCGAGCTTCTGGCTGATGGTCTTCCGGTCCGCGCAGAATTCAATGGCGGAGTTGACGTCCATGTCCATGAGTTCAGGAAGCGAGGCGTTTTCGCCCGCCTTGTTCATGAGCTTCACGCCATAGGCGGCTCTTGCGTAGCGCGAGCCGCGGCAGTCGGGGCAGGGAATGTTGACGTCGGGCAGAAACTGCACGTCGAGACTTACAACGCCCGTGCCGTCGCAGCCGGGGCAGCGGAGAGAGCCGGTGTTGTAGGAAAAATCGCTCGCTTTATAGCCGTGTTCCTTCGCGTCGGGCGACTTGGCGTAGAGCTTGCGCAGCTCATCGTGCACGCCCGCGTAGGTCGCGACCGTGGAGCGGACGTTGATGCCGATGGGCGTCGCGTCGATGAGCTTGACGTGCGCGATGCCGTCGGCTTCGACCGAGCGAATGTGCGCGGGCAGGGGATTGCCGTTGATCTTCGCTTCCAGCGCGGGGACAAGGCTCTCGAGCACCATCGTCGTCTTGCCCGAACCGGACACGCCGGTGACGACCGTGAAGCGGCCCTTGGGGATGTCGACCTCAAGCGGCTTGACAGTGTGGATCTGAGAAGTAGACAGATGAACCGTGCCGTTTGCGAACAGTTCGTCCTTTTTGGCGCGCTCGCGCAGCTTTGTTTCAGCCTTGCCGGAGAGGAACGGCCCAATCTGCGAATTTGGGTTTTCTTCGATCATTGGGATGTTCCCCTCGGCGATGACATGGCCGCCCTTAGCGCCCGCTTCGGGGCCCATTTCGACGATCCAGTCGGCCTCTTTCAAGATCTGTGTGTCGTGGTCGACCAAGATGACGGAGTTGCCGTCGGCAACGAGATCGTGCATCACGCCGGTCAGGCCCACGATATTCGACGGGTGCAGACCGATCGACGGCTCGTCGAGCACATAGAGAACACCGGTCGTGCGGTTGCGCACGGCGCGGGCGAGCTGCATGCGCTGCCGCTCGCCGGTGGAGAGAGTGGAGGCCGAGCGGTCGAGCGTCAGGTAGCCGAGGCCCAAGTCGATGAGCCGCTTTGCCGTGCTCTCAAACGCCTCGCAGATGCTCTCGGCCATCGGGCGCATCTCCGTAGGAAGGCTCTCCGGTACGCCGCGCACCCAGTCGACAAGGTCCGAGAGCGTCATTGCGCAGGCCTCGTCGAGCGAAATGCCGCGCAGCTTCGGCGCGCGGGCGGCAGAAGAGAGACGCGTGCCGTGGCATTCGGGGCAGGTCTCTTCCTTGAGGAATTTTTCGACGCGCTTCATGCCCTTTTCGTCTTTAACCTTGGCGAGTGCGTTTTCGACGGTATAGACGGCGTTGAAGTAGGTGAAGTCCAGCTCGCCCGCCTGGTTGGAATTCTTGTTGTGGTAGAAGATGTGCTTCTTCTCCGCGGGGCCGTGGAAGACGATGTCCTTTTCGCTTTTGGTCAGGTCGCGGAACGGTACATCCGTGCGCACGCCCATCTGGCGGCAGATGTCGGTCATCAGCGACCACATCAGGCTGTTCCACGGCGCGACCGCGCCGCCGTCGATGGTCAGGGAATCGTCGGGCACGAGTGTGTCTAAGTCGACGGTGCGGACGATGCCCGTGCCGCTGCACTTTGGGCAGGCACCCTGTGAGTTGAACGCCAGCTCCTCGGCGGACGGCGCGTAGAAATGCGCGCCGCACTCGGGACAGACGAGCTCCTTGCCCGCCGCAACGAGCAGGGAAGGTGGGACGTAGTGCCCGTTCGGGCAGCGGTGGCTGGCTAAACGCGAGAACATCAGACGCAGGCTGTTCAAAAGCTCTGTGCCCGTGCCGAATGTGCTGCGGATGCCGGGCACGCCGGGGCGCTGGTGCAGCGCCAGCGCGGCGGGAACATACAGAACCTCATCCACGCTCGCCTTGGACGCCTGCGTCATGCGGCGGCGCGTGTAGGTGGACAGCGCTTCAAGGTAGCGACGCGAGCCCTCGGCATACAGCACGCCGAGCGCCAGTGAGGATTTTCCTGAGCCGGACACGCCCGCGATGCCGACGATCTTACCGAGCGGAATGTCGACGTCGATATTTTTAAGATTGTGGACCTTTGCCCCACGAATGAGCATTTTGTCGATCATGGTATCACTCCATCAGCTGTGAAAAAAGTGTTGAAAATATACAATAGTATCCTTTTGGTAACTACGCCACAATATTGTGCTTACTTTACGAAAGTTCTCTATGGCGCTATGATAAGGCCAACGAAAGAAAAATACAACCTTTCGAGTACAAAACATTTTGGAGATATTTATCATGAACAAGACTGCTGACCGTAACGAGATATAACTCTCGCATATAATAATAGGGCCATCGCAAAATGCGATGGCCCTGATCTCTCAATCCATATTGCACCACTATGTGCAACGCCCCAAATTCAGTTAAGCACATGTGATAGACACTTTGTTCTGCTGAATTGCCGATTAGAAGGCAGTTAGAAAGTGAGGAAACAATAGAAGTAATGATGACATTTAATGTATTTTCAGGAATGCACATAGCGACACCTTCTTTTAATCATATAAAAATATCATATACTGTCGCAAATTTCAATTAAACTAAACGACTTCTCCTCTTTATCTGACGGAATGTGTTAGAAACGTGTTAGAAAGCGTTATTTTGTGCTTTATAATTACTGTCGAAAGGTTAGAAAAAGTCCTGAAATCTTACGATTTCAGGACTTTTTTGGTTGCGGAGGCAGGACTCGAACCTACGGCCTCCGGGTTATGAGAGCGCCGAGCGGCCGCTCAATCGATAGCAAGAGCCTCCTGGACAAAGCAGGAGGCTCTTACTATTGTGTGGAGTATTCAGGAGAGATCGCTCTGAAAAGCGTTTTATGCGCCGTAGCCGAGCATCACGCGCGGCAGCCAAAGCGCCACATCGGGGAAGAGCGTCAGAATCGCCAGCATCGGTAGCCAGACAAACAGGATCAGCGAATATGTGGACGGCAGCATCTTCGTCAGCGAAGACTTACCGACGCGGGCTCCCATGAAGAGGACTGACGCGCACGGCGGCGTGATGCAGCCAAGGCCGATGTTCACGATCATGATCGCCGCAAAGTGAACGGGGTCAATACCGAAGTTGGCAAGCACCGGCGTCAGAATCGGTGCGCAGATGTACATGGTGCTGGAGTCATCCAGGAACATACCAAAGAGGATGAGCAGGATGTTCACGCACAGAAGGATCACGTAGCGGTTGCCGCCCATAGCGTTGAGCAGGGCCTCGACCGCACCGTTGAGGTTCTCGACCATGAAAATACGGCTGACCATGGAAACGCAGAACACCATGAAGCCGCACACGCCGGCCGTGCAGCAAGTCTTGACGAAGATCTGCACACAATCCTTGAAATTGATTTTCTTGTAAACGAAAAGGCCGACAAACGCCGCATAGAACACGGACACAGCCGCCGCCTCAGAGGGCGTGCAGATGCCGCCATAAATCGCGCCAAGTACGGCGCTATCTCTTCCGTCTCGCTGACGCATCACGGTGGCTGGAACACGCTCTCCGTCGCACCGGATGGCAAGCTCTACGCGCCCAGCGCATTCAAAAACCCCTATGGCATCATGACCACGGAAATGACCGAAGACATTATGTTCGAGCTCATCGAAGCCTATGCCCGCGCCGCCGAGATGGCGCAGTACGGCGGGCACGACATGGTCCAGATCCATGGCGCGCACGATTGGCTGCTCAGCCAATTCATGTCCCCGCTCTATAACCACCGCACCGACAAATACGGCGGCAGCCTTGAAAACCGCACCCGCTTCCCGTTGATGATCGTGGACGCCATCCGCAAGCGCTGCCCTAAGCTACCCATCGAATACCGTTTCTCCGCAAACGACTTCATGGAAGGCGGCTTCGGCCCCGAAGAGGGCATTGAATTTGCCAAGATGCTCGACGGCAAGGTTGATCTGATCCACATCACCTCGTCCTCGTTCTTCGATCCCTCCTGCGGCAAGCTCTTCCCCAGCATGTTTACCGAGCGCGGCGTCAATATCCCCCTTGCTGCCTCCATCAAGGCCGCTGTCAAGACGCCCGTCTGTACTGTTGGTCGTATCAGCGACCTCAAGCAGGCTGACGAGGCCATCGCCCGCGGCGAAGTTGATATGGTCGCCGCCGGTCGTGCATTCTTTGCCGACCCGAGCTGGGTCGACAAGGCCTACCATGGCCACGAAGATGAGATCGTCCCCTGCCTGCGCTGCGGCACCTGCGTCCCCTGTGCATACGGTCCTGCGCACTATACTCCTTTCCACGCGCACATCCGCAAATGCGCCGTCAACCCCGTGCTCGGCCGCGAGTGGCAGGTCAACATTATGCCTCCCGGCCCACGCAAGAAGGTTCTCGTCATCGGCGGCGGCCCCGGCGGCATGCAGGCCGCCCTCACCGCCGCAGAGCGCGGACACGATGTCACGCTGTGCGAAAAATCCGATCATCTCGGCGGTCTGATCAACGTTGTCGTGGAAGCGCCGTTCAAGGATGAATACCGCCGCTATCTCAACCTCAAGATCCGCAAGGTCAAAGAGAGCAATATTGATCTTCGCATGAACACTTTCATGTCTCCCGAAGATGCAAAGGCTTTTGGTGCCGACGTCGTCATTCTTGCCATCGGCGCACATCCCATCAAGCCCCCCTTCCCCGGTGCTGATCTGCCGATGATCCACACCATCGACGAAGTCCGCTCCATCGAAGTCGGCAAAAATGTCGTCATCATCGTCGGTGGCCCGCAGGGCGCCGAAGAGGGTCTCGTTCTCCAGCAGGAGGGCAAAAGCGTCACGGTCGTGGAAATGCGCGACCAGATCTGCCTTGGCGCGCCCTACCTGCACTACACCGCCGTCAACAAGGAGTATCTCAAAGAGGGCGCCCCCAAGGCGCTCGTCAACAGCAAGTGCATCAGCATCTCCTCCGAGGGTGTACTGATTGAGAATGTCCAGACTGGTGAACAGACCCTCTGCCCTGCGGATACCGTCCTGCTCGCTATCGGCATGCGCGCTGATCTCGACGAGGTCGAGGCCTATCGCGACTGCGCGCTTGAATTCCGTAAGATCGGCGACTGCAACAAACCCGCCACCATGACCGAAGCTGTCCGCCTCGGCTATGACGTCGCCTTTGGCCTTTAAAATCAGATCCTTTCTCTTCATTTTTGCTCCTACCTAAAAGGGGGCGTTGCAAAATAGCGCGCTGAAAAAGAAGAGCAGGTTTCCCCGAAAGGGGTTGCCTGCTCATCTTTTTGCTTTATGATTGAGGTGTGAAACAAAATCCAAAGCAAGATCAGTGTAGCGTAAATGAGAGAAATGGTCAACTGGTCTTTGCATTAAACAACGAAATTTTGTTGCCGGTGAACGAACCCGCCCGACTGACAAGCGCCCAGCTTGAGGAACTGGACTACAGGAAACTGTATCGCGCCTATTCTGCCAAAGGCAGAAAATCGAAGGTCGACCCACGAGTGCTGTTCAAGGTAATGGCGTACGGATACCAGTGCGGGATCTATTCCAGCAGAAAGCTGGAGGAGGCCTGCCGGTACCGTGTGGACTTCATGTGGCTTTTGGAAGAAGAGCCCATACCGGACCATACAACGCTGGCACGGTTTCGGACAGGGCGGTGTACAGAGGCAGTGGAGGATCTGTTTTACCAGTATGTGGCTCTTTTGGAACGGCAGGGAGAAACGGATCATGAAACGGTTTTCGTGGATGGACCGTCATGGGGGCGAGGAAGAAGCTCGCCTTGGACAAGTGCTACCAAATTTAGAACCTACTGGGCCGATGTAAACGCTGTGGGAGAAAAGAACGCAGCGTCTTCAAACAACTTAACATTCTCGATTGCATCCTTGTCCAAAAGCATATCCCTGAACAGGCCGGAAAACTTCTCAGCTCTCTTATGAAGTTCGATATCCTGCTTCGGTGTGCTCTGCCGCCATTCAAAAAGTGCCTCTGTCTGTTCAACATAACACGAGGGGTAGTCTTCTAAGTATTTACCTTCTGATTTTAAGTATAAACCTTTTAATCTACGAACTGCCATGTTACTTCTCCTTTTTCTCTCTAATGTTCAGCCCCAACGCGGACTGCACGCGCGCGGAGATCGTGACGTTGAAAAATCTCATTTTCTAACTTTTTGCAGCGAAAAAACTGATAAATATGTGAAAACACTGCGCTTTTGCGCGGTGTTTTCTGTGCTGCATCTTTCATCAACACATTCTGGCCCGAGATGGGAGACTCGAACTCCCGACATCCTGCTCCCAAACTTATCGGGAACACTTTTTCTGCTCATTTATAGCGGTTTTCAGCCGTTTCCTATTTGTTTTACTTACTCTTTGACGCTCTTATCTCCACTGTTTCCGGGTGTTCCGGAGCCGTCTGTGGTAATCTATGTGGTCAAAAACGCTTCCCGTTCGGTTTTCGGTGAAGATTCACCGGTGCCGGATGGGAAGCGTTTTGCATTTCAGATTGTCTGCATTGTAACTCTAAGCAGGCGGTTATGCAAGAGGTTTCTGCAAGGGTGGCAGCTCAGCAGCTGCGGCGCTATAGACAAAGAATTGGCGGGAAGATAGGCAGAGGTACTTTTCTTGCTCCTTGAGTATAAATCCCTTAATACAGGTATAATAGTAAGGGATTTATAGCACAGCCCATTGACTATTCCCTTATTTTGTGTTATTATTTAAGGGAAAACAAATGGAGGCGAGGGAATGAGAACCTTCAATTACTCTGCAATTAAGGAACAGAAGTGGGACTCGGATGTTCTTGGCCTGATTGCAGCCATATACAAGGAAGCTGGAAAGCAGGAACTGTATTTGAAGCAGCGCCCGGAGGAACTCGAAAAGCTCGTGGAGATTGCCAAGATACAGAGCACCGAGGCATCGAATGCCATTGAGGGCATCGTCACCACAAGTACCCGAATCCGGCAGCTCGTCGAGGAGAAAACCACGCCGAGAAACCGTGACGAGCAGGAAATTGCCGGATATCGCGATGTGCTGAGTATCATTCACGAGAGCTTTGACGCGATTTCAATTACGCAGAACTATATCCTGCAGCTTCACAAAATCCTGTACAGTCACATGAATAACCCCCTTGCGGGCCGCACAAAAAGCGTACAAAATTATATCACTGCCACCTATCCGGACGGTCATGTGGAAACGCTGTTCACGCCGCTTGCCCCTTATGAAACGCCGGAAGCGCTGGACAGAATCTGCGAGGAATACAATCGTGTGATTGGAAATATGGAACTGGAGCCGTTGATTGCAATTCCGGCTTTCATCCATGACTTCCTGTGCATCCACCCATTCAATGACGGGAACGGGAGAATGAGCCGCTTGCTCACGACGCTGCTTCTGTACCGAAACGGATTTTATGTCGGCAAGTATATCTCCCTTGAAGCCAAAATCGCCAAAAACAAGGATCTGTACTACGACGCGCTTGCACAGGCGCAAACCGGCTGGCACGAAGGCACAGAAGATGTAGTGCCATTCATCAAGTACCTGCTCGGAACGATCCTTGCGGCCTATAAGGACTTTGAGGATCGCGTGGTGCTTGTGGAAACCAAGCTGCCCGCACTGGAAATGGTGCGCAGAGCAAGCAAGAATAGAATCGGGCGGTTCAACAAACAGGACATCCGGGAGCTTTGCCCGACGCTCAGCGACAGTTCCATAGAGGGGGCCTTGCGGAAGCTGGTTGCAGCCGGTGAACTGAAGAAAGAAGGAAAAGGTAAAAACACCTGCTATTTCAGACTGAAGTAGATTCCCTTCAATACGAGCGACTTTTTAGATGGCCGCACCTGTTCATACGAGCAGGTGCGGCCCTTTTGGTCTCTTTACGGAAGTTGGCGCATAGTTCAACGGTTGAGCCGCTATAGACAAGGAATACACCCAAAGTCTCCTGCCGAAATGTACATTCGCCTTACCCGAAGAAATACTGCTTCATATCAGAGACACCGCCATCCTTATCACAGAACCATTCATAATCAGAAAGACAGTTACGGCAGTGGGCAATTACATCAAATCCGCCTGGTGAATGCTGGTTGTCGGCAATGCTCATGACCTCCAAGGGCTTCCCGCAGGCTGGGCACAGTCTGATTTTTCTTGCCTTACGAGTGGCACGCTCTCTCTGCTCTGTCTCAAGTGCACCTAAAAGGTCATGCCAAAGATTCGGATTCGGCTCGTGTTCTGCGTAATCTTCAAGATGCCGCCTAATCTCATCGGCAGCCAGTACGAGAAACTTATCATCCAGAAGCTGAATGTGACGCTTAATATAATCAGCGACTACCATGGGCATACAAGTATTCCTGCCCATCGCATACCGCATTGCCGACAGCAGGATCAAGCGAAAGTCAGAGTCGCAGATGGGGGCGAGCAGGTCCTGAGGGAACAGCAGAAACTCCTTGCCATTATTCATGCATACGCGCAGCGGTCGCTGTTCTTCCGTTACCAGATTCAGTAGACTGTTAGCTTGATCCTTCAGCTCATCAATGGTGATCGATTCGTAGTTCTGAAATGAGTTTACTTTATAATTCATCATGTGACCTCCAATCAGTTTGTCCTCACAATGAGGTGTTGGCATTGTAGCTCTGACTGCCCAGAGGTTCAACTGTTTCTTTTGGGACTCGAAAAGAAATCCAATAGGGTTGGAATTCGTGCGAATTTATCATTTTCTTGCTTTTCCTGCCCAAATGTGCTATCATTATAAACAACGCTGTCAAGTGTTGGAATAGGCCTTGGCAGTATGGCTGCAATAGCCCGAATGCTCTGCCAAGCGGCAGAGCATTTTTTGTATATCGGTACGGAGGAGATATTTTATGTCTGTGAGTTATAAAAAACTCTGGAAGTTGCTCATCGATAAGGACATGAAGAAAAAAGACCTGTGCGAGAGGGCTGGTATCAGCCCAGCATCCGTCACCAAAATGGGACGGAACGGACATGTTACCACGGTGATACTCGTGAAGATTTGTGCCGCGTTGGATTGTGGAATTGAGGATATTATAGAAATTGTGCCGGATGAAAAGCAACCATCAAATAAAGCGGAGCCGGGGGTGATGAGATGACTATCGTAGAATCTATTAAGTGTGTTTTACAACAAAATAATGATGGTTTGACCTCAAAACAAATATATGATGAGATTATTCGTCAGGGATTGTATTCTTTTGGAGCAGAGAATCCTGTTGGTGTTGTCAATGCTCAACTTCGCCGTCGGTGTATCGGTCTGGATTTTCCGACTGCTTACCCGATAAAATTCTTTGAAATTGCGGGTTATGAAGGAAAAAAGATCAAATTCCGTTTGATTTCGACAGAAAATACAGCCACTATTATTACTGCTCCCAAAACTACAGATATTTCTGAACTGTTACCGGAAGAAAAAATCAAAGCTGCGCTGCAGGAGCATTTACAAAATATACGACAACAAGTATTTGATTCTGTCCTAAACAATTCCCCAGAGTTCTTTGAACATCTTGTGGTTGACTTGCTTTTAAAGATGGGGTATGGATATGATAAAAATTCGGGTATTGTTACAGGAAAACCACATGATGGCGGAATTGATGGAATAATTAGTGAAGATAAGCTCGGCTTGGATTTGATATATATCCAGGCTAAACGTTTTGCAAATGGCAATAAGGTTACCCGGCATGATTTACAGGCCTTTATTGGCGCCATGGAACATATTAACAAAGGTGTTTTTATTACAACATCGTCTTTTACGAGATCTGCAATACAATTCATCGAGAAGCAACAGCAAAAAAATATCAAATTAATAGATGGCAATTTACTTGCAGATCTTCTTGTTAAGTATGAGGTTGGCGTGGCAGCGGCACAAACTTTCAAATTATATAAACTCGATACCGAATATTTTAACTTTTAAATCATTCGCCTAATCCGGATATAGAGATAGGAGCTTTATTATGGCGGAAATTGTTGGAACAATTACTAATCTGAGTGATTTTTTGTCGAAAACACAAGTGTGCTTATCCGTAAAGCCTAATGATCCTCAACAGCAAATCATTTGCCTCGAGGCAGATAGGAAGTATTCTATCCCTGCTTTTCAGAGAGAGGTTAGATGGGATGACAACAATCTTAAAATGCTTTTGTACGATTTGTCTCGCAGCAGCAAGTTTTTGGGAAATATAATATTAACGATTAAATCTGACCACACTTGTGAAATTATTGATGGTCAACAACGTACAACTGTACTTATGTTGATTGTTTCCTGTATAAAGAAAAAGTTTGGGACCAAGATATCGACGCCAGATCTGTGCCCTCTTCGCAATGAGGGGTTTACAGGCTTCCAGACACTCTTAGAAAAGGCCTTTGATCAGGAAGCAATTACATCCGATGATTGGAACGCTATTCTTAAAAGCGATGATTATCTTCAACTTCCTCGTATTCAAAAACTATGGAACACGATATCTTCTTCCGAGTTGTTAGCTGACCGGCATAAAGCCCAGGGGCTTCTTGATAACTTGTGCAAATCTGAGTTCAATATAATTGCCAGCTATTCTAACGATGTAAATACCAGCATCCAGTATTTTCTGGATGTAAATCTTAAAGGCATTCGTTTGGATACTGAAGATATTTTCAAAGGTTATCTTTTTAGTCAGGATAGCCGCGAACTCACACGTTCTCTTTGGCAAAAGAATAAGCGTGATGTATTACGCTTAAATGGCGTCACGCAGAGCTCGGAAGAGAAAAGATATCCTCTGATGAAGTTGTATGAACACTTTTTCTATTGTGACTTATATCTTCCTCGCGAGGGAGATTGCGAGTATAGTACACTCAAGTTTGGTGAAAACTTTTGTCTCACATCCGGATTTGAAAGTGGAAGTACGAAATATTACGAAGGTAGCCATTTAATTGAAGCCATACGAGATCGGGACTATTTGCAAAATGTACTCTCCAGACTCAATAAATGCGTTGAAATAATGACGGATATTATTGAAAGCGAGGGACCTTCTACTCCGTTTAAAGACAAATTTATTTGCGCTAAAAAGGTAGATTCTATAGATATTCAAAACTGCCATTCGATGCTAAAGAAGATACTTATGGAAAAAGAGGTGATTCCTAAAATTTTAGCGTTAAAGTATATCCTTACATACTTTGACGGAAAGCCTCACGCAAAAGAAGAGTACAAGTCAGTCTATAGCGTCTTTTGTGCAGCGGTCTTGTTTACCGTTTTCGCAAACAAAAAAGAGAGTGATACTTTCTACAACTTTGTAAGACTGGAAGAATGGAAAAGCAAGATAAACAAATGGCTTTATGACTATATTTCTTCTCATGCACTGACCAGAGGTAAAGTTCTCGCTGCATATAAATATAGTGAAAGTGACGATGACCCAATTCAACAAATCCGTTGTAAGTCTTTGGCGGCGATTAGTAATTTCTTCAAAGTAACGAAGAACGGTGATAATTATAACATGGGTATTTCCAACGCAGCTGAACTTTGTAAGTTTTTTGGAGATAAAACAGTTTATAGTTTAGAACACTTTATTGTAGGAGAATGCGGAACTCTTCATGTCAAAACCGCAAAATACGATTTCCCATATAAATATCCACCAACGATTCAGAAGTACAGAAATTCTCTATTTAATTTTATTTTTATTCCTCAACCGCTTAATAGTTCTCTTTCTAATGAAGGATTGTTTATTAAAGTAGCAGAAATCCATACACATGAAAACGAGATTAAATGCAGCTATAGCAAAGGATACTATGGACTGTTAAACAAATCTCCTCGTATGTACTTTCAACGCTACCCTACCGAAAAGGAGATAGATTCCTTCAGTACTGAAGAGGATGCCAGAGCATACCTAAATGAATATTTTACTAAAACATTTCCGGAAGAGTTTTTACAGTTTTCAACGGCGCTTGTAAAAAAAATCAACTGGGGTTCTTAACACGAAGGCGTTCTCGGATATTTCCGAGAGCGCTTTCTCATTAAATGCGCAGCATGGTAACGACATATCTTGCGGAAACTATTATTGTCCATTTTATTGTACTTGCTTTATAATATCATGATCTTTAAAGAAAGTCACTTTCTCCATAAAACCTGGTGTGTGCAGCATTTTATTACCGGTACTGTGTTGACTGTTGGTGAATTTTAATATATACTTAAGTATATACTTACGTATAAATAGAGGTGCTATATGCTGAAATATCAATTTCCCGCTGTAAAGGGCTGTCAGGCCGGAAAAGATTACTATATATGCATGGTTCCCCTTGGGTTAATGAGTAAGATTTTTGCGACCGATAGCAGCGATGTCCCTGCCGAGTATCGCGCCCAAAGAAAGCTCAACGAAGCTCGTATTCCTGAAATCTGTGGATACATCTTGTCTAATCGAGATTCGTATGTCTTTTCAGCTCTGGCTGCATCTGTGGACGGTGACATGAAGTTTGTCCCTGCTGACAGCAATGAGAATGCAGGCCTTCTGGAAATCGATATGACCGCTTCCTTCCTGATCAACGATGGCCAGCATCGAAAGGCGGCCATTGAGGCAGCGATTGCCGAAGACGAGAGCCTGAAAGAAGAAACGATTTCGATTGTCCTTTATAAAGACCAGGGACTTCAACGGAGCCAGCAGATGTTTACTGACCTCAACAAGCATGCTGTTACCACATCAAAATCCTTAAATACACTATACGAGTCGAAAGATCCTGTGGCACTAATCACGAAGAATGTCGTCAACTCAATCAGCTTCCTACGTAAGTATACTGACAAGGAGAAAGACAACCTTAGCAAATATTCCTCTAACATCTTTACACTTAACACCTTCTATACAGCTAACAAGCGCATCTGTAAGGTGATCCATGATCAGGACAATGCTGAAAAAATCGTTTATACATTTTGGAATCACGTGGTTGTTAATATGCGTGAGTGGAACGAGATGGACAGTGGTGAATTAAGTAAAAAAAGTTTGCGAGAGGATTATATCACAACGCAAGGTCTGATTATCTTGGCACTGGGACGCTTGGGAGAATTCTATTGCGTGAATCCTCAGATTAACATGGCAAAATCGTTGAAGGGATTAAAGAAAATCGACTGGCTTCGAAATAATGAAGCGTGTTGGATGAACCGTGCAATTAAACCTAATGGAAAGATCAACAGAAATGAACAAGGTATCTTTTTGACATACATTCAAATTAAGCGACTTCTTTCTCTGCCAATCAGTGATGAGGAGGCAAAAAAAGAAAGAATCATGATGGGATAATCCTGGAGAACTCAAATGGAACAGAATACATTTAATTCAAATAACATCGATGCCGGAAGCAAAATTGCCAGTTTTCGAGTAAAACAAAGTATGCCATATGAATTCAAAGTGAATTATGCGCGCATAAGAGCATGGGAATTCTACAATGAATGTGGAAAAAGGGACTTGGATTGCTATGTTTCAGTAGGGGGACTTGACAGTATTACACTGTTCTTCTTCTTGAAATCAATAGGAATAGATGTGCCAGCGGTATCAGTCTCTTCGCTCGAAGATGTTAGTATCCAAAAAATCCACAAACAGATTGGAGTTATCTCACTACCACCAGCAGTTAGAGCTGATGGTACGCGATGGAATAAGCAAAAACTAATCCAAGAATTTGGTTTCCCTGTACTCTCCAAGGAAATCGCCCGTAAAATTGAATTGCTTCAAAACCCAACTCCCAATAACAAAACCATAAGGCATGCAATTGTTACAGGCGAAACTGGTGAATATGGTGGATTTCAAAAGCATTCAAAAATGAAACTTGCGCAGAAGTGGCTCGAAAAATTCGGTGGATTAGAAAATGAAGAAGAAGGCGTGAATTATCAAATTGCACCGTTTAAAGTCTCCTCGAAGTGTTGCTATTACCTCAAAGAAAAACCGTGCTCTGATTGGGCTAAAGAGCACAATTGTGTACCTTATTTAGGGTTGATGGCATCCGAAGGCGGAAGACGTGAGAAGTCTTTAATGCTGAATGGCTGTAACTACTTTGGAAAAGGTACCATTCGTTCGGCTCCATTTGCAATTTTTAATAGACAGGATTTATTACAGTTGGCACTTGATTTAAAGGTCCCTGTCCCTGAGATTTATGGAAGCATACTGAAGGATGAAGATGGTCGTTTGTATACTTCTGGAGAGCAGCGAACTGGATGCTCGATGTGTGGATTTGGAATTCAGCTCGAAAAACGGCCTCACCGATTCGATCGGCTACGGGAGCGGAACTACAAAGAGTGGGATTTTTGGATGAATAGGTGTTGCCTTGATGAAAACGGAACACCGTATGGCTGGGGAAAAGTTTTAGATTATCTCGGAATTGGCTGGCGAGATATTCCGGATCCTCATAACAGAAAAAAGTAAGGATGGGAATTCACAATGCCATATACAGGTAAGTTTCAAGTATTTGAAGATATTATCAAAGAAATTATGATCGTCTACAAGCACGACAGCCGTCCGTGGCTTATTGGCTACAGCGGTGGCAAAGATTCTACTTTGCTGGTCAGTCTTGTATATGAAGCCATGAAGCGGTTAAAGGATGCTGGCGCTAAGCTTGACAAAACCGTTCATGTCATTACATCCGACACGATGGTTGAAAATCCCATCGTAAAGAATTACATGCACTCATCCTCGGATAACATCAACCGAGCAGCGGGAAAAGATCGTCTCAACATCAAAGCCAGTGTGATCTACCCGGAGCCGGAACAGACATTCTGGAGCCGGGTCATTGGCCTGGGCTATCCCACCCCAGAGCCTCCCGGATTCAGATGGTGTACAGACAGGCTGAAAATCATGCCGATGAATAAGTTTGTCAACGAGCGAATCAAGGAGAGCGGCGAAATCATCATTCTTCTCGGCGTCCGCAAGGGCGAAAGTCTAACTCGAATGAAGACCATTACCGCACGGGAAATCGAAGGCAAACTGCTGAATATGCATAATGACATTCCCAATGCTTATGTCTACAATCCTATCACTGAAATCCCTAACGATTTGGTCTGGGAATTCCTCTTAAAAGGCGATTGCAGAAGTCCTTGGGGAAGTGACATGAAGTATTTGTTCAGCCTTTACCAGGGCGAAAACCTTGGTGAAGAAAAGAGTGTTTTGGGTGAGGTCGATCGCGAGAAAATTCCGGTAACCGGCAACTCCAGATTTGGGTGCTGGTGCTGCACCATGGTGAAAGAGGATAAGTCGTTACAGAACTTCATCAACAAAGGTGCTACGGAACTAATTCCGCTTAGAGAATTCAGAAACGAATTGCTCAGAATGCGGGAGAATAGTCAATATCGAGATTCTAAGCGCCGCAACGGTTCTGTCTATAAGAAGTCAGACGGAAGCTTTGGAATGGGACCGTTTACGCTTGAAGCGCGATGCCTCATTCTCGAAAAACTCCTCGACCTCGAAAACAGGACAGGCATGGAGCTGATTACAGAAGCTGAACTGAAAGCAATTGACAAGATGTGGGACGAGGAGGGCGACCTTACATGTCGTGCACTCGTTGAAACCTACCATAAGGTCAAAGGCAAAAAGCTTCCATGGGATGATTATAAAACTCCGCGATTTGATGATGAGGCGATCCAAGCGATCAGGGATGTTGCAGATAAGTATGATATCCCGGTTGAGTTGATTACGAAGTTGATTGTTTCTGTAGATACCAATAAGCACATTACGAAGAACAACAAAATGCAAAAGGCATTTGACAGCATTATTGGACAAGGCTGGTTGCACTATAATTCTGTCGAGGGAGCATTGAACCATGAAGATTAAGCGCATACAAGTAAAAAACATAGGTCCATATGTCAACGAAAATGCCTTCGATTTTGATGTATCAGACATTACTAAAAGAATGGTACTGATCGGCGGCAAAAATGGTGCAGGTAAAACGACACTGTTTAACGCTATCAAAATATGTCTCTACGGCTGCGTTGCATATGGCTTTGAATCCAATAACGCAAAGTACTTTGCCGAGATAGAGAAAATTATCAATGCCAATGAAAAACTGCAAAAAATTGGTGAGGCAGAAGTTGTCATTGACTTGCTGATGGATGACGGAAAGTACGATCACACATACACGTTTGTCAGATCATGGAGGGTAGCAGGCAAGAAAATAGCAGAAACCTTTACTGTGTACAAAGACGGCGAGACACTTTCTGAGACAGAAAAGAGTGATTTTGAGAGCTATCTTTTACAGACACTGCCCCCCAATCTCTTCCGCTTCTACTTCTTTGACGGCGAAAAAATCAGTGATTTCGTGTTCAACAGCAGCAAAAACTCCGACTTTAAGGATGCGTTTTTAAAGCTCTGCAGCCTTGATACGATGGAGATTATTCGGGAAAACTTCCGTAGAATTTCTCGTAGCAAGGCAAAGGGGACCATGACGCTTTCAGCGGAATACGATAGATGCCTTGAAGCAGACAATCTGATTGCACAGAGAGTAGAATGCGCTGAGGATGAATATCGAGAGATTTCCAATGAGATTTTGATTATTGATCAGAGGCTTGCGTCTCTTGAAAAGGCATACGCCAAGGGTGGCGGTATTTCTAAAAAAGAATGGCGCTCTATGCAAGATCAGATTGCAAAAGAGGATGCTCGCCGTGAGGGACACCATAAATGGCTCAAAGAAATGGCCAATAATGTGCTCCCATTTATTATCCTTAGAACTCAACTGGAAGAACTAAAGGCCCAAATTGCACTGGAACGCAAGGCACAGGTCGATGCAAATGTAAAAAGCACAATTGATACCCCGGAAATCAAGTCGATCATCTCCGGCGTGTTGAGCCGGGCAAATATAGAATTAGCCGACGATATTTCTGAAAAGGTTATCTACGAGATTGCCAGCTATGCCAGCCACACTTCACAGATAACGCCCATTCTCAATTTGTCTGACTTCGACAGATTTGAACTAACTGCAAAAATCAACAGTCTCCTGGCTTATGACACCAACCGTGTCAAAGAAGCGACTGATGACATTAAGGCTTCTTTAAAATGCGTAAAACGCATCCGAAAGAAAATGGAGCGGAGCAGTATCGAAAACTATGATGGATACTTGCAGATGAAAAGCGATTTGAATGAGCAGAAGTCCAAATGCACGCAACAGCTTCTGGAAGTAGATAAAGAATTGCAAGAACTACGCGCCCAGAAAGCGATATCTGCACCTAAGCTTGCCAAGGCTAAAAGTGATTATGAGGCACTCTTGAAAAAGCAGTCCATTAACGATATTTCAGCGCGTGCACTACTGGCATTTGATGAACTCCAAAAGACGCTTTACGATAAGAGTATTCGTTTAGTCGAGACGGGATTTAGCCAATTCTTCGCAAGTCTGATCAATAAATCTGATTTGATTGATGGAATCCATATCGATGATAGCCTAAATGTTCTTCCCTATAAAAACAAACACTTTAAAGCTGATGAAATACATAAAATCATTGGTAAGAACGGTGTTGAGTATCTTATTGCTCAGATCGGTCTGTATGCTTACGAAGTCCTGCAACAAAAGCTTATTGTCGATGAAGCCGAATTTGAACTGCCGGTTGAGGTAAAGCAACAGCTTTCTGCGGGAGAAAAGCAAATTTTTATTATGGCACTATATCAAGCGCTTTCGCAACTCAACAAAATCAATGTGCCTTACATTGTAGATACGCCGTTCGCGCGAATCGATAAGGAACATCGCGGAAAGATCCTGAGTCAGTTCTTTAAGAAACTAAACGGTCAGATTATCATCTTGTCCACCGATGAAGAAATCGTCGGGGACTATCGCGAGAGTATATCTGACATTGTATCTAATACATTCGTTTTGAACCACACAACAAACGGAAATACTGAAATCCTGGCAAACACTTATTTCGGAGGCAAGCACAATGACTAATAAGCTTCATACGTCACAAAAGACCCAGGAGATATTCAACTCGTTAGGTCAGTCATTGAGATTGCAGCCGTTTATCCTATCTAAACTGGCAATCGCACTGTCGGTCAGAAAGGGACAACTTCAAGCCGATGACTTTAAGACTGATAATAATGGCTTGGAACTGAGTCGGCAGGTCATTTTCGGTGATCACGATTTGCTGTTTAAATCTCTCATCATTAACAACGAGGGCAAAGTGATTCGCGAGGATGACTATTTCCCCGGTTTGGTAAAGGCCCATTTGGATCGAGGAGCAAAGCTTCTCGAAGATGAAAAACGGTACAGCAAAGATTTCTATAATCATCTGTGCCATCTGGATGACAACATCTAAAGGAGGTTTATATGGATTATCCAAAGGTCAAAGTCTGTTTAGATACCTCAGAAGATAACCTGATAGATGAATTGTATACGCCGTGTTTAAAGTGGGCTGAACGCTTTGACCGAGGCGTCGGCTACTTCACAACAGGGTGGCTCACATACAACGTCGCAGGATTATCCGACTTCGCCTCTCGCGGAGGAAAAATGCGCTTAATTACAAGTCCCATTCTTTCCACAGAGGACACGGACGCAATTATTGGAGCTGAGAACCAAGATGGTAGCGCATTTCTGCGCCTCGAAGCAGCTCTCCTCGAAAATGTTGAGATACTCAAACAAGAGATGGAAGCAGACATTATAAATGCATTCTCCTGGATGCTGTATGATGGAATTATTGATATGCGTTTTGCAATTCCTTGTGAAAAGTTGGAGGAAGGAGACTTTCACGATAAATTTGGCATTTTCTATAAGGGCAACGATGCGCTATCCTTCTCTGGCTCTATCAACGACAGCAAGCATGGATTCCAAAATTATGAGAGCATAAAAGTCTTCAAAACGTGGGTTGGTACACAGGAGTATGTCGATGCGGATACCGCTCGTTTCGAGAAAATCTGGAATCGAAAAGACCGCAATCTCAAAATATTTACCATTCCACAAGCAGTTAAAAACAAAATATTTGAATTGCGTTCCCCGGATAGGCCGTATTCTTTGCCGGCAGGTTCGAGTAAATGGGTTCATCAGGACATAGCAGTAAAGACCTTTCTGGAAAAAGAGCATGGCATTCTGGCAATGGCTACCGGAACCGGAAAGACTGTTACTGCAATGAAAATCATCAACAAGCTGTTTGATAGCGGGGAAATTCGTCGCGTTGTTATTACTATGTACGGCAACGATTTGCTGGATCAGTGGGCAATTCAAATTCGAGAAAACTACAAGAACAAGCAAATCAACTATCATTATGCATCCCAGAAGATGATGAAAGATTTCGTCATGCACCCAGATGATTCCATCTTAATTCTTTCTCGTGACGCCAGAAATCTCTCCAAATTGCTGGACTTGTTTGATCGTCTACCTGGCGATTATCGCAATGATACGCTGTTTGTTTTTGACGAAGTACATGGAGCTGGTTCTAATACTTTTGTCGAAAATCTTTCGGGCAGGCTCTCTCCGTATCGATATCGCCTCGGGTTGAGCGCTACGCCAGAGCGTGAGTACGATGAGGCTGGAAATGATTTCTTGCTGAATGAAATTGGAGAAGTAATTTTTGAGTTTACGCTGCAGGATGCCATTCAAAAAGGAATCCTGTGCGAATTCAATTATATTCCTCTGTCCTATGTTCTCTCTGACGAAGAAAAGCTCAAAAAGCGCAAGATTATCGCAGCGTTCAATGCAAAAAAGGAGAGCGGAGAACCTGTTGATGAAAAGGATATGTTTACTCAATTGGCGCTTGTCAATAAAACAGCGGTCAACAAGCTGGAGGAGTTTGAAAGTCTGATTTCTCAGCGACCGGAGCTGTTGCAGAAGTGTATCATTTTTGTTCAGACCATGGAATATGGCGCAAAGCTCCAGGAGATTCTTGTCAGGTACAGCGACAAATATCATACCTACTATGCCGATGATGAAAAAAATAATTTGGAGAACTTTGCGGCAGGAAAAATTGACTGCCTGTTGACCTGTAAAAAAGTTTCCGAGGGAATTGATATCAGCAGCGTCACGAACATTATCCTGTTTTCTTCTGACCGTTCCAGGCTCGTGACAACGCAGAGAATCGGGCGCGCATTACGCCTGGATAAAAACAACCCAGAAAAGAAAGCAACTGTTGTGGACTTCGTGATTGAGGATTCCGAGGAAAATGACAATAACGCCGATGCTGATCGTGCAGAGTGGCTTACAGATCTTTCACAGACAAGGAGATGCGAACATGAGAAATAAAATCATCGAAAATGCGATTGATTCCGTTGTCAACGCATCAAACACCTCGTCCGACTTCAAACTGGCATTCAGACAATATGTCAAAAACAAGTTTGATGATAACGCCAAAGAGAGCGATTTAAAACGGATACTTACACTGATTGAGGATAATGAGGAGGATATTCAGGTATGAAGATGGCAATCCTCGAGCTCGAATATAAAAATATCCGAAAAATCACTGCCTTGAAGCTCCCCTTTACCAAAGCCGATGGCTCCGTAATCAGCAACAATTTTATTATGATGGCCAACGGTACCGGTAAGACAACCACAATGGAACTCATCAAAGGATTATTTGATGGAACAGCCGCTGGATGGACTGCGTCCAAAGTGCGTTCTTTCGCGCCTACATTAACGGAAGCAGATAGAGGTGAATTCAGCATCACTGTCAAATTTGATGATAGACAGTATAAGTACTTCCTTTCTATGAATTACAAAGATGGAACGGTGCAGGTGGAAACCTCTGCTCCTCCCAAGGGTCGAGAAGCTGGACTTCGTTTACCTGAGTCTATTCGCGGTATTTTTACGCCTGAATTTGTTAGACGCTTTGTGTTTGACGGTGAGCAGGCGGCGAAGTCTATGGACAGCTCATCCAATGAAGCTGATGAAACGATTCGCTACCTATATCGCCTCGATGAATTGGATGAGATTTTGGCCGCAAACCAGAGAATCCTTACCGAAATCCAAAACGCCGAAGGAAAGCGTGGAACATCCAGCTCACTTAGCAATTTGCGTACCCGGCAAAGTGACATTGACGCAATTCGGGCCAAGCTGAGAGCACGGTGTGAGAAGCTTCGCGAAGAGATTGCTGCGTTTGAAGCTGAAAAAGTAGAGAAGGAGAAACAGCGCCAGGAACTCGACAAGAGCTATGAAAAGCTGAATCAAGAGAAAAATGATATTCTCAAGGAACAGCAGAAGAATCGCGGCGAAATCGACGTTAAGATCACTTCTATTCTGGGGATAATTAAGTCTCCCTATCTACTGAGCGAAAGCCTCTGTGCGAGAATGTTCGAGTTAGGCAATAGCATGAAAAAACTCAAGTTGCCTAAAACCATTGCCAAAGACTTCTTCACCGAATTGGCTTCTGCAGACCGGTGTGTCTGCGATAGATGCATTGGCGAACGGGAGAGAACGGCTATCCTGAAGCGGGCTGACCAGTATCTGGGAAGTGACCAACAGTCGGTTCTTAACATGGTTAAGAGTAGTCTGATGGACAGTGTGTATGACGAACGCTTAAAAAAGGCCTTCGAAGAACTCGAGGAACTGAGAGCTCAAGCTAATCGCCTCGATACGAGATTTAAAACTAATGAGGAAAAACTCATTAAGGCCGGAGGCGAAAAGGCTCGTGAACTGCAGGAGCGAATTGAGGAACTGATCAGACTTATCAGCATTGCTCGTGATGAACTTGAGCGCATTGAATCCAAGGATGAAAACGACGCTTCTCTGACAGAAGAAAACAACCTTCACAAGGCGGATCAAAAATTTAAGTACTACGAGCAGGAAATAGCGAAGGCAACAAGAACAAATACTGCATTGCGCAAAAAAGAGTTGGTTGATTCCTTGGTGAATGAGATCAAACTACAGGCTACCACAGCGCTGAAGCAAGAAATCGTCAGAAAGACCAACGAGAAACTTCGCCGTGTTATCGTTGACGATTATGTAGAAATCGAAAGCATCGATAGGTACATAAAACTAAAGGGTAGGGACGGTGCCAGCGAAGGTCAAACTCTTAGCATTGCCTACTGTTTCCTGGGCACTCTTTTCGAAGATTCTGAGTTGGAATTTCCGTTCATTATCGACTCGCCTACCGGCAAGATGGATTTCGAAAAACGGCAGGCTGTTGCAGATATCATTCCTTTGGTATTCAATCAGATGATTGCCTTTGTTCAGTCAGCAGAAGTGGAGCGTTTTGCAGACAGATTCTATGCAAATCCCGATTCGCAGTATCTTACGGTTGTGGCATCTCCCCAGGATCAGGCCGTAGTTGTTTATGAAGGAATTGACTTCTTCGATTCGTATCAAAGAGAGCACAAAGGAGATGAAAAATAATGCATTTTAAGATAGCGAAAAGTGCCCAAAGCTACTTTAACAACATTATGAATCTCGAAGGCTCCCACGCTGCGGAGGATAAGAATAAGTTTATCCAATTCGATGTGTACTACTGCTGTGCATTGATTGGCATGGCAGCAGGCCAAATCGACGAGGATACTTCTGAGTTGAAGGATCTTGTTGAAAGGTACCCAGTTCAATATCGTGACTGTAAAGCGCAAATTGCTGGGTTACTGGTGGCATCTGAGGCCAGAAGACTCGGCATCGATACGCAGAGCCCTAAGCTGGAGCAGATTATGCTACAGTATATTAGCAACAATGATACTCTGCTGTCTGAGGATGGAATTAAAACCCTTAACGCCTATGCGTTGAAAGGATACCGCCTGATTACTGATTATCCGTTGTTTGACAAACCTACTTCCAGAGAAGAATTTCTGGATGCATTCAATGTAGCCATGCAGTTTTACGAAAAGAAAGATAGCTAATCTGTGTAGGTGCTTAGTTAACCTGCGAGCCCGCACCACGAATACCCCACAGCCAAAATAGCGGCTGAAACGCAATGTTCCAGCCGCTATTTTTCTTAAAAGTTTCAGTAGCTGTTTCCGTCGAACTGTGGTATATGTTTGTGCTGCAAGGAGGCGAGCGCATGAAATACAAGCTGCTGAAAGACCTATATGACTGTTTTTATACCCCACCCGAACTCTCGGCGCAGAAGCAGGAAATTGAGGAGTGCCACCGAGCACTTAGCGAGGCGTTGGGAAAGCCGGAGCGTCGGCTGGTGCTCCGGATCATCGACGCAAAAGACCGTATTGCGGAGGACACCTCCATCGATAGCTTTATCACCGGATTTGAACTGGCGTGGAAACTCTCCATGGAATTGAACTATTACGAAAACGAGCGCTCAGTCTCCTGCCGAACGGCAATGGAGTTGAGGGCTCGTTTCACATCTAAGGAGGAAGAGAAATGAAGAAACTCATCATAGTGGCGATGATTGCCGCATGTGTCGCCCTGTGCGCCGCGGTCGAGGAAACACCCGTCCCAGCCGCAGAAACCACTGTGAGAGCCAAGGAAGCGACCGTTGGAGAAATTGAGGAACCCGCAGCACTGGCAGAGAAGGAAAAAGGGGCGGTTCCGCAGCAAGAAGCATCCCAAGAGGAACGTCCTGAACCAGAGACAGAGTCTATTGAAATGCCCGCAGATTCTGAACTCCAGCCTTCCGCAGAGCAGTCACCCACTAAAAATTCCGCACCAGAGCCAACTCCATCCCAACCGCCTAAAGAACTGCAGCCCGGTGAGAAAGTCTATGTGGCGGGTTTCGGCTGGGTGGAGTACGAGGGGCCAAACTACTGTGAAGATGGTACGGATATTTACGGAAACGGCAACAGAATTGGGATCACTGGGATCACGGGGTGAAATGTGTAGTTGCCCATTGCATTCGCTTCCCATTCGTGTTATCATGATAACGCTAAATTGTTGTACTGTCCTGAACTTTGATCGTTCGTAGCATGAGAGTACGAATCATATTGAACGGCAGAGACATAGACAATTTTGCAGACAAATGAGTAAATCCTCGAAACTATTGATTCCAATCAAATTCTCATTATGGAATTGAGAAAGCAGTTTGCTGGTTGACTGTCGTTGTCCCCCTGTTGTTTCGATGCTTTGCACCACAAAATCGAACCGAAGAAAGTGTTCTTTCGTCGGGTTTGTTTTGTTGCGTGCAAAGCGGTCTTCTGGATGATCGCAGTCCACGCACGAAGCAAAGTGCGTGGGCTTTTTTCGGTTCAGAAAGGAGACTGATTATGGGAAAGGTATCAGGAAAAACACATACCAAAGCACAACTGGATCACTGGGCAAATCTGCATAATCCCAATAACAAGGCATATCAAGCTGACGCTGACAATCGGGCCAATCAGATGAATCCGAACCACAGATCGCACCAGAAAACTCACAATGCAAACCGCAGAAACAAAGCGCATTGGATGCCCGAGTGGACGCCTGACTATCCAGAATACGATGTTTAAATTGGAGGTGCACGGTATGCCAAAGCACTTTTTTGACTACGATGACGGCGACTTCGCCATGAGCATTTCTGACAGCATGGCGATGGACTCTGATGGGGATCTCATGATGCGCATGGGCGACCACATGGCAATGGATATGGACACCGGCGATATTCACATGATCTCATCGTGGCCTGATGATGACGAGTAAATCATAGGCAGCAGCTCAGCGACTGAGCCGCCATAGACAAGGAAAACACTTTCAAAAATCCAGACAGAAAAACAGCGGGACAGGCTGTAAAGGCTTGTCCCGCTGTCTGTGTCTTATGGCAGATATTCTTCCGTGACCCGATACCGGCTGATGCCGAAAGCATTGCTTCGCTCCATGATCTCCGGCGGGATCTTGGGCAGGTACTTCTTGCTGAAGCTGGTGTCCCCGAAGTAGGCGTCAAAGCTTGCCACCGGCAGGACGACCCATTCGCAATCATCCTGCCGGTTGGCGAGGTAATAGCGGATCAATGTACAGACAACCTCGGATGGAATTTCCTTCGGAAGTACTGCTTTCACTTTCGCTGTCAATTCAGGCGGCAGCTCCGGCCCATCTTTGCGCAGCGGCCCCAGCTCCAACGCATCGGCAAGGACATCATCAAAGCGCAGTGTCCAGGCGCCCTTGGTTTGGGACGCAAAAATCGGGATCTGATACTGTAGTACTTTGTTTCGCCATGCGGCGGCAAACTTCGAGCGAATGACCTCCGCATACTTGAGCGAGGTGCTGCGCACCTTTTCCGGGTGCGTCAGCATGAAGTCCGCGATGCGGAGAACATGGCAGAGAAACCAGCCGACCCCATCCGCATCCACCAACTCCGGGAACTCCGTATGCAGCTCCGAAAAATCCGTCTGGAACTGCCACTCCTTGCCCCGCACACGCTTTCCGTCCTCTGGCACACTGCACCAGGCGCAGAGCGCACGGCGGGCATGGTCGACCCGGTCATGCGGATCACCCGAAATGACCGCTCCATCCTCCCCGTGGAACAGGTATCCGCGAGCCAGAACAGTCAAAATCCGCGACATCCCCTCAAACTCCAGGATCGTGGCAAAAGTGAACCGACCCAGCCATGTCGTATCGCTCTTCTTACTGGCGGTATAGGAAACCGTTCCGGTATATGCGCAGAATTCCACCCATTCGTTAATCATCCTACACCTCCAGAACATTTTTCTCGATATACTCCGGCAGTAGTTCCCACAGCAGGTCGCGTCTGCCGAGGGCCACCACATAGCGCACGGCCAGAGTCGGTCTCACGATAGCGGTCAGCAGCTCCAGGCACTTAGCCGTCACGGCGTCTCGGTAGCTCCGGGGAGCGGACTTGTCCGCAAAGGCTCTCATCATGGCGGTGAAGGCTTTCGAGTCGCTTTCACGGAACAGATGCTTTTTCTCCCGGCCGGTGTTCTCGTCCTCCATATCGCAGACAATGTCTCCGAGGATGCGATAGCCGCCGAAGCGGAAATCGGTCAGCAGATCGTAGACATCCTCGAACTCCGGCTCCGGCAGCCATTCCCACAGGAATCGCTCCCGTGCATCCTCGTCCATGAGGTGCCATGCCTGCTTCTGCATGGCTTGCCGCAGAGCGGACACCCTTTCCGGCGGCAGACTGCCGAACAGGGCGTACAGCTCGTCGGGATCATATGCATCCTCCTGCCCTCTGGCATACAGGATGCGTTCCACATCGCTCTTCCGCTTTTTCTCCTTCACCGGGACGCGGCAGGCCCGGATGCGGGAGAGACAGGCATCGTAATCCCGCAGCAGCGCATCCACCGCCGCCAGCTTATCGGAGTTCAGCTGCCCCTTCCAGTCCGGCTGCTGAGCGAAGGAAAATAGCTCCTCGTCCCTGGCGGGCTTTGCCTTGATACGCGGCGTGTTCTTTTTCAGCTGCTGTGCCAGATACGGCAGACGCTCTACATTGGAGTCCACCTTGCTCCAATCCACCTTTTTGAAAAACGTTTTTACCTTGGCCGCATGGGTTGGCTCATACCAGGCACGCCGGGTCTCCATTTCTTCTACCAGTGTTTTATATTTGAGAAAGTCGCTGCGCTTGACGGCCTTATGGGTCAGGTACTCATCCAGATCCGGACGGATGCCGCTCTTGGCCGAGTCGATCTCCAGCCCGGTGAGAATGGCTAATGTCTCCGTCTCCTCCCGGCAGCGCTCCCGCTCCTCGGCGTCGGAGTTTTCGTTGTAGGCAATGATGCTGCGGTCCAGTGCGGCGTTACATATCTGGCCGACGCGGGAGGAGAAGGTGCTGCGGACGGTTTCAAAGCGAGCCTCCCAGTCGTCGGCACTGCGGATTTGGGGCTGGGCCGTAGGGATCATCAGCAGAGGAATGTTCTCTGTGTTGGTAAGGGATTTGTGTTTCTCGTAGCGGTAGAGGTTGTAGTTGCGGCGGACGCAGGCATTCAGGATCGGATCAGATATGGTCTTGATCATATCGCCGTCGTAGTCAGCGCCGCCCAGCCGCTCCGCAGCCAGCATATTGGAATCCACCATCACCACATCCGTCAGGTGCCCGAAATAGTAATGCCGCATCTGCTTTCTCTCTTCCTTCGCGTCGTAGAAGGAAAGCTGTAGCTCCTCGTTGCGGGCAATGTGCGGATTGCGTAGCAGCGTGCAGGCGTCGTCATGGGCATAGGCCGCCTGGGGTGCATAGAAGGAACTCTCCGGGAAGTGGTCGGTCATGACGGTGCTGTAAAACACCCGCTGCCTGCGTTTGCGCGGCGGAACAGTCGGGAGCAGAAACGCCAGAAAGTCCAGAAGATCACCGGAAAGATAACGGTTGTCTCCCGCTACGATCAGGCGGCCGACGGCGTACTGCTCTGCGATTTTGTCGGCTTCGGCCTCCAACCGTTTGGCATAGACCGGTTCGTTGATGAAGCGCGGATTCTTTTTCAGCACGGCGGCAAGGATCTGGTCTTTGCCATGATGCCGTTCCCACCAGCTGACCCGTTCAAACTTCTCCAGAAAATAATTCCGTCGAAACGACTCATCGGCGCAGAAGTTATAATACGCCAGTTCCGTCTGCTTGGTGAGCCAATTTCGCTCGTCTGTCTCCGGGCTGTGGTCCCAGCCGTCCGGCAGGTCGGCAGGGCGGAACTCATCCGCTTTGAGTGACACCGTGTTCAAAAACTGATAGTTCAGTTCCGTCGTTTTCTCCGGCTTTTCCTTGCTGACATTTGTGATGTACAGCGCGTGGCGGTACTTGCGGAACACCGCCCGGTAGTCCTCCCAGTTCATGCCACTGGCAGTGAGCCAGCCGTATCCCTTGAACATGCTCCTGGTGAGGATGACGTCCACATCCCGGACGGAATGCTCCATGCCCCACAGATCGGTGATGGTGTCCGTCCCGCAGAGGGTCAGGAAGTCTTTGAAGTCCACCTCGTGCAGCATACCCTTGACATAGGGCATACGGATCTGGAATGAGGTGTGGACTTTCTTCCCGCACAGCTTCTCGTCCACGACGCGGGCATATTCTTTTGAGATCAGCCCCTCGCCGTCGAAGCAGGTGATTTCGATGTCCTCTTTTTTCTCCACCCGGTGATATTTGCGGGTACTGCTCTGCGTTCCGTCGTCCTCTACGGTGATAACGCTGACATTCCGCTCTGTGCGCGTAGGATTGTCGATGACCACCACCCGGTGGGGCCGGTCAATGCCGATGCCTTCAATGCGGATACCGCTGGACAGCATCAGCCCGTTGTAGGCGTAGAGCTTGCTGAGCTGGCAGTCACCGATGGTCATATCCATCATGATGCGGCGGCACACCGTGTCATAAAAATCCTCCCGGATGAAGGCCAGCCGCGCCTGCCGGCTCATGCTGCCCGAACGCTCAAAGGCGAGGTAACGATGTGCCCCGGAGCCCAAGTCCAGGCTGACACCTTCGGGACGGAACAGGGCCCTGGCCTTCTCCTGCCGAATCAGGTGTTTCTTTCTGGCACCGCTCCGGTCGAAGATGCCGGAGAAGTCCATATAGAAAATGATGTCCGAGAGATCCGTTACCAGCTGCCCACCGGGTGTTCCGGTGAAGGCATCGCCGCGCAGCACGCACATAGTCTGATAGAACAGTGCGTTATCGTCCTGCTCATGGGGCGCGGAAAGTGATTTGCATTTTTCTGTCTCGGCGGCGCTGAGTTGGAAGGCGTATGCACACTCCTGCTGCCTTCCGTAGCTGATCACGGCTCTGGCGGACAGCTCGTAGATCCTGTATTTCACCAACGGCATTGGCTCACCTCCTGATGCTTCTATTCTATCATGAGGTTCTAAATTTGCAATACGGATACTGCTCCCACTTTTTCGGCGGGAGCTTTTTGCTTGCAGCTCTCAACAAAAAATTATAAAGGAGGAATCCAATGCAAGAATCCACATTTACCAACTATGACCAGCTGCCGCTGTTCCTCAATGCGAACACGGTGGCACAGGTGCTGGGCGTGTCCATCTCCAGCGCCTATGAGCTCATGCACGAGACGGGCTTTCCCGCGCTGCGGATCGGAAACCGCATCGTGGTGCCCAAAGAAAAGTTCTGCCAGTGGGTAGACGCGCAGACAGGAGGTGATGCCTGATGTTCCAGCGCTGGCCTAAGCGGGACCCAAACAAGCACTACTACCTTGTCCCAAACGAGGTGTTCAACCTCGGTCTCAGTTCCCACGAAATCGCCGTCTACAATTACCTTCTGCGCTGCGAGGATCGTAGGACCTACCAGTGCCATCCCAGCTACCGCACCATCGGTCGGGCGGTGCAGCTGAGCGAAAACACCGTGCGGAAATATGTGGCAGTGCTGGAGGAAAAGGGGCTCATCCGCACCGAGCCCAGCACCATCAAAACGAAGGACGGTCGTGTGCGCAACGGCAGTCTCATCTACACCATTCGTCCCGTTCAGGAAGCGCTGGAACTGAACTACCAGCGGCAGTTCCTGCAGGCGGAGCGTGACATGGAGCGGGCAAAGGCAGAAAAGCGGCTGGCTGAGTTGAATCAGCGGAACGAAAAGAAGGAGGAAGAAAGCGCATGATGCAGCAGATCGCAAACTTTATCGTAGACCATGACCCGATGATGATCCTCCGTCGCACGCACGATACGGTGCGCTACATTCGGTGGGCGTGGAACAAGGATAATGTCGAACCCATTAATGAAGAGGAGCTTCGCCTGTTCCTCTGCGATGAACGCTACGGTGATCTGACCGATGAGCAAAGAGCCTTCGCTCGTCAGGGCCGGGACAAGATGCGAAGTGTCTATGCGGAGCTGTGCGTGCGCTTGCTGCAAAGTGAGATCATGCTGGAGCGGGGCATGGTGCCGGACAGCAGCACCTACTGCAGCGTGTTCTGCCCGGAAGGGGGTGATGCGCCGTGGATGCTTGACCGGGCGGGATGACCGAAAATCAGACCGATTTGCAGCCGACGAAAGAAAAGCAGGAGAAAGGACCGGGGTCGTAAACGCCCCTGTCCATCCCACAAATGCCCGCAGTGCGGGCATTTTCAAGGGTTTGTGACCGGGGACAGAGGAACGCTCCTTTCGGGAGTTTGTACCCTGTGGAACGCTCTAAGTTCCAGTTTCCTCAGTGTTCTCAAGGGTTTCCGCCGACGCTCTACCGGCCCCATGCCCCGATTTTGATCCAATTTACACCTAATTTGCACTTCAAAACACAGAAAAAGAATTGAGAAAAGCAATAGCTATTTCCGCAAAAATGTGGTAATTGTTTGTGTTGCAAAAAAGAAAATGAATCCAAAGGAAGTGAAATACATGGCAAAACGAAGACCGGCCGGTGACGGCATGGTGCGAAAGCGTGACGATGGACGCTGGGAAGGCCGCATCGTCATTGGGCACAAAGAAAACGGCGAGCCGCTGTTCCGTCATGTCTACGCCAAGACGCAAAAGGCACTGCTGGACAAGCTCCACCAGAACATCGAGTGCTACCGTGATGTGGAGCTGACCGAGAACAGCCGCATGACGCTGGGCCAGTGGCTGGATCGCTGGCTCACAGAGTACAAGGCGGGTACGGTGCGGCCCGGTACCCTCGAGGGCTACCGCCGATACATCGAATACTACGTCAAGCCGCAACTGGGCGACAAGCAGATCTCCCTCCTCTCCCAGCAGGACATCCAGCGGATGTACCGCCGCCTGAAAACGGAGGGGCGCATCCACGAACATCCCGAGATGGGGCATCAGCTCTCCGACTCCATGGTGCGCCACATCCACTCCACGCTTCACGCCGCACTGAAAGACGCGGTGCAGGCGCATGTCATTCCCAGGAACCCCACCGAGGGGACAACAGCGCCCAAGCCCAACTACAAGCCCAAGCGTATCCTCACCCGTGCGGAGCTGGACGCCTTCCTTGCGGTAGTGGAGCAGGACGAGGTGTGGCGAGACTTCTTCCAGACGGAGCTGATGACCGGCCTGCGCCGCGGCGAGATCTGTGGTCTGCAATGGAGCGACTTCGATGGGGACGCCGGTACGCTGAAGGTGTGCCGCACTCTCCACAGCCAGCGGAAGGGCGAGTATACCACCGGTGAGACGAAGACCAATCAAGGCATGCGCACCATCATCCTGCCGCACAGCGTGACTGAAATCCTACAGCGGCGAAAAGTGGATGCCATCAGCCAATGGATATTCCCTGATCCGGTGAAGCCGGAAAATCCCGTCGATCCCAACGCGGCGTATCGCCACATGAAAACGCTCCTCCAGCGGGCAGGGCTGCCCAGCATCCGCTTTCATGATCTGCGTCATACCTTCGCCACCCACGCCCTCACCAGCGGTGTGGACGCCAAAACCCTGTCCGGTATCCTGGGCCACACCAACGCCTCCTTCACGCTGGACACCTACACCCATGTCACATCGGATATGCAGAAGCAGGCCTGCGGTATCGTGGGCGGCTTCATGGAGGACATCTTCGGAAAGGAGTTGAAACCGTGGCAAGAAAGCGAAAAGCCGGAGACGGAACCGTAAGACAGCGCAAGGATGGTCGGTGGGAGGGGCGCATCGTCATCGGCTACGATGATAACGGCTACCCCAAGACGAAAAATGTCCTCGCCAAAACCAAGAAGGGGTGCCTCGAAAAACTCCAAAAGCTCAAGGAGGAATGCGGCGGGCTGAAGCCCGAAAAAGTGCGGTCTGAGATGCCCTTCGGGGACTGGCTGACATACTGGTACGAGAATCACTCCAAGCCTAAGATCCGCCCAACTACACAGGAGACCTACGAGAGCCGCATCCGCCTGCATATCATTCCGGAGATTGGGGACATCCCGCTGAATAAGCTGACACAGAACGACCTGCAACAGTTCTACGGTCGGCTCAAGAAAAGCGGCCGGAAGCGGTTCACCGACAAGTACGGCGAAGGGCTGTCCGACCGAATGGTGCGTATGTGTCACGCCACCTGCCGCTCCGCATTGGAGAAGGCGGTGCAGGATGGGCTGATCCGTATGAACCCGGCCATCGGCTGCAAGCTGCCGCCAAAGAAGGCACGGGAGATGCAGGTGCTGACGCGGGAGGAACTTCAAAGGTTCCTCATTCAGGCGAAGTTCGAGGGCTACTACGAAGTCTTCCTTCTGGACTTAGCCACCGGCCTGCGCCGGGGTGAGCTGATGGCGCTGCAATGGGACGACCTGAACTTCAAAACCGGCGTGCTGAATGTGAACAAGCAGGTCTACGATGTGCGGGGCCAGCTTCAGATCAGCACGCCCAAGACGAAGAACTCCGTCCGCAAGATCGTCCTGCCGCCCGCTGTGGTGGCGGTGCTGCGGGAGTACAAAAAGACGGTGGACTCCCGCTGGATGTTCCCGTCCCCGGTGAAGGAGGACTGCCCCATTACGCCCGGCGTGGTGCGCCGTAGGTTGCAGTTCATCCTGGAGCACGCCGGGTGCAAGCATGTACGCTTCCATGATCTGCGCCATACCTTTGCAACGCTGGCGCTCGAAAACGGCATGGATGTGAAAACTCTCTCCGCTATGCTGGGTCATGTGTCAGCGGCCACCACGCTGGACATCTACACCCACATCACCGACGACATGCGGCTAACGGCTGCCGCCAACATCGACCGCGGCATTGGCAAGGCAGCACCGCAGGAGGAAGCTTCAGAGCCGGGGCAGGAAACTGCCCCGGACACGGCGGAAAAGCCGAGCATGACTGACTTCAAGCCCTACATGGGCCGCAAGCGCAAGTCCGGCACCGGCTGCGTCACCGAGATCAACGACCACCTCTTCGAAGGCCGCTACTCCCCCAAGTGGCCCGATGGCAAGAAACACGCCCGCAATGTCTACGCCCACACCCGCGAGGAGTGTGAGGAGAAGCTGAAGGTGCTGATCGAGGAGATGAAGGCAGAGATTGCGGAAGCGAAGCGGCTGATGGATTTGGGCGAGGGCGATGGGCGACTATTTATTAAAAAAGAGAAAAAGTGAAAAATCATATAAAAATCAACTCTATGGGAGCAATTATTTGCCACCATAGAGTTGATTTAGTTCATATGAAAACATGAGCAACAAGATCAATCCAGGGAATCAATAAGTTCTTTTAAACTAAAAAATCCCAAATTGCGAATTTGTTGAATCATAGCTTTAGAGTAACATTTTTCGTAGCCATTCTTTTCAATAGATAGAATGAAGGATTGCATTCCTTTAATGTGGGCTATCTTTTCAGGATCTCTTGACTTTAAGCAGTCTATTGCTCCCCAGTATAATTCATTTTTAGTAGCTCGCCCGACTGTGAGCAATCGCTTGTTATCTGGTTGCTTGGTAATGTTAATGCCAGTTATACGAACATGGTTAGAAATATTCAAATTATATGACCGCTTTTTTCTGTTGTTAAGTTGTAGGCCATATTTTGAAAGAAGTGACTGGGCCAAATCAACAACTTGATTTTCTACTTCGATGGGGGGGATGCGATTAGAATACTTAAATGAGACTGTAATATCATCTACATAACGGGTATATATTGGATTTTCCAATCCGAGTTTTTTTAGTTGCCCGAAGAAAATACCGTCAAATTCTTTCATATACACATTTGAAAGAAGTGGAGATGTTATAAAGCCTAATGGAAGTCCGCGGCTACTAACGCTACATAATTCAATGACATTTTTGCATTCTTTCATGCTTATTTGTTCGCGTGATAACAAATTCATTTCATAGAATAACTTGTCAGCAAGCTGTTTGTGACAAATATGCGGAAAAAAGTCCTTGATATCAAGCATGATAAAATAATCATTGTATAAGTGCGCAAGGGCATTGTGATATATAGATCTATTTTTTACATACCCTTTAGAAAAAATGGACGGTATAAAGCGCGCTTCAATGAAGTCATTAATTCTTTTGTGCCTGACTCTTAATTCACAATCGTCAGAACTATATGTTACTAATTTTCGAGTTTTATTCTTTGTACGAATATATCGAATTTTAATGTCGGGATGTTGTACATTCATGTAACTAACCTCCCAAATTCTGTCGTGCCGATATCGAGCAAGGCATCATTAATATGTCTTATATATTTATCGAGATGGGTTGATAATTGAATTTTCCTTGTAGTGGGAGAGACTGCGCTTATTTGAACAAGGCTAATTAAATTCGCAGCTTGAAGCATATATAAGAAATAGCCTACTGCCTGCTTCAATGTACAATTGGTACCCTTTAATGAAACACTAACCTTAAAATTTTCGGCGTCTATTCCGGTAAGTGATTCCACTGTGTTCCGAAGAATATCCCTATATACATTATATATGTAATTGACATGTATCCTAATCTCTTTTTCTTTGCGCAGTTCTTTACGGATAAAATCTACCCCTAACATTGAAAGTAAGTGTACTTTTAATGCTTCGATGTGTGTACTAATGGCAATCGATTGATTAGTTGATGAAAGTGTATAGTCAACAACACTGGGGGCATTATTAGAGTTATAAAAACGATTTTTCTGAAAATGAATCGTCCTTTTAGAAGTTCCGCTGATCAGAAATGATTCAAGTTCTTTTTCTAAAAATGTGCCAATTTTATTATCATGAAAATAAGAGTAATAGTCACTCTTGTTCGGAGAAGTGCGATGGACTTCCACATCTGGGTAATAACGAATTAATCGAACCATGTTTTCAGGAGCCTTTTCCTGAAAAAAGGCCAACCTAATAAAGCCAGAAATCTTTTCTTCCTCAATTGAAACCTTGTCGGGTACGAGTAGGCAGATTTTTTGAGCCAAAATGGGATCTATAGCAAACATTCCCAGTTCGGCAGCGGTCGAAATAGTTTCATGAATGATAATTATTTTACTGGCATATAGGGAAGCCAGTTGCTCAATTTGAGCAAGACCAGACAAATAAATATCATCATAAGACAAATATTGCTTACTTGTACTTGCAAATTGGAAATTCTCTTCCAAAATAATGGCATGCAAATTTGAGGTTGAGCCATCAATATGTTCTTTCAATATGTTCCTCTTATCATGTTTGCTTTTCTTGCTATAATGGCTACCACACAAAAAAACTATATTAAGAGGGTCGTCATAGCTATAATTCTCTGCGAAAATAAGCATGCTATACCCCCGTCTGTTATAAATAAAGAACTCCACTTGAATTTGGTACAATTCTTTGAACAGGAAGAAAGTGAAAGCGGGTTCTCGGCGTGAGCGAAGTTCGCGAGGGCCGAGGTTCTGATTTTACTTTCTTTCTGGCTACACAGCATGGCTGGAAGCCATTCCAAATTCAACAGAATGTAGTTACATCAACCTTAATAGCTAAGGCGGCAGTATGCCTTACTGGAGTTCTTTTATTTATTGTATCATAGATAGTATGAAATATCAAATTTTTCTACGCAATCAATTTCCTTAAAAGCCTTTTGTGTACTAATATAATTAGATGATTGAGCATATTTTACAGGATAACCCAGCCCTTTTAAAAAAACTTTACTATATGTACTTGCATTGTGATAATAATCTATAATGGAAATATATTTGCACAAGGTCTTTTTTTCAAAATTAGGAGTGTTACTCATTTTCCCCCAACACTGATCTTTTGCAAAAATGAAGTTTAAGAGAAAGCAAAAATGACTTAGCTTGATATTTGTATCAGAGAAAAGTAAGATATCTCTTTCTTCAGGGAAAGAGGGGAGCCCTGTGTAAGTAAATTTTGTTTTATCCAATTCTAATGTCGTTTGAACACCATTTCCGACATAAAGAGAGATAAACTGCGCCAAAAACCATTCGGTTTCGTTGTCTTCCATAGAAAGTATGGTTCTAATAATTTGGTCATCAGTTAAATAAACTCTCTGCTGCTCTGCTAAAATCAGAATTTTAGATTTTTTGCCTTTTCGAATCAAAAACTGAAATCTATGAGTATCGTTATAAATTTCGATTGGAATATATGTGTGAAAGTTATCGCTCTTTAGCGGAACAGAAAATTGTAAACACGACGCTTCAAAAAGCTCATCTATCTTTTGCAAAAAAGACACTACTCTAATCCCCCGATCGATTTTCTAAGTCCATAATACAAAGGCTCCCCAAAGTAGCTGCATTATAATAAATTATAGAGCATTTACATGAAGAACACAATAAAATATTGAATATATTCAGCTTCATTTCTTGCGCCGCAATAGACAAAGAATAAGAAAAATCCCTCTGAAATCAATGATTTCAGAGGGATTTTGGTCCGAGTGAGGTGACTTGAACACCCAACCTCGACATCCCAAACCTATGTCTGAACCTTCAGACAGGCCTGTTACGCCCTCTTTGGTGCTTTCCGGCACTCCTGCGGTTCCTCTTTGGAACTCTATTGGCCTGTTTATTTCAGCCACCGCTTTCGGCTTTTGGGATTTGTGTGGGATTGAATTCTGTATATTAAAAGTGCTTCCGACCGGGTTTACATCCAACAGCGGGTGTTTTTGCCGCAGAGAGCAGCTCAGAAACTGCGCCGCATAAACAAAGAAATAAGCGCGATGACAAAGAAACAGCAGGCTGACTTGGATGATAGCCAGCCTGCTGAGCGAAGATGCTTATTCGATGTTTTGTCTTTCAGCAGCAATGCGTGTTCTTTTACCAGAGAATGCAATGCCGATTTTTATAATTGACGTAACATTCATCGCCTGCAAATCAACGCTGTATGCACGGTCGTTAATCTGTTGCAAGGCAACATTAGCAAGGTCTTCAAGCTGTGGTTCAGAGCGGTCTTTCCCCGCCTTTAATTCAATCAGAATACCAGGCAGCCGCTTATTCAAAGGAAGCATCTGAATATCAAATCGTCCATCACCAGCTTCGCGATTGGAGGTAATGCGATAGCTGTTGTCCATCACAGCACACATACCCAATATCAGACCATGGTAAAATGTTTCGTCGGCAGCATCGTGGAAACTTATTGTTTGGAGCAGAAACTTCTCCAAGGTTTTTTGCAGTGAGTCGCTATCTACCTTGTAGATAGCTTCCTGAATAGAAATAGCAACGGAGCGAGGAATAATATTCTCAAGCTGAGAGAGGATCTCCTTGCTGTAGACGAAAGAAATCTCTTTGTTGGGCAGAGCCACTTCGCACATATAATCCTCGCCGTAAGACTGGTCGCAGCTCACAGCCTTCAAATAACCTGCCACCAGCAGGAAGCTGTAAACAGAGGACGGATCATTCTGGATCTGCGGATAAATGACACCGGTGTCGATGTGCGTAACGAAGGATTCGCCCTTCATCAACAGTTCCAGACGCTCCATAATATCCGGCGTTGCAGAAGCCAGCACCTCGCGGATGATGTCATTGCTTCCGGTAGACTGCCAGAACGCTTTGGGACGGCAGTTATTATTGAAGTATCCAATGACAGACCAGGGATTAAAAATCTCGGTATTACCGAAGCGGTACCCATCATACCACTCGCAAAGCTCCTGATATTTATCAGAAGCATGATAGTAGTCCGCCATCTCATGTACTTCGCTTGAAGTGAAGCCGAAATATTCACTGTAGCGCTCGTCTAAAATCGAATTGATCTTCAGATTGTTCAGGCCACTGAAGATACTTTCCTTGGCAACACGCAGGATGCCGGTCAGGAAACCATAGCTCAGATGCGGATTGTCTTTCAGACCGCCGGAGAACAGGTTTCGCATGAACCCGATGATCGTGTCGTAGAAGCCGCTCACATGGCCCTGCTGAATGGGAGTATCGTATTCGTCAATGATGACGATGGGGGCAACATCATGGTGCTTATGAAGAAGCAGCGTCAATGTCCGCAGGGACATTTGATAATCCACTTCATCAGCAGCTTCTGTTGCGAGAATGGAGTATTCCTCTTTTTCGTAATCACTGAGCGCAGAACTGGAGGCTAATTCATCGTGACGGCGGAATTCCTGCGCGATCAGCTTTTGGAGCGTCTGATAGGTTTCTTCCCAAGATGTATATTTCACATCCTTGAAGGACAGGAAGATCACAGGATACTTTCTGTGATGGGCACGGTAGGTTTCTCCGCAGGACCAGATCTTCTTGTCTCTGAAGTAAACGGAAGTGTCCTCGGTCGTCTTTTCGAAGAAAGTGCGGAGCATATCCATGTTTAGTGTTTTGCCAAAGCGTCTGGGGCGGGTAAACAGAGATACTTTGGGGCGCTCGTCCAGAAACTCCTTGATCATTAAGGTCTTGTCTACATAGTAGTAGTTTTTGCAGGCGTCCCGGTAATCAGATACGCCAATGGGCAACGGCTTGCGCACAGATGATACTGCGGGCTTCACCACACTCCGGTGACCACGCTTATCCACCGGCTTTTGAGCGCTGTCCGGGATAAACCACTGCCTGCCCTCCTTATACGCGCCGGAAATGCGTCCGGCTTTACAAAGCGCATTGACCCGCCGTTCGGTAATCCCCCAAGCGGCAGCCGCTTCTTTGATCGTCATATTGGAACACCTCCATTGCAGTTCGTCAAGAATATTATAACCGCTCCTCCGAATAAAATCAACTATATTATTCCGAACAATAGAGGCGTTATTCGGAACAGTTGTTTTCCTGAAGATATGCCGTTCTTTTCAGTAGCTATTTCCTGCTTTCTGTGATATTGTTCGTTTGCCAAAAGGAGGCGACGATATGCGGAAAGAAAATACCATGACAGTCGGGCAGTGGTGCGGCCAGTGGTTCACCGCCAACCGCCACAAGTGGAACGGCAACACCGAGGGCGGATACCGCAATCTGATCTACAGCCACATCATCCCCAGCATCGGAAGTGTGGCGCTCTCTGACCTGACAAAGCAGACAATCACCGATTTCTACGACAGCCTGCGAAGCCAGGGACTCGGAGCCAGAAGCGTCTGGTGTGTCTACCTGCTCCTGCGGAGATGCTTGGACAAAGCGGCACAGGACCAGCTCATTCCCTACAACCCAGTACGGTTCTGCCAGGAGCCCAAGGCAGAGGAATACAAAACAGCCCCTTTGCGCCTGGGGCAACTCCAGCGTTACTTGAACGCAGCGGAGCAGCTCGGCGTACTTCCTCTCATCTATACAGGACTATCAAGCGGCCTGCGGCAATGTGAACTGATCACCTTGTCGTGGGCCGATTTTCATGTCCGCTACAGGTACATCCTCAAAGGCCAACGGTTGCTGACGCTTAACGCCAAAGCAGAACGCCTTCTGAAGCAGATACCGGAAACTGACTCGCCCTATGTGTTCCGCAATCCCAAAACCGGAGCGCCGTACAAGCTCCACGAGTTCTATTATCTGCACAAGAAGATTCTGAAACAGGCAAGGCTCCCATGGGTAGCATTCCGGGATCTGCAGCGCCAATGCATGGAGGTGAGAATATGACGCTCCGGGAATACATCCTCTTCTGGCAGGAAACCTATGACAAGCATCAGAGCAGACCGACCACATACGCGGCACACAACTATGTGTTCAAAAACCATATTCTCCCCGGTTTGGGAGACACACAACTCTCTGAATTGACATCGGAGAGGGTTGGAGAATTTCTGGAGGAACGGAAGCGCTTCGGCAATCATCGACCCGGCAACGCTGGCTTGGGAGAAGAAACCATGCGGCACATCCACCGCCTGCTGCAGCAATGCTTGGATCAAGCCATACGGGACGGTCTCCTGACAGAGAATCCCGCCAAGGCATTCCGCTACCGCAAGCCCATGACGGTGAAAGCGAATATCATGACACCTCTGGAAATGGAGGACTATCTGGATGCCGCCGAGCAATTGGGCTACCCCCCATGTTCATGCTGGCGCTGACGGCAGGCATTCGCCAAGGCGAGCTTATCGCCCTGAAATGGAGCGACCTTGATATCGAAAGCCGGACGCTGACCGTTGCGGAAAACCGTGCCGTGGAACGGCGTGAGCTGGTGGAGTACGGTAGCCAGACGAGGTCAATAAGGCTGACCCCGGAGGCGGTCGACCTTCTCATCATGGAGCGCAGCAAGCACCCCAGCAGCCCGCTCATGTTTATGCATCCGGCCACGCTGAAACCCTACTCGCCGCAGATGGTGCGCCGGATGCACAATGAGATCATAAAGGAAGCAGGTATCGACCATATCCGATTCACGGATCTCCGCCATACCTGCGCCATCCTTGCTCTAAAGAACGGCATGGATACCAAGGAACTGGCGCAGATGCTTGGGCACTACCGCCCCACGATCACCCGGCGGAGCTATGAACCCTATCTTCCCCACAAGGTACAAAAGGACGAAGATATGCCAAATGAAGCCACTCAGCACGAGCTGCAGCAGGCGGCAAATATTCTGGATAATCTTCTGAAGTTCTGATAGCTATTCCGCAAAAGGTGAGTTGTCCACAGAACTCAATCATTTTACATCCAAAGAGGAGGAAACAAAATGAAAAAGAGAATCATCATCGCCGCAGTATTTACCGCCTGTCTCGCCCTGTATGCCGCCGTGTGGCCGCAGGCTGAAACGGTCGGGGAAACACCCGCCCCGCGCCAAACGACCACAGTGATCGCCCCAGAAGCGACCGTTGCAGAACGCGAAGAAAAATTCGAAGCAACACCACCGTCAGAGAAAGAAAAAACTGAGAGTCTGCAGCCGGAGCCTCCCCATGAAACCACCAATGAGCCGGAGCCTGCACCAGTGGAAGCATCCGTAGATTCAAACGCACGACCAACGGCTGAATCGGAACATGCTTCGGAACCTACTCCCGTACCCGCCCCGGCGCAGGCGGTCACTGATCTGCAACCCGGCGATATGGTCTATGTGGAGGGCTTCGGCTGGCTGGAATACCAAGGGCCAAATCACTGCGAATACGGCGCGGACATTTACGAAAATGGGAACAAAATCAGCATCATGGGCTGACCTCAAAAATTGCGCCGCATAAACAATGAAACAAGACTGCGAGTGTGTTAGAGAAAATTTGCAGGGAACTTGTTGGGTGTAGAATCCAAAAAGTTCCCTGCATAGTTTTGTTATCGCTTATCCAAAGAAATACCGCTTCATTTCCGAAATGCCGCCGTCCTTGTCACAGAACCACTCGAAGTCGGAATCGCAGCTCCAGCAGTGGGCAATCACATTGAAACCACCCGGTGAATGTTGATTGTCGGCCATGCTCATGATTTCCAACGGTTTTCCACATGATGGGCAAGGCCTGATCGTCTTTGCCGGCCGGGTGATTCGGTCTCTCCTCTCTGCTTCGAGCGCATCCAAAAGGCTCTGCCAGAGATGTAGATTCGGCTCATATTCTCCGTAGTCCTCAAAGTGGCGCCGAATATCATCAGTAGCCAACACAAGAAATTTGTCATCCCAAAGATGAATATGGCGTTTGATATAATCAGTGACCACCATGGGCATATATGTGTTCCTGCCCATTGCATACCGCATCGCCGCCAGTATGATCAAACGAAAGTCGTGATCGTAGAGCGGGGCGAGCAGATCCTGCGGAAACATCAGAAACTCCTTGCCATTCTTCATGGACACACGCAATGGCCGTTGCTCTTCCGTCACCAGATTCAGTAGGCTGTTGGTTTGGTCTTTCAAGTCGTTGAGTGTGATCGATTCGTACTCATCAAATGGTTTTACGTCAAAATTCATCGTCGATCCTCCGTTCAAATTAGTTCTGCCTGAAAGGCGTTTGCATTGTAGCTCTGATTACCCGGAGGTTCAACGTTTTCTTTTGTGGTTGAAAAAGGTTTATCGACTCAATTACTATGAGCCCCAATGGGCTGGAGTATTAGTAAAAATCATCGCCATGTCATTAGCGCTCATAGGGCACGGAGTTGTCTCCGTACCCTATGGGTTTGTAGTTAGCTGTTCTCCACGTTCTCGGAAGAGGTAAGCGTCGCTTCATTATTCTTCTCGCTCTTATGCTTGTGAGTCTGGGACTGAATTGCTGTAACCAGAGGTACCACTGCAGAGCAGAGTTTAACTATCAGCAAGATACACGCAAGGATATCTTCCAGGTTTTCCAAATTATTCACCTCCGTTGTCCAAATTTTCCAATACCTATCGCTCACAGCGCTATGGGATAGGTCACTTCGAAGAGCTTGCTTTCGATGCTTAAATGATAGCGCACTTGCTGCGAAAACTCGAATCTCCATCAGTTACAGAAAAGGAATAGAAAATCCCCCATTGCTGCATTTCTAAAGTAAAAAATGCAGTAATGAGGGATATAAGGCGAAGTAGCTTCGATTTTCTGTAACTCGTGCAGTTACAGAAAAATTACCAGAAAAATATAATTGAAATTATAAGGGTGAAAGGTTGTACAAAACTCATTGTAAAAGTAATTACTTTGTGATATGCTATGGGTACCGTAAAGCATGAGGAGGGACATCATGGCTGAGATGAAAAAAAGTATTACTCCGATGGAGCATTATAATATGTCTGATTTTTTGCGCGGACAGGCGTCAAAAATCATGACTACAATCTCTACTGATGACAAGGCGGGTTTTGTCTTAAAAAACGGCAAGCCTCTGGTAGTGATTATATCCAATGACCGCTACGAGCGCCTGTTGAGAGCCGGCATTGACCTAAATGAATTTTAACCCCGGAGGAAATAGATAATGTCTAAGACAAAAATCACTGAAGTAATGATGGATGATAAAACGATAGATGCGTCCAAGGAGATAGCGATGGTATTCTCCATTGCAAATACACTGCGGGGTCCTTATAAGCCGGATAAGTACAAAGATGTTATTATTCCAATGATTATCCTTCGCCGTTTGGAATGTGCCCTTGCACCTACCAAAAAGGCTGTGGTGGATGCATTCAAGAAGAATCCTGCCGCACCTGCACAGTTACTGTGCAAAAAGTCCGGCTATCAGTTCTACAATACCTGTGAGTTCGATTTGAAGAAACTGCTCACTGAAACACCTGCTATTGTGGAGAACTTGACTTTTTATATTGAGTCCTTCTCTCCGAATGTTCAGGCAATCTTTGAAGAGCTGAAGTTTAAGGAAGAAATCAAAAATCTTGACAAAAACAACCGACTGCTGGGCGTTGTCAAAAAGTTCTCCGAACTCGAACTCGATCCCGAAAAAGTCGATAATGTCAAGATGGGCTATATGTTCGAGGAAATCATCCGCCGCTTTTCTGAAAATGCGTCTGCGGGCGATCACTATACCCCGCGTGAGGTAATCCGCCTGCTTACCAGCATTTTGCTGGCTGAAGGTTGTAGTGATATTTTCTCTGAAGGCAGAGAAATCACCGTATTGGATATGGCCTGCGGAACGGGCGGTATGCTTTCCACTGCTCACGACTTTATTGTGCGTATGAACCCGGATGCCAATGTGCGTCTGTTCGGACAGGAGAACAGTCCTGAGTCCCACGCTATCTGCCTTGCGGATATGCTGATTAAGAACCAGGCTGCTGAAAACATTCGCTTTGCCGATACCATGAAAGAGGACTGCTTCGAGGATACCGCTATGCGTTTTGTCATTGCCAATCCTCCGTTTGGTGAGGCTTGGGGCGGTAAGGATGCCGGTGACGGCGTTGAAAAGGCAGTACGCAAAGAACACAAGAAAGGCAAGGACGGTAGATTCCCCGCAGGATTGCCTGCAACCGGCGATATGCAGTTGCTGTTTATGCAGCACGCTGTTGCCAAAATGCAGAAAGGTGTCGGTAGAGCTGCCATTATCACCAATGGTTCTCCTCTGTTTTCCGGCAACACCACAAGTGGTGAGAGCCAGATCAGACGATATCTGCTGGAGAACGACTTGGTGGAGGCAATTATCGGCTTGCCTTCTCAGCTGTTCTACAATACCGATATCGCAATCTATGCGTTCATCCTGTCCAAGGGCAAGCGTAAAGAGCGCAAGGGCAAAGTGCAGTTTATCGATGCGACCGATATGTGGACTCCGCTGAAGCGCTCTCTTGGTAAAAAGCGCAGAGAGATTTCCAAGGCGCAGATTACCCTTATCACTGAAATGTACGCGGATTTTGCCCCCGGCAAAAAGAGCCAGTGGTGCGAAAAGCGGAAGCACGAATGTGTTATTGAGAGCAAAATTTTCGACCGTGAAGAGTTCCTGTACAAGGAATGGTCTGTGTACCAGCCTTTGCAGCGCCGTGGCGTGATTAATGCGGCATCCATCGAAGCACTCCGCACCAGTGCTTACTTCATCACCAATACCAACATTTTCAACGAAGCTAAGTTTGAGGAATTGGAGCAGACCGCCCCTCGTGACGATGCTGATGAAAAGGCATATCAGAAGCAGATTAAGGGCCGTGCTTTCACCGTTGCCGTAATCGAAGCCCTGAAAGCACATGAGTCTGACAAGGAATATATTGATTTTTCCAAGTTTGAGACTCTTCTGAAAAAGGCACTTGCCGGAATCGAAGGCATGACTCCTGCTCGTCTTAGAGGTATTGCGCTCGAACTGTCTGTTATTGATAAATCTGCCATTGTTCAAAAGGATAAGAAAGGTCACCCAGTTATTGACCCGACAACCAAAGACAGTGAAATTGTCCGATTAAATCAGGATGTAATAGAATATATGGCTTCTGAAGTGCTGCCTCATATTCCAGACGCTATCTATCTCTACGAATACGATGAGAACAAGGCAGAAAGTGCTACTAACAAAGAAAAGCTTGGTGCAGAATTTCCGTTCACGAAATACTTCTATGTATACCGCGAACCCGAAAAGGCGAATGATCTGTTGGCACAGTTTATGGAACTGGAATCTTCACTTTCTACTAAAATCGCAGCCTTGCAAAAGGGGGCGGAATAATGGGAGGTTATAAACAGAGTGGAATTGAAGGAGTTGGATTGATTCCTTGTGAATGGGATGAGTCCAAACGAATTAAGGATGTATTTGGCCATTCAAAAGGATTATCAATCACCAAAGAGGACTTAGTTGATGAAGGCATAGCTGTAATAAGTTATGGTCAAATTCACTCTAAAGAGAACACCGGAACAACAATAATTCCTGAATTGATTCGTTTCGTTGAGGAACGGCATATTCGAGGATGTGCCAATAGTCGAGTGTATCGGGGCGATTTTATTTTTGCTGATACGTCTGAGGATTTAGATGGTTGTGGCAATTGTGTTTATGTTGATTCTGATGACATAATTTACGCTGGATATCACACAATCATTTTCTCGTCACCCAAAACTGATAACCGCTATTTAGCATATCTGTTTCAGACTGATGCATGGAGAACTCAGATTAGAAAAAATGTGTACGCAGTCAAAGTGTACACAGTATCCCAAAAAATATTGAAAGAATGTAAAATCATCCTACCTCCCGAATGGGAGCAGGTAGCGATAGCTAATTTTTTGGATACTTCGTGTGAGCAATTAAACAGTATTATCGTTGACTTAGAGTCACAAATCGATAAGCTGATGGCATACCGTAAAGCGATAATCACAGAAATCGTGACAAAAGGGCTTGACCAAAGTGTTCCTATGAAGGATAGCGGTATCATGACTATCGGACAAATTCCAGCACATTGGGATGCAAAAAAGCTTAAATATGCTCTTGCTTCGCCATTACAATATGGTGCCAATGAAGCGGGTGATGATTTTGATGATGCAAATCCTCGCTATATCCGAATCACGGATATAGCAGAAGATAACACCCTGAAGGAAGAAGGAAAACTTTCACTTCGTGCTGATCTGGCCAAACCCTATATGCTGAAAGACGGAGATGTGTTGTTTGCAAGAAGCGGTGCAACGGTTGGTAAAACTTTTTACTATACATCCGATTGCGGTCCCGCAGCGTTTGCCGGCTATCTTATCAAGGCGAATACAGACAGAAAAAAACTCAATCCTCGTTTCCTTTTTTACACAACCTTAGGTGTTGGATATGAAAACTGGAAGAACACCGTATTTACCCAAGCAACGATACAAAACATAGGGGCAGATAAGTACGCAACCCTTCCGGTTACCTTGCCTCCAATTGAAGAACAGACTGTCTTGATTGAATATCTTGATAAAGTATGTGCAGATATTGATGCGACTGTATCTATCAAATCTGCCCAGTTGGAAGCAATGCGAAAACATAAAGAGGCTTTAATCTATGAATATGTTACTGGTAAAAAACGAGTAAAGGAGGTTCGGTAATATGCCTATCAGAGCAGACCAGCTTAGAGAAAAAGAAGATTTCCAGAAGCTGATTCTGGAGCGTTTGGAAGAGGATAACAAATTTCGTATCCGTCCCAGCACAGTCTATAAGCCTGGGTTGGCAATGGATACCGAAGTTCTGCTTGAATTTCTGGAGGACACGCAGCACGATGAAATGGAGCGTCTGCGCCGTATGTATAAAGACCGCACCAACGATACGGTCATTAACTACATCAACTCCGAAATCAATAAAGAGAGCAGTGGTCTGATCGATGTTATCAAGCACGGCGTCGAGTTCGATAATGGTGTCACCCTTCGGCTGATGTATCGTAAGCCGGACAGCACCATCAACACCCAGGCCGTTGCGAACTATCAGAAAAACATCTTCTCTGTAATGGAGGAGGTATATCACAAGGCTGATGAGCGCATTGACCTCGTGATTTTCCTGAACGGCTTGGCTATCTTCACGGTGGAACTGAAATGCAATACCTCCGGTCAAAGCTACGAGGATGCCATCAAGCAGTATAAGAACGAGCGTGATCCGTCCACCCGCCTTTTTAAGAGCAGGGTTGGCGTGTTCGCCGCCTTTGCAATGGACTTAAACGAAGTGTATTTCACCACGGAGTTGAAAGGCGTGGATACCTTCTTTAACCCGTTCAATATTGGTGAGAACTTCGGCAAGGGCAATCCCCACAATGAGTTCGGCGTGAATGTCTCCTATATGTGGGAGAATATCTGGACGAAGGATAAAATCCTGTTCCTCATCGAGCGTTTCATCTATATCAAAAAGAAGGAACGCAAAGATGCTGACACCGGCAAAATCAAAAAGTCCAAGTCTCTCATTTTCCCTCGTTTCCATCAGCTTCGTGCTGTGGAGCGTGTTATGAATGATGTTATTGAGAACCACACCTCCTGCAACTATCTTATTGAGCATTCTGCAGGAAGTGGTAAGACCGAGACTATTTCCTGGCTTGCCCACATTCTCGCAACGGTTCACGATGCCGCCAATGAAAACATTTTTGATACGGTGCTGATCATCACCGACCGTATCATTGTCGACCGTCAGCTTCAAGAGGCCATCCTTGGTATTGAGCATAAAAGTGGACAGGTCAAGGTTATGGATGACAGATGTGATTCCGAGGACTTGGCTATTGCTCTCGGTGGCAATACCAAAATCGTTGTTACCACGATCCACAAGTTCTACTATATTCTTAACAACAATCTTCTCGGAAACCTTAAGGGTAAGAAGTTTGCTGTGCTGATTGATGAGGCTCATTCTTCCACCGAAGGTGTCTATATGCAGTCCGTTACCAATGTCCTCGCCAACGAAGATGACGAAGAGGAAAAGACTGAAGAAGATAAGATGCTTGAGGAGATCCAGAAGAGTGGCAAGCAGAGCAATGTTTCTATGATTGCTTTTACCGCTACCCCGAAGCCGGATACGATTCAGCTTTTCGGTACATTGAACGCAGAAGGCAAAAAGGAGTCCTTCGATCTGTATTCCATGAAGCAAGCTATCGAAGAGGGCTATATCCTTAATGTGCTGGACAACTATGTGACATGGAAAACCTACTGTCATATTAATAAGGCTATCCAGGATGACCCGGAACTCCAGTCCATCACCGCAAAGCGCAAAATGGCACTCTTTATAGACCTGCATGATACCAACATCGCACAGAAGGTCGAAATAATCATTGAGCATTTCAGAGCAAATGTAGCGGGATGTCTGGGCGGAAAAGCAAAGGCTATGGTCATCACATCTTCTCGTGAGGCCGCAGTGAAATACCGCCAGGAATTTGAACGGTATATTGAAGCCCGAGGATATACGGGTATCAAAGCGCTGGTTGCTTTCTCTGGCAAGGTGAAGCTGGATGGCAAGGAGTATACCGAAGCCGGAATGAACGGATTCAAAGAGGAAGATCTGCGTTATGAATTCGACCGTAGCTGCTATCAAGTTTTAATTGTGGCGGAAAAATATCAAACTGGATTTGACCAGCCCAGATTGGTGGCAATGTATGTGGACAGTCGCTTACATGGCACTAAGGCTGTTCAGACTCTGTCTCGTTTGAACCGCATCTGCCCGCCTTATGATAAGGCTACCTTTGTATTGGATTTCAAAAACAGCTACGATGATATCAAGGCAGCCTTCGAACCATATTACAAAGATACCATTCTCTTTGAAACAATTTCTCCGTCCGATATTCGTGACCTTGACCGTGAAATTGATGCGTATGATTTCCTTGATGCGGATGATATTGACGAATTCAATACATACCTCTACAAAGATAATCGCACTGCACGAGACAAGCAGCGGATGTGGTCTTTGCTGGACAGTGCGTTGAAGAAAATTACTAAACGCCCTGAACTTCAGCAGATGGAGATTAAGATTACCATTCGTCGTTTCCTGAAAGGCTACTGTTTTCTTATTCAAGCTACCGCCTATGAAAATCTTGAGTTCCATAAGCGTTATAATTTCTTTTCTTATTTGATTAAGGAACTGAACCCCGGTGGCGGCGGAAACAACTTTGATATTGCTGATAAAATTACAGTCAGCGATTTCAGACAGAAGCAGATGGAAAAGCACCAGGGTGAGGAAATTGAAGCCAAGCCCGAAGTAAAAATCAAAAAACCGAAGCCTGCGAGCCTTGAGGAAGAACAGAAAAAACTCCTCTCTCAGATTATCGATGAGGTTAATGCTTTGTACGATAAGGATTATGAGCCGGACTTCACTACAAAAGCCGCTATGCAGATTCGGGATCTTCTTCTGAAAAATGCAGCACTCAAAGAACGTCTGGAAAAGAGTGCAAAAAATAATACCCTCAACGAATTCAAATTCACCTATGATGACTGTGTCCAGGATGCTCTGGTTGAAGGTTATGATCAAAACGCAGATTTCTATACGCTTCTGCTTAACAACGAAGAAATTCGTGCGAAATTTGCTAATGTATTCATGACAGAAATATACCGAATTCTGCGTGAAGGTACGCAAACAGACTAATTGGTTAGGAGGTTGTCTATGGCAAAGGCTACAAACCCATTTATGCATTATGTGGCTGACTACGAAAAAGAAGCCGAGGCATTTCTGACAAAATATGAATGCGCCGATGCCATAGACAATCCCAGACCTATACCTATCCGGGATATTGCCACACGGCTCATGTCTTTGGATATTATCGATACGGAGTATTTGTCTTTTGACGGAAGTGTTCAGGGGGCCATTGCTTTTACAAAAGGCATTATTGAGGTTTATGACTGGTCAGCCGAAGAAACGATTGGATATGAGGTGTCACATCCTGCGATTTTCGTAGATGCAGACATTATGAACATCGGTCGATTTAATAACACTTTGGCCCATGAGTGCTTTCACTGGTGGCGTCATCGGAATTACTTCAACTACAAGCGAAACCATGAGAACGGCACAGAATTTGCTTTCCGCTGCAATAGGCATATTTCCAATACTGGAAGCTTGATTGGCGGAAAGTGGTCTGATGTTGATAAGATGGAGTGGCAAGCAAAAACAATTGCCCCCAAGATTCTCATGCCACGAAATGCATTCACGAAAAAAGTCGACCACACATATCAAGTGCTGTTGGCTGATAACCCGAATGCAGAGCGAAGCATTGTAACTCAATATGTTATTGATAATGTTGCGGACTTCTTTGAAGTATCCAGGCAGTCGGCAGCAATACGAATGTTCGAATTAGGTTATGCTGAAGCGGAGATGTATTGCTCTGGCGAATCCAATGTCCCCACAGAACAATTGCCACATCGCAAATTGACCCAGGCGAAAAGTCATCAAAAATCGATTTCTCTGCTTGATGCGTTTAAGCTGTACCGTGAAAACGATCTATTAAGAGAAACCCTAAATACCGGTGCATTTTGCTTTGCAGACGGATACTTCGTCTTAAATGATGAGTGGTATTTGACTGACAGCGGAAACGGTGTGAAGTCAATGACCTCTTATGCCAAAGCGCACTTGGCCGAATGTACGCTTGACTTTTCTATTAAGCTGATTCCAGATAGCTTTACGCACGGTGCATCTCAGATGATGTATCGCTCCGATAGTGTGTTTACTACAGAATCTGCCTATGATGCCAATACACAAAACACTGAACTATTCAATAAGGCGAAGGACTTCGAGAAGAAACTCAAGCGCACACAAGCTACGGCAATGACTCCTGCCGCATGGATGAAAAAACGCATGACCGAAGAACACTGGTATGAATCCACCTTCGAAGATAGAACGGGCTTGGATAAGATGAACTATTCTCGTGTCCAAGGCGGTGTACATAATTTTACATTGCGGCCATTGGTGGCAATGGGGGTAGGATTGGGACTCGACCTAAATGAAATGGAAGAGGTTCTCCGCCTCGGAGGAATGTCCTTTAAACCTGGAGACAAGGAGCAAGAAGCATATAAGTTTCTATTTACAGCTTTCTACGGGCAAGACATTGATACCTGCAATGATTTCCTTAGGGAAATTAATGTCACACCATTAGGAACACGACAAAAACTATAGTGAGGCTAAAGGTAGCATGAACCTATAAATAGCGTTAAGCTGTAGGTAAAAGACAAACGGCAAGAAAAATATGACGATAAAATTGCCAGCAACACTATATAGTCAGAAGGAGCTGAGACCACCAAAAGTCTCAGCTCCTTCTTTCATACTGACTATTCCTTTTTCTCTGATCCATTCAGGCTGGCCCAATGCTGGCGCAGCAGATTTTCTGCTTCTCTGCGAAAGGAATCTTGGAACATGACAGCCATAACCAATGCGCTAAGCACTGCAGCCACAGACTCCAGCCAGGGATATGCGATCCAAAGCTGTTCTCCCCAGCAAACAAGCGGAACACCAACAAGCAGCATAAACAGCAAAACAATGATGGCGACGCCGGGCCTGCCGTAGCCCTCACGTCTTTTGATTTTGGCCCGTATCTGTCGAAGCGCACGGGCGCGGATCTCCCGGATATTTCTGGACGAGCACTGCTTGTCCTGTGCGACGGACTCGGTGGACTCGCCGTTGATGACGGTGCGGAACAAAATCTCCCGCTGCAACTCGGTCAGCTCATGCAGTCCCTCGTCAATTTCTTTGCGCACATACATGAGCGGGTCTTCATCAGATCCCTCTGGCAGATACTTCGCCCGGTCAAACCAGCGCATATCATCGTAGATCGCGTTGCGCACTTCCTCCGGCAGGAACGCTTCCGGATTGTAAGATCGGGGCTGTTTGATATCCACATCTTCCAGAGTATCCGGCGCAACTCGCTTGTGAAAGTTGGCCTCGCTGTAGTAGAGCATATGCTCCAGCTCCTTCCACTCCTCCGGATGCTCCTTCACCCACTGGTCTGCGGCGGCGGCAGCTTCCGGGTCCATAGAGTGTATCCAACGCCAATCCGCCTGAAGCTCTTTATAAGACTGGGTATCCTTGAAGGACATGAGCTCACCGCCCTTTCTGCGTTCACAAAAAGTTTACAATTTGGGACCTTCCGATTTTGCGATTTTTCTCTAAGTAATAGTAGAAGGACAATTTCACCCGGGTGGACTTTCCTTCGGTTCGGTACGGCACGGTCTCCGCGCTGACGAACCCGCATGGCCTTAGACAGAGCACCCCATGAGAGCATGTGCGCTCTCTGCCATACGGCGATTCGCTCGGAAGGTTATTCCATCTCTGACCGTGCTCCCGGGAGCACGGTCTTTTGCTATGTACCGTTTCTAACGGCACGGCTATATAAATCATTCTAACACGGAGGAGGCGAAAAAGATAGCTCACAGATGAAAGTAAAAGATTCAGCTGCAAAGCGGCGGAGGGGTGCACACCAGTCCGACCGCAAAACAAAAACCGCCGTGACTGCGGCAACAGTCAGGCGGCTCGGCGCACACGCAGGTACGCGCAAATCAACTAACCAAAGTATAGCAAACGGGCAGCGGAAAAGCAATAAAAACTTTCCGCACGCTCCCTGTGTGAGTGCCACAGAAGTCTACAACAACACAGGAGGTATGAATTGAGTTACAACAAATGGCCCAAGCGCAGTGCAGAGAAAAACTATTTTATGGTGCCCAACGAGATATTCAGCATCGGTCTGGATTACCGGGAGATATCCCTCTACGCCTATCTGCTCCGGTGCGAGAACCGTGAAACCTATCAGTGCTACCCCAGCTATAAGACTATCGGCAAGGCAATCGGCATGAGTGAAAATACGGTGGCAAAATACGTGCGGCAGCTGGAGGAGAAAGGGCTCATCTACACGGAGCCGACCATCATGCAGAGCAAAGACGGAAAACCGCTGAACGGGAATCTGCTCTACACCATTCGTCCTATCCCGGGTGTACTCGAAGCGTTCTATGAGCGGCAGTTCCGGCAGGCAGAGGAGGCTGCCGCCCGCTATCGTGCGGCGCAGCTCCTCGAAAAGTTCAATGCCCAGGGCCGCCAGAACGCCTTGTGTGCGCCTTTCCGGGAGGAAGCGAGTCCCAGTCCCAGCCAGAGGATTGAAGCCGGATGTGAGGCGTTTTCGGCAGACTTTTGCAGGACGAAAGAAAAAGCAGGACGAAAGAAAAAGCAGTCGGCTATGGGTTTGTCAAGGGATAAAATTTCTGCTTGCGTGTATAAG
>OGKD01000097.1_pt1 | contig 84536 bp, 93 predicted proteins | sample 1572371 | NCBI WGS metagenome assembly OGKD01 (sample SAMEA2582096, study PRJEB24529) | metagenome | biome: Human gut stool | place: China | collected 2011 | reverse complement strand
TTTTTTTTTTTCTGACAGAGGACTGCCAAAAATGAAAAAAAGGCGGGGGGACCCCCCGCCGCTTTTCTTTTTTATGAATCAAACTTCCTTCTTGCCGATGCGGATGAGACGCACGACCACGGGGCTCAGCACCACGTTGAAGAGGAGCTCAAAGATAAAATTCGCGCCGACAAGGCCAACGATCATATACTGGCCGACGTTTGCACCAAAGCCCATCGCATCCGCCCAGCCGCCGATGGTCTCCATAAAGAAGAGCAGGCAGCCGATCAGGAACACGCCGGTATTGACCACCGGACAGACCACTGCGGCCACCGCCACGGCAAGCGTGCGGTTCTTGTTCTCAAGCGCCTTGTAGACAAGGCCGGAGAGAAGGCCCGCCAGCGTGCCCTTGACGAGCACCGTCAGGATCGTGCCAAGCGCGTTGACGCCGAGGAACGCCGCCGCGTCGCCGCTGAGCAGCACGACCACGCCGAACACAAAGCCGAGCCACGCGCCAGCACCTGCGCCGTAGAGCGCCGCACCGATAACGACCGGCACCAGCACCAGCGAAATGCTGAACGTGCCAAACCGGATAAAGCTGCCCATCAGCTGCAGAACGATCACAATAGCGGTGAACAGACCGAGACCAACGATCTTCTGCGTGTTGTTGTTCTTACTCATATGTTTCTCCTTTCACCCGGCCGTCCGTGCAAGGGGGGCTATACAGGTGTTACAGCAGGAGCGCGCCGCGGAAAAAGCTCCTCCTCACAGCGCACCTTGTTTTTCTGCCGAAACTGGACGTCCGACGTGCCGAGATATAATACCAAACAACGGCGACAATTTCAAGTGGAATATTTATATATTTTTATAGGATATCCATATAAGTTGAGTCAATGCCGAATGTTGGCCATTTCGCCTTTTCGAACGTACAACGCCCATACAGGCGTACGCCTCCAATACGTCAAATTCGGGACTTTCAGTGCGTCAGCAGTAAGAATCTCAGCAGAATATATTGACAGGAAAACTTGGCGTATTTATAATCTTGACAAGAAAACTTGGCAGAGAGGTACCCTATGGAAAAAGAAGATATCTTGGCGATCAGCCGCAGAGAAAACAAAAACAGAGACCTGGCAGAGGCAGAAATATCCGCGCAAGCCGGCAGCATTGCCAGCCGCATCGGAGCCGGCACGTGCTGCTTCGTTTCGGTTCTATTTGTTTGGGCTGCTAACACGATGCTTTTCAGCCCATGGATCATCTACTTCAGCATTCTTGGTACGCATTATCTGGTAAGATTTATCAAAGCAAAACGGAAAACAGACTTAACGATCACCGTCTTGTATTTCGCAATGTTCATTCTCTGCTTCGTCTTTTTTGTTTTGCGGCTTATTGAGTCAAAGGGATGAACGATGAGTTAAAATTGCGGAACAGATTGAAAGAGGCGCGGTTTGAAAAAAAGCTCTCGCAGTCGCAGCTCGCAGAAATGGTAGGCGTCTCACGAAACACGATCAGTTCGATCGAGACCGGACAATTTAATCCAACTGCCAAGTTGGCTCTCATTCTCTGTATCGCTTTGGACAAGAAATTTGAAGAATTATTTTATTTTTAGGGAGGTCACGATGGATCATTTATTGCTTCTGATATTGGGCATATTCCTGTCAACCCTTGGCACCGTAAATATAAAAGGAAATATCAGCACGATCCATTCCTATAACCGTCGGAAAGTAAAAGAGGAAGATGTTCCCAAATACGGCAAGGCCGTTGGCACGGGAACGCTTGTCATTGGTGTTTCCCTCGTGCTATCCTATCTCGTCACATTCTGGAATGCAGATGCCATCGATTATATCGTTCTTCCGGCGCTGGTGATCGGCTTATCTTTCATTCTATATGGACAAATCAAGTACAACCACGGTATCTTTTAACCGTTCACCCTTTCATAAGATCCTGCCCTTACAAGGGAGTTCTTCATTCACGCACCGAAAGTTGAAATAGAAAAAGAGCTTGAGAATATCTTCTCAAGCTCTTTTTAATCTCCATGATGTATATCACAACAGAAGCCGCCGTGTACGCCATAGCAGGACAAAGATATGTCACAACTGCGGGTATCACACTGCTGAAAAAGTCAGCATTTGCAAGGGGTTTAGTCCTGGTCCCAGTTGTGGTAGGTATTTTGCACGTCCTCGTTGTCGTCGAGCATGTCGAGCAGCTTTTCCATGTTCTTGATGTCCTCGTCGCTCTCGAGCTTCACGTAGGTCTGCGGGACAAGGCTGATGTCCGCGCTGACGAAGGCGTAGTCCTTCTCCTCGAGGGCCTTGACGACGTCGTTGAACGCGTCGGGGTCGGTCGTGATCTCGAAGACGTTATCCTCGGCGTTGAAATCGTCGGCACCGGCGTCGAGCGCATCCATCATGACGGCGTCCTCGTCGTAGTCTCCGTCCTCGTTGTCGATGATGATGACGCCCTTGCGGTCGAACGACCAGCTGACGCAGCCCTGCGCGCCCATGCCCTTGCCGTACTTATCGAAGTAGTGGCGGACCTCCGGCGCGGTGCGCTGGCGGTTGTCGGTCAGTGCCTCGACGATGACGGCCACGCCGCCGGGGCCGTAGCCCTCGTAGGTGACGGACTCGTAGTTGTCGGTGTTGCCCGAGCCGAGCGCCTTGTCGATGGTGCGTTTGATGTTGTCGTTGGGCATGTTGGCAGCCTTCGCCTTGGCAATGACGGTCGCGAGACGGGAGTTGTTATTCGGATCGCCCGAGCCGCCCTGCTTGACGGCGACGATGATCTCCTTGGCGATCTTGGTGAAGGCGGCGCTGCGCTTGGCGTCAGCTGCGCCCTTCGTCTTTTGAATATTGTGCCACTTGGAATGTCCGGACATGATGTGATCTCTCCTTACAGATAGTATTGAATGACGTCTCTGTGCGACGTCGATATTACGGTTTTCACCTCGGGGAAATGCTCCTCCAAATACGCCTTGACCGTCGGACAGACGACATTCTCCGTCGGAAAATGCCCTGCGTCGATCAGGTTGAGTCCCCGCGTATCCAGAAAATCGTTGTAGCGCAGATCGCTCGTCACGAACGTATCGCAGCCCTGCGCAATGGCCTGCGGGATGTATTCGCCGCACGCGCCGCCGCCGACGGCTACGCGGTGCACCCGCCCGCTGCCGCGGCAATAGCGCAAGCCGCCGCAACCGAGTAATTCTATCACATCCCGCAGGAACTCTTCAAGCCCTTTTTCGCAGGAAAGTGTGCCAATACGCCCGATTTTTTCGTCGTTGAGCAAAAAAACATCGTTAAGGCCCAGTTTTTTCGCCAGACAGTCGTTCACGCCGCCGTCCGCAGCATCCAGATTCGTGTGCATGCAGATGGCGGAAATGTCGTTTTTGACGAGTGTGGTCAAAACGCCGCCGAGGCGCGTGTCGGGCCGAAGGGTTTGCATCTCGCGCTCGTGCCAGCGCACGTTCATCACCGGATGGTGGGACACGATGAGCTGCGCGCCGCAGTCGATGGCCTCCTGCACCACGCGCTCGGTGATATCGAGCGCGACTAAAATGCGCTCGACCTCCTGCTCGGGATCGCCGACGAGGTGGCCGACATTGTCCCAGTCCATCGCGCTCTCGCGCGGCGCCCAGGAAAAAAGCCTCTGTTCGATCTCATGTACCGTTGCCATGTTCCCACTCCCCTTTTCTTCTCTCGATCTCTTCGATGAGATTTTCAAGATGCGCGATACGCGCCTCCTTATCTGCGAGCGACGAGACGGCGAGGCCATCTCTCGCCCGATTGAGCTTTATAAGATGCTGCGACAGGTATTCGCCGTACAGCGGGTCGGACCGCAGCAATAAGCCTGTCAGCGCGTCCGCTTCGCTCAGCTCCTGTCCCATCCCCGCTCTCACACGGAAGACGACGTAAAGCTGCTCCTTGTCGCGCACGAGCGTCTCGCTCAAAAAGCGGTAGCCGTGCCCGCAGAGCCAGCAGCGCAGAAGGTCGATCTTTGTCTGCGGCTGCAAAATGAGCGTATGCACGTCCTCATGCGTCCAGGGCGCGGCCTCGAGAATACCGAGGATCGTCTCGCCGCCCATGCCGGCGATAGCGATGGCGTCGCACTCCTCTGCTTTGATCTTCGCAAGGCCCGGGCAGAGGCGAAAATCCATGCGCTCCGTCACGCCGTATTCTCGCGCCGTCGCGCGCGCGTGGTCAAGCGGCAGCGCGTTGATGTCAGACGCAATGGCGCTTTCAATGCGCCCGTGCTGCAAAAGCCACACGGGAAGATACCCATGGTCGGTGCCGACGTCGGCCAGTCTCGCGCCCTGCGGCACAAGGCTTGCAATGCATTGCAGCCGCGGCTGAAGCTGTAATTCCTTTTCCACCGCCGCCCTCCTTTCGCTGAGCGAACAAGACGCATACGGAAGACCCGTATGCGTCCTTTTCTTATTCCTTGACAGGCTTGTTGGCCTCTTCGTTCACGAGAGCCAGCAGCTTCTCCACGTCGATCCCGTGGACCATGCAGGCCTCTTCCACCGTCTCACCGCGGGAGCTGGGGCAGCCCAGGCAGTGCATGCCGATCGACAGGAAGATTGGCGCGGTCTGCGGCGCAACGTCCAGAATGTCACCGATGATAGTGTCGCGCTTAATTTCGATCATGTTTGATTCACCTCCGTGAAAATAGCTGAAAATAGTTTATCCCATTTTTCGCAATTTTTCAATAGGAAATATGAAAAAAGAAGCTGCCATAAAGCCAAAAAAGAAAGACGCCCGCATTAGCGGACGTCTTTCGATCAAAACGTTTACAAGAATTACTGCTCAGCGCGCATCTTGGCGAAGCACTCGCTGCAGTAGACCGGACGGTCGGACTTGGGCTCGAAAGGAACCTTGGCCTCGCCGCCGCAAGCTGCGCAGACTGCGGTGAAGTACTCACGGGGGCCACGAGCGGCGTTCTTGCGAGCGTCGCGGCAGGCCTTGCAGCGCTGGGGCTCGTTCTGGAAGCCGCGCTCCGCGTAGAACTCCTGCTCACCGGCAGTGAACACGAACTCTTTGCCGCACTCTTTGCAAACTAAAGTCTTGTCTTCGTACATGATTTTACCCTCTCTTTGAATCAGAAAAAAATATATGCGTTCAGCGTTTGCTGATATCGCCGGAAAAAATGTGCTGCGCAGCCTTGCGGCGAACGCGCTGCACGGCGTTGTCCACCGACTTCGGAGACTTGCCCACGGCCTTTGCGATCTCGTGACAGGAAAGGCCTTCCAAATAGTACCCTAAGATCTTCGCCTCGAACTCGGACAAGTGCTTGCGGGTACTTTCGAGTAGACTCTCCACGTGGTCCCGCTCCGCGATGAGGAGCTCGGGGTCTGTGTGGCTGGGATCTAAAGTACCGGCGGTGTAAGAAGAACTGTCAAAGGAAGGGGTATCAAGGGATATGGATTCGTTCAGCGGATAATGCTTGCCGCGGGAGGCGGCACGGAGCGCGGAGAACAGGCGGTTGCGAATGCAGATCTCTGCATAGGTGTGAAACGACGCCGCCTTGTCAGCGTCATACTCCCGTATCGCCTGAATGAGACCGAACATGCCCTCCTGAATCAGATCCTCCCCGTCGCCGCCGGCGAGGAAAAGCGGACGCGCACACGCGCGCACCATTCCGTAATAGCGCGTGACAAGAAGCTCTTCTGCTTCCCTGTCGCCCGCGGCGGCCATGGCGCACAGCTGCTCATCCGTGCAGGCTGCAAGTTCTTTATGATGGCTCTCACTCTGATGATACTGCATGTATTATACCTTCTGTGCTCAGGTTTTGTCAAGTATTTACGAAAATTCAGTATTAGCGCTAACGATTTTACAGCATTTTTATCACATTGACCAAATTCTCGGCCGCAAGAAGGGCGATTTGTTCTGTTTTTGCCTCAACCATGACGCGGATGAGCGCTTCCGTGCCGCTCGGGCGGACGAGCACGCGTCCCTCGCCGGAGAGCTTCCCCTCCTCCTCCGCGATGGCCGCGGAGAGTGCATCGGACGCCATGATGGCATCCTTGACGCCGCGCTCATGCGAAACGGCGACGTTGAGCAACACCTGCGGATACTGCGGGCAGACGGACGCAAGCTCAGAGGCCTTCTTCCCGCTGCGCGCGAGCACGTCGAGGAACTGAAGCGCCGTCAGCTGACCGTCGCCGGTCGTGGCGTAGTCGGTGAAGATCGTGTGGCCCGACTGCTCGCCGCCAAGCTTGTAGCCGCACTCATTCATCTTTTCGAGCACGTTGCGGTCGCCCACGCTCGTGCAGACGAGGCCGACGCCGTTTTCGCGGCAGAACTCGTGAAGGCCGAGGTTCGACATCACCGTCGCAACGATTGTGCCGCCCGAGAGCTTCCCGCGACGCTTCATGTCCGAGCCGCAGACGGCAAGCACCTTGTCGCCGTCGATAACGCCGCCCTGCTCGTCGACGAGCAGGCAGCGGTCCGCGTCGCCATCGAACGCGACGCCGATGTCATAGCCGCCCGCGACGACCTTTTGTGCAAGGTCGTCGAGATGCGTCGAACCGCAGTGGTCGTTGATGTTCACGCCGTCCGGCTCGCGGTGGATGAAATCACAGAAGCAGCGGAAGCGGCCAAAGAGCTCCGGTGCCGTCGCGGACGACGCGCCGTTCGAGCAATCGACCAGCACGCGCAGGCCGGACAGGTCTCCTTCGATCGTGCCAGCTAAATGGTCGATATACGCCTCGCGCGACTGCCGCAGACCGTGGCGCAGGACACCGATCTCGCCGTGCGTCGCGGCGGGATAGATGTCGGTGAGAATTTTTTCTTCGACCTGCTCTTCGATCGCGTCGGGCAGCTTGTATCCCTTTTCGTTGAAGACCTTAATGCCGTTGTGCTCGTAGGGGTTGTGCGAGGCGGAGATCACGATGCCCGCATCCGCGCCTTTGAGCACGGTCAGGTACGCGACCGCCGGAGTCGGCAGCACACCGAACGGCATCACGTCGCCGCCGACGGAGCAGATACCCGCGATCAGCGCACTTTCGAGCATATCGGACGAAATGCGCGTGTCCTTGCCGATGGTGATGACCGGCTTTTTGCCCTTTTCTTCCTTCAAAACGGCCGCGATGGCCTTGCCCGTACGGAACGCAAGATCAGCCGTGAGATTTTCTCCCACAACGCCGCGAATGCCGTCGGTGCCAAACAGTTTTCCCATGATTTTGATTCCTCTTCTCAAAAAGATTTGAAGTTTTGCCGTAAAGTAGTTTGCATTTATAGACTAAGCTGTTCCGGCACTTCGTCCATGCTCTTCGGCACGGAGAGGCCTAAGTGCTCATATGCCTTGCGCGTGACGCAGCGCCCGCGAGGCGTGCGCTGCAAAAAGCCGAGCTGCATGAGATACGGCTCGTAAACGTCCAGCAGCGTGACGGTTTCCTCGCCGATGGTCGCCGCCAGCGTCTCGATGCCGACGGGGCCGCCGCCGTAGTTTTCGATGATGGCGTGCATCATCCGGTGGTCGATGGGGTCTAATCCGAGGTCGTCGATCTCGAGCGCGCGGAGCGCTTCGTCCGCGACCTCCTTCGTGATGACGCCGTCGGCCCGCACATCCGCAAAGTCGCGCACGCGGCGCAGCATGCGGTTCGCGATACGCGGCGTGCCGCGCGAGCGGCGCGCGATCTCGAGCGCACCCGTCGGGTCGATGTCGACATTCAGGATGCTCGCCGAGCGCGTAACGATCTTCGAGAGTTCCTGCGGCGTGTAAAGCTCCAGGCGCAGCGTGACGCCGAAGCGGTCACGCAGCGGCGCGGACAGCTGGCCCGCGCGCGTCGTCGCGCCGATGAGCGTGAAGTGCGGCAGATCGAGGCGGATGGAGTTCGCGCTCGGACCCTTGCCAACGATGATGTCGATGGCGTAGTCCTCCATCGCGGGGTACAGGATCTCCTCCACGCTGCGGTTCAGGCGGTGGATCTCGTCGACGAACAGGATGTCCCCCTCGCTCAGATTCGTCAAAAGCGCCGCAAGGTCGCCCGCCTTTTCAATGGCGGGGCCGGACGTGATGCGGATGTTCACTCCCATTTCCTGGGCAATAATGCCCGCGAGCGTCGTCTTGCCGAGGCCCGGAGGGCCGTGCAGCAGCACGTGGTCGAGCGATTCGCCGCGCTTTTTCGCCGCCGCGATGAAGACGGCAAGGTTGCCCTTCGCTTTCTCCTGCCCGATGTATTCCGAGAGCGTCTTCGGGCGCAGAGAGCCCTCCTGCGCGTCCTCGCTCAGGAAAGTCTTGGCCACGATAGGCTCTTCATAAATATCGGTTCCAAAATCAATGCTCAAAAGCTCACCCTCACTTTCGCTTCGTCAAAAGTCCTGCGGACTTTCGACGAGATGGGGATATCGCGCCGCTCTGTGCCTCGATGAGCCGCTGAAAGCGGCTCATTCGACACTCGCTCTGCGCGAAGTGTGATTTGCCACGCGCATGTCGCGGCAAATCACGATCAAATTTGATTTGCGCCGTGCGCGGCGCAAATTCTGTCATTGAAGTTACTTTACCATTTTCTTTAAGCTCTGGCGCACGATCTCTTCAAGCGGTAAGTTTTCCACATCCACGCCCTTCATCGCGACCGCGATGTCCTGCTGCGTGTAGCCGAGCACCGCGAGCGCGGCGGCGGCCTCGACGGCCTTGCTCTTCTCACCCGCAACGATGCCGGGGGCGGTCGGCATACCGATCTCCTGCTGCTCCTTGGCGAGCTTGTCCTTGAGCTCTAAGATGATGCGCTGGGCGATCTTCTTGCCGATGCCCGGCGCGGCGATGAGCGCCTTTTCATCGCCCGTGATGACGGCCATTGCAAGCTCCTGCGGCGTGCAGACCGAAAGTATCGCGAGCGCCGCCTTCGGCCCCACGCCCGAGACGCCGATGAGCTGCTTGAAGCTCCCGAGCTCACCCTGCGTGGCAAAACCGTAAAGGTCAAAGATCCCCTCGCCCACGTGCAAATAGGTGTAAAGCTTGCTTGCTTTACCCACTTGCAGCTGTGAGATCGTCGTGCTGGTGGTCTTGCAGGCGTAGCCCACGCCGCCGCAGTCGATCACGGCGAGGTACGGCTCCACATGCGCGACCGTTCCGCTGACATAATAAAACATAAACTGCCTCTCTCCTGCTTAAATGGTCTGCTTGACGTCGTTCCCGCCCACGCGGCTCAGGAGCGACGTGGCGCTGCGCGCGTGGCAGATGGCAATGGCCAGCGCGTCGGCAGCATCGTCGGGTCGCGGCACGGCCTTGAGCTTTAAGAGCCGCTTGACCATGTCCATGACCTGTTTCTTTTCAGCAAGGCCATAGCCGACGACGGCCTGCTTGACCTGCATGGGTGTGTATTCGTAGAGCGGCACGCCGCTCTTTTCCGCGGTACACAGAATGATGCCGCGGCCGTGCGCCACGGCGATGCCGGTCGTGATGTTGTTCGAAAAGAACAGTTCTTCGACCGCGATGGCATCGGGCTTTAGCTGCGCGATGAGCGCTTCCATGTCCTGCTCGATCTGCACAAGGCGGCGCGCCAGCGGCAGTCCCGCGGGCGTGGTGATCGCGCCGTAATTCAATAGCCGCGTTCTGCCGCGGTCCGCTTCGATCAGGCCAAAGCCCACGATGGCGATGCCCGGATCGATGCCGAGTATCCGCATGCGCATCACCTCCCACGATACTTATTTAGAAATTATATCAAACAACTGTCCGAAATGCAACGAGAAATCACAGCATGAAAAAGGCCGCTCTCTGAGCGGCCTTTCAATTTTCTCTTTATGCCCGCGGGTGCGCCTTCTGATAGACGTCCTTGAGGTGCTTTTTCACAACATGCGTGTAAATCTGCGTCGAGGAAATATCCGCGTGGCCCAGCATCTCCTGAATGGAGCGCAGGTCCGCACCGTTTTCGAGCAGGTGCACGGCAAACGAGTGGCGCAGCGTATGCGGCGTGATGTCCTTTGAGATGCCGGCGGTCTCCTGATAGTGCTTGACGATCTTCCAGAATCCCTGGCGGCTCATGCGCTCGCCGTTCATGTTGACGAACAGCGCCGTTTCCTCCGGATCAGCCAAAAGCTGTGGACGCACCTCCTTCATGTAGTGCGAAAGTGCCTTGACGGCGGCGGGATAGAGCGGGATGATACGCTCTTTGCCCTTGCTCTGTGCGCGGATGAAGCTCGCGCTCAGGCTCACGTCCTCTTCATTGAGCGAAATGAGCTCGGAGACGCGGATGCCCGTGGCGTACAGCAGTTCGAGCATCGCGTGGTCGCGGTAGCCCTTAGCGTCCACGCACTGGGGCTGGTCAAGGAAGAGCTCGACCTCTTTGCCCGTGAGGATCTCGGGGAACTTGTGCTCCACCTTCACCGCGGCAACGCCCTTGGCCGGGTTCGCGCTGACCTCTCCGCTCATCTGGAGGTAGGTGTAGAGCGACTTGATCGACGCGATGGAGCGCGTGATCGTCGCGGCGGACTTGCCCTTGCCGCCCATCCAGGCGACATAGCCGCTGATGACCTCCTGCGTCACCTGCGGCAGCGGCATGGGGTGGAACTCGTCCAAATACACGGCGAACTGGTGCAGATCGCGCATATAGGAGCTGAGCGTATTCTGGGAGGCGTGCTTTTCCGCGGCCAGATATTCTTCGTATTGCGCCAAAAGGTCGGCCATGATCGCACCCCTCCTTCCTAAAAAACAGCTCAAGACGCCGCCAGCAGCAAAAACTGCGGCACGAGCCACAGCTCCAGCAGAGCGGCAAACAACAAACACACACAACAAATGCCAAAGCGGTACCAGTACGCGCTCCCGTAGCTGACTGCGCGTCCCCGTCCCCCGCCGCCAAGCGAAAGCGACAGCAGCACGCGGGACTTGTCAAGCGACGCGTTCCCGAGCAGCAGCGTGCACGGCAGCACCGCCAGAAGCCGGATGCCGAACAGCGCCAGCAGCAACGGAAAGCTCCCCCGCCCGAGCGAGAGCGCAAAGCAGAACAGCGAGTACGATAGAAGAAACCCCTGGCACGCACACACGAGCGGTACCGCCACAATGCCGATGGACGCAAAGCCCAGCAAAAACACGATACCCGGCGCGCGGAAATAGCACAACAGCGTTTCGCCCAGCGCCCTTACCGAAAACGGCCTGTTCACGCCGCCCGATAAAAACGCGTCGAAATACTGTTTCAGCTCGCCGCCCGCGCTCTGCAGCGACCGGAGCGCAAACACGTACCCAAGGATCACACCCAACACAATAAACGCCGATAACACCAGCATCGGCACAGGCACGCGCTGCGGCAGCGCGCCGCGGCGGTCTCTTCTGTTCGTTCGACTCAGCAAGTATGTCACCCCTCGTGAAGGGAAGCGGCATTCTGCCCGCGGAGCAAAACGATAGAACGCACCTATAAATATAGGCCGTTTGCACTCTTTTCGCAAGCGGAATTGCCAACTTTTCCCATTTTTGTTAATTATGTCAAAATATTATGTAAAGTGTATTATGTAAACTATTGAAACAAATTGAAAAAGCGGCGGCATTTTACCAAGATATGGGGTGGTTTTCGTACCCGTTCCCCATATCTGGAAGCAGTTCTCCGCTTCACCACCCAAGTCAGAAAAAGTCATATTTTCCCGTCGCTCTTGCTCCATTTGTGCAAGTTGTTACAGCTTTTCGCGCCGCATTTCCTCCACCGCTGATCAAAAACGTGTGAATACGCCTATTGCTTTATGTTCACCTGCGCTTGCGGCGAGCGCGTGCCTTGGCGCCTCTCCCCTTTTTCCCGTTTCTTTGTAGCAGGAGCGGCGCCACCGCGCCGACCGCCATCGCCGCCGCCAGCTCGAGCGACCGCTCCGGCGTCAACCCATCATAAACAAAAAAGCCGATCACCTGCATCGTGACCCACGCGCTCGCCGCGCAGCCCGCCGTCATCATCGCACGCTTGCTTGTCTTCCTCGCTCCGATCATGCAACCCAAAAACGCCGCGACCGCCGCGCAGACCAGCACCGCGCCGTTCGCCATCTCCTCGCTGATCGCACCGCGCAGTATCAGCGCCGATGCCAGCATCAAAAGCACCAGCTCCGTGCCGCAGCACACAAGCGTACCCAGCGCGCATTTTTTCGCGTACCACGCGGTGTTCACCGTCTTTTCCACGCAAAAACCTCCCCTGCATTCGCCTACATGAGCGTATGTCAGGGGAGGTTTGTTTATGCTATGCAGTTGTCGATCTTACTTGATCTCAGGATCGTAAGAGGGCTTATCCTCGGACTTTTCAGCCTTTTCCGCCTTGTCCTCAATCGGCAGGGCCACAGTCTTGGCCTCTTCCTCGGTCTGAGGCTTTTCCTCAGCCTTCTTCTCCGCCTTGTCAGCCTTCTTGGCCTTGGGCGCAGCCGCCTGCTCCATCGACTCCGCAGACTGGATGCCCCACTTGGCGACCTCGATGCGGACGCGGTCCTCAGAGGTCTCGAACACGACCGTCGCGTCGTTCACCTGAACGATGCGGCCGACCAGACCGCCGATGGTGGTGATGCGCTCGCCCTTCTTGAGGCTGTTGCGCATGTTTTCTGCCTGCTTTTTGCGCTTGTTTTCCGGGCGGATGATCAGGAAGTAGAACACCGCGATCATCGCAACCAGCAAGATAATGCTATCCATAGTACAAGTTCCTTTCCAAAACAAAAGATATTGATATTATAACGGATATTTCACTATTGTGCAAGGGGTTTATCCAAAGAATCAAACTCTTTCCGACAGCTTCGTGCTGTACTCCGCTCGGAAAGCCGCAAACTCTCCCGCGTCGAGCGCGTCACGGATGCGCTGCGTCAGCTTGTTGTAGAAATACAGATTGTGCATCACCGCAAGACGCAGGGCCAGGATCTCCTCCGCCTTAAAGAGGTGGCGCAGGTACGCACGTGAGAAATTCCGGCACGTCGGGCAGTCGCACTGCTCGTCGATCGGCCGCTCGTCGAGCCTGTACTTCTCGTTTTTGAGGTTGATCGAGCCGCTCCACGTGAAGAGCTTGCCGTGGCGTGCGTTGCGCGCCGGCATCACACAGTCAAAAAAGTCCACGCCGCGCGCCACGCCCTCGATGATGTTTGACGGCGTACCGACGCCCATGAGATAACGCGGCTTATCCTGCGGCATATAGGGCTCGACCGCGTCGATGATGTCGTACATTGTCTGCGTCGGCTCGCCGACCGCGAGGCCTCCGATGGCGTAGCCGTCACAGTCGAGCTTTGCGATCTCTTTCATGTGCCAGATGCGAAGATCTTCGAACGTCGCACCCTGATTGATGCCAAATAACATCTGCTGCGGGTTGACCGTATCTGACAAGGTATTCAGCTTGTCATGCTCGATCTTGCAGCGCTCCAGCCAGCGCAGCGTGCGCTCACAGGATGCCTTCGCGTACTCGTAGCGTGCCGGGTTTTCCACGCACTCGTCGAAGGCCATCGCAATGTCGCTGCCGAGATTCGACTGAATGCGCATGCTCTCCTCCGGCCCCATGAAGATGCGCCGGCCGTCAAGGTGCGAGGCGAATGTCACGCCCTCTTCTTTGATTTTGCGCAGGCCCGCAAGGGAAAATACTTGAAACCCGCCGCTGTCGGTCAGGATAGGGCCGTCCCAGTGCATAAACTTGTGGAGGCCGCCCATTTGGCGCACCACATCGTCGCCGGGGCGCAGATGCAGGTGGTACGTGTTGGAAAGCTCGATCTGACAGCCGAGGTCTTTTAAGTCCAGCGCGCTCACGCCGCCCTTAATGGCCGCCTGCGTGCCGACGTTCATAAAAACCGGCGTCTGCACTTCCCCGCCGTGCGCGCATTTGAACTTACCGCGCCGAGCCTTGCCCTCGTATTTAATCACTTTGAACATAGTCTTCCCCCGTTTCAGGAAACGAACATAGCGTCGCCAAAACTAAAAAATCTATAACGTTCTTTTACCGCCTCTTCGTAGGCATGCAGTACGTGCTCGCGGCCCGCGAGCGCCGAGACCAGCATGATGAGCGTGGACTGCGGCAGGTGGAAATTCGTCACGAGTGCATCCATCACCTTGAAGCGGTAGCCCGGGTAGATGTAGATGCTCGTCCAGCCTGCGGACGGCTCCATGTGTCCGTCCTCCTGTGCCCAGCTCTCGAGCGTGCGGCACGACGTTGTACCGACGCAGATCACGCGTCCGCCGCGCGCCTTCGTCTCGTTGATAAGCGTCGCCGTCTCAGGCGGGATAACGCAGTATTCGCTGTGCATATCGTGCTGCTCGATGTCGTCCTCCTTGACAGGACGGAACGTACCGAGGCCGACATGCAGCGTCACATAGCCAATGTTCACGCCCTTTGCCTGAATTTTTTCCAGCAGCTCCGGCGTGAAGTGCAAGCCCGCCGTCGGCGCGGCGGCGCTGCCGTTAACCTTGGAATAGACGGTCTGGTAGCGCTCCTGATCCTGCAATTCCTCCTTGATGTAAGGCGGCAGCGGCATCTTGCCAAGGTGTTCGAGCACCTCGAGGAAAATACCATCAAAGTCGAATTTCACCATGCGGTTGCCGTCAGGTAACACGTCCACGACCTCCGCTTTGAGCTCACCGTTGCCGAACTGCATCTTTGCGCCCTTGCGCAGGTGCTTGCCCGGCCGCACGATGCACTCCCATGTTTTGTCACCGCGGTCGATGAGCAGAAGCACCTCGCACGCGCCGCCGCCCGGTAGGCGCTGGCCCAAAAGGCGCGCCGGCAGCACGCGGGAATTGTTCAAGATCAGGCAGTCGCCGGGGTTCAAAAAGTCCGGCAGCTCATAAAAATGGTGGTGTGAGAGCTCACCCGTCTCCTTGTCAAGGCACATCAGGCGCGATTCGTCGCGCTTTTCGAGCGGCGTCTGCGCGATCAGCTCCTCGGGCAGGTAATAATCAAAATCTTTTGTCTTCATGTTGTTTCTCTTCCCTCATCGGATGCTGACATCCGTGTAGTAAAACTGCAGAATATCGCGGTAGGAATAGCCGAGGTTTGCCATCGAGTACGCCCCCCACTGGCTCATGCCGACATTATGCCCGTAACCGCTGCCGGAGACCACAAAGCTGCCGCTGCCGGACGATGTCGTCGTCCGCTGCTCAAGCTGCGATGTGCCGCTCGACGTGATGACGTACACGTTGCCGGACAGTGCCGATCTCTTCCCGCTGCTGTCGATCGCGCTCATAGAGCCGAGCGCGACGCTCTCGCCCGTGTCATTCACACTGTAAATATTCTCGCCCGTACCGCCGCCGATCGTAAAGCGCTGGCTGCGCAGATTCAGCAGCGTCCGGCACGCCTCGCGCGAAACGGTCTTGCTGCCGCTCGTACCGGTAAAGGTGACGGAATAGACGTTACCTGTGCCGGTATAGGCCGAGACATAGGCGTTTTTCACCGTGCCGATGCCATAGCCGCGGTTGTTGAGAAGCGTTGTGAGTTCCGACGCAGTAAACGTCGTCGACCAGTTGTACCGTGGGATGATCGAGGCGATCTTGCCCTCATAGGGGTCGATCTTGCCTTTGAGATAGCCGACGTCATTGCCCCAGACGTTCAGGCTGTCCTCGCTCGCGCCGCCGTTGCTTGAATAATACACAGCCTCCTGCACGAGTCTTCCGCTGTAGTAGAGGAACTCCCCCGCCGTCTGGTCGACCGCAGCATCGGAATTCGCACCGCTCGCCGCCGTGCCCTGATAGACCTGACAGTGCGTCGTCGCGCAGATGTCAAAGCCCTGCGCGCGATGCTTCGTCTGACAGACCGCGTAGGTGCGCGCACAGACCGCCTGCGCCTTGAGCGCCTCGACCGGCCAGTCCTTGCTCATTTCCCAGGGAATGACGCATTTGACATAGTCCTCGAGATCCACCACGTTGATGACATTGATGTTCCCGCCGCTTACGCGCTGGTATTCAAAGCCGCCGTAGTAGCGGTAGCCGCGGAACCATGTGACCGTCTTTTCACGCGTCTCGATCGGCAGGATGCCGAGGTTTTCGCTCCCACCGCAGTCGAATTCAAAGAGGATCGTATCCGTTCTCGTCACGATGACCGTCACGCCCGTGCTGCTGCCGCCGACGGCAGTGCCGCCGTATTGGGCTGCCGCGGACCGCGCCGCACTCAGGCTCGTGTAGCTGCCAGCGCGCGCATAGAACGCGCCATCCTCGTAGGCAGCGAAGCCGCCGCTGTACTGCGCCGCTGTGCGCGATGCGTCGTCGTAATCGTAAAACGTGCCGGAAAGCTGCACATGATAGGTCGTGTCCGTCGTCACCGTGATCTTTTCATACAACTGCGGCAGCGTGCCCAGCTCTTCAAAGCTGCCGTCCGCGTCAAAATACCCCAGCGCGTAGCCGCCGAAGGCCGAATAATTCTGAAGGTTCGCCGCGCTCATCGCGTCCGAGCCGTACTTGAGCCCCACGCGAAGCGTCTCACCGTCCGTTGCCTGCGCGAGCGTGCACAGTGAAAGGCACAGCAGACAGGAAAGCAGGAACGTTCTGCACCATTTTTTCATAGTATCCTCCACAGCCAGTTTTGCAGAAGCGATCGCTCTGCGCCCGGCTGAACACATCCATATGAATCGTATTTTACATTATACGACAGTTTCCCTCTGCTTTCAAGCAAAACCGTATCTCTTTTTGGCCGCCGCTCCCCCTCTACCGTTTTGGCGGTCAAGCGTCATGGAAAGGAGTCCTTTATGAAACCCTGCGTCTTTACCGGCAGCGCCGTCGCTATCGTCACACCGTTTTGCGGCGACGGTGTCGATCTCGAAGCCTTCGACCGTCTCATCGAGCGCCAGATTCAAGGCGGCACCGACGCCATCGTCGTCTGCGGCACAACCGGCGAGGCCGCGACGCTGAGCTACAATGAGCGCATGGCGCTCATTGAGCGCTGCGTGCGCACCGTCGACCGCCGCGTGCCCGTCATCGCGGGCAGCGGCACGAACAGCACCGCGTCCTCCATCGCGCTCTCCAAAGCCGCGCAAAGCGCGGGCGTCGACGCGCTGCTCACCGTCACGCCGTACTACAACAAGGCCTCGCAGAGCGGTCTTGTGCAGCATTTCTCCGCCATTGCGGACGCGGTCGACATTCCGGTCATCCTCTACAACGTTCCCTCCCGCACAGGCGTCGGCTGCACGGCGCAGACCTATCAAGCGCTTGCCAAGCATCCGAACATTGCCGGTGTCAAGGAGGCGAGCGACGACTTCGACCTCATTCAGGACACCCTCAACCTCTGCCCGCCGGACTTCACCGTCTGGAGCGGCAACGACGGCTCCACCGCCGCCATCATGGCTCTTGGCGGCAAGGGCGTCATCTCCGTCGCCGCAAATGTCGTCCCGCGTGAAATGCACGAGCTGACACAGCTCTGCCTGAAAAACCGTTTCTTAGAGGCAGGTGCGCTCCAGCTCAAGCTGCACGAGCTGATCCGTGCGCTGTTCTGCGAGGTCAACCCCATCCCCGTCAAGGCCGCCATGGAGCTCTTGGGCCTGTGCAGCGGCGAATTGCGGCTGCCGTTGTGCCGCATGTCTGAGCGTCATTTGGAACAGCTATCCAGTGCGCTAAAGCCGTTCCGATCCTCGGTATAAGTGGTTCTTATTTCTCGTTTGTGCAACATTCATCGTGTATTCATTTTGTATTCACGTAATATTCATTGCGGTATTCACCAAATGTTTGCTGTATTCATTCTACCGTTTCGCTTTGTGCATTCAGTCAAAAAGCAGGACTCTGCGCTGAAAACGCACAGAGCCCTGTTTCACTTTTTCGTTTACGTTTTGTAATCAGCCTTGCTTACGCCTTCACGCGGTGGAAGACCTTCTTACCCTTGCGGACGATGACGCCCTCGCCCTCGAATCGCTCACGCGCAAGGCTCTCGTCGATAGAGGCGACCTTCACATCGTCGATCGTCACACCACCCTGCTGCACAAGGCGGCGCGCCTCGCCGCGGGACGGGCACAGGCCGGTCGTGACCAGCATGGAGAGCACGTTGATGCTGCCGTTTTCAAAGTCAGCATCCGTGAGCACGCTCGTCGGCATGTTGGCAGAATCGCCGCCCGCGCCAAAGAGCGCCTTGGCAGATTCCTCCGCCTTCTTCGCCTCCTCTTCCCCGTGGACGAGCGCGGTGAGCTCGTAGGCGAGGATCTCCTTGGCGCGGTTGAGCTGGCTGCCCTCCCACTTGTCCATCTCATCGATCTGCTCGAGCGGCAGGAAGGTAAGCATACGGATGCACTTCAAAACGTCGCTGTCGCCCACGTTGCGCCAGTACTGGTAGAAGTCGTAGGGAGAGGTCTTCTTCGGGTCGAGCCAGACAGCGTTGCCCGCCGTCTTGCCCATCTTGTGACCCTGCGAGTCGGTCAGCAGCGTGATGGTCATCGCGTGCGCGTCCTTGCCGAGCTTGCGGCGGATGAGCTCCGTGCCGCCGAGCATGTTGGACCACTGGTCGTCGCCGCCGAACTGCATATTGCAGCCGTAGTGCTGGAAGAGGTGGTAGAAATCGTAGGACTGCATGATCATGTAGTTGAACTCAAGGAAGGAAAGCCCCTTCTCCATGCGCTGCTCATAGCACTTGGCGCGCAGCATATTGTTCACAGAGAAGCACGCGCCCACCTCGCGCAGCAGCTCAATATAGTTGAGATTCAGCAGCCAGTCAGCGTTGTTGACCATGATGGCCTTACCCTCGCCGAAGTCGATAAAGCGCTCCATCTGGCGCTTGAAGCACTCCGCGTTGTGGTCAATATCCTCTTTGGTGAGCATCTTGCGCATATCCGTGCGGCCCGAGGGGTCGCCGATCATGGTCGTGCCGCCGCCGATGAGCGCGACAGGCTGGTTGCCCGCCATCTGGAGACGCTTCATCAGCGTCAGCGCCATAAAGTGGCCGGCCGTCAGGCTGTCGGCCGTGCAGTCAAAGCCGATGTAGAACTTGGCCTTGCCCGCGTTGACCATTTCGCGGATCTCTTCCTCATTCGTGACCTGCGCAAGCAGGCCGCGCGCCTGCAGCTCTTCGTAAATACCCATTTGTTGATTCCTCCTGTATTTCTATTTTACTTCATTCCGGACATTTTGAGACGCTTTCGGATAGCAAAAAAACGCCCTCTGTCCGTTTGGACAGAGGGCGAACAAATTCGCGGTACCACCTCTGGTTCGCCGTTTTCTCGCAAAAACGGCCTCACGGAGTGCTGACACACTCCCGCGCGATAACGGGCGCTCCCGGGGCGCGCCTACTGGAAAACTTTCGTTCGGGCGCCGGCTCCGCGGTGTATTTCGGCACGTTTCCTCTCCTTCTTGCACCGGCCGAAGGCTCTCTGCGCAGGAAATCGCTGCTTACTTCTCCGCTTCATCACCGTAAACGCGGATATTGTAACGTAAAGAATCGGTCTTGTCAAGTATCAAGTATTCTGCGGATTGTAATACATCACGAGCTTGCACAGCCCGTCGCACAGAAGCGACAGATTTTCCTCGTCGATCTCCTCTGTTTTCCGCGGCAGGATACAGCGGCCAAAGCCCTTGACCTTTTTGCACGCACAGATGACCGTGCCGCCCATGAACGCGCGGTTGTCCGAGGGATAGTGAACAAGTCCGTCGGTCTTCAAAAAGCAGGTCTTTCTCTCGCTGTTGCTGAACTGCTCAAGAATCGTATCGAGCAGCTTGTCGTTCCAGCGGCTCGCCTTGCCCGGCAAAATCAGCAGCTCATCGCCCTCACCCACGCAGTCGAGCACGACGACACTCTTCTTTTTGAGCTCGGGATGCGCGTGGATCAGGCGCTTGGCGCCCTTGCTCCCCTGTGTGCCGCCGTCAAGGAACAAGAAGCACACCTCGCCGCGGTAGCGCGGCGTCAGCGCCTTTGCGACCTCGAGCAGTGCGATGACGCCGGAGGTGTTTGCATTTTTGTTGTTCGTCTCACTCTTGCCATATTTGGGGTAAAAGAGCGTCACGACCAGCAGCAGCAAAAAGAGCGGCAGCGTCATATTCGGCATGTTGAGCGCGAACGTCACGCCGAACGAAATAAGGAAGCTCACCGCCAGCGCCAGCAGCGGTATCAGCGCCTCGTAGAGCATATACGTCGCCGGTCGCGTCGGGCAAATGAGCGGCGGCAGGACCTCGCGCACGCCGGTGTCGTAGTGCGCCGCGAGAACGATCTTTGCCTTCTCGATGTCGCCGACGACCACATTCGTCACATTGCCGCCCGCCGAGAGCGCCGACGTCCCGCTCTCGAGCTTTGGCGAATAGCCGAGCTCCTTGAGTGTGTAGACAAGCCAGGTGCGGAAGTTCACTTTTTCTTTTTCCTTGCGCCGCACCGGAAAATCCCGCTCGATGCGCTCAGCAAATTCGTTCATCTAATGTTCCTTTCTTCGAAAAAGCGCCGCATCGCGGCGCTTTTCTCTACCATGTGATTTTGCTTTACAGTAGTTGATTTTTAAAGTTCTCCGCCGCGCAGAGCAGTTCCTCAGCCCCTAAGAGCATCGTCTCGCTCGGGTGGTCTCCCCCGCTTAGGCGGGCGATCTCGCCGCGGCGCGCCGCGCGGTCGAGCGCGACGACCTTTGTGAGCGTGCGGCCGTTTTCCTCGCCCTTTTCCACGCCGAAGTGCGTGTCGGCCATCGCCGCGAGCTGCGGCAGATGCGTCACGCACAGCACTTGCCGTGTGCGCGAGAGCTTGGCGAGCTTTTCCGCCACGCGCTGAGCAGCCCTGCCCGAAACGCCGGTGTCGACCTCGTCGAACACCATCGTCATCACGCTGTCCTGCTCGGCCAGCACGTTTTTGAGTGCCAGCATGATGCGCGACAGCTCGCCGCCGGACGCGATCTTCTGGATGGGGCGCAGCGCCTCGCCCACATTGGCGGACATCAAAAACGCCACGGCGTCCACACCGTCCTCGCCCATGTCCTTTTCCTGAAAGTCGATGGCAAAGCGGAGCTTCGGCATATCGAGCTCGCGCAGTTCCCGGGAAATACGCTCCTCAAGTTCCTTTGCCGCCGCGTGACGGCGGTCGGAGAGGGCCTGCGCCGCTTCGCGCGCAGCCTTTTCCTGCTTTTTGAGCGTCTGCTCGAGCTGCTGCGCACGGTCGTCTGCATACTCGATGCGGTCCAATTCCTCACGCGATTTTTCAAGATATGCAAGCATCTCCTCGACGCTTGAGCCGTACTTCTTTTTCAGCCGGTAAAGCTGGTCGCAGCGCGACTCCACGGCGTCGAGCTCCTGCGGAGAAAAGTCGTATTCATCCTTCTTATCACGGATCGTTTCGGCAAGGTCATACGCTTCACAGCGCAGCGCTTCCAAGCGCTCCGAGAGCGTGATGAATTCATCGCCGAGGCTGCGGAGCGAACGCAGCGCATCCTCCGCCTCCTTGATAGCGGACACCGCGCCAAGGCCCTCGTCCCCACCGTTCAGGCAGGCGTCCGCCTCGGAGATGGCGGAAATGAACTTTTCGCCGTTGCGCAGAATATTGCGGCGGGCAAGGAGCGTCTCCTCCTCCCCCTCCTGCAAGTCCGCGCGCTCGAGCTCGCCAATCTGATGGTGCAGCATGTCGACACGGCGCGCTTTTTCGGCCTCGTCCATCTTGAGCGCGTCGATCGCGCGGCGCGTCTCTTTCATCACGTCATAGCGCGTACAGTACGCTGCCAGCTCATTTTCCACGCGGCCAAAGCGGTCGAGGTAGACAAGGTGCTGCTCTTCGTCGAGTAACTGCTGTCCGTCGTGCTGGCCGTGGATATTGAGCAAGCTCGCGCCGATACGCTTAAGCTGCGCGACCGTCACTGGCCGTCCGCCCACGCGGCAGACGTTTTTGCCGTCACCGTACAGTTCGCGCTGCAATAAAAGCGTTCCGTCCTCCTCCGGCGTAAAGCCGTTTTCGGCGAGTCCCGGCAAATCTGCCGGGACCGCGCTGAACGTCGCGCTGACAAACGCCTTCTCCGCACCCGTGCGGATGAGCTCGCGCGACGTGCGCTGGCCGAGCACCGCGCCGAGCGCGTCGATCACGATGGATTTGCCCGCGCCGGTCTCGCCGGTGAGCGCGTTGAACCCGCGGCCGAACAGAATGTCCGCCCGCTCAATGATGGCGATATTTTCAATGTGCAAAAGCTCAAGCATCGCTCATTCTCCTGCAAGATTTTGTTCTTACTTGGTCTGGCGCTGTCTCTGCATGTCCTCGATCTCCGAGCAGAACTCGGCGGCGGACTCGTTTTCGCGCATCACGATCAGCACCGTGTCGTCACCCGCGACGGTGCCGACCTTGGCGGAGATATCCATCCCGTCAAACGCCGCGCCGGCCGCGGGGCCGAGGCCCGCCATCGTCTTGATGAGCACCAGATTCTGCGCGCAGTCGACCGAAACGATGCTCTCGCGCAGGATGGTCTGCAGGCGGTCAGCCAGATTCAGGCGCATCTTCTGCGTCGAAACGGCGTAGCGGTAGGTGCCGTTGCCGGTCGGCTCCTTAATTAAGTGGAGCTGCTTGATATCGCGGGAGATGGTCGCCTGCGTGCAGGAGATCCCCTCCTTGCGCAGGCTGTCGATCAACTGCTCCTGCGTTTCGATCGCCGAAGCGGCAATGATCGCAAGGATCTTTTCCTGTCTTTCATTCTTCATTGCTGGTTCCTCCCATCAACATTTTCTTTTGTAAGATCTCGCAGAAACTGCGTTTGCTCAGTCGAACGAGCTTGGTGTCGAATTTCGAGCGGCGCACTTCAATACTGTCGCCGCTGCGCAGTGAGAATGCGCGCCCGCCGTCCACGCTCAAAAGGACGGGCTTGTAGCTGTTTTTTTCCGTCTGCACAGTGATGACCCGCTCAGGCGAGAGCACGTAGGCATTGGCGTGCACGCTATGCGCGCAAATGGGCGAAACGATGAAGTTCCGCGCCGTCGGCTCGACCACAGGGCCACCCGCCGAGAGCGAGTAGGCCGTCGAGCCCGTCGGGCTCGCGACGATCACGCCGTCGCCCGCCACGTCCACGAGCTTCCCCTGCTCGGTGAAGATTTGCAGCCGGATCACGCGCGAGATATTGCCGCGCGCGATGAGCGCTTCGTTGAGCGCAAGGTTCGAGTAGATGACCCGCCCGTCGCGCTGGACGCTCACGTCGAGCATCATGTGGCTCTCGATCTCATACTTTCCGTCACACAGGTCGCGCAAGCGCAAAAGGTCTTTGCTCTCAAGCTCGGCCATGAAGCCGAGGCTGCCAAGGTTGACGCCCAGCACCGGAATGTCGCGGTGCGCGGCGGTTTTGGAAAGGTGCAGGATCGTACCGTCGCCGCCAAACGCGATGATCATGTCCGCACCGCGGATCTCCTGCTGAAGCGGCTCAATGTTGAGCCCGTAGCCCTCCGGCGGCTCCTGATTGCGAAACGGCAGGCACACGACATTCGGGCAGCCAACCTCGTCGAGCACGCGCTTGGCCTCCTTCGCGACGCGAAGCTGCGCGTCGCGGTAGGGATTCGGGCATAAGATGACTTTTCTCAGCATCCCGCGCCCTCCTTCCCGTGGTCGAGCGCCGCGTGTGACTGCTCCACAAGGCCCTGGAGGTCAAACGTCTTCTCCACCCAATCGCCGCTTTCGAGATACCCGAGGTATTCGATGTTTCCCTCGGGTCCGCGAATAGGAGAGAATGTGATATCAAGCACTGTAAAGCCAGAATCCTTTGCATGTGTCAGGAAGTTTTCCAGCACCTCAAGGTGTACGTCCGGGTCGCGGACGACGCCCTTTTTCCCCACCTTTTCACGTCCCGCCTCAAACTGGGGCTTGATGAGGCAGGCGACATGTCCGCCCTCTTTTAAGACGCGGTGCACCGCAGGCAGGATCAATTTCAGCGAAATAAACGACACGTCGATGCTGGCAAAATCCAGCTCGTCAGGAATCTGGTCGCGGTCGAGATAGCGCGCGTTCGTGCGTTCCATGCACACAACGCGCTCGTCGGAGCGGAGCTTCCAATCGAGCTGTCCGTAGCCGACGTCGACGGCGTAGACCTTTGTCGCGCCGTTTTGCAGCATACAGTCGGTAAAGCCGCCGGTCGAAGCGCCGATATCGGCACAGATACAGCCGTCCAGCTTGAGGCCGAACGTCGTCATTGCCTTTTCGAGCTTGAGGCCGCCGCGGCTCACATATCGGAGCGTGTTGCCGCGCACCTCGATCTGCGCGTCGTTCGGCACGGCGGTGCCCGCCTTATCCACGCGCTGCCCGTCCACAAAGACGAGCCCGCTCATGATCATCGCCTGCGCGCGCTGGCGGGTCTGTTCCAGCCCGCGTTCAACGAGCAGCAAGTCCAGTCTTGTTTTATTGCTCATTGCAGCACCTCCGCAGCCTTTTTTGCCAGCGATTCCGCGTCCAGCCCGAACTCGCGGTACAGCTCCTCCACTGTTCCCTGCGCGGGAAACGCCTTGCCGAGGTTGCACAGCTCCAGCCGTTCGGGCGAAATTTTGTTCCAGCCCAGAATGGCCGCCATGCGCTGGCCCATGCAGCCGACGCCCGCGCACTCCTCGGCGACCAGCATCGCCTTTGTTTTGCCGATGACCTCGCGCATGTCGCGGTCATAGAGCGGCGAGATGGCGTTGATCTTCACAACGCGTGCCTCGATCCCCTGCTTGTGCAGGATCTCCGCCGCGTCGAGCACATTGTTGATCATCGTGCCGTAGGCGCAGAGGGTGATGTCCTCTCCCTCGCGCAGCACGACAAGGTTCTGCCGCCCGCTGTCTTCCTTATAATTTCCCTCGCTGCCGCGCGGATAGCGGATGGCGACGGGGCCCTTGATCTCGTTCACCGCACGGTCAAGCATCGTGCGCAGCTCTGCAAAGTTCGACGGACACAGCACCGTCATATTCGGAATTTCCGAGAGGAATGTCGCATCGAAAATGCCGTGATGCGTCTCTCCGTCCGCGCCGACCATGCCCGCGCGGTCGACCGCGAAGACAACATGCAGGTCGGAGAGCGCCGTGTCGTGGATGAGCTGGTCGTAGGCGCGCTGCAAAAAGCTCGAATAGATCGCCACAACCGGCGTGAGCCCCTGCTTGGCCATGCCCGCGGCCATCGCCACGGCATGTCCCTCGGCGATGCCGACGTCAAAAAAGCGCACGGGATACTGCTCGGAAAAATCGTGCAGGCCCGTACCGTCGCGCATTGCGGCGGTGATAGCGCAGATCGTTTCGTCATTTTTTGCGAGCTTACAGAGTTCGTCGCCGAACACCGCGGAAAAATCTCGCTTATGCTCGCGCGGCACGCCCATCCGCGGGTCAAATTTGCCGACACCGTGATAGCGCTCCGGCTCGCGCTCGGCGGGCGGGTAGCCCTTGCCCTTTTTCGTATGCACATGCACCAGCACCGGACAGTTCAAGTCCTTCGCCCATTTGAGCGTGTTGGTGAGCTGCCCCACGTCGTGTCCGTTCACGGGGCCGAGGTAGGTAAAGCCCATGTCCTCGAACATCGTCGAATTCGGCAGCAGCGCCTTTTTGACGTTCGTTTTCAGATGATGGTTAAAATCATACACCGCGCGGCCGACCGCGTTGCGGTCGAGCAGATCACGATAGGCTTTTTTGAATTCATAGTACGCAGGCTTCGAGCGCAAAAGTCCCAGATGCTCGCTCACCGCGCCGACATTGCCGTCGATCGACATGCCGTTGTCGTTCAGAATCACGATGAGCGGCTCGCCGGACGAACCCGCATTGTTGAGTCCCTCATAGGCAAGGCCGCCGGAGAGCGCGCCGTCGCCGATCAGCGCCAGTACGGAATAATCCTGATGCTGCAGCGTCCGCGCCCGCGCCATGCCGAGCGCGACGGAGACGGAGTTGGAGGCATGTCCCGCGATAAAGGCGTCATGCCCGCTCTCGCGCGGCTTGGGAAAGCCCGAGAGGCCGCCGTACTGGCGCAGAGACGAAAACCGCTCGCGCCGGCCGGTCAAAATTTTATGGGTGTAGCACTGATGCCCCACGTCGAACACCAGCCGGTCTCGCGACGTGTCGAACACGCGGTGGATGGCCACCGTCAGCTCGACCGCGCCGAGGTTCGAGGCCAGATGCCCGCCCGTTTTCGACACATTTTTCAGCAAAAATTCACGCAGCTCCGTACATAAAAGCTGCGTTTGCGAGTCGTTCAGGGCCTTGATGTCCCGGGGATCATGGATGGTTTCAAGAATCAATACGGTTTCCTTCTTTATCTGACAAGATGCAGCACCGACAGCACCTTCGCCGTCAGGTAGATGACATCCTTGCTCTTTTTCATGGCGACCTTTTTGCCGATGGCTTTGCCGCCGATCGTCAATCCGGAAATGAGCGCCGTGACCACGGTGGATACGACGATGCTGCGCCAGCCGAAGCTGTTTTGCAGCAGCACGACGATGACCGTCGCGGTCGAGCCGCTGACGATGCCGCAGATGTCACCGACCACATCGTTGCAGAACGAGGCGACCTTTTCCGCGTTGCGGATGAGGTACAGCGCCTCCTTCGCGCCCTTGACACGGTGCGCGGCCATCGAATTGAACGGCTTGGGATTCGCCGCCGTCACGGCGACGCCGATGATATCGAACAGGATGCCCAGCGCAATGAACAGCAGCAGGATCAGCGTTGCAGTCACATAGCCCGCATCCTCAAGCACCGCGCCCGAGCACAGGCTCATCGAGGCGGAAAGCGCCACAGCGATCAAAAACACACGGATGACCCAGCGCGCGTGGCTGGGCGTCTTTTCCGTTTTCTTCTGCTTTCGGTCTTCTTCGTTTTCCAAGGCTTTCTTCTCCACAGTTAATTCATAATCATGCTAATCAGCGGCAGCAGCAAAAGGTAATCCTGCGGCATAGGTCGGGTTGGCTTTCCCCGCAGCGCACCTCTCGTTGCCGATGGAGGCGGTTCCCCCTTAGGCGCTGCACCCCGTTGTCACCAGACGAGGTACCCGATTGCCACTTAGTCCGCACTGTAACCCTTTCGCTGCCCTTGCGACAGCCTAGGTGATTTCCACCCCGGAGTCACGCCGTTTCTTATCCTCTTTTGCAGGAAAAATTTCAAGGAGCGATCGTACCTCGCTCTTGGCCGGAGTCTGTACGTTGTTCTCCTATCCGAATTCCCCACGCAAGGCAGGCTACGCTGCACACAGCGTTCGCGGCACAAAGGCCGGGTAGCACCGCAATGCAGGTTCATATCCCGTCCCGTACCGAAGTCGATACCCGAAACCGGGAGTCCGCTCCGGCACAGCAACGAGTCTCCGCAGAAACAGGGTCGGTTCCCCCATGCCATTAGGGGTCGCCCGGAGTCCGCAGGCGCAGCTTTCGCTTTCGCCTCCCTTCAGCACCCACCCCAAACTGGGCGTAAGAAGCAGGCACCAAAGGCTTCACAGTTGTGCCCTTTAAAGGATTTTTAGGCCCTTCTTAGGAAACGGCAGCTCCGACTAGGATACTGCGCCGCTGCTTAGCATTGCCTATTATACACCAGTCAAAATGAATATGCAAGATATACACAATAATATTCACCTTAGGAAATTGTAAATTTTTTATTTCGCAGAAAATTCTGTCTGCCGCGCGGAAACAAAAAAGAGGTCCGGCCTTCGCCGAACCTCTTTTCATCATATTTTGTAATTTGGAAATTACTTGTTGCCGTTGACCATGGAAGCGATCTCAGCCGCAAAGTTCTCCTGCTTCTTCTCGATGCCCTCGCCCTTCTCGAAGCGAACGGCGGTGTTGAAGCTGACCTTGCCGCCCAGCGCCTTGGCAGCGTTGTTCATATACTGCTCGACAGAGACGTCGCCGTCCTTGACGAAGGCCTGCTGAAGCAGGCAGTTCTCGGCATAGAACTTGTTGAGCTTGCCCATGACGATCTTTTCCTTGACCTGATCGGGCTTGTTCGCCATCTTCGGGTCGTTGGCCATCTGGCCGAGCATGACTTCCTTCTCCTCGTCCAGAACGTCCTGCGTGACCTGGCTCTTGTCCCAGAAGCGGGGGTTGAGCGCGGCGATCTGCATGGCGATGTCCTTGCCGATCTCGGTGGCGTCGCAGCCCTCGACGGTCAGGTTGACGATAACGCCGATCTTGCCTTTCATGTGGACATAGGGGACGGAGAAGCCGTCAGCGATGCGGGCGAAGCGACGGATGCTCATGTTCTCGCGGATGGCGAGGAACAGCTCGTCCTTCGCATCCTTGACGGTGCCGTTGCCGGTGACCCAGGGGCAGCCCATGAGCGCGTCGACGTCAGCGGGGTTCTCCTTGGCGACGACAGCAGCCACGCCCTTGACAAAGTTGTTGAACGGCTCGCCGTTGGCGACGAAGTCGGTCTCGCAGTTGACCTCGACCACAACACCGACACCGTCGATGACGGTGGCGTAAGCCATGCCCTCAGCAGCCACGCGGCTGGCCTTCTTCGCCTGAGAGGCGAGGCCCTTTTCGCGCAGATACATGACGGCCTTTTCCATATCGCCCTCGCACTCGATGAGGGCCTTCTTGCAGTCCATCAGGCCGCAGCCGGTGGCCTGGCGGAGCTCGTTAACAACAGCAGCAGTGATAGCCATTCTGATATCCTCCTGAAAAATAGTGTGGTAAAAATGAGACGGGGCGAGGCTTTGCCTCGCCCCGTAAGGTTCTTTTCTCGCTTGATTGGGAAAATCAGGCCTGAGCCTCGCCCTCGGCCTTCTCCTCGGTCTCTTCGCCCTGCTTGCCCTCGATCATGGCGTTGGCCATCACGGAGGAGATGAGCTTGATGGCGCGGATGGCGTCATCGTTGCCGGGGATGGGGTAGTCGATCTCGTCGGGATCGCAGTTGGTATCGGCGATAGCGACGACGGGGATGCCGAGCTTGTGCGCCTCGGCGATGGCGTTGCGCTCCTTGCGGGTGTCGACGATGAACAGCGCGCCGGGGAGCTTCTTCATTTCCTTCACGCCGCCGAGGTACTTCTCGAGCTTCTCGATCTCGGCGAGGTGCTTCATGACTTCCTTCTTGGGAAGCATATCGAACGTGCCGTCAGCCTGCATGGTCTTGAGCTGGTTGAGACGGTCCACGCGGGTACGCATGGTCTTGAAGTTGGTCATCATACCGCCGAGCCAGCGAGCGTTGACATAGTAGCCGCCGCAGCGGGAAGCCTCTTCCTTGATAGCCTCCTGCGCCTGCTTCTTCGTGCCGACGAACAGGATGTTCTGGCCGCTCTCAGAGACGGAACGGACGAAGTTGTAGGCTTCCTCGAGCTTCTTGACGGTCTTCTGCAGGTCGATGATGTAGATGCCGTTGCGCTCGGTGTAGATGTAGGGAGCCATTTTGGGGTTCCAGCGACGGGTCTGATGGCCGAAGTGGACGCCTGCTTCGAGCAGGGCTTTCATGGATACGACGTTTGCCATTGCTTGTAGTTTCTCCTTTAAATTTAGTTTTACCTCTGGAGCCTTCATCCCTCCTGCCAACCTGATGGCACAGACAAGAAGTCCGGTCTCCATGCGGAATACCCGGGTATTATACCCCGCTATTTTCAAAATTGCAAGCACTTTTTGAAAAATCCTGTGTTTTTCCCGCTTTCTTTTCCTTTTGCCGCCTTTCCCGCGTCGTTTTCCCGCGATTTTGCACCCAGAAGTTGTCATTTTCCTTTTTTAATAATGTCTTTCTAAAATTTAGGCTTGCAAAAATGTCGAAAATCTTTATAATGTGGTAGGTCTGCTATTGGGGGACTTTTCGTCCGCCGCCCTTTTCAGTACCGGCGGCGGCGCGTGCGGTGCTCTCTGCGCGGGATCTCCTGGCGCGGAAAGGGCTTGTCAATGAGAATGATATCGTCCCCGATCTGCTTGATACACTCCCATGGGATGCAGTATTCCTCTCCCCGGCCGAACAGCCCGAAAAAGCGGTACGGCCCGGGAATGATGAGTGCGGTGAGCTGCCCGTCCGGCAGCCTGCATTCCACGTCGCCCACATAGCCCAGGCGGCAGCCGTCGCAGATGTTGATGACCTCCTTGCAGCGGAAGTCGGCAAAGCGGCAGTTCATGCGCATCCCCTCCTGTTCCCTTTCATTGTATTTTCGGAACAGGAAGTCCTATCCCTCGCATTTCCCGCGACTTCTCTCCGGGCTATGCCGGAGAGAAAATTTTCTCTACGGAGGTTCCCCCACATGACAGAGATCCAGCTCAATATGTACCATGCCCTCGCGCTTGGCGCCGCCATGTACGCCCTCGGTCTGGTGCTGATGAAGAAGATCCCCGTGCTCAGCCGCTTCTGCATCCCCGCTCCCCTGGTCGGCGGTCTGTGCTTCGCGATCTTCAACACCATCCTCTATGCCACGGGCACGGCGGTCATCACCTTTGACGACACGCTGCAAACGGTCTTTATGATCTTCTTCTTTACGACCGTCGGCTTCACCGTCAGCATTCCGATGCTGCTCAAGAGCGGCAAATCCGTCATCATGCTCCTTATTTTGAGCGTTGTGATGATCATTTTGCAGAATGTCGTCGGCAGCGGCGTGATGGCGCTGATGGGCAAAGACCCGCTCTACGGCCTCGCCTGCGGCTCCATCGCGATGATCGGCGGCCCCGGCACAGCGGCGGGTATTGGTCCTGACCTTGACGCGGCCGGTGCCATCGGCGGCACGACGGTCGCCGTCGCGGCGGCGACGTTCGGCCTCATCTTCGGCTCGCTCCTCGGCGGCCCGATCGCCCGCAAGCTCATCGTCAAGAACCACCTGCGCGACGAGCTCGCAGAGCAGACGGTGGAAGAGGATGTCGACGACACGCATTACAACACCCACGCCAATAACTTTGTCTACGGTTTCCTGCTGCTGATGTTCTGCGCCGGCGTCGGCAACGTCGTCAGCGTTCTGCTCACGAACCTCTGCGGCTTCAGCTTCCCCATTTACATTGGTTCGATGCTCGTGGCCGTCGTCGTGCGCAACGTGATCGACCACTTCAAGATCATGGAGTTCCCCGCCGCCGAGATCAGCACGATGGGCAACATGTTCCTCGCGATCTTCCTCTCGATGGCACTCTCGGGCCTCAAGCTCTGGCAGCTCGTCGACCTGGCGCTGCCGATGATCGTCGCCCTCGCCGCCGAGGTGCTGCTGATGGTCGTCTTCTCGCTGCTGGTCGTCTTCCCGGTCATGGGCCACGATTACGACGCCGCGATGATCACCGCCGGCTTCATCGGCTTCGGCATGGGCGCCACGTCCAACGCCATGGCCAACATGCAGGCCGTTTCCCGCCGCTACGGTCCCTCTCCCTCGGCCTACTTCGTCATCCCGATGGTCGGCGGCCTCTTCAACGACTTCTTCAACGCTGCGATCATTGCATTCTGTATCGGTCTTCTTGCGTGAGAACCGTTTGAGGGTGCAAAGTCCATCGAAGCGCGCCGAACGATAAAAAATATCCCCGCTTCCCGTTCCGTATGTTTCCGCCGCGTGCGGACATACTGAAAGCACTACGCATGGGAGGCGGGGATTCTTTTTATGCTTGGCAAGGTGGAGATCTGCGGCGTGAACACGACGAAGCTGCCGACGCTGACCGCCGCGGAGACGGACGCGCTGCTTCATCGCGCAAAGGACGGCGACGCAGCCGCGCGCGAAAAGCTCGTCGAGGGCAATCTGCGGCTGGTGCTGTCGGTCATCCAGCGCTTTTCCGGCCGAGGGGAAAACGCGGACGACCTCTTTCAGGTCGGCTGCGTGGGGCTACTAAAGGCCATCGACAACTTCGACACTTCGCAGAATGTTCGTTTTTCCACCTACGGCGTGCCGATGATCATCGGCGAGATCCGGCGGTATCTGCGCGACAACAGCTCCATTCGCGTCAGCCGCTCGATGCGCGACACGGCCTACCGCGTCTTACAGGCGCGTGAAAAGCTCCAGCGCGAGCAGCAGCGCGAGCCCACGGTCGAGCAGATCGCGCGCGAGCTCGGCATCCGGCGCGAGGAGGTCGTCTTCGCCATGGACGCCGTATGCGACCCCGTGTCGCTCTTTGAGCCCATCTACTCCGACGGCGGCGACGCCGTGTGCGTCATGGATCAGGTGCGCGACAACAAGAACACCGACGAGGACTGGCTCGAGCAGATCGCGCTCAAGGAGGCCATGGCGCGCCTGAGCGAGCGCGAGCGCCAGATCCTCGCCCTGCGCTACTCCGACGGCAAGACGCAGATGGAGGTCTCGAGTGAGATCGGCATCTCGCAGGCGCAGGTCTCGCGCCTTGAGAAAAACGCCATCAAGAGCATCAAGAAGAATATGTAGACTCAGACAAAAAGGAGCGGAAATGTTTCCGCTCCTTTTTCCGCTTCTTCTCTTGACTTTATCCGCCATTTTAATACAATATAGTATGTATTTTTGCGCCGGTGGGATGCTCCTCCGGCAAATCCGGATCAAATGGAGGTTCCTTCCATGCATTACAACGTCATCATCATTGGCGGCGGCCCCGGCGGCATCTTCTCCGCCTACGAGCTGACAAAGGATCGCAGCGACCTGCGCGTCGCCGTGTTCGAGGCCGGTCACAGCCTTGAAAAGCGCCACTGCCCCATCGACGGCGACAAGGTCAAATCCTGCATCCGCTGCAAGAGCTGCTCGATCATGAGCGGTTTCGGCGGCGCGGGCGCATTTTCCGACGGTAAATACAACATCACCAACGACTTCGGCGGCACGCTGCACGAGTACATCGGCAAAAAGCAGGCGCTCGACCTCATGCACTATGTCGACGAGATCAACATGGCCTACGGCGGCGAGGGCACGAAGCTCTACTCCACCGCCGGCACAAAGTTCAAAAAGCTCTGCATCCAGAATAAGCTCAACCTGCTCGACGCCTCCGTCCGCCATCTCGGCACGGACGTGAACCTCGTCGTGCTCTCGAACCTCTATGACCTGCTCAAGGACAAGGTCGACTTCTACTTCGATTCTCCCGTCACCACCATCGCCCGCGAGGGCGACGGCTACCGCGTCACCGTCGGCGAGACGGACTATACCTGCGACAAGTGCATCGTCTCCGTCGGCCGCGTCGGCAGCAAGTGGATGGAGGGCGTGTGCCAGGAGCTCAAGATCCCCACGAAGTCGAACCGCGTCGATATCGGTGTGCGCGTCGAGATCCCCGCCGTTGTCTTCTCCCACCTGACTGACGAGCTCTACGAGAGCAAGATCGTCTATCGCACGGAAAAGTTCGAGGACAACGTCCGCACGTTCTGCATGAACCCCAACGGCATCGTCGTCAACGAGAACACGAACGGCATCGTCACGGTCAACGGCCACAGCTATGAGGATAAGTCCCTCCAGACCGAGAACACGAACTTCGCGCTTCTCGTTGCCAAGCACTTCTCCGAGCCGTTCAAGGATTCCAACGGCTACGGCGAGTCCATCGCGCGCCTGTCCAACATGCTCGGCGGCGGCGTCATTGTCCAGCGCTTCGGCGATCTCGTCCGCGGCCGCCGCAGCACGGTCAAGCGCATCGAAGAAGGCCTCGTCACGCCGACGCTCGCGGCGACCCCCGGTGATCTGAGCCTTGTGCTGCCCAAGCGCATTCTGGACGGCATCATCGAGATGATCTACGCGCTCGACAAGATCGCGCCGGGCACCGCAAACGACGATACGCTCCTCTACGGCGTGGAGGTCAAGTTCTACAACATGGAGGTCGCGCTCGACGAGCACCTTGAAACGCCGTACAAGGGGCTCTATGTCATCGGCGACGGCAGCGGTATTACGCATTCGCTGTCGCACGCATCGGCAAGCGGTGTTTATGTTGCCAGAGAGATTCTGGAAACGGTTTAACAAAACCATTTGCAAATTGTTCCGCGCAGGCGCGGGATATTTCCGCACCGTGCGGAAGTGCGTAAAAGGGGGATACTCTCTTTCTCGAAAGAGAGTATCCCCCTTTGCAACCCCCGAGAGAAAGGACGAGGGGCCTTCCCCCTCGACCCCGCACATTGCCAGATTGCAGCTCGAAGAACTGCACGCGCTGCGCAATGTAAGTGCGGTGTACATGGCTTCGCCATGAATCTCTGCGATTCGTTACCAGTCGCAACCGCGCCTTACTCCGTGAGGCGCGAGTGACGGTAGCACGGCGGCAGACTGCGTGCGGGCGGCATTGCTGCGCTCGCCGCGGGAAAATGAAAAGCTACCGACTAACACACCGGTAGCTTTCAGATAAATTCGATAATATCGTTTGGGGTGCAGTCGATCAGTTTGCAGAGCTTTTCCAGCGTCAGCAGTGTGATGTTCTTTCCCTTTTTCAGCGAATCCAAAGTCTTATTGTCAAGCCCATTTTGCAGCAGATAATACTGCGAAATACCTTTTTCCTGCAACGTTTTCCATAAAGGCTCGTAACTGATGATTGTCCTCACCCCACCTTCTTACGAGCCTATTATATGGAGCAAAGTGAAAAACAAGTATTGTGTATATCTCCACAATGCGGTAGAATGCCATCAAGGAGGGATGCACTATGACAACTTATAAAAGTCTCTACCACCTGATGGTACGCTCCATGAGCGAAGCCATCGACCTTTACGATGAGGGCAAGGGCATTCTTGCCCGTGAAGTCCTGAAAAAAGCCCTGTTAGACGCAGAAGAACAAGTCATCACACATGATATCATCCCCGACGAGCCTATCGGCAGTACCGATTCAGCAGAAAACTAAAAAAATCCCCAGCGCGGCGAGCGCAGCAATGCCGCTCCGGCAGGTACTATCAACTCAGAAGCATCCAAAGTAGGTGCAGTGCTTACCGGAAGTGCCACGGGGTGGATAATCCAAAAAGGAGGGGCAAGGCCCCTCCCTTTTGGTCGTTAGGGGTGCAGGGGCGAAATCGAAACGCCCCTGCCGTTCTCTTAGGGGTTCAAAAGGGGACCTTCTCTCACGTGAGAGAAGGTCCCCTTTTATCCGCGCTCCCCTGCTTGCAGGGGGAACATTTCAATGATTACTTTTTAAAGCTATCTTTAAGAGTAACCGACCGGTTGAACACCAGATGATCCTCGGAGCAATCCTTGTTATCAAGGCAGAAATACCCAAGGCGCATGAACTGAAAGCTCGGCGCGGTCTTGCCCTTCTTTTCGGTCTTGTCGTACGCCGCGGCGATGTCGCGCATGCGCGGCTCGACCTTGCAGCCGGTCAGCACCTCGAGCGAATCGGGGTTCATGCAGGCAAGGAAATCCTTGTCCGCGCCGTCGGGTGCGGGGTCGCTGAACAGCTCGCTGTAAACACGCACCTCGGCGTCCAGCGCGGTCGCGGCGTCGACCCAGTGGATCGTCGCGCCCTTGACCTTGCGGCCGTCGGCGGGATCGCCGCCCGGCGAGTTCGGGTCGTACTCGGCGTAGACCTCGACGACGTTACCGTTTTCATCCTTCTTGCAGCCCGTGCAGGTGATGAGGTACGCGCCCTTGAGGCGGCACTCGGGGCCGTTCGGCGTCAGGCGCTTGTACTTGGGCACGGGGACTTCCATGAAGTCGTCGGCCTCGATCCAGCACTCGCGGGAGAACGTGATCTCATGCGTGCCGGACGCAGGGTCGGTCGGGTTATTCTCGACCGTGACGGTCTCGCTCTTGCCCTCGGGATAGTTCGTGATGACGAGCTTCACCGGATGCAGCACGCCCATCGTGCGCTCGGCCTTCTCGTTGAGATCCTCGCGCAGGCAGTGCTCAAGGAAGCTGTATTCGACCACGCTCGCGCTCTTGGCAACGCCGATGCGGTCGCAGAAGCTGCGGATGGACGCAGGCGTGAAGCCGCGGCGGCGCAGGCCGCACAGCGTCGGCATACGCGGATCGTCCCAGCCGGAGACGATGCCCTCCTCCACAAGCTTGCGGAGCTTGCGCTTTGACATGACCGTGTGATCGATGCCAAGGCGGGCAAACTCGATCTGGCGCGGCTTATTGGGCACGGAAACGTTGTTCACCACCCAGTCGTAGAGCGGGCGGTGCGCCTCGAATTCGAGCGAGCACAGCGAGTGCGTGATGCCCTCGAGCGCGTCCTGAATGGGGTGCGCAAAGTCGTACATCGGGTAGATGCACCACTTGTCGCCCTGACGGTGATGGTGCATGTAGCGGATGCGGTAAATAACAGGGTCGCGCATGTTGAAGTTGCCGGAGGCTAAGTCGATCTTTGCGCGCAGCGTGCGGCTGCCCTCAGGGAACTCGCCGTTTTTCATGCGCTCGAAGAGGTCGAGGTTCTCCTCTACATCGCGGTCGCGGTACGGGGAGATAGCGGGCTTGCCGATGTCTCCGCGGTACTCTCTCGCCTGCTCGGGCGTCAGGTCGCAGACGTAGGCAAGGCCCTTTTTGATGAGCTCGACAGCGTACTCGTAGTCCTTTTCAAAATAGTCGCTGCCGTAGAAGAAACGGTCGCCCCAGTCGAAGCCCAGCCAGTGGATGTCCTCTTTGATGGCGTCGACAAATTCGACGTCCTCCTTCGTGGGGTTCGTGTCGTCCATGCGCAGGTTGCAAAGGCCGCCGAAGCGCTCAGCGGTGCCAAAGTCGATGGTCAGCGCCTTGCAGTGGCCGATGTGCAGATAGCCGTTCGGCTCCGGCGGAAAACGGGTGTGGACCTGCTGGCCCTGGAAGCGCCCACCCTCCGCGATGTCTTCTTCGATGAAGGCGTCGATAAAATTTTTGCTGCCGGATTCGCCCTCAGCGGCGGCAGTCTTGACTTCCTCAGCCATATGATCCATTCCTTTCTTCGCGTCTGCGGTGAGGCAGACAAAATAATGAAATATTAAGCTCAGTTCTCATTCTTTGCGTAATTCGTACATCTTCCATTGAAGCAGGGTCGATTTCCCTTGTTTTTCGCGCTTTTTCGAATCCAGCATTATTGACAGTTCTAATCCGTTAGTAACAAATCTTCCTCGTCATCAAACTGACTATTGGCTCATTATACTGCATAGTCTTCAAAAATGGAAGAGAAACTTTCCTCGTTCCCTTCTTATTTGACAAACCGCTGTTTTTCCGATATGGTGTTCCTATACTCCCGCCGAAATAAAAAAGAAAGAGGGATATTGTGGGCCTGCTCGATTTTCTGTCGTCCTACTGGCTTTGGACGATCATTGCGCTGTTCGTGGCGAAGTGGGTATTCTCCCTTGTGTCTCGTAAAAAGTCTCTTTCTGACCGTGAGCGTTCTGTTGATGCAAAAGACGCCGATTTGAGAAAAAAAGAGTCTTCTCTTAATTCCGCTTTTGAGGGCAGAGAACGTGCGCTTGAGGACCGGCGAAATCGCATAGAAGAGAGCTTGCAGATGCGCTCTCGTAACTTAGACTATCGTGAACAGCACATCAACGACCAGGTCCGCGCCCGAGCGGTCGAAACTGTGCGCGATATCGCGAATCGTTCATATTTGTCCAACACTCCCGCTTTTTCAGCGTTGCATGGCGTTCCCTTCCCTTACGAACGACTGACTTCTGCATTGACGCAGGAGATGCAGATTGAATCTCCCTTTGATATCTCTGCATCCATCCATTCCTCGAGCGGTGAGACATACCGCGCCACACTTTACGAGTGTGATTGTCCTGACTTTCGTAACCGCAGACAGCCGTGCAAACACATGATTCGCCTCGCTCTCGAGGCTGGATTGCTTTTAAGCGCAGATACTTCTGCCGCCAAGCGCGATATCGTCGGTCTGTCCTTTCAGCGAGATAGGCTTAAAGGCGAATGCGAGGTATTAGACGGTGCGGTCAAACACGCCCGCGAGGCCCGGGCGTTTGAAATCGGAAAGACACAAGATGCGCAACAAAAAATCGTAGAAGAAGCTCGCTCTAAATGCCTCGAATATGAAAACCAAATGCGCCGTGCAGAAAGACGGCTTAGTGAGAAAAACGAAGCACTTAACCGTATATATGCTGAGCGCGTGCAGTCTCAACCGTGGCTTGCGTCTTACTATGCTGATCTGTATCAGTCGTTTGATGAAAAATGGGTGCTGCATCTTCGCAATAAAAACCGTCCGGCGGGCCAAAAGGCCGGAGAGGTGGACAAACTCATTCATGGTGAGCTACGCGAATGGCGTCTCCGCGCGAAGCGGTCAGAATATCAGTTGAATTTCTACGAATCGCTTTTCCCTTGGCTGCTCGACTTCAAAGAGGTTCCGCCGATGGACGCGTTCAAATATGTGTCCGATGACCCGTCCGATGATGACGAGCGGGCGGTCATGCGCGACTATCTGTCTCCCACCGAATGGAGCGATCTCCCAACTGCCGAAAAGTACCAGCTTGCACTTGACCGCTATATCAGGCGCAGCAAGACCAACTGGGAAGTCGGCATTGAATACGAGCGCTACATCGGTTACCTCTGCGAATCGCGTGGCTATCACGTCCGGTACTATGGCGCAACAATGAAGAAAGAAGACATTGGGCGGGATTTGATCTTGCAGCACGGCAAAAAGGTCATTCTGATTCAATGCAAGCGCTGGGCGAAGGAAAAGGTTATTCACGAGAATCATGTTTTCCAGCTCGCTGGCAGCGTCTTTGAATATCAATATTCCCACCCCGACGCTGATGTCATCGGTGCCTTCGTGGCGACAAACGGTTTTTCTCCCGTTGCCAAGCTCTGCGCCGAACGGCTTGGTATCAAGCTATACCCTAACATTCCGTTCGCCGAATACCCGCGGATTAAGTGCAATATCGGCCGTGATGGGCAGAAGATTTTTCATTTGCCCATGGATCAGCAGTATGATAACGTTCAAATCTGCGATGATGGCGAGCGCTATGTCTCCACTGTAAATGAAGCGCTCTCTCTTGGCTTTCGCCGCGCGTATCGCTGGCGCGGGAGCTCTCCCGAATAACAAAAGAAAGACGAGGCCTTTCGGCCTCGTCTTTCTCTTAGTTCCACGGCATCTCGCCAAGGTCTTTCTCGCTGTAATTCTTACTGAGATAGAGCTTGTCTTTCTGCTTCCGGCTCAGCGGCAGCTTGTTGATCGCCTCGACGACCTTTTCTTTCTTGCTTCCGCTGACGGGATTGCCGTTCTCGTCCTTGTCGGCTTCCAGATCGGCCGTCGCGTCGTTGAAGTCTCTGATGGTCTCGTATGCTTTCTTGCGGCTCATGCCGCTGTCGACGAGTTCCTGATAGAGCGCTGTCTGCGATGCGCTCAGCGCCTTTCCGCCTTCTGCCCAATATACACGCGATTCGTTCAGCGCGTTCTTACCGAAGAGCCCAGCGCGCAGCGCCTCGAACGGATCTTCCAGCAGCGGCTCCACCGGATATTGCAGCCTCTTGCTGCCGCCTGTGCCCTGATAGGACCCGCCGCGCGCCAGCGCTTCAATGCCCTGCGCCGTCTTCTCAAGCTGCCGCCCGCCGGGGAGCGTGTCGCCCGCAAACCCCATGAGCTGACGACCGACCTCGCTCCAAAATTCGCCCGAGCTGTTGAATTTCCCGTTTTTCTTCTTTTTGAGCGCTTTGCCCATACCCGTCAGTGTGCCCCACACGTCCGGCATCGGTAGTGTTTCATCGCCGAGACCCAGCAGGCCCGCCACGTTGCGCACATACGGTACATCGTTGCTGATGTTGTATAGCGTATCTTCCGCCGCCGACCAGCCGTCAAACTCGTCGTTCATGTCGTTTGGATCGGTGTCGAAAAGGCGCTCGCCGAAGATGTTTTCGGTTACGTCATCGGCGATCATTTTGAGCATGTCGCTCGAAGTCAATCCGTTGCCGGACGCGACGGCGTTCAGCCCCATGCCGAGAACATCGAAGGGCGCCGGCGTTCCGCCGTACAGCTCTTCGTCCAGTCGGTTGAGCAGGAATGCAAGCAGCATGTAGGCGATGGCATCGCTCGCAAGCTTTTTAATGGCCTTGCCCTCGCCGATTTTTGCGGCCATTTCCTTGAATCCCGGGCCGAACCTGTCCTGCGTGACGTGCTCGAAGGTGTTTGCTGCCTCGACCTGGAACATGTTCAGCATTTGTGCGATAAGGTTTTTCGACTGGAACGTCAGCGGCACCGAGCCTTTCGAGCGCGTACCCATGATATCACGCGCCCAGCGGTCCGCCGCTTTCATCGCCTCTTTCGGGCTCTTGCCGGCGTCTAACTCCATGCGGTATTTGCCGCGCACCGCGATCGTGCTGACGAGAGTATCGACCTTTTCCAGCGGGCTGAATAGCTTTTCCAGCGCTTTTTCACCCTTGGTGCTCTGGATATAGTCAATGCCGCTCTTCTCCGTCAGGAAGTCGCTCTCCCCGCGAAACGCGCTCATGCCGGTCGTCTTTCCTCTCAGGATGTCGCCCACAGCGCGCCACGTGTACTTCTGTCCGAGCTCGGTTGCGATCATCGGCAGCTGCGCCGTCTGGTTCAGTGCCGACGAGAGGTTTCCCGCTACGTTCGCGCGGGCGAACATGCGGTTGAGCTTCTTCGCGCCGTTCAGTGCCTCGCGCCCGACCTCGCGCTCCATTGCGCGGTCCTCGAAAAGCTGCTTGCCTGCCAGCTTATTCGCGTAATCATCCAGCCATGAAACAAGGTCGCTGAATTCGGTCGCGTCCTCAATGCTGCGGTACTTCTCGTCCGTATACTGTTCCATCAGGTTTGTCAGGTCCTCATAGCTCAGGAAGGTATCACCCGTGATCTTCTTTTTATCGCGCAAGTATTCTTCCTTCACATCCGCCGGAGCGTAGCGCATGGCCTCCATTTGGTCGATGTCCGCTTTCTTTTCTTCCGGTGCAAATGTCGACCTCAGGTAGTTTGCCATCTGACGAACGCGCATGATGTCGTCCGTGTGATACAGCACGTCGCTCGCATAATCCACGTATGTCTCGAAGCCCTTGACGATATCGTAGTCCGTCTCGTTTCCTCTGCGGTGCTGAAAGAACGGATTGTACCGCTTGTTCGGCTTGAAGGATTTCGTCAGACCTGCGATGCTCGTCGGCAGCTTGCCCACGCCAGAGCCGAGGTCGACGCCGATCGCCTTGAGCGCGCTTTCGAGCTTTCCGTTTGCCTCGCTCGTCTGGAAGTGCGGTGCGTAGCCCTTGATAAAGCCGATGGGCTCGTACCCGTGCGCTACAAGGAAGTCGTTGATCGCGGCATAGAGTTTGTCATAGAGCTCTGTGTATTTCTCGATCGCGTTCTCGACCTTCGTGCGGTCGACGTTCTTCGCCGCCGCGTAGTCATCCTGCGTTTGCAGCCAGTCGGCATACTGCCGCGCCAGATCGCACGAACCTTTGTCGAGGCTGAATTCCCGCGCGGCGTCTTTCATCTCTGCGCCGTTTTTCAGGTTCTCCGCCGCCGCTCTGATGCTTTCCGCCGCGCCGGACTTTTCAACCATCTCCTCGACGATTCGTCCCTCTTTCAATCTCTGTGCAAAGGCGCTCTCGTCCTTGTTCAGTGCGCTTTTCTTGCCGTCCGCGCCCTCAAAGGTCCGCACCTCGTCAAACATACGGTTGATGAAGCGCTTGCGCTCCTGCTCGTTCTCGTAGACCGGCTCGAAAACAGCCTCGTTGATCTGCTGGCCCTGCTTCCAGCCGAAGAGCGCGCGCATAATGCGCTGCGGCGTGCGATGATAAAGCACAAGTCCTTTACTTGGGTCGAAGAGCTTGTTCAGGCCCTTTCGGTTGATCTCCGGCGCTTCTGTGCCGATGAGCTCGCGCGCCTGCTCGCGCAGTGCGTCGTTGATCTCGATGCGCTGCTGCTGCAAGAGCCCCGTCTTCGTCGCCTTTTGTGCCGTGTAATAGTCCACGAGCTCAAGCACGCGCGACTTTTTCACGCTGCGAGGGATATCTGCCATCGAGCGCTCACCGTTTGCGATGTCTCGTGCGATGGTCTTTTCCCGCCGCGTCGCGCCCAAGCGCTGCTCGGCGCGCTTCGTTGCGTTCTGGATGCTCTTTGCCGCCTTGTCATTGGCGATAAGCTGTTCTGCGTTGTGGTAAATGCCTGCGCTGTTCGCAATCTTCACGCCCAGCTCGTCGAGCGCTTTTGTGCCCTTGAATTCGTCCCGGCTCTTGACGCGCAGCCGCTCAGCCCGATCCGCCGCGCGCTGCTTGTCCAGCGCATCGAGATAGGCATCGTAGCTGTCGAATCCGGATGGCTTGATGTTGTTCGTTGCCGCCGTCCGTGCGCGCTCGAGCTTCGTTTTCCACTCCGCAGGGATCGACGCGTAGTCCCCGCGCTTGCCGTCCTGCTCCGCCTTTTCATAGGACCACTCCTGCCCGGCGATCTCCGCGTCCGCAAGCTCTGCGTCGGCGATGTCCCTGCGGCCCCGGTTCAGCTGTTCTGCCGCGTCGTTCTGTGCGGCCAGATCGTTTTTGTCGACCGTTCTGTCGAGCTCGGCATCCGCCCTGTCGCGCCTGCGCTGCAAAGCCGCATCGTCACCTGCCGAGAAACGCCCCTCCGGCTTGACATTCTCGCCGCCTCCTGATACATTATCATCCGAAGAGGCCTCGTGTATATCGCCGAGGGCTTTGTTGCTTAGAGCGGTGGTTGGAGCCTCTTCTGCAAGGCCATCGGCGCGTGCCACCGGCTCGGCAGTTTCAATGCCGACATTGCGGAGTGGCGCCGATGCCTTGTTTTCTTCGCCGCTGTCGACGGTTTCCGCCGCATTTCTCTTGACATTGCGCACCTGGTCCAGTAAACTGAACACAGAAGGAACATCGCCGCCGGTATCGACGCCCCTTGCGGGCGATTCTCCGGTCTTGAACGGCGCTGTTCCTTTTTCCGTTAAGACCTCGTGCACGTAGAAGCGGTTCTCGCTGTCCGTGCGCGTCAGCACCACGCCCGCCATATACGGCTCGCCTGCAATGGTGATCGGTGCGGCGACGACCGCCGTGTCATAATTGCGCCCTTTCCAGTCCACTTGATAGTCGATCACGCGACCGTTTTTTAAGATATCCGGAACCGCTGCGAAAGCAGCGGCTTTTTTTCTGCCGATTCCGTGGGCGATGTCGCTCTTTGCACCGCGGCGCGTCAGCATTACGTCGCCGAGCTGCGGATTATAGACCTCGTTGCCCAGCCCGTCAAAAAACTCCGTGACCTGCGTGATAAGGTCCTTTTCACCCTTTTTGAATTCCTCGCCGCTGACTTCGGCGACCGGCTCCATCTCGGCCACGGCCTGGATGCCGTCGTGTACGGTCTTGCTGTCGACTTCGCCGCCGATGTACTCAAAGCGCTCCGGCGGCCCTCTCCTGCGTTCCGTCGCCGCCGCGGTCTCGCGGCCCTGTTCCGCCGCGCCCTGCATGCCTTCGGCCTGTAAGGCGTTTTTGCTTTCCTGTCCACTTTGCGACAGCGCGTTTTCAGCCTCGCGGTTGAAGCGGCTCGCCTTTTCGTCATACTGGTCGATCTCGGCATAGGCATCGCCCATGATCTCTTCCCACACATAAAGCTCGATATCGCTCTCGCTCATTCCCGCGTAGTCGCCCGTCAGCGCTGCATAGCGGTCAAAGTAGGCATCGTACACCTTGCCCCACTCTTCACTACTGTACCGGCTCTGAACGTCGCGCATAAACGTCCTGACGTTCTCGCGCCTCGCCACTTCGGCCAGATAATGCGCTGTTTCATGCTCGATCGTCTCGCTCACGCTGCGCTGCACTGAACCGGCATTGACGAAAATTTCGCCCGTGTCGGCGTTGAACGCGCCGAAAATTCTGCCGGTTTTCCCATCCTTTTCAACCTTGATGACGCCCAGCAGCGCTGTCACCTTTTTCACGCCCTTGGACTTTGCCCAGTCCGCCGCGCCGATAAGCTCCTGGTCCCAGTCCGCCTCGTCAAAGATGGTGACGGTGTTATCGCCGCTTGCGCCGTTCGGCACGTTGGCCTCCCGCGGGCTGATGAATTGTGAGATACCGGATGCCGCAAGCCGCTGTTGTACCGTCAGCGCGTTTCCGTCTTCTCCGCCGACGTTCCGTACTTCTCGAGGAATGCGCTCAGATTCTCTTCCGTTACCCCGGCGCTCTCCCCGTTCGGCAGCTCCATCAGATAGTGCACGCGCTGCGTTGACCTCGCCTGGTGTGCCTCTTTCTCCAGCGTCGGCAAGCTCAGCCCCCGCGGCATCGTTTTGTGCTTCTTGTCCTGCATTGTCAATTCCTCCGTTCCGCCCCTCCGGCATGTCGTAGATCGGGAGCTCTTCGTGTGTCCGCTCGCTCATGTCCGCGCCGGGGATGGCTTTCTTTGCTGCAATGTATGCTTCGTTCGGTGCAATGTGCTGCCCGTGGATATCCGTATAGCCGTTTGTCAGCATGTCGTCCAGCAGCAGCTCTACGCGCTTCGCCGCGGCAAAGTTCTCCTGCCCGTGGTTGTGAATGATGGCCTCGATCGAGCGGTCGATGTCATCGTAGCGCACGCCCTCGTCATCCAGCAGCCGCGCGATGCGCTCGCTCACGCCGCGCTTGGTGCGGATGTATTCGTCGTCGCCCGCCTCGCGGCTCGTCCGGCGGATGAGCTCGCCGCCCTTTTGGGCAAAGCTCATCTCCTCCTGTAGGACTGCCGCCGCGTCCGCGTAATAGCTGTGCAGCTCAGGGTGATCGAACTGGAAGGCGTTCACGCTCCGCTCGCCCACGCTCGCGCTGTCGCGCCGGTCGATGTGCTGATCCTCATTCACGCGATAGATATTCTCTTTCGCGTCCACGGCCAGCGTGCCGTCTTTCAGTCCGTCTTCAACCTTCTGCGCATTCTGCTCGTTGCTGTACTCAAGAAGGTTGACGCGCTTGCCCGCGCCCAGCGCGTCCGCTTCGCCCTCTGCCGCGCCCTGTGCGGCGTTCGGCTGTGTGGGCGTCAAATTACCCCCACCCGTGCCCTGCGCGCTCTCAGGCGTCACCGCAGGCTGTGCGGGCATGGTGTTCTGCTGCTGCACCGGCCGCTGCGCTGTTGGTGCGGTCTCTTCCGGCGTCATCGCTTCCGCCGACGGCGTGGCCTCTTTCGTCTCCGCCGCTGTGGTGTTCGGTTTGGTGCCCTCAATCTTTGGCATCTCCGTGTGGCTGTCGTAGTAACCGCGGTTCCTGATGGCGTCCACGCCGCCGCCCAGCCCGCCGAGAATGCCTCCGACAAGGAAGTCGTTCAGCACTTCCGCCGCTTCCAGCTCGCTATAGCTCCCGCCAACCGTCCTTCCGTTATAGATCGTCTGCAAGGCAGGCTGTACAAGGTCCTCAAGGACCTCTTCGCCGCCTTCTTCAAGGAACGACAGTACGAGCTTTCCCGCCGCGCTGTTGTTCAGCCCCTTCACGCTTCGTTCAATGACGTTATCCAAGAAGCCCTTGCCGAACATCTTCTTGAACGGCGTCGCCGCATTGCCGATTTTCTCCGTCGCCACGCTCAGCGCGCCGCTTAATGTGCCGTATCGGACCTGCTGCTCGTGCGTCGCGCCCTGTCGGCGCGCCTCTTGCGCGCTACTGCCCGCGCCGCGAATGAACATCGGGATAAGCGCGACCCCGCCTGTCAGGGCGCTCGCCGCAGCATCCGCGCCCATCTGCGCGCCCGCGACACCCGCATCGACGGCGAGCTGCCCGACCTTGCCGAGCCCGCTTTTCGCCTTTTCGATGTTCCTCGCGCCGCTGTCGGCCATTTTGTCGGCCGCCTTATAAATTTCATTTGCAGCCTGATCTGCAACGCCGCCCTCGTTATACGCTTGCCGGTATGCTGCCTTTCTGGCTTCCAGCGTCTCGATGACGGTGCGTGCAGTCTCGCGCTCGCTTTCCGTTGCACTCGGATCGGACAAAACGCTTTTCTGTGCGGCGATGTCCTGGTCCCACAAGGCGATTTCTTTCTCCATGTCCGCGCGCTGCTGCATGTTCGCGCCGATCTGCCGCTCGCCCGCAATGTTCGCAAGCCCCGCGCCGTAGGTCTTCGCCGCGCCCTTGAGCGTATTGCCGACACGCTCGCCGAGCGTCTGTTTTTTCGGCTCTTCTGCGGCCTTTTTCATTGCCTCTGGGCTCTGGTACTTCTTCGCGCTCTGCTGCTGTAAGGCGTCCTGCATCAGCCCTTGCATGATGGCGCTCTGTACGTCCGGCGTCACGACATTCTCCTGCTGGCGGAACATCGGGCTCAACGCGCGGTGATCCGTCGCCGACGCTTTCAAAATGGCCTCGTCCAGTGCCTTTTGATATGGCGTTGTCTGAATGAAGCCCTGTTTTTTTATGCCGTTCGGAAACGCAATGCTGACGCCTCCGCCGGTCTTCTTGTTAGGGGAAACCGGCGCAGTTTTCCCCTGCGCCGGTTTATTGTTGAATGTTACCTTAACCACTGATGCTTCCTCCGTAGCTCTCGACGAGCGCCCTGACCTTCTGCTTCTGCTCATTGCTTAGCTTGTCCCAGAAGGATTGAATTCCGCCGATGGCGTTATCTGTCTTGCCCTGCTCGAGCATCGTGCGCAAACTGCTCATGGCCGCGTTGAAATAGGCTCCGTTATAGCCGCCGTCATACATCCATGCATGGTTGGGGTTGTAGCCGTAGGCATTTTTTAAATACTCATCGTTGTACCCGGCATCATAAAATGCCTGACGAACTTCTGCGCTGAAAATGCCCTGCTTTGCCATGTCTTTGGCCGTGCTCAGCTTCATCGAACTTTCGTTGCCCCCATCGTTTCCGCCGGACCGCCTCGTGGTCCCGCCGCTTCTGCCGCTCGTCTTCGCCGCGGCCTGTGCTGCCTGCTGCTTGTAGTAGTTCTCGAGCGCCTTGACGTACTCGCTCTCGTACCCGCTCTTGCCGATGAGCCCCGCGCTCGGCGAAACGCCTACTTGCAGCATCGCGTCGACCTGCGACCGGCTGAGCTCCTGATCCTGCTGCTGCTTTTCCCTGATCTCGTCCAGCACGCCGAGATAGCGGTTGTACTCCGTGTTGTCCTGTCCCTGCAAACCGCCGAGGTAGTCCTGCAAGCGGCCGTACTCGCCGAGATAATTGTTGTAGTCGAAGTTCCTGTCGGTGTTGAACTGGTTCAGCCGGTCGAGATACTTCGCGTAGTCCAGCTGCTCCTGCTGGTTCACCGCGTTCAGGTCGCTCAGCTTCATCTGGTAGTCCTTGAGATACCGCTCGTATGCCTGCTGATAGAGCGTCGGGATCACGTCGGAGAGCTTCGTCGCGTAGTAGTCGCCCGCCTGCGTCGCCGCGTTCACAGCGTAAGAGCTCGGCCGCCCGCCGCTCGCGGCGCTTGCTTTCGCCAGTGCGTCCGCCGTCGCGCGCTCTCCCTCGCGCAGATACGTCTTTTTGTAGCTGCTGTACTGCGGATCCGTCTCCTTGCTCCACGAGAACGGATCTCGCTTGAGCGCCGCGTCCAAAAGCTCCTGCTGCTTCTGCTGGAAGCGGTTTTCGTAGCTTGGCGCGCTGCCGTATGTAAACGGCTTGAACGAGCCGATCTTGTCGAGCGTCTCGTCGATCTTCGGCGCGTACTTGCCGTCGCTCACGTACTGGCTGCCATCCGCGCCGGCAGTGTAGTTGCCGTAGCTGCTGCGCAGCTGGTTCGCCTTGGCGTTGATGAGTGCGCGCTGCTCCGCCGTCGTCGCGCCCGCGTACTGCTTCTTGAGGTCGAGCACGCTCATGCCGAACTCAGGGTACTTTTTCGCAAGGTCGAGATCGTACTGCGAAAAATTCACATTGCTGCCGCTCGCCGCCTTTTGAAAGTCATCGTATGTATACGCCATTTTCTTCTCCTCTCTGCTTGAATTTTTACTGTGGGCCGCGCGTGCTCTTGAGCTCGCTGCCCGCGTAATACTCGCGGTTCATCGAATAGACGCGGCACTCGCCCTTGCCCTCGATGCGGATACGGTAATGATCCGCGCGCCGCGGCACGATGGGCAGGGAATAGCTGCGCTTTCGTTCCGGTTTCAGCGTTTGCCCGGCCTGCACCCACTTCCCGTCGGAATCAAACTGCATCAGCACCTTTGCTTCGGCCCCCGCCGCGACCTCGATGCGCACCCACAGCTTGGCGATGCTCTTCTTTACGCCGTCGTAGCTCGTACTTTGGCTCGAGCCCTTTTCCGTGAAGTCGCCCGTCTCGGCGAACCACGTGAAGTCTTCCTCGTCCGTGCAGCCCTCCGGCGCGTCGAGAATGTTGCCCGTCAGCGTGATCTCGCCCTCCGCCGTCAGGAAATAGGTATTCCCTTGATAGCGGCAGAAGTGCGTCGCGTGCGTCTTGTCCTCGACGTGCCACATGCCCTTGCGCGTGTCGTAGACGTAGAGCTTCCAGTCCCCCGCCTCGTCCTGTGCACTCAGATAATACTTGAGGCCATCGCTCCCCGCGTGCCCGTTCTTGAGTCGCGTCTGCCCGAAGGCGTCGTGCAGGCTCTGCGGGATGCCGCCCGAGTAGATCATCACGCCCGAGGACGAGAGGTACAGCAGCCGCTCGCCCGCGATGGCGAGGCTCCCGCCGCAGCCCTTGGCAACGCCCAGCGTGGCCGAGCCCATCACCTCAAAGTTGGACGGAATGCTGCCGTACACCTTGTAGATGTGGTCCTCCTTAAAGAACACCGGATAGCCGAGGAAACTCACGCACCCCGTAAAGTCGCCCGCGCTGCCCGTGTCCACGGCGTAGCTGTCGGTCTCAAGGCCCTCGAACACGTTCCAGTTGAAGGGATCGCTGAGCTTGCTTGCGTAGATCGTCCGGCCGTCGCAGCCCCACAGCCGGTTTTCGTTCTCACACAGGTATTCTAAGTCCGGCACCGTGCGCCGAACCGTCAAGTTTCCCGTCTCCGTGTACTCTGTCGTGCTGTTGTCACCGTCCAGCTTGAAGACGTTTTCATAGAAATACATCTTGTCGCCGTCGATCTCGCGGATCACTGGCGTTTTGTTGTTCTCCGTGTGCTTCGTGCAGCCAGAGATCGTCACCGCGTCGCCCGCCTTGAAGTAGTCGCTCCATGCGACGCCGCTTGCCTGAATGGTGTTCGCCTCCGCGGCCTCTTCATAGAGCTTGCCGTTCGTAAACGTTAAGCTGGCGCCGCTCCACGTGCTCTCAAGGCTGCCGAACTCGCCCGATACCGTGTTGTAGTACTTCTTGTCCGGCAGGATGATGATATAGGCCCCGATGGCGGCGAAGCGCTTCTCGCCCGCCGTCACGTCGCCTTTTTTCGCGCCGCCGTAGTAGAAGGCCGTGCCCTCCGCCCACGCGAGCGCATCCCACGCGAAAAGCCCGCCTGGATTTACAAGATTCTTGTAAATTTTGCGCTTTACGCGCGTCGAAAGCACGGGATAGTAGTCGCTCGTCAGGTTTTGCATGTCCCACAGCCCGCCGTCTCCGGCGCCCAGATTGTGGTCAAGGCCGTAGAATTGCAGCTGCCCGCGCTTGCCGATGCCGTCGGCATACGGGACCTCCGGCAGCTTCATTTGGCCTCACCGGCCTTTTCCGGCTCCGCCGCCTGCTTGTCCTGCGTGTCGCCCTGCGTCGGCTCCTCCGCCGCGTCGCAGATCGTCGCGATATTGCGAAGCGACTGTCGCACCGCTGCCACCACATCGACGGCATCGCCGTTGACGTTCAAAATGCCGATCAGGCGCATCGCGTGCGCCGCTTCCTGCTTGATCTTTTCATTCATGCTCTTTACCTCCAATTGGGTTGCGAATAGCTCCCGTAATTGTTGACCGGTCGAACCGATAGCCAATTTGTGTTGTAATACGTCCCAATGTTGACGATCGCACGGTATCTCTTCCAGTTTGGGTTATAATACGTCCCGACGTTGATGACCGCCTTCGCGCTGCCTCCGCTGCCGCCGCCGCTGTACGTCGTTGCCGTGCCGGAATCGCTGTAATCTGAGACGATCCACGATCCGCCCCAGTAGTACATGTTGCATATCCATTCGTATGTCGTCCCCGGCGATAGCCCTGTTATCGTGCCGACAAAGGTGCTCGTCCCACCGCCGACCTCGCTCGAATCGAACGAGAACGTCCCGACGCCCGTGATGCGGATGTCGATTGAGCGCTTATACGTGTAATCCGACGCGCCGCCAGTAAACCGTGCGTAGACGCTAAGCTGTGTCCCGTCTCCGTCGACCGGTGACAGCGTACAATAAAAGCTCGCCATGCCTTACTCCTCGATGAAAAACACCGTGCCATACGGCGCGCGGCTCGGCGGCGAAGCGCCGAACATGTAGTTGCCGCTCAGCACCAGATAGCCGCCGCCGAGCGAGACGACAGGGTAGTCGCTGGCATCGTCTTTTCCGATCAATGCAAACGGCCCCAGCTTGGATTCAAGAAAGATATTTCCCGCTGCGTGCATCTTCATGCCACCATAGGTCGCCGTCAGACCGACGCCGACCTGCCCCGTGCCCGTGTACGCCAGATCAAGGCTGCCGACAGGGGTATTTCCGGCCAGCAGGCTCACGCTCCCGCCGCGCAGCGCGCCCGCCGTCAGCGTGCCATCGATGTTGACCGACTTGACGTGCAGGTCGACCGTTCCTGTGCTCGCGATCTGCGCGCCGTTGTAATTGAGCTTGAAGATCGTGCCGTTCTCGCCACTCGTCGCGCCCAGTGTGAAGCCGGTCGCGCTCTGGTCGAAGATGCTCTGCGCTTGCGTCGCGTCGATCTTGGTGCTCACCGTCGCGCGGATGCCGTTCACGTCCGCCGTCAGGTTTGTCACGCTGCCGTTCAGGTTCGAAATGCTCGCCTGCAACCCCGTCGCCGTCGCTTGCAGCTGCGTGATGTTCCCCTCGGCGTCGCCGATGCGCGCGGCGAGCCCGTCTGCTCTCGCGCCGAGTTGGGTAATGTCGCCCTTGGCGTTTTTGATCTCTGCCGCAAGGCCGTCCGCCCGTGCGCCGAGTGATGTAATATCTCCCTTGACGTTGCGGATCTCGGCCGCGAGCCCGTCTGCCGTCGCGCCCAGCTGCGTGATGTTCCCCTCGGCGCTGCTGATGCGCTCGCTCAGCCCTTGCGCCGTGATGCTCAGCTCATTCACGTTCTTGTTCGTGTCCTCGATCTTGGCATAGATCGGTTCGCGAATATTCTGCAAAAAGCCGTTCATCGCCGCCTTGTTCATGTTCTTCAGGTCGAGGTTCCTCAGCGTGTAGCGCAGCTGCTCAACGAGCATGAAGAGATAGTCCTGCATCGTCTCGATCTTCTCACCGTCGCTCTCTTTCTGTGTGAACGACGGGAAATTCGTGTCGATGTATAGCCAGTTGGAAGGCATTCCCTCCTTCCCTCCTTTCTTCCCGGGCGGGAGAGCGTTCGCGTCGTCCCGCCCCGTGCTTTACTTCATCGTCGCGAGCTTCTGGACGAGGTCGTCGCCGTACTGATACGCCGAGAGGTAATCCATCGTGCCGTCCGTCAACCCCGCGCGCTTCTGAAGCTGCGCGCGGTAATCGGGCGCCGTCAGCTTGCCGTGGAATTCCTTTTCCCACTTGCCCGCGTTCTCCTTGCCGGACCAGTACGCGGGGCACAGCTTGCCCGTCACGTCGAAGTGGCGGATGACGTTGCTCGCGGGGATGTTGTACTTCTTCATCAGAGCTTTCGTCAGCGCAAGCGCCCGCTCCACGGCACGCGCGTCCGGCGCGTAAACGCCGTCCTTCTTCGCGTCGCAGATTTCAATGCTGATGCTGTTTGCGTTCAGGCAGCGGCCGTGCAGCGTCCCGCCGCCCGTCTGCGGACAGGACGGGTACTTCTTCCCGCCGACCGCCCACGCAACGCGCAGATCGTCCACGCTCTGCACGATCTCATTTGCATCGACGAAGTAGTGCGCGCTGGTCTTCACGGCGTTGCCCGCGTAATACTTGGCGTTGTTCATCGCCGTGTCGCCGTCGTTGCCCGTGTAGTGGATGACGATGTAGCGGATGCCGCTCGCCGCGCGCGTGCCGCCGACGTTCCCCGCGTTTGCGGGATATTTGCGGATATTCACACCGCTCACTCTCCCTTCGCGCTGCCCGCCGCGTTCTGCGTGCCGAAATAAAATGCGATGACCATGAGGTACACGGTGTTGAATTCCTGCGTCACTTTCGACTGTACTGTCAGCGCGCAGAAGGTCGCCGTCAGCGCAATCGTCACGAGCGACTTTACGCTCAAAAGGTTCGCAAATCTCTTGTTCAATAATTCGTTATTCATAGTGTGTCATCCTTTCTGAAAATCTTGATGCCCGCCACAACGACAAGCTCCGTCGTCCATGCCTTGAACCAGCGTTCCGTCAGCACGTCGGGCGGCGGCACGCCGAGCGCCGTCATGGTGAGCGATGCGACGGTGTACCACGTCAGGCTGAAAATAGCGATGGATATGTACCTGTCCCGCTTTTTCATTCTGCCCCAGTGCTCTTTCAGCTTCTTCATGCCATGCACCACATCCATAGTTCGCGGATGCCCTTAATGGCCACAGCCGCGCCAAGTAGCGAAGCAGCGACCACAATGATGGCAACTGCCACCTCAGCAAAATCATCCATCACGCCACGCCTCCCGTGATCAGCCACGCTATGAACGCACCTACTAGCGCCGCAAGCAGCTTGTCCACGATGCTGTCCCATCGTTTCCCCGCCTTGCCTGTCATGGTCTTCACGTCCTCCTTGATCTCCTTCACGTCGCCCTCCACGGTTTCCTGCTTGGTAGCCAAGACCTCGACCGAGGTCACGAGCCTATCAAGCGCCACCTGATGCTCGGTCAGTTCGTTGATTCGGTGAGTGTTGCTTTTGCACCGAGATTCGATCAGCGCGATTGCCGCATCGTCATAATGCTTACCGTTGTCCATGTTCCCCCTCCGTTATCCTGTCATGTCCCATAATTTCGTTTTCTCTCCCCATACTCATTCAGCACCTCATCCAGCTCCGCATCTTCCAGTGCTGGGAAAAAGGTTCTCGAGAAGAATAATTCCGCATAGGCGGCCTGCCACAACAGGAAGTTAGAGAGCCGCATTTCTCCACCCGTTCGGAGGATGGCGTCTGGTGTCGGGACTTCGCCTGTCAGCGCCACATCTAATTCTCGCTCTGTTCTCGCCCCGTGCTGTACAGCGCGGGTGATGGCGTCTCTCCCGCCGTAATCTGCGCAGATCGTCAGGGTCAGGGCGTCACCTTGCTTGGTTTCCTCTTCCATCGTCTCCATGTCCTCTACGAGATCTTTCGCCAGACGATCCCGCCGACCCGCAAAACGCACGCGGATACCACGGGTTACAAACCATTCACGGCGCTCCCGAAAATACCATCGAGCAAGATCCATGATGTGATCTACTTCGCCGCTCTCGCGTCCCCAGTTTTCAGTGGAAAAACAGTAAAATGTCAACATCTTCACGCCGCGCGAGATAGCCCACTCACAGCAGCGCTCGATAACATTCAACCCCTGCGCGTGCCCTGCCTCTTTTGGCAGTCCTTGTGCCGCAGCCCAACGTCGGTTTCCGTCTGCAATGATGGCGAGATGCCTCACAATGCTGCCACCTCCTCCGTAATGCTCCGGAGCATCCTCTGGGCATGATCGTCACCGGACACCGTGCAGTCTGCCAGATACGCCCGTGCCAAGTCACGTGCGGCGCACGCTTCCAGCAGGGTGCAGACTCCATCGCCGTCCCGCAGATCATCCATAATCTGATAGGCCACGCCAAGCCCCATGCCATACCTCGCTGCTGCATTCTCCTGATTGCCGGAGGCACCGGCTGCCATAGCACCAAGAACGCAGGCCGCGTCCATGAGTGCCCCGGCTTTGCCCGCATGGATATGGAGCAATGCATCCAAATCTGCTGAATATCCGATAGCCTCCCATGCCTGCGCCTCTGCCATAGCTGCCGCAGCGCTGGACAAATAGGCGACTGCACGAGATTTTTGCTCCGGTGGAAGATCGGACCCGGCGATTACACCAAACGCCGCCGACAGCAGGATGTCTCCGGTAAGTACAGCGACAGCCTCGCCGTGGGCGGTATGCAGCGCAGGTAATCCCCTACGCTCCACCGCCCCGTCCATGCAGGGGAGATCGTCGTGGATCAGGGACATGGTATGTACCAGCTCCACGGCCACTGCCATAGGCATGGCATCCTCCGCGCGTCCTCCAGATGCCTCGCACCAAGCCAAAGTAAGGATAGGACGGATGCGGTGTCCCCCGCTCAGTAAGGCCAGCTCCAACGGTTTGCGCAGATGCTCCGGTGCATTTTCGCACCAGCGCTTCAGTGCAACCTCGATCATGTCTCTATACCGCTCCACGGTACACCTCCAAATATTCCGCCTTGCGCGTTGCCCAGCTAAAATCCCTCTCCATACACGCCGCTCGCTTGGCTACAAGTGCATCTGGATTTGCATACAAAGCCGCAGCCTCCGACACCGCTCCCGCCACGCTATCGCGCACCAGCACGGCAATCTTCTCGTCCATGTTGTCCGCCAAGCCACCGTTGAGCGTTGTGATTGGAATACAACCATAGCGACAAGCAGTCATCGGCATCAATCCGCACGGCTCTGCAATGGATGGAGACAGGTAATAATCCGCCCCGGCCAGCAGCGGCACCGCCTGCACCGCAGACGGCCAGCGATCCACCCATAGTACGCCATCCTCGCGCGTCAGCTTCGCAAGTTGTTCCTCATACTGCTTTTCACCTTTGCCGACAAGCAGTAAAAGCCCGCCGCTGTCTCGGATGGTATGCACCGCGTCCAACACGCCATCAACACCCTTGTCCCGTACCAAACGGCACATCATCAGATAGATGCACTTGTCAGATGGAATTCCATAGGTACGGCATAGCCGCTCCTTGCAAATGGCCTTGCCAGTAAAGTCCTCGGCGCTGTATTTTGCCGGAATCATAAGCCCTTTTTCTGGCGCAAAGACGGAGGCCAGAATCCCATTGGTAATGCCACGGAAGTTGATACTCATAAGCGTCTGCGCCAGCTTATCATCACCCTCCAGCAGCTCTTTGGCATACGCCTTGGATACCGTTGTCACTGCATCGTAATTTCTGAGCGCGTCCTCGCGCCCTCGCACAAAGTCCGCCTGATCGATGGTGTACACACACCGAGGAGGACGCTTCGGCAATGCCGTTAACAGTTCCGGTGCGGCGAAATTGTGGAGCACGTCCGGTGCAACTGCTTCTGCCACCGTGCCCAGTCCATCTGGCCAGTGACGTAAAAGATAGTAGTCCACACCGAACAGACGGCAAACCCGCACGCCATCGGAAAACTGCCTTAGATTTGCGGCCATCTGCGCCCATACACCGTTCCCGTCCGGGCATACAACGGACACGGCATAGTCCTCAGTCAAGGCGTTGCCCAGACTGTCCACCACCTCCGCGACACCGCTGCGGGCACATCCGCCCAAAATGCTTTCATCGCTCACTAACATCAGTTTTTTCACAGCAGACCACCTCCTAAAATCTCCATCAGGTTTTTTTCCGTCAGAGACTCGGCCATATCGATTGCCTGTTCGACGGTGGCATCAGCCAGCAAGGGACGGTTTGCGGATGCATCACCGGATAGCAGACCGTTCGCCCAATAGGAGCCGCGCTCCACCCAGATACCAAACATCTCCGCCCGTTCCTCTTTTGGTTCAACGGATACCAGTGCCGGTGCGCCGCCATCCAGTCGCTTGGCATGTTCTCCAATGTGCCAGTTTTTGAGTTTCTGCCAGAAGCCCTGATCGACATTGTAAAAACGGTGCTCGTGGATTTCGTCGATGATAGTCTCGTCATCAAAATGATACAGCGTGTGGCTTGGCGACCACATCCCTCTCGCCAGTCGCAGGATGCGGGCGGGTCGCATATCGCCGCCTAACACCAGTTCAGTCCCGGTCAACTCGTCCAGCTGCCGCTCCGTCCCATCCGCAAGTGTGATTAAGGTGTCGCCGGACAGACATGTGCCTTCATATCGGTCAATAGTGACGGACAACGTACCGTTTGCATCATTTGTGCCAGCTTGGATTCTGAATTTTTCGTATGTAGGCCCACCAGACCAGGACGCAGACAAGCCATAATTACCATTGTCTCCTGACGCAGTAGACTCCATTAAGACATACTTCTCGGCACTCGTATCCCACGCGTATAGTTTGATATTCGCCAAGTCTCCAGGCCCGGAAATACTTGCACTAAACTCAAAGTTTGCAGGATTCTCATAGCCGCCGCCCGGCACAGCATCAAACTCAGTCGTGATTGTGTAATCACGTGGTTGCTCTGGGTCGGGATTGGGATTTGGTTCAGGTTTTGGGTCTGGGTTTCCCGGATCTGGCTTAACTGGTTCCTTGTTGATAAATACATTAGCACTTGATGCGTCACTGTATGACAGCTCCGGCGTAAACCATGCGTATACAATGCTGTTTTCGCTTAAATGCACGTCGCAGCTCCATGCCCCCGTTTCATCTGATTGTGCCTGCCCGATCTCTCCGCCCAATAGTGCATCCACCGTCAGTTCGCCGGGAACCACCGACAGATGTACCGTAGCCAGCACCGGCGTTACAGTGCCGGTCACTTGCTTATCTCCCGCTGATATATCAGCCTTGTCAAACGCGTAAACAATTGGCGTATCTGTGACTGCGGCAATAAGTGCCGCCCCTTTAGCTGTCTTGTCCTCTGTGATAGTCACAATGTTTTGACCGCTGTGGAGACCACCGTTGTTATCTTTATAGACAAATCCTTGCTGAACGGAGACCCCATCCACCATTAAAGGCCCTCTTGTAATCATACGATCACCTCACATATTTCCGACAACTAAGATGACGTCCCCAGGGGAGTATTGCGTGAAATCAATTCCATTTGGGTCAAACGAGCCACTGCCAATATCAATGATTTTGATAGGAGATGCGCCAATATCATCTGGCAGCAGGCGCTTGTCCAGCTTCACCACCTCTGGAACAGGGTGGGTCAGCGTTACGGAGACATTCTTTGCCGCCAGTTCCTCCGCTGTCAGCCCAAAGGCTGCTTTTAGCATTTCCCCAGTTTCATCGGTAGTGATAAAAGCAACCGTCGTATTCACCACGTATAGCAGATACCCATATTTCGGCACAAACGGCGCGGCGCCATCTTCTTGAGCCGCAACAAAATCCGCGACGCTGTCACCAATTACCGTAACAGTGGTGCCATCTACTGTCTCCGTAAATGCAGTGAGTTCCACAGTAGTGCCTTTAATGGTCAACCGGTATGTTTCTCCGGCTTTCATCGGTTTTCCGCTGTAGTTTTTTCCAGCACCAATTTCCACAGACACCGCATCCATCAAAGTTTCTTCGATAGTTTTCCCTGTAAAATAACAAGGGCGGTTAGCAATGTACCCCGGCTGGTTTGGATCATTGACCGCATAATCGGCACCGGTCATCCGCACTTTGCCAAGATTGATTTGTGGCATTTAGTTCCCTCCAATCTCTACGCCATACCGCTCAAACATTGCACGGATGGCAGGGTTACGCAGCAGTTTCTTTCTCTGCCCTTGATTAAGGTCGGAGTAAACTGCCTGTAGTGCATCCTTGACCTCCTTGTTATAAGCGACGACGCGATCTCTCAGCTCACTCATGCCGTCACCCCGCTTAACAGCGCATCCAGCGCGTCGCGTAGCTCAGCGTTGTCTTTCTCAAGCGCCGCAATGCGGTCTTCTGGCGATGGTTCGGGCGTGGGCGCTTCTGCCGCCAGCTTTTCCAGCTCCGCGATCTCTTCAGCGGTCATGTCGCGGTAGATGCCGTTTTCACAAATTCTCATGCCGTCTCCTCCATCATCAGCGTCCGCCCATTCAACACGACGAGCAGGCCGTCCTTGTATACTGTTTTTAATGCCATGTGTTCACTCCCTTTAAGTTGGTTTTTTGCCCAAAACCAGCACGCGTATCTTTGATCCGGCCGGGATATGATCGCCGGTTGGATGCACATGCAACGTAATTTTGTCGAACATGCTGCCATACTCATTAGGCCATAGCGGCATCATATCTGGGGAGCTTCCGGAGAATGCCGTGAATGCAGCTTTCTCAGTTCCGAATGTAAAAACGCCGCGACGCCATTCTTTGGTCTTCCAGTTATTGAAGGCTACAATTGATCTATACGGTGTGCTGTTCTGCCCATTTAGCCAAAACCAGAGGCCACCGTTAGTACTGCTTTGCGTATCATCAGCCGGTATGTAAACCCATATACCAACCGCAATGGGTTTATATTGCAGAATGGTATTTCCTTCTGCGTCCTTAGTGATTACCACATCGGTAACCGCTTCGGCTACTGTTAAATCGGCTACTAAGTGCCAGCTCAATTCGCCGCCCGTCGGCATATCCACTGGTTCCCACTTTGTTGGCTTGCCCTCGGTGTCCACCGCTGTGATTTTAGCGATTTGCCCGACCTGTGCGCCGGTTACGTCAATGCCGGGATCTCCCTTCTCCCCTCGCGGGCCGGGAACGCCTTGCGGACCTTCTTTGCCCTGTATTCCTTGCACACCGGTGTCTCCCTTTTCTCCTCTCGGGCCAGGAATACCTTGCGGGCCTTCTTTACCCTGCGGGCCTTGCGGACCTGGGTCACCCTTTCCGCCCTTGACGCGCCCGAGATTGATCGTGTCCCCGTCCGCCGTGGTCAGGATCAGGTCGCCGTCATTGCTAATGGCGTACTGCGGCGGTTGGTCTCCCTCGTAGGTCAGGATCAGGTCGCCATCGTCGTTGACGGAAAACTGATATGCGCCAAGACCGCCGCCTGTGTCGCCCTTCGGGCCCTTGAGGTTCACGGTCTGCGGATTCGCCTTGCCGCCGTCGTTCGTCCACGACAAGTCGCCGTCGTCGCTCATACTCGGCGTGAACGTCACGCCGTCCTTACCTGCGGCACCGTCTGCGCCCTGCAAGGGGCCGTTGTTGATGAACTCGCCGGTAATACCGTCGAAAATGTAGATGTCATAGGGCTCTGCCGTGCCCACGCCGTAGGCATCGCCTGCCGCTGCGGTCGCTTTCTGCGCGGCGTCGAGCGCAGCCTTCGTGCCGTAATAGCCCAGCACCTTGAAGCCGCTGCCGGTCTCCCCCTTGGGGCCGATCGGTCCGGTCGCGGCAACGCCCGTGTCGGCAAAAGCGCCCGCCGTGGCGTCCCACTTGAACCAGTTGCCCGTGGTCTCGTCGACGTATGGCATCTTGGAAACCGCCGTCTCCGCATCCGCCGCCGCCTGCAAGACCTCATCAACCCAGCTTTGATAGGCTGCGGGCGGCTCGGTCGTGCCGTTTGCGCTCAGCGACGGTTTGACCACCGTGCGCCACGTCCTGCTCTTGGCGATCACGCCGCCCACGATGTAGGTGAGCTCGGCCATGCCCTCGCCCGCCTTTGCAGTGTCGGCGTTGCTCAGCGTCCAGATCACGTCACCGTTCTCGCTCTTAAGGCTCGCGGGATACGGTGCGCTGTCGCCCTCGCGCAGCACCGTCAGCGTGAAGACGCCCTCGCCGTACAGCCGCGCCCAGCTGTCCGCAAGGCCGCGCCAGACGATCCTCTGCGCCTCGTTCTCTCCCTGATGGCCCAGCGGCAGATACGGCAGCTCGCGCACTTCGATCTCTCTCATACGATCTCGTACCCCCTCTCGTAGCCCTGCGCCGGTTCATGCGTCCTGCCCCAGTAGCGGGCAAAGTTGCCGTAGGCCTCGTTATAGAGCTGGCTCGAATCGGCATACCGGCTGTACTCGCCGTTCTCCGCATCGATCTTCGCCTTGAGGTACAGCACGTACAGCTCATCGTGCGGGGCTTTCACCAGCAGTTCTTCGTCCATGCCGTCCGGATAGCCGGTCGCCATGATCTGCTCGAGCTCTTCCGGCGTCGCCAGCAGCACGTCCGCCGCGATCCTGCCCTCGAGCGCCTTGAGCCATTCGAATTTTTCCTCTTCGGGAAAGGCATTCGGCTTCGCCGTGTCGGCGCGCTGCATCGCTTTTCTCGGCGTCATGTTCTTCTCTCCTCTCTCAATGATGGATAAAGGCGGGCGCGGGTCTTGTCCCACGCCCGCCTTGGGGTTATTGCCTTAGAGCGAGTTGCCCGCCGCGATACCGCCGATGGCGGCAAAGCGCCAGTCGTTGAAGCACGCGTTGAAGCGGCTGCGGCCGCGCCAGACGTTCGCGTCGGTGTTCTCGTCGATGGTCGAGCGCGCCTCAAGCTGGATGCGGTCATTCCACACCGCGCCGCCGTAGGTCTCGTTGTACTTGCTGTCCAGCAGCACCCACGGGGAAACGCCGTTTGTGATGTAGTGGTTCAGGTACGGCCACACGATGACGTTCCAGCGGCCGTACTGATAGTTGAAGGCGTTGTTCGCGCTCACGGGGTCCTTGTCCGCGCCGATGGCCGCGAATACCGCCTTCTTGAGGTCGGCGTTCTCGGGGATGAGGATCGTGTCGGGAGCCACGTCAAGGATCTCGTCGTTGTCGCCGCGGAACAGGTGCATCTTGGTCTCGAGCTTGCCCAGCGTGTCCACGCTGAACGCATCCTTGAAGCAGTTGCACTGCTTGTCGCCGCTCACCTTGGGCACGTGCTCCTTGGCGAACAGGTTGCTGCCGTCCGCGCCCGTCAGGTCGAACTTGACGCCCTTAAAGGTCACGCTGCCGTTGCCCATCATGGCCGCGCCGTACAGCGCCGCGCCGAAGAGCTCGCGCGTGCGCTTGTAAGAGGTCATAAAGGCCGCAGGCTGCTTGCGCATGTCGAGCAGCTTTCCGTCCTCGATCATCTCCTTGGACACGCTGAAAGAATCCTTCCACGTCTGGTACTTGAGGAACTTCTGGTAGCCCTCCTGCATGCCGTCCAGCGGATAAGCGCCGTTCTCGCCCACGGGCTCAAAGCCGCTCATGGCCGTCAGCGTGGTCATCACGTCGCCATAGTTCTTGGAAGAACCCATCAGGAACAGGTTCTTGAGCACGCTGTTCTGCTCAAATTCCTCGCCGCGCTTTTCAAGGAACATCTTGATCGGCGCCTGGCAGTTGCCGTAAACGCTGTTGTTCAGGTTGCTCGATTCCGAAAAAATGATTTTCATTGCTTACTTTCTCTCCTCTCTTCCGTTTTCCTTAGACAAAGCGGCCGCGGATCATGCTGCCCGCTGCCGTGCCCTCAAGGCTCACGACCTCGAACGTGCCGGGCGCCGCCGCATCCGATGCGCCCGTGACGTACTTTGCCTTGAGACCGCCGCTCGCCACCTGGATCTTGGTGCCGACCTTCACGGCCGCTGCGGCTGCCGCGAGCTCGGTCTCAAAGGTGTACTTGCCCTGCACGCGCGTCACCGCGAGCAGTTCGCCCGCGGCCACCGTGCCGCTCTGCATGCACACATAGGGCGGCGTGGTCGCCTGGTCGGCAGAGATAGCCGCCAGCTTGCCGTCCGTCACGTTCAGCAGCTGACCGACCTGATACGTGCCTGCCGCCGCTTCGATGTACTCAAACGGGGTCATTGCCCCGTCCGTCGATTTGATGGGAATAAACATTGCGTTCCTCCTTGTCTTGTTAATTTCTGTTCTTCTCGATCCACGTGCGGATCTCCTCGTCCGTCGCCGTGGGATTGAAGATGCGGAAGCTCGCCAGCTCCTCGCTCGTCACGACCTTGCCGCCCGCGCCGCGGGATGCCGCCGCGCCGGTCAGGTGGTCCTTGCCCCTCTGACCCGTCAAGGCCTGCGCTCTCGCCGCCTCGGCCAGCGCCTTCTCGCGCCGCTCATGCGTCGAAATGAGGTAGGCATCGTAAAACGACATGCCGCTCTTCACGCGCGCGTAGAATTCCTCGCTCTCGGGCAGCTTCAAAAGATCCTCCACGCCGTTCACCTCGGGCTCGAGCGCATGGATCTTCTTGATCTGCTCGTCGATGGCGCGCTGCATCTTCTCCTGCTCCGCCGCGGCCTGCTCGCGCTCATGCGCCGCCACGATCTCGGCTGCCCGCTTGACGACAGGATTCTCGCTGATCGCCTCATTGAGAGATTCCTGCGTCAGCTTCCCGGCCTTGAGGTCGCTTTCGAGCTTCTGCTGCTTGAAGGACTTCGACCATTCGTCAAACTGCTCCTTCGTCGCGATGGGCTCACCCGTGATCGTGTTCTTGAGCCCCGCACTTTCAAAAAAAGCCTTCCACTCCGTGGCCATCTTCTCGCTCTGCGCCTTGAGCGCCGCGTCCACCGCGGCCTGCTGCTCGGCTCTGCGCCGCGCCGCCGCATGAGCTCTGCGCTCGTCGGGGGTCTGCTCCTTCTTCGTGCCCTCCGCATCGTTGTTGTCTTCTGCGCCTTCCGCGCCGTCCTGTCCCTCGGGAGCGGTTACGGCGTCCTCTGCGCCCTCGTCGCCCGTCGTGCCGGTATCGCCGCCCTCCGGCGTGCCGTTGGTCTCTTCTGCGGCCGGGGCAGCGGCGCCCGGCTCGTTTGCGCCTGTGGGCTCCTGCTGCGTGCCTGCCTCGTCAGGCGGCACCGTCAGGCCCATCGCTTCAAAGACGTCTTTTTCCGTGAATCCCATGTTCTCTTCCTCTCTGGCATTTTTCCGCGTTGCCCTGCGAATAGCCGCCGCCTTGCACGTGCGGTGTCCCCTTGCGGGGGATAATCATGTAAAGCGCTTCCGCTTGCCTTACTTCTTGCCGGTTCTCAAATCGGAGCCGGTATGAATAACGCCCTTCTTCGCGTCGGTCTGCTGGTTCGGCGCTTTCACGACCTGCGTGCCGCCGTTCTTGATTCTGCCGACGTAACCGCTCTTATCGCTCATGCCCGCGTCCTCCTTTCCTTCGGATTCGGCATTTTCCCGCTGTTGCCATGCGCTGCGCAGCCGTTGGCAGCTCCGCTGCCTTACGGATGCGGCGTCCCCCTTGCGAGGGCTGCGCAGCCGTTGGCGGCTCTGCTGCCTTACGGATGCGGCGTTCCCCCTTGCGGGGAGACTGTATGCTCTGCGCGCCTTCTTTCGCGCCTTTAGCCTTTCTTACTGCGGCGTGTAAAGTTCTTCCGCTTTCCCGCCGCTCGCGGCGTTCATGGCGTCGGCTTGTGCCTGCGCGTCGATCGCCGCGGCCAGATCGTCCGGCACGCCCGTGCCGCCGCCCAGTGCGTCGCCCTGCATAGCGGCCTGCTGCGCCGCCTGCTGCGCGGCCATTTCTTCCTGCCGCTGCGCCTTTTCTTCGAGGTGCTTTTTCGTCTGCGCCGCGCCGGGGTAGTGCAGCTCCTCCATCTTCGCCCAAAACAGAATGAGCGTTTCAAGGTCCGTCGGGTCGCCGAAGGCCCTGCCCTCAAGGTTCTGCCGCGTCTCCTGCCACATTGCCTCGCGGTTGCTCGCCAGCGGCGCGCTCGTGTCGCACGAGAAAAGGAACTGGTCGTTCCAGTGCAGCTCTCCGTCTTCGCCTTCTTCGAGGAAGTCATAGCGGTTGAACTCCTCGTACATCGTCTCGCCCGTGCTGTCCTTATACGTCACCGGCCGCGGCTCGTCCGAGTACGCCAGCCAGAATTTGAACATCGTTTCGAAAAGCTCGGCGTAGGCGGCGTTTTTCATCACGCGCTTGCTCTCGAGACGTCCCGCCGCCTGCGCAGCGGAAAACTCTTTGGCCTTGCCGCTCGTTGCGGTCGTGTCCTGCCTGCCCTGAAAGCTGTCCGTGATGCCGATGATCTGCCGCGCCTCTTCGTACACCTGCGCCAGATACGTGAGCTCGTACTGCAAATTGCCCGAAAAATCGTAGACGTCGATGAGGCTTTTGTCGCTCGGCTTTCCGATGTACCAGCGCTCGCCGTCCTCGGGATCGGTGCGCAGGTCCGCCCGGTCGGGGAGCGTGATGCGCGTGCCTGCCTTCATCAGTCGGTCGATGATCTTCTGCTCAATGCGGTTGCTCGTGTTCTGCTGGTCGCGGATCATGTCAACGTCGCTGTTTCCGAGCAGCTGGCCGAAGACGCTCACGCTGCGCTGCAAGATGATCGGGTAGCGGTCCGGCCGGTAATACGGGATGCGCACCGGCACCTGCATCGGCAGGCCGTTTTCGTCGAGCGTTTCCTGCATCCCGCCGACAAACGTGCCGTCGCTGCGCTGTACCGGCGCATAGAGCTCTTCGAAGTCCTGCGTCTTGCTCTCCCAATCCTTGCCGCCGCACCACGGGCACGCACCGCCTGAGTATGCCGTGCCGTTCACCTCCTGCCCCGGCAGCGGCTTTACCTTGCCGCAGCTCTTGCACACCGGCTGCCTGCGTGCCTGATAGTCCTTGAGGTTTTCAAGCTCTGTGTCGTTCACCCACGTGTAGCGGTCGATGCCGCCGCGCTCGTTGAGCTTGTAGCCGATGTAAAGCGTCAGGTTTCGGTTGCTCGTGGAGCCGTCACCGCCGCGGACATCCGGCTCGCTCTCACCCTCGTTTTCAAGCAGCACGCCGTAGCGGCGCTCGACGTAGCCCTTCGTCGTCGGCACCTTGACGATGAAATAATCCATGTCGGCAATGCCCGTGTAGACGTTTGGCTGCGGCGCGAACTGCTGCGGGTGGATGAGCGTCACGTTCACCTCGCCGACGGTCGTGCTCGTGCGCTTCGTGTTGTCCCACTCGACCAAAAAGCCCACGCCGCCCTGAATGGGCACCGTGCGCTCGGCCAGATCGTTCAGCGCCTCAAACGGGAGCCGGTCGAGCTCGTTGCGCAGAAAGTGCTCGATCACGTCGGCCAGGTGCTCGTCCTTCTTGCGCCGCGGCGTTACCTTCGGCTGCGGAATGCTGCTCGATACCTGGCTTTCGATGTTCTCAAACGTGATGTTGCGCACGTGGCTTGTCTTTTTCAGCGTGCCGTCGCGGTGCGTGTCGCCGGGGACGAGCGGCTGCATCGTGCGGTCCCCGTTGTAGACCGCCTCGCGCTCGTTCATTTTTTCGACTTCTTTCGACCACTTGGCGTCGCTCTCACCCAGCCTCGCCTGCCACTCGCGCAGCTCCTCGCTGATCGTGCTTGTCTTTGCTTTTTCTTCCATGTCTTTTCTCCCTCTCATCGCGGCTCGCCCCAGAGCGCCAGCATTTCTGCCCGCTCGCTCTCGCTCGCGCTGTTGTAGTCCTCCCACATGTCCGCCGTCCAGCGCGTTTTCTTCGTGCTGCCGCCGGTCTTGATCTCCATCGTCTGCTGCGGCCGTGCGTAGTGCGCGATCGCCAGCGCCATCACGCAGTCGTCGTGCGCGCCCGGCTCGGCCTCGCCCTGCAAGTCTTTCTCCCGCCGCACGAATGTCAGCATCTCGAGCAGCGTGTCGCGGTCGTTCACCGTGCTCATGCTCTCGCGCAGAATGCGGATGAGCTCAGACAGGATCACCGGCCGCGTCAGCCGGTTTGTCTGGAAGCCGAAGGCGTGCTTGATCTTGCCTGTGAAGTCGTCCTCCACCTCGCGCACGTACAGGTTGCGGTAGCCCATCAGGTCAAGCAGCTTCGTCGGGTACGTCGAGAAGTTCGTCTCGATGGCGAGCAGCGCGTCGTTGTAGTACTTGCCGAGGCAGTACATCTGCCGCGCATACGTGTCCTCGTCGTACTGGTGGCGCAGCGTGCAGACCTGCTTGCCCGTGATGTTGTCGAGCACCTGCCCGACGAAATAATCGCTGCCGTCGCCCGCCGTGTCGCCGCCGATGACATACGGCCGGCCGGGGACGACATCCTCGTAGATCGTCACCGCGCCGTCCGGATCGTCCACCCACGCCCAGCGCTCGAGGTGTACGCCGTCTTCCTTGACGACGTTTTCGAAGTAGCCGCGCCTCGGCTTCTTCGCTCGCTCGACGATGAGCAGCCGCTCGCTCACCTTTTTCGCGTCGAACACCGTCTTGCCCGTCACGCCCCACTGGCCGAGGCAATAGACTTGGTAGTAGTACTCGTCCGTCTCTTTGAAGGCCTCAAGCGTCGTGATGGCCTCCGCCGTCAGAAAGCGGTTGTCGAGATACGTGCTCTCGTGCACCGTCGCGCGCGGGTCCTTGCGGTCGAAAAACCGCTTTTTCAGCCAATGTGTGATGCTGATCGGATTGAACGTCAGGATCATTTGCAGGTAATAGGGGAAGTCTGTGCGCAGTCGGATGTCCAGCTGGTCGAAGTCCCCCTGCTCCAGCTCGCTCGCTTCCTCGATCCAGATGCCCGTGATGTCGTAGATCGACTTGAGCTTCTCCACGTCGTCGAGGCCCGCGAACAGGATCTTGCTGCCGTTCGCAAACGAAATGCTCATGTCACTCTTGTTGACCTTCGCGCCGCTGTCGGGGTAGAAGTCGGATATCTGCCCGCGCAGCTGCTCAAAGCAGCTCTCGCGCAGCGTCCGCGCTACCTTGCGGCACACCAGCCAGCGGTGCCCCGGCTCGCTTGTCACGCGCTCGAGCACCTTGCGCCCCGCGAAGATCGACTTGCCGCTGCCGCCGCCGCCCTTCAGGACGAGGTAGCGGTGCCGGTCGAACAGCAGCGGCAGGAAGTGCGCGTTGTTCGTCGCGCGGAAGTCCCGCCACCACAGCGCCACCTCAAGCTCTCGCTCATAGGTCCGCGTCTTCGTCGCCATCGTGCTCAAACTCCTGCATCAGCTCGCGCAGCATCGCTTGCCGCTCCTCGAGCGGGATGCTCGCCGCCGTCACGGTCTTTGTCGCCCGCTCGCCGAGCTCGACCTCTTTCTTCTCGCTGTAGCCGTAGTTGTTCGTCAGGTTGAAGAGGATTCCTTTCAGGTCCTTGCCCGGCCGCGTCAGCATCTCGTGCTCGTTCCAGGCCTTCATGCGCTCGCGCACCCGCTCGCCGACGGCCGCGAATTCCTCGCTCTCGCCCATGTACCGGCTCCACGTCGCCCGGTCGATGCGAAGAAAGGCGCACAGCTCGTGCATGCTCGGCGGGATGATGTACTCCGTCACCTCGACCTCTTCGCCCAGCGTGTTTTTCACCGGCACGGGGATGAGGATCACATGGCCCTTGTCGTCTCGCTTGCCGCTGTCCACCATTTCCGTGACCTTCACGCGCCGCGTGATCGCTGCGAAATAGCGCTCGCAGGCCTTGCCCAGCGTTGCCGCCGTGTACTTCTTCTGCCGCGCCATCCGCACCCCTCCTCTCGGCGCGCTTGCCTTGTTTGAAAAAAGTGTAGCAAATGCAACAGGTCGCGAACCGTCAACTTTTTGAGGGCAAAAAAGAGCCGCAAACCCTTGTCAAATCAGGGCTTGCGGCTTTTCCTCGCACGCGCACGCGCGAGAGCATGCACGCAGCGCGCCCAGGCTCCCCCGCGCGCGTCGTCGTGTTGCGTTTTCTGTTTTGTTATTCCCGTTTCGCTCTCGATGAGCGTTCTTTTCTGATTTTGCCCACCTCGGGCAGGATGTAGCGTATGTACTGCGGCATCCCCGGCGCCCATCCGGCGCGGTATAGCAGTTGCCCGCCGCGCGGCACGCTCAGCTCGGCGCCCGACAGCGCCGCGCGATCTTTCGGCTGCGGCAGCGTCAGGTTACGGCTCGGGCAGTATTTTTTCTCATCCGACACGTAGCGCACCTGCACCAGCAGGTAGTGCGCAAGGCCCAGGTAGTCCACCTCGTCATACAGGTGCTCGCAGTGCGTCCCGCCCGCTATCCACTTGCTGCGCGCGATCTCCGCCGCCTCCGTGTTGATGACGATGTGATGGTGCACGCGCACGTACTCGCCCGTCTTGCCGTCCAAATCTGCCGTCACCGGCACATAGCGGAACGGCACCCCTGCCGCTTTGCAGGCGCGCCTCGTTCTTCTCAGCCATAGCTTGAGCTGGTGGTTCGCATTCTTCCAGATCGTCTCAGGGTCCTCCGTCCCGCCGCCGAGCTTTGCAAAGGCTTCGTCCGCATAGCTCAGGCGCATCAGGTGATCTGCGCAGCTGAAATTTTCGTTCAGCAGCCGTGCCAGATGCTTTTCCGCGTTCGCTTCATTCCGCTGCTGCTGCTTGATGTCGCTTTTGAGCTTTCGCTGCGATCGCGTCGGCTTCTCACCCGGCACCCAGTATTTGATTTTTTCGCCCACGGCGCCCGCCGTGTACGTTCGGATGACCCAGTAGCCCTCTGTCATACTTTCACCCTCCATCGCTATTTTCACCATTTGGGGAAGATGGTTCTAAACTCAGCGCTCAAGGAACCCCGATAACGCGCACGCGCGCGTTATCGTTAATCTATTTAATGTGTGTTCGGCCTTCTGTGCGCCGTCGCGCCCTTTCGGCGGCAGCGCACACAGGGCCGAAGCCCTGTCACAGTCTCCGCGGGAAACCCTCGTAATACTTCCGCACGATCCGCTCGAGCGTCGAGCGGGAGAGGCTGTGCTTCATGCAGATGTACGTCGCGTTCGCGTCCGTCGTCACGAATTCGAAAAGTGCCCGGTAGTAGTCCCCGCCGCCGCACTCCATACACAGGTTGAGGATCTTCCGCTGCGCCTTCTCCGGCATTTCTCGATACAGCAGCGATGAAAAATAGATGTACCCCTGCCTCTCATAGCTTACCGGCACGCTCTTTTTGTATCGGAACATCGCTCTCTCCCCTCCTCTCCCGCTCTTTGTCCGTCAGAAGCGGAAATACTCTTTCATGCAGCGCCACACGTTGCGCCACGGATGTGCCATGCACCACTTGAGGCTTTCGTGATAGTCCTCTTTGATGGCCTTCTCTTTTTTTAACGCATTCAGCGCCGCGCACAGCAGCTCTTCCTTGCGCTTCACGTTCGTCTCCGCCTCGCTCAGCTGCGCCCTGATGCTGTTCGTCTCTACCGCGGCCTTGCGCGCGTTCTCTTCCGCGGCCTTGAGCTCCACCATGCGCTCGCCGAGCTGCTTTGCCAGCTCGCGGCTTTCGTTCCTTGCCTTCTCGAGCGCCTTCATGTCCTCGCCGTGCGCCTCGAGCGCCTGGCCGCGCATCTTCTCTGCCTCATCGATACGCGACCGCAGCATCGCCGCCGAATGGTCCGCGCTCTTATACTTCGCGGTGACCTCTTCCAGCGCCTTTTCATTCTCCTCGAGCTTTTCCGTCAGCGTGCCGATCTCTCCACGCAGCTTTTCATTTTCCTCGGCCAGTTTTACGCCGTCCTTAAAATGTGCCGCCGCCTCGGCTTCCGCCGCTTCCTGCTTTTCCGCCGCTTCCTCGAGCATTTTGAGCATCTGCTCCTTCGTGACCTTTTTAATGTTGATCTTCTGCATCGCTCAGCCCTCCACGATCATCCAGTCGTCGGCCAGCATATCCGCCTGAGAGGCGAGCCAGCCAAGCTGCACGCCGCTCGTACCAACAAAGGCCAGCGCATTGTTTCCGATGGCGTTGTGATTCACATTGACGTGGAACCCTCCCTTCGTCAAATAGCTGATGCAGCAAGCAAGTTCGACATGCTGGTTCTTGCCGTTCCAGCCCGCGCGGGCGATCTTCATGCCCTTCTTCGCCGCCTCGATGGCGAGACCGAAGCTCATACCGTCAGTCGGGCGATACGCCTCTTCAAATACCTGCTTTGGACTGAAAGATTCGTATCCGTCAGGGTAGCGGACCTTATAGCCGTCTTCCTCGGGCTCCATGCTTCTTGGGATGGGCTGGGTCTTCTCGTAAACTTCGCCGCCCTTGCGGATAGCCGGTACTGCCTCGATAAGTTTTGTTCCGATGTACTGTTTCATGGTTCTGTTTCCTTTCTTTTTCGCCCGCAGGCGTGATTAAAGATGTAACTGCTCGTGCTCGCGCGGCTTCTCGACGAGGATCTTCACGACCTTCACGTCGCCGTAGCGCTCAAGGTCCATCGCCGCGCGCTCCTTGATGCCCTGAACGGCGCTCTCCGGCACGTCGGCCTGCAAAATAAACGTCACCTTCATGCCTTTTTCTCCACCGCGCCCAGGTCGCTGAGCCCCCGCTCAATGACGCGCCACACGTGGATGTCGACCATCAGCCCGTCCATGACGATCGCGCGCAGCGTCTCGCGGCTCACGTCCCCGCCGCAGGCCGTGCTCACGCGCTCTGTCCACCCCGGACCGGTCCGCACCTTGTAGCGCACCAGCGCATCGAAGATTTTCCGCTTCTCCGCCGCGCCGTAGCCCTTGACGCTCAGCGTCGGGAGCGGTTCTGGCGGCGGCGCTTCCGTGGCCGGCCGCTTGTCCTGTCCCGCCGTCCACGCAAGGCCGTCCTTTTCGCTCTTCGGCGGCGTGATGGGCGCGGGCTTGTCCGCCTTCGCGCCCTTTTTCTCGCCCGCGCCGAGCATCGTCCGCCGCATCAGCGTGTTAATGGCCCAGTCCGCGCAGTATGTGCAGAAGTCGAGCTTCGCGATCTCCCCGCCGCCCGCGCCACTCGCCGTCACGCTCACGCGCTCATGCGCGCTCATCCCCGTGATGACCCGCCCGCACCGATCGCAGAATGTCCGTACCATTGTTTATCCCTCCTTTGGCTTGCCGTAACTGCAAAAATCGAGGTTTTCCCGCACGGGCGTGAAAATGCTGCCGTTTCCGTAATGGAGGATCGAGCGCGGGCAGTGGCAATATATTCCCTTTTTGCCGTCCATCCGGTCGTAAGCCTCCCCGTACTCACAGTTCTTGCAGTACGGTACCGTCACCGTGCGTCCTTCTTTGTCGGCGTCAACCAGCTCGCGCAGGTGGTCGGGCGTGGTGCCCAACGCCGCCGAGGCCACCTTGACGAACATCGGGAGCGAGGCCGTCGCCGTGATCTCCTCTGCCGTTATGCCCGTGTCCTCATAGGCGGCAAGCGCGCTGTATAACTGCCGAATGATCTGCCGCAGCACGTCCTTCGATACGCCGTTCAACACCGGGCCGTTCAGAATCAGGTCCAGCAGCTTCGGCTTCATGCCTTCAAGGTCGGCGAGCGGGCCGAGATACCGGTCCACGCTCTCGTCCACCCTGACCGCTTCATTTGTCAGTCGCTTCACGCTTCATTCCCTCCTTCACTTCTCCGGCATCGCGACATAAACCGTCGCGCGCAGCTCGCTTCCGCCGAATTTTCCCGCCGCCGGTCTTTCCTCGATGCGGATTGCCCCGCTTCCCAGCATCTTTTTCGCCAGCATGTCCGCCAGCCGCTCGCTGCTGTATTTCTTGTACCTCTGCAAAAGCTCCTCTGCGCGCGGCCCGTTGTCAAACGGCATCGCCCGCACCTCGATCTTCCTGACGCGGTAGCGCTCTTCCTTGATGAGTACCCTGTCCTGCGGTTTCGGCGGTGGAACCTGCTCGACGTACCCGCCGAGCGCCCTGATCGCGCCCCGCCGCAGCTTTTCAAGTAAACCATTCATTTCGCTTTGCCCCCTCCGCTCCTTCTTTCGTCGCGAAAAATGTCTTGCCGAAGTCGCTCAGCTTCTCATAGCCCTCGCCGTCCTCGCCTTGCAGAAGCAGCGCCGCCTCGACGACGCGCAGTTTCACCGTTCTGCCGCAGCCGGGCGCCCACACTTCGCCGCCGAGCTTGCACGGCAGCGTGATCGCGCGCCCGTCCGCGCCGGCCTCGACCAGCTCGTGCAGGCGTTCGCAGCCGATCTCGTGTAGCTTCTTGCTCATCAGCCGCCCGATCAGGATCATACCGTCGCTGCTGAGCTTTTCTTCCTTGAGGATTTCGACCTCACGCGGCATCAGCCCTGTCGCCTCATAGGCGCGCAGGTCTTCCCGGTTCCTCAAATAATCCCGAATGAGCTGCTGCACCACGAATCGCCGTTCCATCGGCCACGCCGCGATCTGCTCTTGCAGCTTTTTCAATGCCTCGTCCGAAACCATCATTTCCTCCTGTTCCGCCGCGCATCCCTGCGCCGCTTCTTCTGTGTTCGTTTGCAATATCTTCCGAGCGTCGCGTCCGACACCGCCAACAGGCGATCCATCTTGCGCAGATCGCGCAGTGAAAAATAGGGATAGTCCATCGTCCGTCAGCCCTCCTTGTCCTGCCACCCGCAGCTCGGGCATATGTAGGCGTCTTTCTCCGCGTTATAGAAGACGCGCGGCGAGTTGCACGTCGGACAGATGAAGATATCGCCCGCAAAACCCGGATCGCCCGGCGGTCCGGCAGGATCTCTGTGCCCCTGCACGACTTCATCGCCGCGTCGCAGGAACTCTTTCAGCGTGCCGCCCCGCTTTTTCAGCCCCTCGTCCATCTTCGTCAGCGCCTCAAGGCCCTGCTGCTGGAATTCGATCAAATCAGCCGCTTCCCGCATCGTTCTGCCGATGCAGCTCGTGCCGATCAGGCCTCTGTTGTGGCTCGGGCATCCGTTGCAGTTGTCGCTTGCGCAGCATCGCAGCGCCGTCAAAACCTCGTCACTTGTCATCGCTCTTGCCCTCCTTCGGCTTGACGCGCTGCACGATGCTGATGCAATTTGGATTGCTGTTCTCCCGCATCGGCGATTCGGGGTCGGCCGCCAGCAGTGCAAAATGAGCTCGAAATGCTTTCGCCAGTCCTTCGTTGCTCCTCGCAAGCATGCCGTAAATGGCATGGGCCAGAAAAGTTGTGTCGCTCAAAAGCTCCGCGAGCGACCCCTGCGCCTCGAGTTCTATCACCTTGCCGTCCTTGGTCTTATAGCTCAACATGTCTGCACCCTCCTTAAAATTTGAAGCTCTCGCGGATGACCACGCCGCCGACGTTCGCCTCCGCCGTAAAATACCGATGGTTCTCGTTGATGTACACGATCTTCCCGTGCACGGTGCCCTTTGTCCTGAGCGACGAAACAATCCCGTTCGCGCCCTCCCAGCTCGTCGGCACCCAGCTATACGTTTCTCCGACAAGCATGCTCATTTCTCCTTTTCCGGCCGCATCAGCGGCTTAAATACTGTCTGCACGCCCTGCATCTGCGGCGTCAGCCACACACACCACATGACGTCCATGAGCGGGCTCGTGCCCTTTTTGCCGTTCCGTTCCTTGAAGAGGAAGTCCGGGCGCCACGTCAGCGGCAGCACGTAGCTCGGCGGAATCTCGCGGAAGAGCTGTGCTCGCTTCGCCGCGTGCCAATACTGTGCCTTGAGCAGCATCGCAAACGGCTTGCCGATCTCCGCCGCGTGGCGGATAAACTCGTCCGCCAGCGAAAACGGCGGATTCGTGATAATCCAATCAGCCGCAGGCGCGTTTCCCGGCTGTCGAGCGGTCAGGAAGTCTATCCCGTCGCGGATATCCGTGCCGTAGACAGCCATCCCGCAGTTCGCCAGCGCTCGCACCATGTCTCCTTCCCCACGGGCCGGTTCCCATACGACCGTTTCTCCTGGCAGCTTGAGAAAGCGCATCAGCGCCACCGTCACCTCCGGCGGCGTCGGGTACAGGTCGGCCGCCTTGCGCGCCTTTGCCCCGTTCCCGCCCATGATCTGGCTCGCCTGAATGCTATTCATCGCGCGCCACCTCCTGCACCTTCTTCAGCGGGCAGTAGAAAAGGCAGTTTTTCTTCGCGCAGTCGCGCAAAATTGCCGTATGGATCGCCTTGCCGCTTTTGTCGAAACGCATTTCGTACCCCTCCGGGTAATATTCAATCCCGGCATACAGCACCTTCGGCTTGCGATAGGTGAGCATCGCCGCGCTCACGCAGAGTTTCAGATAGTCGCTGCGCTTCACGCGCCCTCACCTGCCTTTTCGGCGATCATGTCCCGCAGCGCGCCCAGCGCGCGGTAGATCTTCGGCCGGCTTTCCTCGTCCAGCTCGTCTACGATCTCCGTCATGCGGTTCACGGTTTCCTGCGCCTGCCGGAACAGCACGCTGAATTCCGCGAGCGCCTTGTTGTCCATGGCCGCCGCGCTCTTCTTCGCCTTTTCCAGTGTCTCGCGCAGGGCCGCGCGCTCGTCCTCGGCCTTTTTCAGCGCCTCCGCCGCGGCCGCCATCTCGGCCTTCGCCTTTTTCAGCTCGTCCTTCGCTTTTTTCAGCTCCTCGGCCTTCTTGCCGAGCGCCTCTGTCTTCTCCGCTTCCGCGTCCTTCTTCACTTCCGCCACCGCCGCCGCGATCTGTTCCTCGCTCGCGTCCACGGTCTGCACCGCCACGTCCACGGGCTTCTCGCGCAGCGCTTTCAATTCCCGTTCCAGCTCCGCCGCGCGCTCCTGCGCGGCCAGCGCCGTTCCCTGCGCGTTTTCCACCTCGGCGCGGGCGGCGTCCGCCGCGTCCTGCGCCGCCTGCACCTTCGCGTTCGCTTCTTCCGTTTCCTTGCGCTGCGCTTCGAGTGCGCGCCGCGCCTCGTTGCGTTCCGCCTCTGCGATCTTGCGCTGCCGGACGGCCTCTTCGAGCTCGCGTTTGCTCATCTCGGCGACGCTTTTTTCTTCCCCGTTGACAACGTGTTTTTCGCTCGCAAAATTCTCTCGCTCAGATGCCGGCAAAGCCAGTAATACCAAGGCTTTCGAGGTTCCCAAATCCCCCACCAGTGAGGTATTTCCGTACTCCCTTGCAAGCTGCATAAATCGCTGCGCGCTCGTCTCCGAAAACTCCACTTTTTCGCTCAGCCACGGCAGCCATTCCCCGTGTTTGAGCTGTGCTTTTGCCTCGATCAGCCGCTTGCCGATCTCGATGACGGCCTGTCCACCGACATTTTTGTAAAAAATGATCTCGTCCGTGATGGCGGTGATGCTGCGCACCTCACCGGCCACGGCCATTTCCATTGTTTCGCTCATGCGCCTTTCCTCGCTTTCTTGTCCACTTTGTTCGTTTCAGCGAACTTTTTGCGTTGTTCCTCCATGAACCACGGCGTCAGCACCTCGCGCTCCCATCTGTCGCAGAAGTCGCGCACCTTTTTCGGGATGCCGTGCTCATACTGCTTGCGCTCGCCGTGGCGTTCGTTGCCGTAGCCGTGCAGCTGGATCTCCTTCGGCATCGCCCGCGTCAGGTCGATGTTCAGCGTGTAATAGCTGCGCTCTGGCCTGCGGTAGTGCCGCACAAAGAAGATCGGCTTGCCGCTGCAATGTGTCCTGCCGTAGGTGCCCACGCAGTGACGCAGGGTTTTTCCCTCGTCGATCAGCTCCCGCTCCTCCTGTGGGATGCGGATGCAGAGTTCGCCGTCCGTCCATTCCAGCGCCTTGAGCCGGATGTAGACCGGCGTAAAATCCGCCGAGTAGTACTTCACGCCCTCGTGCGCCGCGTACATCTCCATTACACGGTCGTGCGCCGCTTGCAGGTCGCGCGGCCACAGCGTTTCGTTCTGGTCCGCCAGCCACAGCGCCCGCAGCACGCGCCGGTAATCGAGCAGCAGTTGCACGCCGCCTTTCAGCCGCTTTTGCTTTTCAAGGTATTTCACCACATGCGTCGGGTGCAGATCGGTCTCGACGGCCCGATAGGCGCCCAGCAATTTTTCCATGTCGTTCAGGCCGAGCTTGCCGACCTCCTGCGCGAATTGCAGCGCGTCCGCGTTCTTTACAAGCATTCGGTAGCTCGCCCAGCACCGCGCGGTGCCTTCGCTCCAATGCTTCCCGCGCAGCTCGCGGAAGGCTTCCTTGCTCATGCCGAGCATTCGGTGCGGCTTCGTCTCACTCCAATCGACCCACGGAATATTTGGTGCGTCGCGCAGCATGGAATAGTTGCCGCACATGTTCAGATAGTTGTCAATGGTCTGCGTCACCGCATCGCCGAACCCCTGCCGCATCAGGTTTTCCACCTGCGGGTGCTTGCGCCAGACGTGCAGATACGCCCCCGGCCAGGTTCCGCCCGCGCCGATGTATTTGTCCAGTGCCGTCTTCTCGCCCGTCGTTCCGCCGAGCTCTGGGCCGTAGTCGCATACCCAGCCGCCGACCTGCCGTCCGTTCACGGCGCCGTGGCAGTAATAGGGCTGCTGCATCGGGTCGCAGCTCTGCTTGCAGGGTGTCCACGTTACGTCACGCGCCTCGTTACTGTGGCGCACCGCGCGGAAGCGCCGCAGCACGCCGCAGCGGTCCACGATCAGCGCCGCGTGCGGCGAGAACGTCGCGACGTCTGTTCCCGTGTTGTCCTGATACCGCGCCACCATCCAATAGAGCACCGCGAGATATCCGTCAATGTTCAGCGTTTCGGCTTGCAACGCTTGAAGCGTGCGCCCTTGCCGCAGCTCGCTCCGCCGCGTCACGACCACGCTCTGGTAGCAGCGCGGGCAAACGATCGTCTCGTCGTCAAAGAAGATTTGCGCATCGTCGTCTCCCTTGTCGACGTAGCCGTCATAAATCTGCCCGTCCTCGCCCTGCCGCAGGACAATGCCACTCGTACCGCTGTCGCTGACATAGCCCGCAAAAAACTCTTCTCCGCAGGCTGAGCAGGTGCAGCGCGCGCCCCAGCGGCGCTTCCGAGACTTCTCCCAGCGGCCCCAGTCTTCTGCGTCCATGATCTGCGCAATAGGATCCGCAGTCTCCACGCTCTCACGGCTGTAAAGCATTATCCCTGTCCCGAGCATGTCGTTGTCGTAGATATCTTCCAGCACGTCGTTTTGCAGGTCTCCGCATGGCTGGAACGGCAGCTTGTCCGCCAGATTCTCCCATCCGGCGTCTGTGCGGCGGCTCATAAAAAGTCCGCAAGGTCCACGACCTTGCGCCTCTCCGTCTGCGGCGCTGCGGCTGTGCCGCGCTCCGGCAGACCGAAGAACTCGCGCAGAATGTCCTCCGCCTCCGCCGGCGTCACGCACCCGCAGTTGCCGACCTTGTTCTTCTTTGCTCGCTCGGCGATTTTCTTCTCTGCTGCCGCGAGCGTCATCTCCTTGTTCTGCGTCAGGTCTGTCAGCAGCAGTGCCGCCGCGGCCTCGTTGCCGCGGACCATATCTTTCAGCTGCTCGCCCACCATCCACACCGCCGAGCGCTCTTTCGGCTGCTGGCCCTCAATGGCGGCAATGGCGTCTTGAATCACGCTCATTTCCCTTGCACTTCTTCCCCGCCGCATGCTATAATGGCGGGGAAGAAAATCTCCTTTCATGTGTGTTTTTCTTCGCGGCGGTTGACCGGTGCCATCGGTCAGCCGCCTTTTTCATGCGTTCGCGGCCTGCATGGCCCATTCCGGCATGGCGCTTTTGGCTCTCGTCCGCCGGTCCGGCACGTACAGCGGGCAGCGCACGACGCGATAACTGTCGGTCGTGTAGCGGTAGCACTTCTCGCCGTGCTCGCTCTTTGAGCCGTTGATCGTCGTTTTCTCCGCCTCCCAGCCATTCACGGGCTCGAAGCGGATCGCGTGCGTCTTCTGGTCTCGTGCCGTCCACGAGCAGCCGCCGCACGCCCGCGCGCACGACCAGCACAGCGTCGGCCGCGTCTGCGGTGCGATAAATCGCTTGTCGTCCATCATCTGCGGCGCGTTCTCTTTCTCCCCGGCTCGTCCCGCTTCAGGACAAGCACCATTCCGCGCCACGTCAGCCATCCGGCGCCCACCGCCGCCAGCCACGTGACCGTCGGATCGGTCTCCGCCGCCGCGGCCGCTGCGTCCATCGCCAGGCACCCCGGCTCCAGCAGGCATAGCAGCAGTACCGCGATCCACAGCAGCACCGTCAGCCGCAGCAGCGCCGCCGCGTAGCGCAGCGCTCTTTCTTCTCTTGTGCGATTCTTTTTCATGTCGTGCATCCTCCTAAAATTTTTCCGATTGCCTGGCTCACCGTGCCCACGCGTGTTTCGATGATCCGCTCTGCGTGGTCGGCCAACATTTGCGACAGGTCCTTGAGCTTGTAGGCTTGCAGCTCTCCGTTCTTGTATTTGATGAGTAGCCCTGGGCTGATGTTGTAGGCCCACGTGCCCGTCTTCGGGTTCTGCGCCGCAATGCCGAACGGCGCGCGCTCTTCCTGTAGGGCGTATCGGATCGTCACGTCCGACCACCCGATGAACTTCGCCGCCAGCTCCACCGGCACGTTGTTATAGCGCCGGATGTCGCCCTCGCTCGGCACGTCCGCCGTCACTCGTCTTGGCATGGTGTTCTCCTTTCACTCGACTAATCTGATGTGATACTCGATCCTCGAGCCGCCATGCCTGACCCGCTGGCGGCTCATTTTTTTAATGGCTTGTCGCAGCGCCTCAAAGGCTTCCTCGCTGCGCACCGTCGCCTCGATTTCCGGCGTTGCCCCGTGGTAAACATCCCACGTCGTCGCCATCTTCAAAGTTTGCATTCCCTTCACGCTCCTTTCTCGCAATAATGCGAGTTAATGGATAAAAAAATGCGGTTGGCGTCCTCGTTCGACAGCGGAATGGCTTCCATCATACGATGGACCTCGCCGATGGTGAATTTCTCACCACCAGCCCCCAGTTTCCTGTACAGCGTCGAGGCGTCAACCCCAATTTTCTGAGCCAATTCGGGCACACCGATGCCCTTTGACTTCATCATATCCACTAACTCTTTGACGTTAGTCTTCATTCTTTGCACTCCTTTCTTGCATAAATGCGAGTTTCTATTTTCTTTTATACCACTCGCATTTCCGCAAGTCAAGCATTATTTTCGCATTTTCGCAAATTTGTACTTGCGCTTTTGCAAATTTGTGATTATTATAGTCCCTGAGGTGATGCATATGACTACCGGAGAACGCATGAAGTCCCGCCGAAAACAACTTGGTTTCTCGGCGGAATATGTCGCCGACAAGCTCGGCTGCTCTCCTTCTACAATTTATAGATACGAAAATGGCGATATTGAAAAAATGCCCTTGGATGTTCTTGCCCCGCTGGCCTCAATCCTTTTGGTGAGCCCTGAATATCTGCTTAACGGCAGCGGGATAGAAAAAACCGCCGACCCGAAGGTCGACGGCCTTTCCCCATTGGAAGCGCGCTTGATGGAATTGGTTCGCCGGCTTACCGACGATCAGAAGAAGATGTTGCTGGCCCAAATAGAACTTCTACTAAGTAAGCAAGAATAGCTTCCTGATTCTCAGGGGTAAGCTCGCGGAACTTTGCAAGAATCTCTCGATCAAGTCGGTCAAACATTGTGACCTCTCTTTCCCTCAGAAGCTCCCGATGATTGTATTCGGCGCCGCAGAACAGTATATACCATTCTGCCCCGCCGTTCCACCTGTAATGTTTCCCGGCAAAAGGAGGTGCTGCTATATGAAACGTGCAAATGGCAGCGGCTCGATCGTCAAGCTATCCGGCAATCGCCGCCGCCCCTATATGGTCCGCGTCTCCGCGCGCGATGAATACGGGCATATCGTCCAGCGTGCCCTCTCTTACCACGAGAAAGCCGCCGACGCCCAGGCCGCGCTCGACGAGTATAACCGCAACCGCCTCGAAGGCAAGGCCCCCACCGCCGACCGCATGAATGTTACCCTGCAGCAGGTCTTCGACGGCTGGAATGCCCGCACTTATCGCAAACTGAATCCGAAGAGCATCGCCGCGCACAATTCCGCGTGGAATAAATGCGTCAGCCGGTACGCAGATCGAAAAATTCGCTCCATCACTCTGGATGACTGGCAACATCTTCTCGACGAACGCGAGGCGGCCGGTCGCTCGCAAAGCACGATCAATAACGTCGCGTCTCTGATTAAGCAGTTGTGCTCTTACTCGATGGAGCGTGATATCCTCGGCAAGGACTACTCGCAGTATCTTGATGTACCGTCCGTCGACCTAAAGAATCCGCGCGGCGCGCTGACCGATACGCAGCTCAAGAGCCTCGAAAAGCTCGCTGCCTCCGGCGAGCCCTGGGCCGATACCGTATTGATCCTCTGCTATACCGGCTTCCGCATTACCGAGTTTTTGACGCTCACCCGCTTTTCCTATCACCCCGAGGATGGCGGCTACCTGCAAGGCGGCTTGAAGACCGAGGCCGGGCGAAACCGCATTGTTCCCATTCACCCGAAGATTCGCCCCTATCTCGACCGCTGGCTCGCCCGCAACGGTGACACGATCATCTGCGACGAGAACGGTGCTGCCGTTGATTCCGACCGTTACCGTGCCTATTTTTCCGCACTGATGAAAAAAATCGGCATTCCGAACGCGACGCCACACTGGTGCCGTCACACCTTTGCAACACTGCTGCACACGGCCAATGTCGACGAGCTCACCGTCAAGTGGCTTATGGGGCACTCCACCCGCAGCGATATCACGGCTCACTACACGCATGAGACGATCGCCGTCCTGCGCGCCGCCGTCCAGAAGATCGCTTGATTTTTATGCGCAAAATTTTCTTTTACCGAATGCACAATTATAATCCGTTAGTATCGCGTTAGTAACAAATTAGTAACAAAAATCCCGCCGAGCGCTGAAAAATCAAGGCTCTGCGGGATTTTTTCGATAATGAAATATTATATCCCGTATTGAGAGTTATTGCAAGCATAATATGCTTGCAGATTCCCTGCGGCCGCGCAGGAGTGCGGGACAAAGGGGATATTCTCTTTCGCGAAAGAGAATATCCCCTTTGGAACCCCAAGAGAAAGGCGTTTAGATTGGCAGTCGCGGACTCGAATGACCTTTATGCCTCCGGAATGCAGATGCCTGCGTGGCAGCATTGCTTCGCTCGCTGCCAATGGTTCTGCAAGACGATTTGCCTCTGCTTCTATTATCCGCTGCCGCTCTGCCGATCTTGCGGAAGTGCATCCTAATCACCGTCTACCGATAATGCATACTGTTTCGATAGTGCGTACCGCGGCGAGCGCAGCAATGCCGCCTCGGCAGGCAATAGCAAAATCGATAAAATCCAAAGTAGACGGTGATTGCTTAAGACTACCGAATCGCAGGCAAAGCGACAGCGAAGATAGAAGATAGTCAAATCGTCTAGCACCAACATCTGGTAGGCTCCCGATTCCGCAGGCTGTGCACCTCTTCAAGCCCCAATCTCGCAATGTCAAAACCTTTCTCTTGGGGGATTTAAAGGGGGCTGTTCTCTTTTGTGAAAGAGAACAGCCCCCTTTGCCCCGTTCCCTGCTGGCACGCAGGGATAATTTCGCTCTTCATTGGAAGAGCTTTTCAAGCTCTTCCCTGCTCATCAGCAAATTGAGCACCTCCACCAGCGCATTTGCGCTCAAATGCTCCGGCAGCTCCAGCCTTTTGCACAGCGCTTTGCGCTTTTCCACGCTGTCCGGGCCGATCAGGCCGAGGTCGTAAAGATCTGCTTTTGTGATGGATTTTCCCTTTACAGTGCTTTCTTCATCAATGGTCGCGCCCGCGCGGCGCAGGGCGTCAAGCAAAATTTCCGGCTTCATGCCCTCGACGCCGAGCTTGCCCTCCTTGCCGCCCTTGCGCTTGCGCTTCTCCTTGCCGTAGATGTCCGGTACGTAGGCTTGCAGCACACGACCCTCGGGGATATTGCCCTTGACGCGGTTGCGGATCACGAATCCCGCGCCGTCGGGGTCGGTGAAGAGGATGATGCCCCGCTCCTTGGCGAGCTTTCGCAAAAAGGCCTGCTTTTCCTTGTCGTTGAACACGGCGAAGCCGCCGAGCTCCACGATGACCGCGTCCACGACCTGCGAGAGCGTGTTTTTGTCGTACCGCCCCTCGACGACGATGACTTCCTTTACCTTCGGCTTTGCCATAAGATTCACTTCCCCTGTGCAAGGCGCATCAGCAGCAGCTTGAGCTCACCCTCGCTGTCGATGCCCTTTTCACTCTTCATGCGTTGGTCGAGCCGCTGGCACATGAGAAGGCTCTGGCTGCACCACTCGCTCGTCGTCTTGCGCGCAGCCTCCATCAAAAGCCGCGCGGGATAGTCTGACCGCATCCCCCACAGCTCCATGAGCCAGAGCTTGTCCTTGCCGTTGTCGAGCGCGATGCGCGCGGTGTAGATGCGCCGCAGCTCCTTGCTGATAACGGCCAAGATCACAAACGGCTCCTCCTGCTTTTTGAGCAGCTGACCCAAAAGCTCCGACGCGCGGCCGTAGTCGCGCTTCGTGATGGCGTTCGTCATATCGAACACCACCGCGTCGAGCACAGGATCGGCCACGGCGTTGATGTCGTCGGTCGTGATGTTCTTTCCCTTGGCGTAGGCGCCGATCTTCTCGATCTCCGGCACAAGGCCAGTCATCAGCGCGCCGCAGGTGAAGATCAGGTGCTCCGCCGTCTGTGCGTCGATGCCCTTGCCCAGCGCGCGGAAGCGCCGCGCAATCCAGTTAATGAGATCGCTGCGCTCCTGCGCCTCGAACTTGACGCTCTGTGCGTTTTTGTCGAGCGCCTCGTAGAGCTTTTTATACGTCTTGCTCGGCTTGTACTCGATGAGGTCGTACACGAACACGAGGCAGCAGTACGGCGGAAAGTCATTGAGCAGCGCGATGAGCGCCGTGCGCTGCTCCTCGGGGAGCTTAAAAAGGTCACAGTCCGTTACCACGATGAGCGTGCGCTCGGCCATCATCGGCATCGCCTCGACCGCCTCGTTCAGCTCCTGCATCGTCAGCGTCTTGCCGCTCAGGCGGTGGTAGTTGAACTCCTCAAAGCCCGCGGGGACGAGCTTTTTCTTGATCTCGCCGAGGTAGTATTCGCGCAGATAGCTCTCCTCGCCGTAAAAGATGTAGACCTGACCGATATTGCCCGCGCTCAGGTCGCTTTTCAATTTCTGATAGCCCTTGTTGGGCGTTTTTCTCTCTGCCATGAAGTCCTCTCAGTCCACTGTGATCAATATATTGCCCTGCATGTCCGTGCGGTAGACCGTCATGCCCGCGTCCGTCAGGCGCAGCAGCGCCTCCTCGGTCGGATGGCCGTAGCTGTTGTCGCCCACGCTGATGACACCGACCTCCGGCGTCACCGATTCGAGCAGCGTCGTACCGGTGGAATACTTCGAGCCGTGATGCCCGACGAGCAGCACCTCGATATCCGGTAAATCGTAGGTCTCGACGAGCTTCGTCTCGGTTTTCGCGTCCATATCGCCGGTGATGAGCGTGTCGAAGTCGCCGAGCGAGCACAAAATCGTCAATCCCAGCTCGTTTGCGCCCTTGTCGCCGAGCGGCGGATAGATCGTCATCGTCGACGCACCGTTTTCTACATCCGTCACCTCGGTGACATAGTGGATGTTCACGCCGTAGCGCTCGGCGAGCGCCTCGACCTCATCGCGGTCACCCTCGCCCGCGTCGATATCGGCAAGGTAGATGGTATCGACATCCACGCGCGCAAAGAGCGCGGCAAGGCCGTTGGCGTGGTCCTCGTGATAATGCGTCAGCACCACGGAGTCGAGCGTCGCCCCTGCGGAGCGCAGATAGTCCGCCGCGATCGCGCCGGCGTCGATGTAGGAATTTTTGCTGCCGCAATCCACGAGTGCCGCGTGGCCCTCGGAAATGAGCAGCACGCTCTCCCCCTGCCCCACATCGAGCGCGACGACGTTCAGCCCGCCCTGTTCATAGTGTAGGGCATTGACCTTTGCCGCGGCGAAGAGCGACAGGACGGAAAGTCCCACCGCCGCAAAATAACGGTACTTCCCGCGCTTTGCCAGCGCGCAGGTGATGAAGATCGCGTACACGTACGCAAGCCATGCGACGGAAAACGCGGTGTTGAAATAAATGGCGTGGAACGGAAGCTCCTCCAAAAGTCCTGCGATGGCAAGCACGGCGCGAATGCCGAGCGCCGGCACAAAGGCACAGGCCGCGCCGAGCTGCGGCACAGCCGCCGCGATCAGTACCGAAAGTAATCCCAGCGCGAACACGACGCTCACGAGCCACAGGCAAAGCAGGTTGCTCAAAAGCGACACAATGGAGAGCGTTCCGAAATAGTAGCACGCAAGCGGCGTGGAAAACACCATCGCGCCGAGCGTCGTCGAAAACGACAGCAGCGCCGCGCGCACAAGCTTGTGCTTGCCGTGGGCACGCTTCGTGAGCTTCGGCGTCAGCCAGATAATGCCCGACACCGCGGAAAACGATAATTGTAAGCTGATGCTTGCGATGGCGAACGGATTTTTGAGTAAAATGAGCAGCAGCGCAAACGAGATGGACGTCGGCGGGTCGTTGTCGCGCCCCAGAAGCGGCGCGATCATGCCCATCGAGATCATGATGCACGCGCGCAGGATGCTCGGCGTCAGGCCTGTGACGAACGCATAGAGGAAAATGAGCGGGATCGTCACGGCGCAGCGGAGCTTTTTCCGCTTATCGCCCATCAACGAACCGATCAGCGACGCCAGAAAGCAGCAGTGCAGACCCGAGACAGCCATCACGTGGGAAAGGCCCACCTCGGATAAGTTGCTCGCGTCCTCCTCGTCGAGATATTTCTTGTCGCCCAGCAGCAGCGCCCGCAGAAATGCGCCCTCGCGCTCGCTGTAGCTGCGCTCAATGGTCTCACCGAGCGTCCTTGCGATGCGCTGCGGCAGATACTTGAGCGCGCCCGCGTTTGTGTCGTCATAAGTCGGGTCGCCGCGCTGATAGAGCAGGACGTAGACGCCTTTGGCTGTGAAATTGCGCAGATGCAGCCCCTTCCCCGTCGGGTCGGTCGCGCTGTTGAACAGCGCCTCCGCCGTCACATGCGCGCCGGGTTCGAGGTCCATAAGATCCGCGTCACCGTAGTAGATGGCCCGCCCCGGCAGGCCGCGGTTCAAGATCTTCACCGTGACCTTCGCGCCGTGGCTCGTCTCCTCGGCATAGCCCAAAAGCTCGACCTCAACCGTGTCCTGCGTGTCGAGCAGCGCGTCGTTCGGCGCTTTGATAAAATGCGCATAAAGCGTGTTGTACCCGAACGCAAAGCATAAGCCCAGCGCGCACAAAAACGCGCGCTTTGCCCAGTCCCCGCGCTTGTTTGCGCAGCCACAAAGTCCCATGACAAGCGCCGCCGCGGCAAACACGCCGCACAAAATGAGCGCCCACTGCGCACTCAGTAAATACTGCGAGAGCGCAACGCCCGCCGCAAACGCCGCGCAGAAAATCGCCAGTACTCTCATCGGCGCGCAGGGTCGTCCGTCAGCCCGAGCAGATAATCGGTACTGACGCGGTAGTAGTCGGCGAGCTTGATGACCGCCCATACGGGAATTTCTCTTTCGCCGCTCTCGTAGCGGCGGTACACGCTGCGGTGCATATTGAGCATATCCGCGATCTGCTGCTGCGTCTTGTCATTGTCTTCGCGCAGGTCACGCAGTCGTTTGGTATCCATAAACAATCACCCGGTACAATGCTACCAAACGGCAACATTATTTCCGGTAATTGTGTCCAAACGGAGCCTTTTGTAGTATAGCAGCAACGATTGCTTTTGCCAAGGGGCAAATGCTTGTTCCCTGCACCGTGCAGGGGATGCGGATAAGGGGGCTATTCTCTTTCCGAGGAAAGAGAATAGCCCCCTTTGACCCCCAAGAGAAAGGGCCCACATCGCAAGCGAGCAGCTCGAAGAGCTGCAATGCTTGCCGATTGCACTGCCCTGATCGCGGCGTTGCCGCGGTTAGTGTTGCTATACGATTTGACTTTCTTCTATTATCCGCTGTTGCGCAGCCGTTGGCGGCTCTGCTGCCTTACGGATGCG
>OGKD01000093.1_pt1 | contig 86433 bp, 85 predicted proteins | sample 1572371 | NCBI WGS metagenome assembly OGKD01 (sample SAMEA2582096, study PRJEB24529) | metagenome | biome: Human gut stool | place: China | collected 2011 | reverse complement strand
GATCCAAGAATGTCTGTTTTCAAAGATATTTTAAAGAATTTTAAGGAGGTGTAACCGAATGTCAATTTGTCCTAAGAATAAATCTTCAAAGGCTAGAAGAGATAAGAGAAGAGCTAATTGGAAGATGAGCGCTCCTAATCTCGTAAAGTGCAGCAAGTGTGGTGCATTAATGATGCCTCATAGAGTATGTAAGTCTTGTGGCTCATACAACAAGAAAGAAATCGTTACTGTAGATTAATGCAGTAAAATCAAGGTTTTCTGATGATTTTAAATGGGTTAAGTATTAAAAATAACCCAATTATAACCCATTTAACAATTAGGAGTGAGTGATATTATTTGCATAGGGATAAAGATATAATTCTTTATCCCTATCTCTTTTATATAATGTTTTTTCTTATTTTCTCTTTTACTCTAATTTTGTCTATGTATTAATTGTTGATATAGCTTTTTATAAGAATATAATTGGTTTATATTTTTACATTAATTGTCCATTATATTTATCATGTACAAACCCCTTAATACCCAAATACCTCCTAGCAGCTTCCTCGCTCTCAAATAACCTATTTAAGCGTACTCTGATTCCACCGCCTTCATCGAACTTAACAAGAGCCATATTACCAGTTATATGAGCTACAGTAACTTTTCTTATTTTTAGATTATTTTCTATGATGTAAGCAATAATACCTTCTTTCATAACATACCTCCATTATAATAAAACGTCTGTTCTGATTATTATATAAAAATAAAAAGAAATAAGTCAAATAAGAATCGTAAAAAATAGGGATACCAGATTAATTTCTAGTATCCCTATAGTTATATATAAAATCATCGTGTTAAAACAATTTATAATTCGGCTTTTCTTCGTTGAAAAACCAAAATCTTATATAATCATCTAATATAATTGCCACTAAAGACAATATGCACCAAATTAGTGTAAATGGCAAGCATATTTGACCTAAAATATTAAAAGGCATATGAGAATAATCCCATATACCCAAATGTAACCAAATGTTCAATATTATACCTGTGATAAATTCATAAAAGGTTATTAAACAACCTCCAATGGCACATTGAATTAATAACGGTGTTTCCCAACTTAATATTTCATTAATTAACCCAATTGATATGAAAGACACGCCGCCAAGCACACCCATTGTCCAATGTGAATGTCCTCTATATATCAATTCAATACTAACATATATAAGACCTCCAATTAAGAATAAAAATAAATACTTATTAATTAACTTTAGCTGTTTCTGCATTTAACACCTCTATAATTTTTCGAGAATGTTCCATAATAGTCTTATAATTATCAAGATATTCATCTGTTAATTCTTGCCCATATTGAACTGCTTGAACATCTTTAATATCGGTTAAGGTATATACATAAGCTTTTAACTGATTCAAATATGTTGTGTTAGAAGTAACATTGATTTCTTGCAATATATATATATTATAAATATCTTCAGGTGTATATAGTCTACATAAACTTTTATCTGAATGATATGGCACATTCATACCAGTTGTTCTTGCCATACTTACAAGATTGCTAATATTATTTTGATCGGTAACAGTGTAAGAGTAGTGTTCTTCATTGTATACGATTCCTGCAACGATAACACTCTGACAAGCATTTGTTAATTCTTTTATTTTATTTTCAAGGGCAGCATTATAAGCATTTTGTCTGTTTATTTCCAAAATCTTATCTTTATCTTCTTGAGATATCTTGACTATTTGATTATCTACTAATTGATAGTTATATAATCCATTTTCGTCTACAATATCTAAAGGCTCAGGAAATCTATATTTCTTACCCTTTCCTGAGCAAACAAGATAACAATCTGAAATATTATCTTTTTCGCTTGAAAATTGTCTTGTAACATATTTTTCCCAATTATATTCATAGTATATGTAATATACCGTATCTTTTTTATTGTACTCAATATATTCGTCAGTAGAATCGTAAACATAATAATATTCCGAAAAATCATATACACAAGTTTCTTCATCGGAATATATTTTAAAACCAATATTATCGCAAAAGACGTTATCATCTCTGTAATATATTCTTACAATATTAGGAAATTCAACAAATTCATAATTTATAATTTCATATTTAGTTTGTCTTAAATCGTTAAATTGAATATACATAAATCCTTTCTCCTTTATATTTATAGTGTTACCTCAAATGTGTTTGGATTGAATTTCAGCTTTTTAATTATCTTCTTAGTTGTATTTGCAATATATACATCTTCTCCGTTATATTTTACAGATAAGTTAGTTGTTATTCCTGCTGCAAATAGGTCATTATCTGTCAGCGTAGATTTAACTAATTTATTTTTGTTAAAAACATATACATTTAATGAACCCTTTAAGGTAGCGTGAGGAATAGATAAGGTAGCATCAATATCTTTAAAACTAAATTCAGCACCTCTTATTATATTAGAATCAGATATTTGTGTGGCAGATAATCCGCACCATTTATCAACGTCTTTATTATTAATTCTAAAAAACTCAATTATTTCGCCATCATTATCTTCATGACTACATATCTCATAAAAATCCTGCGTGTAAGTGTTGTAATACCAAACTTCACTATAATCTTCATAACTATCTGGTTCTTCAATTGTGTAATAATTATAAAAGTTATTAATAATTGTACTTTTGTTAGAATCTAACCCTGTTTCGTTAATAATAGGTATTTCTATTATAAATACATTAGTGTAGGAATTTTCCCAAGTATCTGTACCAGTATCATTTTCAACGTAATAATTTGCATGCATATTTAATACCAATTTATTTGTTGCATAATTTACTGCGTACATATCACAATACAAAGTGTTAAAATCAAGTCCGTCTATTTCCATATAATTGAGTTCAATTGTGTTCGCCGTATCTTTTCCTAATGGAAGGCTTATTGTAGTTCCTGGAGTGCTGCTGTTTGCATTACAAATACCTTTAATAGTCCATTGCATTAATTCGTTCACAGAATAACTGCCGTTATACTGATTACAATACAAAGCACCGCTTTTTATTGCCTCGAATTCGTTTTCGGCACCATATTTAAAGTCAAATTGGTCAAACTCACCTTCATTTCTAAAAGTAGATATATTTACTACGTCAATCATATTCGAATTTTTTTGTCTAAATAGAAAATGTGTAGTTCCATACAACCCTAAGAACGTGCCGAAATCGCTATAATCATACACTGCTGGGGCTTTCTCCCAGATAACAACACCGTTGTATATTACATTAGTAAGATCAATTCCATTATATGTGATATTTTTAATGTCTGTATTATTACAAGATAAACTCATATAATATTCACCTCCTAAGTAGTAGTAATTGTTAGTGTAGTACCAGATAATGAAAATTTAGGTATTTTCTTATAAACGTTATAAAGTGCAGTCTGAGAAGGTGCTATTCCTGAATCGGCAGTACCTACAGCAGAAGTGTAAGTATCGCTTAGCTTGGTATGACCATAATTAGTTGAAGTTGACTTACCATAAGTAACAGCGGAACTAGCGTGTGAAGTTGGTGGACAATAAGATTTGTAGCAAGAACTGTCTAATACTCTTGCCCATCCAATTGTAGAAATCTGTGCACCTGAATTAGTTGTTCTATAATACATACCAGAACCTGCTTCTGTACCAAATGCGAGCTGCGATGTCCACAACCCAGCACTGTTAGTTGTTCTTGTATCCCAGCCCATATTAATAATGTGAAACCACGCTTTCTTACCAAGAGGATTAGAAGTAGCTCCATTAATCATTCCTACGGCAAATCCTGCATTGGCAATATCATTTGCGGTTTTTTCATTATTTTTACCCGAGTTAGCAGTATAATCATTGTATACTTTTATGTAATTGTTGCTATTACCTTCTGGTGGCATCAACCCCAAGCTTGTTTTAAGATGAGCAAGACTTGTTTTTCTATAATAATTATCAGAATCATTTGTGACGATAACCTGTGATATCGCAACATTTTCGTTTTTGGCTGTATCAGAGTTAATATAATTAAGATTTACATACTTGTTTTTATCTCTAAGAACATATGTGTTAGCCGTATTTGGGATTGAGCCTTGATACCCATTAAGATAAGCAGAACTCCCCTGAAGATTAGCATATATATCAGATTTTTTCTTAAATATTATTCCAGGAGGAGTTGTCATTGGTAAAATGGTTTCATTTGTTATAGTTGTAGATTTTGTTAGTATCGTCCACTCGGTGTTCCATTCAGAGTATATTTGATATATACCACCACCTCGCAACCACAAAACAGGTTTAGATGAGTTGATCAACTGTTTGTAACCAATTGGATTCTTGGAATCAGAAATGAATTTTTGTTGATAGCTTAAAACAATTTCATTTGCATCGGTTGTTCCATAACCGCTTTGAATAGTCAGCAAATCAAGAATAGCTGTGAAACCATTATTATAAGTGTGATTACTCCAACTTGGCATACAATTACCGTCTAACTGTGCGGCGCACTTTAGACGATACATACCACCCCTCGGAATTAATACAGTAGCCACAACTGGGTACCAAGTATCTTCATTATATTTAGAATCAGTTAAATTTATTTCTTTTGCTATGCTTAAAGTTGTGCCCCCAAGTGGAATAGAACAAGCAACAGGTTTGCCGTCACTGAAATAAATAGGTTGAGTAGCAGAACCTGCTGAAGTAGTTAGCTTAATTGCACTATTTGCCGAGGTTGCAAATTTAACACTTTGTTCAGAGATGGTGTCTGTAGTTATAATTGTACTTCCACTTTCAGAAGAAGCGGCGGGAAGATAGATTGGAGCAGAATTGTTGACCCTTCCATTAAAATTTGCATCGGTAGTATAATTAAACACAAGATCTTCTTTTGTGGCTAAATTACCAATAGTCCAAGCACCATTTGGAGTTTTTTGTCCAACAACAGGGTTGTAACTATTTGAAGAAGATCTGCTATTAAAAACGGCTACATTTTCTCTATCTTTTATCCAAGTACTACCAGCCTCCCTAATAATTCTTCCAGTCATTGTGCCACCAGTCAATAGAAGAGGGTCACTTACAATCTTATCTAATATAGTCTTGTTATTGTGAGTATGCTTCTTAGAATTAGCATCATCATAGTTTGTTTTATCTTCTTTAGATAGTAAACCATCAACAGATTGTGTAGCTTTTGGAATGGCGTTGGCAGAAACTGCGACCCATTTTGAACCATTATAACGATACGTATAATCTGTGTCTTTTACATTGACAGTCCAACCATCTTCAGGGTTAGGATATGTCTTAGTTATATCTGCAAAAGTAGCGACAGCTTCTTTCCAATCAATGTTATTCTCTAAAGCGGAAAATTTGTTGTCGATTTCGTTCTTAGTATATTTATCGTTCCAATTATTTTTATTCGAGTTTACAGTATTTTCAACTGATATAGCTTTGTTATAAGCTATCTTAACCGCATTTGCAGTAGGAGCGTGAACTGTAGAACTTGAAGATACGCTATCTTCAAGTTCGTTAGTAAGAACAAAATAATGATTATCTAATTTATTTTGTAAATCATTTGCTTTGTCATTTGCATTTTTAGCTGCTGCATTTGCGTTATCTATAGCTGTTGTGGTATCTGTTTGTCTTTTAGTTTCTTGTGCTTGCCTTGTATTCTCGTTTGAAATTCTAGTGTTTTCATTTGTAATTCTAGCATCTTCGGCTTTTTGTCTTTTATCTTCTTCATTTACTCTTTTTTGTTCAGAGTTAATTCTCGACTCTTCATTGGATTTTCTTTCTGCTTCATCTTTTTTTCGTACATCTTCATTTGCAGTTAAGGTCTTATCTAATTCAACGACCTTCTTGTTGTTAAAATCTATCTGTGCAAGGGCATTGGTTAGAGCATTAAATTCATAAGAAGATTCTATTTGAGAGTGATTTAAAGCTGTAGGTGTAATATTTATATAGAAATTCATAATTGATATAATAGGTGCATTGACTTTATATATATCATCAATATTTGTTGGTTTTTCTTCGGATGTAAAAACTTTTCTTAAAAGAAAAATATCTGCAATAGCTCTACCTGGCGCTGAGAGCATTTGTTCTGTTAATTCTATTTTAAGTTTTCCATCGGAAGTAACTTCAACTTCATTAAAAACACCATTATCATCAGGTTTTTTAAAACGAATAAAAGCACTCATTATTGATTTGTCAACTGTAAATACAATTCCATTTTCAACACAAGTTATCTCAATATAACGTGTCTGATTATCATATTGTTTTGCGTTTACAGAAACTACATTTTTTGTATACAAATCAAGAGTTATTTTTGCTGTAGTTTGTTGTCTCATTTACAATAATTCTCCCTTCTTAAAAATTAATGGTGTTCTAACACCAAGTTTTATTGTCATTATCCCAAGTGTTAATAACGGTATCATCCACCCAGAATCGAAGAAATTGTCCATCCCAAGACATAGATATATCTGAATTACTGGCTTCTAATCTATTTAATACCATTGCCATTTTCCTTTGTTCCGTTCCGTGCATACAATAAATTCCTGTTGCTTTAATGTTACCAAATACAGATAAGGCGGCATCGCTAAAACTTCTAGTTCCTTCGGTATCAATACTTATTTCACCTTTCCCAATCCAAGTCATTTTTGTCTGATTTGGCATATGCCACATTTTAATTCCATCACGAAGAACTTGTACTTCAGTACCTGCCTCACCTGTGATTGTCATTCCATCTCCATCGCCTTTTGTAGAATTAGAACAAAGAGTTAATGTATTAAATCCTCTGTTATTTTTTGCGAAGATTCCATGACCTTGAACGCTGAAATATGAGCCATCTGTTTCATTGTTTATTTTCATTTCTCCACCAATAATACTCGCCACCATTTTATACGTTGAATCACCTGACCAACCATAACCAGAGGCAGTTAATTTCGTAGCGTTGATTTCACCTGTTATTCTGGCATTAGAAGCATACATTTCACCATTTTGTTTAATGTAGAAATTTGCATAATATACACCATCTTTTTTTTGTTGACAAGAAAACGTCCAAGTGTCAGGCGATGTGGCTTTCTGGAGATATACCCTGTAATCATCTTGATCATGATAAATAGCTTCATTATTAATATTCCAACCACCAATAGTAGCTTTAAGAGCAACTAGGTCATCGATGGAGATTGCATTAGCAGTTATAGTGTTAGTTGCTATTTTCCCACCATCGATGGTTGTAGTGTTAGCTTTATAAATATTAGAGGCAATATCATCTGCTGTTTTTTGAGCAGTATTTATTTTACTTTGAGCAGAGCTGTCAAGACATTCAAATGTTACTTTACCTTTTAAATTGATATTGTCTGCCATCAATTCATATAACTTGTTAGTTAAGGTCATACTTGCTTGAGAATTACCCGAAGCAACTAACCAATTGATTTTTCCTGCGGTTTGACTGACAGAAGTGATTGTTTTAGAATTATCTGCAATAGAATTATTTATTGAGTTGATCTTATCTGACAAACCATTCACATCAGATATATCAGGAGAAGTTGTTGTAGACCACTCAATATCAACATTTTTTATTTGTAATTTTTTATTTGTGGCGTTATAAGAAAAAGTATCTCCACCAATATTGCAATCACCAGTTGCCAAATTGAAATGTGTTCCAGCAGTACATATACCCTTTGAATCTGTTGTGTAATTAGCAGAATATATATCACCTGCGATAATAAGACCTGATATAACAAAGTCTGTATTTAAGCCATACTTCTCATACATAGTACCATTGAGAGTATATTTTTGTTTACCCAAGGCTGTAACAGCAGTTCTCCATCTATCTGTTGTATAAACAAATTCATTAACATTAATTCGTGCCTGTTCATCTTTATAATCATCAATCACATCATCATAACTTCTAATAAGGATTCCGTGTTCATCAAATATCGCAGTCGAATTAGTATTATGAACACTATATAAAGCAGAGTCTAATCCATCTTTTTGTAACTTTTCAAATGTTAAATTAGCTTTCTCCCCTTGAGAAGCTTGTTTGATAGTAGAAGAGTAGCTTGTCGCCATAGACTGAGATTTTGCAAGAATGTCTTTAACTATATTAACATTTGAACTTCCGTATCTATATGCGTCCGAAAATGTAACTGATAATTTGCTTAAATCACCATAAGATATGGAAATATCTGCCAATCTCATTACATAAATTTTCCCATCAATTTTGGTTCTTATGAAATTACCAATGGTAAAATCGTCAAGAATAGGTTCGAAAATTCTATTTCCGTCCTTATCTGTTAACAGAAGGAGGTTTTGTAATGTTCCCGAAATAGTGAATTGCTTCTCGCCAGATTTAACTAATTCCTTCTTTGCAACCACCAATAATTCATTTGCCTTGTCAATTAATTCAGTATTAGTTAGTCCATCAGATATGTAATTGTCATTATTATAATCATCTTCACGTCTATAATAAGTAAATAACTTCCAATATTTTTCACCTATATACGATTCAAAATCAAGCTCATTATGGGTATTGGATATTAAATCCTCAATGTATTTCTTAAGACCTGTGGTTGTATCTAATTGGGAATTCCTGTAAGATAATTCACTCTCTAATGCGATAAAACGTTCATAATATGGGATATAGATAGAATCATGTAAGTTAGAAGATTCAGATGCGACACCTTGTTCAGTTAGGACATTAATAGCAGTCTGGTAAGCTGATTGATAAGAAGTTAATCTTTGTGTAGAATATTTATGCAATTCTATTTTAAATGTATCTAAAGATTCGATTTTATATATTTCTTGTAATCCCTGATCATTTACTTTCCCTATTGCTTTATCGACTTGCTGATTAACATAGGCAATATAATCATCGTTAATTGTAATACTTATTGCCGTTTTCATTTCAGCTGTATCTTCTTTGTCTGAATAACTTGTTAATCTGAATCGACCTGTCCAAGTTTGTGATTTAAGAGTTGAACCATCGAGAATTTCAACTTTATAAATAGATGTATCAATGATAGCTTTCGCCATTGCAAGAACTGCGTTGTTAGCAGTATAAACAGATATTTTACTTACATCCGTGACTGCTACAGGAGATAAATTAGAAGGGGTAAGTAAAGCTAATTGAGATGCTGCCGTTTTATCTTGCTGTTTCCAAGTTGGCATCATAGAACTATTAAGATACGAGTATAAATCAATAATATTATAATACACAGATGTTATATTACTCCAACCATTATATTGTTGTTTAATAGAAGAATATGTGGTATCAGGATAATATTTCTTGATATATTCAATAATATCATTATATTGATTTACAAGAGAAGCTTCTAAAGAAAATGATTTATTGCTAGTATATTCATTAACAAGTTCATCATATGATTTTATTTTATCTTGTAACTCATTTGGCATATCTAATAAGGCATCATTATTAAAATAATAAATATAATTGCTGCCGTTAGGGTTAATATTCTTTAAAGTTGCGTTGATTAAATCGTCTCCACCGATAACCCTAAAACAATTCTTAATACTGTCAGTTTCAGAAGTCAACTGAATATCTGAGCTAAGATTATTTTTATCAATAAATATTGATGTATCTTTTCCATATGGTTCATGTAAAATTGTTCCTCCACATTCAGGACAAACCGTAAACGAATCTTCACTTCTATAATCGCAACTTAAACAACAAGTTTCCATATCATATACATAGACACTTCTTGTATTTGAATCAAATAAAAATATACAACCGACTTCCTGCGATAGAGTTGTTAAAAAATCATAAACACTTGTGCTATTTATACTGAATGAACGCTGAATATTTAAAAGAGTTTCATCAACGTGGGCAATAGTATATCCAGGGACTTTTTCAAAAATTCTATTTAACAATGAACAATTTTTCTTACTAGAATTATAGAATATAGTTGGTTCTGTATACTCTTCACGAGCAATATCATCTTCTGTATTAATTTCTATATCGTGTAAAATTACTTGCCCAAGTTCGGCTTCACACAATGATTTAGCCGTTACAAGCTTTTTTGTATTTATTTCTGATTCATCAATACTTACTGTGATTTCAAACCATTCGTTGTATTCCTTGACGTATACAGTTTTAAAATCAATAATTTTATCCCAAAGATTCTCAATTTCACCGTTTCTTTCTTTATATACACTAAAAGACAATTCATCAACTGCATTAAATTGGGGATGATATGTTATAGAGTCGGCAGGAATATTAACTATTTCACCGAATTTTTCAAGATTTCTGTTACCTAAAATGATGTGCGATGGTCTAATTGTTTGACCAGTTTTTTGCATTCTAAGTAAATTTCTTACATTGATTTTCTGCATTAATTAAATTCCTACCTTTCTAACAGGAGAATAACTCATAGTTATATTTATATTAAGTGTAGAAGAGTAGTAGTTATCCCTATTCTTATATGTGTTTATTAATTTAATAAAATTATAATTAAAGTCATTTGCTATGTTGTGAGCAAGTTTATCGGATGTAATCATTCGATGTTGATTGTCAATTGTGATTACTTCACCCTTTATACAATTATTGATAATACATAATTCGTTATCTGCTGAGTTAGTAATAGTAAGATTACCTGCTTCATTACAAGTTATAATCGTATAAGGATATATTTCTCCAACCTCATCTGAATCATCATATACATAAAAAGATTTAACATTAGAAAAAGTATGAGTTCTTTCTTTAGCAAAACCATAAGGTGCATTAGAAGTAAATGTACATTCAATTCCATATATGTCATCATTAATTTTCACAGCTTGAACATTGAATGTGCCATAAAACCTTATATTTTCGTAGCCTTCTTTATTTATTTTAAATTGATCAAAAGTCTTTCTATTTAGCCATCTGTTTATCGCTCCATATTCTTCTGGCATAAGAGGAATAGGATTACAATGATTGTCTAGTCGGCATAATTGAATAGTGAAAGAGTAGTCTTCATCATATGTACTTCCATATAATTCAGAAATATCTTGTCCGACTGATTTAACAGTGTTAAATGTTAGAGTAGAGCCAGAAGAAATAGTTTCACTACCACCAGAAGAAGAATCAAATTTAACTACATATAAGCCATAATCACTAGCCAGCTCATCACCGTATTGAAAATCAGTAAACATATTTTCACCATCCTTTTTAATTTTATTTTTTTAATAAGTTATCAAGCATTTTTTGATATTGTTTTTCAAATGCTTCCATTTTTTTAATATATTCTTTTTTAACTTTATCTAGTTCGGCTATTTGTTCGTTTAAAACCTTAATTCGGTCATTATATTTAATACATAACTTTTCATATGTATTCTTAGACATTCTTGCTTTTTTAATTAATAAGGAAAGATTATCATAAGCTTCTGAAGGGGTTTTCATAGCAAAAGAAATACTCATTTCATCATTTCTATTTTTTAAATCAATGTTTTCTTTTTCAAGTAGAGCAGAGTGCTTTTTATAATATTCTAATTCCTTATCACGTTTACTTTTACTCTTAACTAACTTATTTGACATCCTATTTTCTCCAATCTATCCTTAATTTTAATATCTTTAATAATTCTTAATAATTTCTAACATAATAAAAGACACACTAGCCTAAACTAATGTGTCTTTTTGTGATTTGTGTATTTAGTTGTAATTGAAAAGAGCAGGGGAGGTTATTTATGCTTTATTTTCTAAATATATAATTTATTTACAATGTTTTCAGAATATATTTTTATATTAAAATTAATTTTTCTAATAATTATTAATATATCTTTAAAAACAGGATATTTTTTAATGAATAAATCATATCGCATACGTTCTAAATTATATGTATTTGTTTTACACCCCATCCAATAATCATTTGAAAATAATATCATCATTTTTATTTAATTTCCTAATGGTTTCAAAATTTAATTTATTATCTATTGTATAATCAAATTTCGAACCATCATCCACCACTTCTTGCATTATATTTTTAAATTGTCTAATTGAAAAATTTTCAGATAAATATTTTTCATGTAATTCATTTGTTAAAATCTCGAATTTATTAATATGTTTTGATAATCCTATCATTGCACATTTATATGGAAAATCATCTGCTTTATGTATTACATTTATTCCATTGGGAACTCCAAATTTAGAATCAATAGAAAAACTTGTTATTTCAAATCGTTTACCATTATATCCACATATTATAACACCCAATTCATATTTGCTAATTCCTTCTATATGTTCTTTAAGCATTTTATAAAATTTGGATGTAATAATACCTATAAATTCTATATAGGATAGATCATCAAACTCTTTATCTGAATTTACAAATCCCTTTTTTGTATCATAAAAACAATAGCCATCAAATAATTTAAAACAATGTATTGGATTTCCCGTAACCCCGAATAATATTTGATTATTTAATTTAATCACCTTATTAAAACCACTTTTACACGTATTATTGTTACTATATGTTGCACGACTATCGCCTGACATTAAACAAAAATTATCTGTTATTACAGCTTGTATTATACTCATAATATATCCCCCAATTATCAATATACAATACAATATTATATACCAATAATCGACAGAATACTACAAGAACATATATTTGTAAATCTGATTTATTAATCAATATAAGGGCATACCAACATAAAGCTAGTACGCCCATAAACCTTATCTAAATGTCAACATATTAAGTGAATTACGTCCTAACACTTGACCCAATGTACCTTCCTGTACTGCTTTTAAAAACCTCTTATCACTTACCATCTGTTTCATAAAATCTTCATAATTTTTAACATTAGGTAATGATAATGTGACATCTCCAAATTCTACATCAACCTTATTTGTCATACTCTTTGAATTAGCAGGAATATCTGGCAACTTAGTAGTGATATTATTCAATCCCATGTTAGGAGTAAGAGCTGTAATACCCTTAGACATATCCCATAACTTCTGAACCTGTTCCTTACTAAATACAGTATCACCTGCTTCAAGCTGACGAAGAGTACCATATTTTGTAACAATAACTTCTGAACCAAGACCATCTTCGTCAGTAAGATGAATACCAGGCTTTGCTGAATTTGTACCTTTGCGGTAGCCGTGAGATTTCATCCAATCTAACATAAAGATATTTTGGTCATAAGTGCCATAATACTGACCATCACCACCCATTTGGTCATAGTATTGACTACGAGCCGCAAAAGATGAATCATAATCATGCCACTTAATTCTATCTACGATCGAGCTTGATATATCCAATTCGTCCTTCGGGAAATCGTCAGGCGAGTATATCCAATTAACTCCATCAGACCCACCATCATTAGACGAGCCACTATCAGAGTTATCCCAATTATCAGACCAATCATCACCACTATCAGATGAACCACCGCCATCAGAATAACCGCCATCTGTATTAGCATTTTGTTCTGCCTGTTGTCTTGCAATTTCATCAGCGACCCTTTGTGCTTCATCATTACTATTCTTCAATAAACCTTGTACAGCAGCATTAATGTCACCACAAACCTTATTAATAGCATTGTTACCTTCAACAAACTTATTACTAAAGTCACCTAATACACTATTAATACCATTTGTTATGTTGTTGGCATTTAGACTCCATATAGAAGACATAGATTCACTAAGCTTATAACCATAATTCTCAGCAGTAGTAGTAATAGTATCCGCAATATTACTTGCATTAGCATTAGACTGCTCAATAATTTCCTGCATAGTTATATCAAACGAATCAAGTCGCTCATCGAGCCACGTTTTTGTAGTATCTGCAAGATTATCTAAAATAGCTTGAGTATCGCTTATAAGCTTTTCATACTCAGTATCTTTCAAGTCGTCTTTAGCAGTATTAATTTGGTCTTTAAGCTGCTGGATATTCTTCTTACCTTCCTCAGAATTATCTCCTTGAACGGCAGAATATTGTTTCTCCAAAACATTAAGAGCCTTTGTTTTTTCAGCGATAGATTTTTCATAATCATAAGCATCCTTTTGTTGACTCATAAGGTCTTTATACTTTTGGATGACTTCATCAAGCTTATCAAGAAATGTATCATACCCCTCTTGAATCAAATTCTTAAGGGCTTCTTTTTCAGATATACTTGAATTTATAGCATCCTGTTGAGCCTTAATAAGTTCCTGCTTTCTATCAAGCAACTCCTTATCATAAGGATCTTTAGTCAACTCTTCATCAATCTTAAGTATCTCGTCCTTATATGCTTTAGCCTGATTAAGATATAATTGATATTTCTGTGCAATTAATGCCTGTGCAGCCTTGCCATTGTCGTTTATATTACCATTATCATCAGTAATATCTTCATCCTTTAGTAAGTCAACAAGGAACTGAGTTTCGTCTATAAGATTGCTGACATCATCTCTAGTCCTATCGAAAGCATCCCAATTAATCTGTCTTATAGCATTATCATACTCAACTAATGCCTTTTTAGCATCATATATACTTGAAGTACAATCATCTATGGCAGACTGCATAGAATACCAATCCTCTGATTCAGCTTCAATCTTGCCTGAAGCCATAGCAGAATTAAGAGCCTTTGTAAGTGCGTCTCTTTCCTGTTCAAGCTTTTCAAGATTCTTCTGTTCTTGTTCCATCATAGAATTATTAAGCAGAGTAGAAGCGAACCAACCCTGTTCTTCTAAGAGGTCATTATCTTTGCTATATAAATCCTTAATAGAATTTACTTTATCAAGAACTTCTTCAAACTGTGATTGAATATTATCAAATCTACTTTTAGCAAGCTGTCTAATCTCAATATTTAATGATTGTACAGAATCAGCAGCGTCTTGTGCCTTATCATATAAATCCTGACAATCTGAAATAGCGTCTTTAAGGTCTTCATCATAGACAGTTTCTATATTAAATGAACCATTTGCAATCTGATCTTTGTAATATCCGTCAAGGTCATATGAATTGAATCTATCCATATAGAAGTCATAAGCATCTGACTGTGCGTTAATCTCTGATAACAATGTTTCCATAGAATCGGAGAGGGCATTATTACGATTAAGCCATGTACGTGTTGTATCAGATACTTTATTCTTTAATCGGTCATATGCTTTAGAGATTTTGGATAAAAGAGGTTCTACCCAGTTGAAGTCCTGTGGCGATGGTTCGGAGGATGAATCACTTCCACTTCCTGATGAGCCACTGGAATCATTCATGGTTTCAATAGTAGAAGGTCTTGCAACAGAAGGTCTAGTAAATGACGAATTACCTTTGCTTCTGTATGAATTAATATCCATTGCTCTTGCTTTAAGTTGTTCTTTCCCAGAATTGCTAAAATAAGAGCCAGCAGAAGAGAGACTAGCAGATAAATTACTTATACTACTTCCACCTTCACCATGAATATTAAATCCAAAACTAGGTAAATTTATTCCGTTAGGAAGTCCATGTTCATCATATGTTAACCCCATATTACTTGTATTTATATAAGGTTCTGCTTTAATACTATAATCAAACGATGATAAAGCGTCACCTAATGCACTTAACACATTACCAATAGAAGTAGAAGCATTTTGAATACTACTTCCAACTTCACCCATAGAGAATGTTGTTAAACCTTCAACAGCATCTAATGAACCACCAATGTTTTCAGCAATTGCGTCAGAACCTTGACTAACCAAATCGGCAGCCTGTGCTGCACTAACATAGGCGTTTTGAACTAAAGCATCTTGAACCGCATATAAATTTTCAGTAGAACTATTCGCAAAATCAACAAGTGCTTGAGATAATGAAGACACATAATCTGTAAATTGTGTATCATCTATTATGCTATCCATTAAAGTACCATAAGAATCCACATAGTTAGCAAGAAAATCTGCATTATCACTAAGAGACGTAATTAATGGACTAACTGCATCAAGATCTTGTTCTGCTTTATTCAACTGGTTATAACTATCTATAGCTTTTTGAGTAGCATCGTTTGTTGCACCCATAGCTTGAGTTGCTAATTCACCACGTTCATCTTCGGTTTCTTCCAGATTATAAGTTGCTGCGATAAGTTTCTTCTCTGCTGATACACCAGATTTAAGTTCCCCAACATAGTCCGACATCGTACTTTGACCCAATACAAACTGTTTGTTAGATTGTAAAAGGGCATCTGATAATTCACCAGATATAGCTGCCGTAGCTTCTTCTATATAATCAGTAGTTTCATTAAACTGTAAATTAACATTTTTTAAAGCTTGCTCTAACCCACTAGAAGTTATTGATTCGGATATTCCATCAAAATATTCTTTTGCATTTATAACACCTTCTGCGAGAGAATTATTTAACTCATTGGAAATATCTAATAAACCATCTAAATCAGATGATTCAAGCTTGGTAACCTTGGTGTCACCCAAACCACTTCTTATATTTCCCTTTTCGTCAATACCATGTGAACTAGGTGCTTTTATATTATTAAGAAGAGTAGAATAATTCTTCATAGATTCGTATGAACCTAGCATGTTTTGAACAGATTTATTCTGCTCTTCATTAGCTTTTGTCCATTGTTCCATTGCATGTTCATTAAGTTTGTAGGTATCGCCAACTTTTGTAAGATATTCTATATACTCAGGATGCTCTTTAAGCATAGATGCAACTTCATCGTCTGTAAATCCTAAATTGAGTTCATCCCCATCTTTCTTCTCATAAGTAGAATAAAGAGAGTCTAAATCATTTTTTTTTGTCAATGACGAGTCTAAATCTTCTGAAAGAGTATTTATTTTAACATTTATAGGACTATTATTTGCTTTGTTTTGCGCTTTCTGCAATGCATCTTTGAGGCTTTCTAATGTGGTGTTTTGATCAAAAGTAACACCTGATGTTACTAATTTTGAAAAATCATCTTCTGAAAGAGAATTCAAATAATTTAGAATATCATCTTTATCTTCGTTATTATCTAACCTTAAGGCAGCAACTAATTTCTTTGCAGAAGCAGTTAAGCTATCAAATGAAGTCTCTCCAATTTTGTATCTAAATGCTTCATATTGTAGATTCATATCTGAAATGGTATTTTTTAAATTATTTCCTTTATCGGTAACACCATATAAACTATTAGAAGTATCGTTGATATTGCTAAGAATAGAAGCCATTTCTTCTTTTGTTGCTGCGAGACTATTTTTAACTTTGTCTATAATTGTTCCCGACCATTCAGGATGATTTTCATTCATCCAATCAAGATATTTTTGTTGTTCCTCGGCTTGTTGCTTAAGAGCATTAAAATAATCAATTATACTATTATATGAAACCAATCCATTATTGGTTTGCTTCATATTACCGTCTTGGTCAGTCTCATATGAATACATATCATTTTTTGATGTATATTTACTATCAGAAAGAGTTTTTACAGCCGCATCTTCTTCATCTTTCTTTGCATATTTTTCTTTTTGCTTGTAATTTTCCAGAATTCTTTCAAGCTCTTCTTTTTCTTTTTTTAATCTATCTAAGTCTTCCTGATCGGTGAGAGACAAAGTTCCTTTTTCATTTATTTTACTAATAGATTCATTGATATTATCTAGTTTAGTATTAGCTGTTTCTACATCAGAAGAGGCTTGTTTCAATTCATTCCTCGCTGCTTCTAATTTTTCTTTTGCTTTTTCTTCGGCATGAGCTAATTCATTCAACCATTTAACTGTTAATGATAATAGTTCTGTGATTGCAAATGAAACAATCATATTGCCAGCCATTCTCAAAGCCTTTAATCCAATTGAAGCTTTTTTAGCACTTTCTCCCAATCCGATTTCTTCGAGAGTCATTTTAGCCAATGAAGATGTTGCAGCATCACTAGAATTTTTTAATTCCTTGAGTTGTTCAACTGTTACCATTTCACCAACATCAACGCCCATTGAATTAAATTTCTCAGATACATTAGTTAATAATGCTTTATTTTTTGCTTCAATGAGAGCATTGATAGCAGATGTTTGTGCTTTTGTCTTTTCGGTTTGTTGCTCCACACCTGCTAAATTAAGAGCCATCTGACCATTTTCTTCTTGGATTAAATTAAGTTTATTTTGATTAGCAAGATTTTGCTGTTGTAATGAATTTGTATACTGTTCAGTAGTAACCTTTAATTGAATTTGACCATCGGCTTCCTGTACAAATTCCCTCGACAATTCAACTGTAGAATTTTTAATTATATCTACACTAGAAGTTTCGATAGTTGTAACTTGATTCCAAAAATCAGATTGTTCTTTTCTAAGTTGTTCTAATGAAGAAGCTTGTTTTGGTACTTCAACTTTTTTAGGAATTAAGCTTTCAATAGAAGCAGTTTCTATATTTTTTAACTGTTTTTGTACTTCAGCTTGTTCTGCTCTGATTTCATTAAGATAACTTTTAGGTTTATAACCAAGTGTTTCTAATGTATCAGAACTAATATTTTCTAATTGCTTTTGAACTTTCTGAGAAGTATTTATTTCAGTTTGAATAGCAGAAATATAATCTTGATTTTTCTTCTCTTGTTTATTATATAAATTAGAAATATAATTCTGTGAAGCTTTTTCTTGTGCAGATTTTTGAACCAAAGCCTGCTCTTCTTGATTTTTTAGGTAAGAATTATTTAAATTGTCAAAAGCAGAAACTTCATTATCATATTGATTTATTCTACGCTGAGACAATTTAATAGCAGCATCAGTAGAAGTAGTTTCGTTTTCAAGAAGCGACTGATATTCTTGTTCTTGTGCAATCTGTTTTTGTCTTAAATCATATTCTTGTTTATATGATTCGGCAAGATTGTAATTTGTTTCATTTAATGGTGAAGCTTCTTCTTTTGGTATAAGTTTATCATAACTCCACTGTTTATTTAATTCTCGTTTGTTATTTTTTTCAGCAATTTTGGTTTTAACTTCCGATATTTTAGTAGATATTTTATTTCCTGCTTCATCTATTTTATTGAGAGTAATATTAATGTCATTACTCCATTCGGAAGTATCTTTTCCAAATATACTTAATCCACCTTTGTCCGTTGTTTTGAATATCATACTGTGTTATAATTTAAATAGTGTTTGAATCTAATTAAATTTATATTTATTTGTAAGGGGTTATTGTGATGAATATAGAAGAATTAAATAAATTAACATTACCAGATATATGTTATATATTATTAAATGAAAAAGATTGTTATTCTCCAAATGAAATTATGTTACTTGAACAAAGAAAAAAAGAATTAAGTCGTATTATTGAAGAAAAAGAATATAGAGAAATAGTTAAAAATCGACCTAAAGAAATTATTTGTCCTAAATGCGATGGTGTTAATAAATCAGAAAATGACACATGTGATTTTTGTGGATATAAATTCAAAGACAAAGATTACACAAATAAAAACGAAGAGGATGAAAAAACATCCAATACAATACTATTTATTATATCATTTTTAATGCCCATAATTGGCATAATATTAGGTATCATTTATATTGCCAAAGATGAAGAAGATTTTGGAAAAAAAATATTGCTATTTTCAATCATAATTAGTATTATATTTTTTTTAATCGGAATGTTCATTTTAAAATAGATAATAGGAGAGAGATAAAAACTATGCCAAATATTTCAGATATGTTTAGAGCTTCAATAGATAGAAGAGTAGTGAGAATATAATATTAAGAAGGTTTGAAATATAACCCTCTTAATATATTATCATTATATACTTTAATATTAAAGTCCAGTGTTTTACATAAATATAAAATATTTTTAAAAAATGGATATTTTCTAAAAAATAATTTATCACGAATATCATTTAATATCATTGTGTAACATTCGCTATCTTTTTTACAAAATATCTCACCACATTGAATAGTACTTGAAATTATCTTCCAAGTTCCTATTGTTCCACTTGTATTATTATCTATATTATCACTTCCTTAATCTAAAAATTTACTATAATATAAAAGAGCAGGAGATTAGTCCTGCTCTTCGTTGTTTATAATAAAAAAGATTGGATAAACAATATCCAATCTTTTTTAAAATCACTTATTGCGTAGCTGGCTTTACTTCAAAACGAATACCCTTCTACAAATGTCACATAAAAACAGCTAGACTTACCAATTTTACTTGTGCTCTTCTGTTGATCTAATACTATCATACCACTTTTTGAAAGTCAATATGTTTTTATTATTTTTGTGTATTTTTATTGTTATTATATTCAATGTTTTATCATATGTTACTGAAACATCACTTTTTCCTATTATTGACCACAATATTCTTTTAACATCTTCAAATGACAGATTTGTTACATTATTTAATGAATATACTATAAAGATATAAGATTCATCTCTACTTATATCGAAATTTTTTATTGTGTCAATGGAAGGAGATGTAAATAAGTTCATAAAATCATAATATAATTTTTCATAATTTTTATAAAATTTGTTATAATCATCAAGTGATTTTTCGATTGATAATGATATATATTCACATACTCTATTATAAACTGTTCTAATTTCATTTGGTGTTGGAATTAATAGTCCATCATTCTCAAGCCATCTTTTTGGGATTTTATCTTTATGAAGTATTAATATTTTGTCAATCCTTGCTATTGAATTAATTGAAACAATTCTACAACATAATAATTTCCTATATTTTTTCCACCTGTCTTTAGTATATGTTGTTAGTGGAATTACATAATACATTTCTGTATTTTTTATACTCTTTAAAATTAAAGCAGGATGAGTGCCACTAAATTCAGCATTATTAGCACCTTTAAAATCCACTGAATATATGCCAGAATTTATTATATGTTTCATAAATATCTCCTAATTGCAATTTTACTGGTAATTTATACCAATAATACAATTATACGACAAGATATTACATATTTCTATCGGAACATATGTTTCAGCATTTTGTACTTGACAAGAAATTTATCTGAATGTAAATTTAAAAATACTAAGAGGAGTTATATTATGCTAAAAATTCATTATTGTCCAAACTGTCACAGAGTTACATATACACATTATCTTACCAATATATGTCGAGTGTGCAAGTGTAACTGTATAAAACTCGATATTGACTTTAAAGAATTCTTCTCAATGAATGAAGTTGAAAGAGAAGAGTATATATCGAAACACATTGGCTTATAGAATACAAACTACTGTTCTGGATTGTATTTAATTTGATACAATGGTAAAATATAGACTTTAGACACAGTATGTACATGTACCACATCATGTATATAACCGAAGGCTGTATCTAAAGTCTATTTTACATGTGGTATCGGAAATAAAGTCTGCCCTTTCTGGGCAATACATTTCCCAACTTTCATTGTTTTTCAAAAGAAAGGAGGGTAGAATTTGATAAATATTTTTACTAAAGTTATAGAAGTCTCTGCAAGCTGTGGAATATGTTATTTAGCTTATTTAGGGTTAAAATTTGTAGTCACATTACAAATTTGTAAACATCCTGAACTCAGCGATGAGAAAGTTAAGTGTATAACACGCATGATTGCAAAAGACAGACATCATTCTATCTAATTCTATATGTATATGTCATTTTATTTCCTTTTATTCCATATAACGAGGGCTGTTTCACAACAGTCCTCTATATTATTATTCTCTGTTATGTTGATTATAATTTGTCCCATCTTATCTACCAAGGAACTGTTGGTTCAAACAATTTACACGAAATAGAAGATAAGTTTCTATTGCTTAACATGTCGTGCCATGAGTACGGAATGCATATTATATCAGTATCGTTTCATATAACTGATACCAACGGTTGTCACTCTCTGAGGGCTTACCATTTCAAAGGTCTATCCCTGCGAACCCACCGAGTTCATGAATTATTACTGTATCTATTTAGTTTCCTTATAATAGGGTAGTATCATGAGGTTTACGGTTTTCCTCGCATATTGCGTCTTCGTTTATCGTATGTATTACATACTTATCATAGTCCAAACTATTGTATCCAATAGAAACCCTATGATGTCGGTAATTCAAAACAATTTGATTAGTACGCCACTAACGTACCAATGCCGACATTTTTAAATGAAAGGGCTGCGGAAATTGCAGTGAATACAGTAGGAATTGCATTACCACTTTTTACAATTTCATCTAAGATATCAATTAATTTACCTCCAGCATCAATTGCACCTTTAAGAAAATCTGACGAAAGTAAATCATTTGACAGTTCTTCTAATTTTGCCTTTGTTAAATCAATAGATGCTTGTACAGATTTTGCATATTCTTCATTTTCCCTACGAGCTGATCCCTCAGCGTTTGTTGCTTCTTCATAAGCTTTCTTTAAAATTTCAGGCTGACTAAGAGCGGCTGCGAGGGCATTGCTTTGATTTTTCCCTGCTAAACTTTCAAGAAGACTTGCCCTATCAATATCACTAAGAGTTGCCCATTTTTCAGAAATACCACTAACAATAGTATATATATCTTTAAAAGTCTTTCCATCTGATTCAAGAATATCTACACCTGTAATACCTTTAACTAGAGCTTGAAGTTTAGATGTTGATTCTACAAGACCATCTGTATCTTCTCCCATATTGGTAAGCTCAGTTTTTGCTCCACGAATCCTTGCACTTACTGTCTTCCACATATTGCCGACTTTTTCTGGATCCTGAAGGACACTGTTTGTTGCCGTTACAAGTGCAACGCTTTTTTCTAAACTCGTATTTGCAGCATTAAATGATGCAGCACTTCGTTGTAAGGCATCGCCTATACCAGTAGAAGAGATTGCTTCGTTATTAGAAACTTCATTAAACACATCTACTATATGTTCAGCTTCATTAGCTTCTAGTTTGAAGCCTTTTAATGTTGAAATAAGTGACTCATTGGCTTCATCAATATTAATTCCGTCACCTACATTTTTATAAAGCTGAGATATTTCAGCAAGTTCTTTAGCATCTGGAATACTATATCCATTTTTTGACCAATCCGCAGTGGCTGCAATAGTATCAGAAATTGTACCTCTAACTTCTTTTGCGATATCTGCATAACTATCAAAATCAGAATAAATCTGCTTTGATGACTGTCCTGATACCTTGGCAAGTTCTGTAATCTGTGTATTCAAATCTTTAACAGTATTTACAACTTCTCCACCATATCTTAATATGTCATTAAATCCAAAATATGTACCAATAGCACCAGCTACACCATACCAAGCTTTTTCCTTAATAACCGACCACATACTCTTACCAGCACGACCAGCGTCAGATTCAGCATTGACTATTTGTATAATCTTTCCGTGAATAACATCTAATGATGCACTTGGATTGCCAGATTTAATTTCAGCATAGTAAGCTTTTATCTGATTCTTAGCTTCTCGTGACATTCCAGAATGCTCTTTAAGAATATTATTGATTTTATCTAATTCTTTTTGAGCAGATATAAGGCTATATCCCTTTTCGGCAGCCGACATATTCTGAACAGCGGTAATATTTTCTTTGATAAGTTTTTCTTGTTTATCTAGTTTATCAAGTTCTTCTTCAGTCACCAATTCAGGATGTTTTTTTAAATTATTCAGAACATCTTCATATTGCTTAACAGCTTCTTTGACAGCATCAACTCGCTTCTTATAATCATCGCTTGTCCAACCACCATCTTCAAATCGAGCAATAGTTGCATCATAACCAGATGTTTTCTTATTGTAAGATTCGAGACGAGTATTATACTTCGAGAGATTAACATTAGATACTTTTTTATCAGCATTAACAATTTTCTCTTTAGCTTCAGCGTTTTCTTTAGATTTCTGAGTATTCTGTTCTAATACATTATTTTCTTCTTTGATTGAATTAGTAGCAGTCTCTACAGATGCAGAAACATCTTTATCAGGAAATGCGTCTTTCTTTTGCTCTGTAGAAGCAGTAGCAGTAGATTTCTTGACAGCTTGAGCAGTTTTCTCTGCTTGTTTCTGAGTTTCCTTTAATTCAGATCGAAGCTTTTCTTGAGATTGAATTGTATTATCAACTGAAGAATTGTTGGAATCTAAATTCATTTTTTCATCCAACTTATCTAAATCTATATAGAGATCATTTATCTCATTTTGGATTTTTTCTTTTTCCTCAACAAATTTTGACGCTATAGAAAAACTATTATCTTCATATCCAAAAAATGATTCAGCTCCACCGATACGTGATAAACCTCTTGTTGTATATTCATCAAGTGCTTTTTGATCATTTGCCTTAATTAAATCATCATACTCTTCAAGACTATATTTTACTTCAGATAACCATTCGTTTCTGTCTTGTATAAGTTTGTCAACATTAAAGATATTATTAGAACCAGTTAATTGTTTAATTCTCTTATCTGCTTCACGGATTTCTTCCTCTGTAGGTAATTGGTCTGCAAAATACCTGTCATTACTATGAAAATCTTCATGAACAGTTAATTTCTCTTGTAACTGTTGAAGCTCTCTGATAATATTCTCTCTTTTTTCAATTTCAGCATTCAACTCTGATTCAGATTTGATTTGCTGTTCAACAGTAGAATCAGAAGACAAAGAAATATTCGTTTCAACCCCAATATTTTTCTGAACATTGGATAATCTGGTCATTTCATCAACTAAATTAGAAACCTTGACAGATGTAGCCTCAACTTGCGTTTGAAGTTCAAAGAATCTATCAGTAGGAACAGTATAATCGTCAAGTAAACTCATATGAGTTTTTAAATCATCAAACTGATCTTTTAATTCAGATACTTCTTGTGATAATTTCTTAAATTCATCATTGTCAACAAGATTAACTTCTTTACCAGAAATACCGCCAGTAGCAGATTTCTTTTGTAATTCGTCATATTTCTTATTTAATTCTGAGATTTTATTCTCTAGTTTATCAATTTCCTTTGACGATTTATTAACATCAACAATAGGAGCAGAAGAGTTTCCAATTCCTTTTGATAAATTAATAATCTCATTTATCTTATTCTCTAATTTGTCAAATGTTTGTAACTGTTCTTTTAATCCAGAATTACCAAACTCGAATGTGAATTTATCTAATTTAAGTTTCTGTAATTCCTTAATTTTATCAATTACCTTATCATCTTTTGCATCTAACTGAATTGTAATTTTCTGTTTACCAGCCTTAGAACTAATTCCGTCAAATACACCATTTGTATCTTTTTCAAATTGTGCAAGACTGGATCTGTAATCAAAACCAATCTTGATAATATCTGAACTTGCCATAATTCACATCCTTTCTAAATTGTGCAACGTTTTCTATACTCATCCTTTAATCGTTCATGATACTTATGCATTTCTCTATACACACTGAATCTTGTTGTAATTGTAATAACAAAAAAGAGAATAAATATTTGAGTTGTTCAGAGAGAGAATTTGTATTAAGTGATTCTGATTTAGATTATCTTAAAAAATTATGTAAAAATAAAAATTGTAATTTTCTAAAGTTAATCTATATTACATGTAATATAAGTGCTTCTAGCGATTTTTGGAATGATTGTAATTACATACAAAGTATTCAAATAACAAACGAATCACGATTTTGTGTCATGACATATTATGATTTGTTAAATAATATGGAAAATAAATACAGACCTCTTCTTGAACATATACCATATTTATTAACATTTGCACAAGCTTATTATATGTAATGGAAAGAGAGAATAGTTATATGAAGATATTAATAATGATACTTGGATTGATATTATTAACAATTATTTTACTTGTAGGATTGGCATATAAAATATCAATACAAAATACAAAGAATGAAGAAAGGATAACAGATGAGTATTTGTCTTGAAGGTAAAAGTTGTTCTGGCAAGGATAGTGTAGCAAATGAACTATGTCAAATGGGGTATAAAAGAGCTATTACTTATACAACCAGACCAAAAAGAATCGGAGAAGTAAATGATAGAGATTATCATTTTATATCTGAAGGAACATTTTTAAATATGATTAAAGAAAATAAATTCTTAGAGTATAAAAAATATAAAACAAAAGAAGGCATTTGGTATTACGGAAGTTGTTTAGAGGATGTTATATCTGGTAGGAAAGTTATAATTCTTACACCTGATGGAGCAAAAAAATTAAAAGAAAAAATACCAGATATATCCTTAATATTTCTTAATACTTCCAATAAAGAAATAAAAAAGAGAATGAAGAATAGAATGAAACTCTCTGGTGAAAATAAAAAAGAATTGAAAAGAAGATATAAGTCTGATAAAAAGGATTTTAAAAAAGTAGATGCCGATTTTGTGATTTTTACGGATGGTAAAACTCCAAACAACATAGCTACAACTTGTGTTGTTATGGATTATTTAGCTAAGAAACACAATGAGAGGAGTGATGGTAAATATGAATGATTTATGTAACGCCAAAGTATATTGTGGCAATCGTAATTGTGAACATTTAGAATGTGTCAGACATGATAGATATGTTCCGTTTGATATTTTGATTATAAGAGAAAATTATAAGACTGAAACCAATGGAACTTGTAAACATTTATTATTAGATTGGGAGGATAAAAATAATACATGATTAATTATGATGAAATTACCTATGATGACTGTTTAGAGCAGTATACATACAAAAATAAGGCAGTTTTACTCAATGATGGTAAAGTTATTGGCTTTATTGATGAAAAAATTAAAACTGAGTCGCTGGAAACCGTATAAATACTGGGTTTGAGAGACCGAAAACAAATTTGAAATGTTGATTTCAAGTGAAGTTGAGAAAGGAGAAAAAATGGACAAGAAAGGATATGAAATAGCAGATAAATTAGGTGAAGAAGAAATTTTATGTCAGTTATCAGAAGAGTGTTCTGAATTAATTCAGGCTTGTCTTAAATATAGAAGAACACTGAAAAGTCTTACACCAAAGACAAAAGAAGAAGTAAGGAATAATCTCACAGAAGAACTTGCTGATGTATTATTCAATATAGACCAAATAATTTATTTATTTAATAAACATGAAAACACTGATAAAAGTATGGAACTTGCCATAAGTAATATTCGTGATTATAAAACAGATAGATGGTGGAGAAGAACTTTTATATCACAGGAGGAAAATTAATGGTAGTTATAAAAAGAGATTGTACAGAAGTAGATTTTGATAAGTCTAAAATTTCAAATGCAATTCTCAAAGCAATGAAAAATGGATCTGGCATTGTAAAAACTAAGATTGCTGAAGATATTGCAAATGAGATTGAGGAAGAATGTAAAAATAAAGACGAAGTAAGTATCTCTGATATTGAGTCAATGGTCTATGATAAGTTGATTACAAAGAAACAGAGACTTACAGCTAAAGCATATGAAGGATATAGAAGTATTCGTGAATTTCAGAGAGAAAATGAAAATACAATTGATACTGAAATTACAGAATTGTTAAGCGGCGAAAGTGATTATTGGAACAATGAAAACTCTAATAAAAATCCAAGATTGAATACAACACAGAGGGATTATCTTGCAGGAATTGTAAGTAAAGATGCATCAAGAAGATACATATTACCACCTGAAATCGTACAAGCACATGATGATGGGCTTATTCATGTTCATGATATGGATTATTTAATTCAGTATATGAATAATTGTTGCTTAATTAATCTTGAAGATATGTTGCAGAATGGTACAGTAATTTCTGAAACACTTATTGAAAAACCACACAGCTTTTCCACAGCATGTACTGTAGTAACTCAGATTATTGCACAGGTGGCATCAAGCCAGTATGGGGGGCAAAGCATTTCTTTAGCACATCTTGCACCATTCGTAGATATTTCCAGACAGAAAATTAGACAAGAAGTAATCTCTGAATTAGAGTATCTATATAGAGATATTGAAGAAAAAGAATGGATAAAACCAAGAAAAATTCTTGGTAAAAAGCTTAAAAAAGAACAAGAAAAATATTATAAAAACAAAGAAAAACTTCTTAAATTTGTTGACGCTGTAGATGTTGAAGATATTGTAGAGAAACGTCTTGCGAAAGAGATCAAAAAGGGTATTCAGACAATTCAGTATCAAATTACTACTCTGATGACGACCAACGGACAAGCACCATTCATTACGTTATTTATGTATCTGAATGAAGCACACAATCAGCAGGAAAAAGATGATTTGGCTTTACTTATAGAAGAAGAATTAAAACAGAGTCTTCTTGGTGTCAAGAATGAAGAAGGTGTATATATTACACCAGCTTTCCCAAAAGTAATTTATGTATTACAAGAAGATAATATCCACGAAGGAGACAAGTATTGGTATTTAACTGAGCTTGCCGCTAAGTGTTCTATTAAACGATTAACACCTGATTACATTTCTGAAAAAATCATGAAAGAAATGAAAGATGGAAATTGTTATCCTGTAATGGGGTGTAGAAGTGCTTTAACAGTATGGCATGATGAAGATGGTAAACCAAAATTCTATGGACGTTTCAATTCTGGTGTTGTAACTGTATCATTGCCAGATATTGCATTATCATCAGGTGGGGATATGAATGAATTTTGGAAAATATTTGATGAACGTACAGAGTTATGTCATAAAGCATTAAAGATTAGACATCAGAGATTACGTGGAACAAAGTCAGATGTTGCTCCTATTCTTTGGCAACACGGAGCATTTGCAAGACTTAAAAAGGGTGAACCTATTGACAAACTACTTTTTGGTGGCTATTCAACTTTATCCCTTGGTTATGCAGGACTTGCTGAATGTGTTAAGTATATGACTGGACATTATCATTGTGATGAGGGTATTGGAGAAAAATTCGGTCTTGAAGTAATGCAAGCATTAAATGATAAATGCTCTCAATGGAAAATAGATGAAAATATTGATTACAGCTTATACGGAACTCCATTGGAAGCAACCACGGAAAAGTTTGCAAAAAAACTTAAAGAGAGATTTGGTATTATTGAAGGAGTTACAGATCGTACATACATCACAAATTCTTATCATATCCCAGTATTTATACATATTGATGCCTTTGGGAAACTTCGTATTGAAGCTAAATTCCAAAGATTAAGTCCAGGTGGAAGTATTTCGTATATCGAGTGTCCTAATATGGAGAATAATATACCAGCAGTTCTTGAGGTTATTAAGTTTATTTATAACAATAACATGTATGCAGAACTTAATACAAAAAGTGATTATTGTCAGAAATGCGGTTGGAAGAAAGAAATTAAACTTATTGACGAAAATAATAAACTTATTTGGGAATGTCCTAATTGTGGAAACAGAGATGTAATGACAATGGACATTACTAGAAGAACTTGCGGGTACAAAGGTACAGCACGTAATGGATGGAATCAGGGTAGACTTGGTGATATTCATGATAGAGTACCACATCTTGACGATATTGAGGAGGAATAATATGAGATATTCAAGTATGCGCAATCTTGATATTTCTAATGGGGAGGGAGTTGGAGTCTCCCTCTTCGTCCAAGGTTGTCCATTTCACTGTAAAAACTGTTTTAATTCTGATACATGGGATTTTAATGGTGGAAAAGAATGGACAGAAGAAATAAAAGATAAATTTATAAAATTAATTGATAGACCATATATTAAACGAGTATCATTCCTTGGTGGTGAGTGTTTAGCTGAACAGAACCTTGATGAAGTTCTCAAATTAGTCCAAGAAATCCGTATTTCATTTCCTAAGAAATCTATTTGGTTATATACGGGATATGAATTATCAGAGATTACAAAGCAAGAACAATACGAGAAAGTTAGTGGAATACCTAGTGTTTGGTCAAAACGATGGAAGATAATTTCTAATATAGATGTGCTTGTTGACGGAGAATATATAGATGAGCAGAAAGACCTTACATTGAAATGGCGAGGCAGTAAGAACCAAAACTGTATTGATGTGAAACAATCTCTTGCTCAGAACAAAGTAGTTTTATATTGTGATTAGGAGGTAATTAATATGTCTTATGTAGATATTGCAAATGAAGAATCATCTGGTGTTCAGATTGATGGTGAAGACTATTATGTTGCGTTGCGTAACCTTGAAAACAAGTATGGGTATGATGAAGATATTGCAACAATAATTAGAATGTGTAACCAATGGGAAAATAGCTTTCATAAAATGGAAGGTCGTTGCAATGAAATTATTACTGCAACAACTTTATATGAAGCACAAATTAAATCTATATTAGAAAAAAATAGAGTATAAATAAAATGAACTTATGGACAACAATTCTAGCAATAATTATAGGACTTATATATAACGCTAAATAAAAGGAAGAATAACAATGACTAAAGAAGATGTAAGGAAGGGCATGGTTTTATACTATGCCCGAATATTAAAAGCTGTAGGCATATACGAAGTAAGTGAGTTGCTTATAAGAACAGTAGAAGATGATTATTTTGTTGGTGTTGATAAGCGTGATAAACATGTATATTTATTTTCATATAATAATCTTAACCAATTAATATTTAACGATAGACAAAAATGTTTAGATACTGTATTAGACAGTGAAAAGAATGCACCTAAAATAAGTAGCGAAAAAGAATATGAAGAATATTAGTAAGGCACAATGATAAAATGATATATGAAATTAAAGATTTAACTAAAATAACAACTTATAGCACTTTGGCTAAAGAGTTAAATGAAACCAATGAAGCATTTTATGAATATGTATCTGATTATATTTTTTCAAAGATAGTAAACTCTCAGATATCGCATAATTTGTTTAAATATGAACGATTTATTCAATTTTTAAAAAGAAGATATTTTAATGATTGTAACAATACAGAATTAATATATACAATTGGACTATGTGTTTCGACAATTGAAATTTGTAAACATCAATATAATCATTTATACAATGAATACAACACAAATAATATAATAAAAGAGTTATTGCAAGATGATAATAAGAAGAAAATAATTCTAAAAATATATAATAACCCTGATATACATTTAATAAAATTAATTAATGATCTTGATATTACGCTTGAAAATGAATCATTCGAAAAACACACATTAATGATAGAACACATTAATACATTAATAGATTTAGGTATGATAATAAATTATAACAAAATTTTATCTGCATCTCCCATATTAGTGCGATATATACAGAATAATAAAGTAAAGGAGTGATTAAGTACGGCAAATTACCTATATGATAAATTTAAAGGAAAATATAGAATACGTGCTCCAATTAATCAGTTGACAAATGACTTCAATCGAAAATTAAATGGTACTTTAGAAGATATAGATTGTTATATAGATTGTCAATTTGGCAATAAGGTGTTCTATTATGGACACAATATTTTACAAGCTTATATCCCTTCTATCGGTAGAGGACATAACATTCTTAAAAATCTCGAAGAAACGGACAAATCTCTGATATTTGACATTGAAGAAACGGACGCTGAAATTCTGTTTAAATTCAAATTCATCAACTCTGACAAAATTATCCCATTGTTAAAACCTAAAACAAGTGGTTCTCAGACAAGCCCTTTTTCGCCTAAAAATCTCCCAAAATCTAATTTTAAAATCCCAGATGATAAATTGACACAGTACAAAGAAATCGTGTCTAAAATTCCTCCTGAGAAGCTTTTAACCCTAAGTAGAATAACCAATTCATTCTTGCAAACTTTAGTTACTAAAAAGAACACTTGGGAGAATATTAAATCAGATATGAGATTAAAATGCCTTAAAGGTAAAGAATATATTTACTACATTGGTAAGTGGAACGAGTATCTTACATATCTTAAAAGCAACATTAAAAATGTAGACAGTTAAGGAGTAAAAATTATGTATGAAGTAAAAAAGTGTGTAACCGATAAGAAGCTTAAAGAATATGGCTTTAGATATAAATCAGACGGAGATTATACATATAGAACTGTTATATATCAAGATGGGAAAAGACCTGTAATATTCCTGACATTCTATATTAATCTCGAAGAGAGAGCATTTAACAGTAGAGTATCTGATACCACAGGTACATATTATCCTTATTATGATGAATGTCGTCAAGGCGATACATTGTATAAGATACTTAAGAATTGTGTTGAAAAGGAAATAAGAAAATTAGTAAAGGCAGGTATTATAAAGATGATAAGTATAGAAAACATAAAAGGTACAGTAGTTAATAGCACAACAATTAAGCTTAAGAAACTTAGAGATAATGTACAGATTCCAACAAGAGGAAGTGAATATGCGGCAGGATATGATTTATATGCAGCTATTACATCACCTATAATAATAACACCTCACACTACAGTTAAGATTGGCACAGGTGTAGCAGTTGAAATTCCTAATGGTTATTTTGGTGCAGTTTTTGCAAGAAGTGGATTAGCAACTAAGGAGGGATTAAGACCTGCTAATGCGGTTGGCGTGTGCGATTCAGATTACAGAGGAGAATATATAGTTGCATTACATAATGACTCAGATACCCCTAGAACTGTTACTCCAGGAGAAAGAATAGCTCAGTTGGTTATAATGCCTTATCTTCAAGTTGATTTTGAAGAAGTTAATGAGTTGTCTGATACTGTAAGAGGTGAAGGTGGCTTTGGCTCAACAGGAAAGGCGTGATTATGAAAGAAAAAGTTCCAATTTATCAAAAACAGAACCTTACACTTGAAGAAGCTGCTGAATATTCCAATATTGGAATAAATAGATTAACTATGTTGATTAAAGAACCTACTTGTAATTTTGTATTATATGTAGGAAATAAAAGATTAATTAAAAGAAAGTTATTTGATGAATTTATAGAAAATATAAATATGATTTAATGTTGTTGAAATTATTATGGTTGAGTGATATTATTTAGGTGTAAAATATATCACTCAATCCTTTGTTTTTAATAAAGAAATAAAGGTGATATTTTATGGACAAAAAAGATATTAAAGGAAGAGTATTAAAAGAAGGTGAAGACCAGTTAAAAGATGGTAGGTATCGTTATAGATTTACAGATAAGTATGGGAAAAGAAAAGCCATATATTCGTGGAAACTTGTAACTACCGATAAAACTCCTTCTGGCAAAAAAGATGATTTGTGTTTACGTGCAAAAATTAAACAGATAGAAAAAGATCTTAATGATAACATAAACACATATAAAGCTCAGTCACAAGTTAATGATTTGATTAATATGTACCTAGATACAAAAGTGAACTTAGCAAACAGTACATTAAATAATTATAAGAATATGTATGAGGTGAATATAAAAAATTCTTTGCTAGGTAATATGCAGATATGCTCAGTTAAGAAATCTGACATATTAAAATTCTATAAATATTTATATATTGATAAAAAACTGTCAATTGGTACTATACAATTATATCAAAATCTTTTGTATCCAGCTTTTCAATTAGCTGTCGATGATTCTACAATTAGGCTCAACCCTTGTAAAAATTGTATGAAGGAATATGTTCGTGGTTCGATGGATTCTCCAAGAATTGCTTTAACTAAAGAACAACAAAAAAGGTTATTGTCTTTTGTAAAAAACAGCAATGTATACAAACGATATTACCCAATGCTTGCAACAGTCCTATGTACTGGACTAAGAATTAGTGAAGCAATGGGGTTAACATGGAACAATATTGATTTTAAAAATCACTATATAACTATTGACCATCAAATATTATATAGAAAAAAAGATGGTGTAATTAAGCATTATGCTTCAGTACCTAAGAATAAAAAGACCAGACATATTCCTATGCAAAAAGATATTGAAAAGCTCTTACAAAAATATAAAAATGAAACATATTTTATTAGCGTATCTTCAAATATCAATATTGATGGGTACACCAATTTTGTATTTTTAAACAGAGAAGAAGGATTGTTTACCCCTAATACATTAACAAGGACTTGTCATTCGTTACGAGAAAGCTGCAATAAAGAAGAAATTGAAGCTGCGCAATGGGAAGAAAGAGAACCAGTTCTCATTCCTGATTTTACATTTCACGTTCTTAGACATACATTTTGTACTAGAATGGCAGAAAATGGAATGGATGTTAAAGTATTACAGGAAATTATGGGACATAGTAATATAGCTGTTACAATGCAAGTTTATAACCATGTAAGTGATGACAGAGCAATTAATGAAATGAATAAAATTCAAAATGTTATAGGATTATAAAAATAACCCAATAGAAAATTTAACCCAATATTTAACCCAATTGAGTTGCATTTTATATAGAGTTATAAAGAGTTATATAAAGAAGAATCCTTATTTTGTAAGGATATAAAGACATATATAGACTTATAAAAACTCTTAAAACATACAACAAGAAAGAAATCGTTACTGTAGATTAATTTCTATAGAGTAACTTATTTAATGAGTCTGTCCTTTAGAGGGCAGGCTCATTTTTTATGCCTTTCGGTGTACGTTTCTAATAAATGAAAGTTTCTAATCTGCCTGGATGGTGGGACGGATACAGCTAAGACCAAAGGTGTTCCTGTTCATAGATATATTCTTTTTGGCTCCTTATTAAGAATATAGGTGAAATACATTCTTAGCATATGCTTTCTTTTAAGCTTTGCTTGCATAAATAGCATTTTAGTAGTATATTTAAAAGGCATAATTTATATAAGGAATGGTATATTTATGATAAAAGTTGCACTTGATGCTATGGGTGGAGATAATGCCCCTGGCGAGATTGTTAAAGGTGCGGTAGATGCCGTAAATACAAGCAAAGAATGTTTTGTATATCTTGTTGGAAAAGAAGATGTTGTTAATAACGAACTTTCCAAATATACTTATAGCAAAGAGCAGATAGAAGTTGTTAATGCTACAGAGGTTATAGAAACAGGTGAGCCACCTGTTATGGCTATAAGACATAAGAAAGATTCATCTTTGGTTAAGGCTCTTAATATGGTTAAGAATAAAGAAGCTGATGCTTTCGTATCAGCAGGAAGTTCTGGTGCTATATTAGTTGGTGGACAGGTTATTGTTGGACGTCTTCCAGGCGTTGAAAGACCACCAATAGGTGCGATTGTTCCTACTGATAAAGGCTGTGTGCTGATAGTTGACAGTGGGGCTAATGTTGATGCCAGACCAGCTTTTCTTGTGCAGTGGGCTAAGATGGGTTCTATATATATGGAGAACTGTCTTGGGATTAAGAAGCCAAGAGTAGCGATAGTTAATGTTGGCCTTGAAGAGGAGAAAGGCAACCAGCTTGTTAAGGAGACATTTCCACTTCTTAAAGCGTGTGATGATATTAACTTTATAGGAAGCATTGAAGCAAGAGAGATACCAAGAAGCGGTGCAGATGTTATCGTGTGTGATGCATTTGTTGGTAATGTTATATTAAAGCTTTACGAGGGTCTTGCTGGTACAATTATATCTAAGATTAAGGGTGCATTTTATTCTAATCTTAAGTCAAAGATTGGAGCAATGCTTGTTAAGGACTCAATTAAGAGTACACTTAAGACTATGGATGCATCAGAGTATGGTGGAGCACCACTTATAGGTCTTAATGGTCTTGTTGTTAAGACACACGGAAGTGCCAAAGCTAAAGAGGTAAAGAATTCAATTCTTCAATGCGTGACATTTTCAAAAAGCAATATTAATGAGCAGATTGTTGAGTCACTTTCGCATATGCCGGAATTAACAGAAGAATAGATATAATATTTATAGTAGTACAAGAATGTACATTATATTTATAAAAGTAGTACAAGAACGGATATTATATTTATAATAGTAATACAAGAATAGATGTTATATTTATAATAAGAATATCAGATTTAGAATTGTGTATAACGCCTGATATATATTGATATTCATATAATTAAGATATCAGGTCAGAATGGAGGATTTATATGGAATTTCAGAAGTTACAGAGAATTATTGCAGATGTACTTAATATAAGCGAGGATAAGATTACTAAAGAATCAGCATTTGTTGATGACCTTAAGGCAGATTCTTTAGATGTATTCCAGATTATAACAGAGATTGAAGACCAGTTCGGTATTCAGATTCCAGACGATGCAATTGAGAATATTGTTACTGTAGGAGATGCAGCAACTCAGATTCAGAATGCACTTGCTAAATAATAAATATAAAGAATATTGGTGTTGATATAGCAGGGGTCTATAATATGTGTCAATAGAGCATTAATTTATAAGTGTGCATATTACACGGATAAATTAATGCTTTTTTATGTAACAGGAAATTTTGATAGAATTCCCTGTTACATATAAAGTAATCTGGCAGGATTTTATCTGACTGTATTTTCTTTTTTGAATAAATTGGACATAATTATAAGATTGACACCAGATTGGAGATTGAATGTATAATAAGAATTTATCTGAGTTAATGGATAAAATTAATTATCAGTTTAAAGATATTAATCTTTTAAAAAATGCACTTACTCACAGCTCTTATGCTAATGAGAAGACGATTAAGAAGTATAAGGATAATGAAAGACTTGAGTTCCTTGGTGATGCGGTTCTAGAACTTACATCAAGCGATTACATTTATAAGAATTACAGCAATATGAATGAGGGACAGATGACAAGACTTCGTGCAAGTATTGTATGTGAACCTACACTTGCTATATGTGCAAGAGCTATTGGAATTGATAATTTCATAATGTTAGGTAAAGGTGAGGAATTAACAGGCGGAAGAAAGAGAGATTCTATAGTATCAGATGCCTGTGAAGCGGTAATAGGAGCAATATATCTGGATGGTGGTTTTGCTAATGCAAAAGAATTCGTTAAATCATTTATTCTTAATGATTTGGAAAGCAAGCAACTCTTTTATGATAGCAAAACTATTTTACAGGAAGTCGTACAGGCGGCACATAAGGAAGTTGTATACGAGATTATAGGAGAATCAGGACCAGAGCACGATAAAGACTTTATTGCAAGTGCGAAGGTCGATGGAATGTTCCACGTTACAGCCAAGGGTCATACCAAGAAGCACGCTGAACAGCACGCGGCATATGAGGCACTTGTGGAATTAAAGAAGCAGGGATATGAATTTCCTATAAGAAAATAGCAAAGGAATTGTATATATGTATTTAAAGAGTATAGAGGTTCAGGGTTTTAAGTCATTTGCCAATAAGATAGTATTTGACTTTCATAACGGAATTACAGGCATTGTAGGTCCTAATGGCTCTGGAAAAAGTAATGTTGCTGATGCTGTAAGATGGGTTCTTGGTGAACAAAGTGCGAAGCAGCTTCGTGGGGCGAAAATGGAAGATGTCATATTTGCAGGAACACAGAACCGTAAACCTGTTGGTTTTGCGTATGTTGCAATAACACTTGATAATAGTGACCACGCGCTTCCTGTTGAATATGATGAAGTTACGGTATCAAGAAGAGTGTACCGTTCAGGGGAAAGTGAATACAAGATTAATGGACATACCTGCCGATTAAAAGATGTAACAGAGATGTTCTATGATACAGGTATCGGTAAAGAAGGTTATTCAATTATCGGACAGGGACAGATTGATAAAATCCTTAGTGGTAAACCTGAGGAACGCAGGGAGCTTTTTGATGAGGCGGCAGGTATTGTTAAGTTTAAACGCCGTAAAGCTGCGGCTATCAAGAAGCTTGATAATGAAAGAAATAATCTTGTCCGTGTTAATGATATTTTATCAGAACTTGAAAAGCAGGTTGGCCCATTACAGGTACAGTCTGAGAAAGCAAAGGAATATCTTAATTTAAAGTCAGATTTGAAAAAATATGATGTCAACGCATTTTTATTAGAAACTGACCGTATAAGAAAAGAAATTGCTGAGCTTGATAATAAAATAGAGATTGCTGATAATGATCTGGCTGGCTCAAGAAATGAATATGATGCTACTAAGGCAGAATATGAAGAGGCTGAGAACCAGCTTAATGAGCTTAATCTTACAATCGAGCAGACTAATCAGGTATCTTCTGCATTAGAGCTTGATAACCAGAAGTTCAAGGGTGAGATTAATCTGTTTGAGGAACAGGTTAAGACATTTAACGCCAACAAGCAGCTTCATTCTGAGAGAATTAATGACATTGAGAAGGATAAGACTGCCAAGACAGCTTCGATTAATGAATTAAAGAAGCAGGCAGAGGCGATTAATACAGAGATTAATGAATATAACACAAAGCTTAATGCCATTAATGAGGAAGCTGAGGCTGTAAAGGCTGAGATAGACGGAATATCAGGACAGATAGAGAACCGTCAGACACTTATATATGATAATCTGACAGAACAGTCATCTATCAAAGCAGAGAACCAGAAGTTCATTACAATGCTTGAACAGCTTGAAATCCGTAAATCGCAGTTAAACAGCAGGATAATAACTGGAAAAAGTGATGAAACAGCACAAAGACAGGTAATAGCTTCTATTACTTCACAGTTAAAAGAATGTGATGTTAATATAAGCAGTATCAATGCTTCTATTGCAGAAGCCAATGCCAATGTAACATCTATTAAGGGGGTAATAACGGAGAAGACACAGGAACTTGACAAGCTTACACAGAATTACCATAGAAGCAAGTCAAGACTTGAATCTTTAGTTAATATAACTGAACGATATGACGGATATGGCAACAGTATCCGTAAGATAATGGAATTAAAGGACAGCAACCCTGGTATTCTTGGTGTTATTGCAGATATTATTAAAGTGGAGAAGCAGTATGAAACTGCTATTGAAACAGCGCTTGGCGGAACAATCCAGAACATAGTTACAGACAAAGAGAATACTGCTAAGGAACTTATTAATTACCTTAAAGTAAATAAGCTTGGCCGTGCAACATTTTTACCACTCAATGCTATTCATTCAAGAAATACATTAGAGAACGATAATTGCATTAATGAGAAGGGCGTTGTTGGAGTTGCCAGCAATCTTGTAAGGGTGTCTTTTGAATATGAAGGACTTGCAAAGTATCTGCTTGGACGTATTCTTGTAGTTGATAATATAGAAAATGCTCTGGTAATTGCAAGAAAGTATAAATATTCATTAAGAATTGTAACACTAGAAGGTGAACAGCTTAATCCGGGTGGTTCAATGACTGGTGGTGCTTTTAAGAATTCAAGCAACCTTCTTGGACGAAGAAGAGAGATTGAAGAACTTAAGACAGAGGTTTCAAGCATAAGCAAGACTATTACAGAAACCAAAGCTTCTATATCAGAGCTTAGAAGTGAAGTCGGTAAGAACAGGGATAATCTTGACCAGTTAAATAAACAGCAAAGAGAGACACACATTAAGAAGAATACTTTAGATGTAACTCTTAAGCAGGCTGATAACAAGTTAAAAGAGATAATTGATGGATATTCAAATGCAGTAAATGAACAGGCTGGAATAGATGCTGAGATATCAAAGGTCAACAGTGATAAACAGCAGGTAAGTGGAAGCCTTAATGTGCTTGACAGCGAGAATGAGGCTTCAAGAAAAGAGATTGAGAACCTTAATAAGCTGCTTGAAGAAAAGAAAGCGAATGAGGCGGCAGTATCACTTAAGCTTGAGAATTTAAAGATATCACATTCATCAGTTGAACAGAAAGCTGCATTTATTAATGAAAATATTCAAAGACTTTCTGATGAGATTAATAGTCTTGATAATGAAAAAGAGAGTATTAACGATAAGATAAAACAGACAGCAGAATTAATAAAGACTAAACAGCAGGAAATAACTGATGTTAAGTATAATATTGAAAAGACAGTTAAAGAGCTTGAAGCTAATAACGAGAAGCTGGCTAAGCTTAAAGCTGACAAAGAAAAGGTTACTGCAAGCTATAAGGAGTTCTTTAAGAAAAGAGAAACCCTTAATGAGCAGATTATCCTTCTTGAAAAAGAAAGCATGCGTCTTCATAACCAGCACGATAAGCTTGATGAATCTAATGATTCACTTGTTGATTATATGTGGAATGAATACGAACTTACATACAGCTATGCACTGGAATTAAAGAGCGATGAATTAACTAATCTTAATGATTTAAGAAAGCAGATTAATATACTTAAAGCTTCTATTAAGAAACTTGGCGATGTAAATGTTAATGCCATTGAAGAATATAAAGAAGTAAGCGAGCGTTATACTTTCTTAAAGACACAGCACGATGATATGATTGAGGCTGAACAGTCGCTTATGAAGGTTATAACAGAACTTGATAATGGAATGAGAACACAGTTTACTGCCAAATTTGAAGAGATAAAAGTGGAATTTGATAAGGTATTCAAGGAATTATTCGGCGGTGGACGTGGTACAATTGAACTTGTGGAAGATGAAGATATACTTGAAGCGGGCATTATAATTGTATCCCAGCCACCAGGAAAGAAGCTCCAGAATATGATGCAGTTATCAGGTGGAGAAAAGGCTCTTACAGCAATTGCGTTATTATTTGCCATACAGAACTTAAAGCCATCACCATTCTGTCTTCTTGATGAAATTGAAGCTGCACTTGATGATTCTAATGTTGGAAGATATGCTAATTATCTTCATAAGCTTACAAAGCATACACAGTTTATTGTAATTACCCACAGACGTGGAACTATGGCTGCGGCAGACAGATTATATGGTATTACTATGCAGGAGAAGGGTGTATCAACTCTTGTTTCTGTAGACCTTATTGCCAATGATCTGAATGAGCCTAAAGAAAGGAAGAGTTAATATGGGACTTTTTAGTAAACTTAAAGAAGGTCTTACAAAGACCAGAGATAATATCGTATCGGGCATTGATAATATATTTAATGGCTTTTCTTCAATTGATGATGATTTCTACGAAGAACTTGAAGAGACTCTTATTATGGGAGATATTGGTGTCAGGGCAACTGATGAGATTATTGAAGACCTTAAGGCTAAGGTTAAAGAGAATAAAATAAAAGACCCTAAAGATTGCAAGCAGTTATTGATTGATACAATCAAAGAGAAGATGAACCTTGGGCCCAATGCATATGAATTTGAGAATACTAAGTCAATTGTTATGCTTATTGGTGTTAATGGTGTTGGAAAGACTACCTCTGTAGGAAAGCTTGCAGGCCATTTAAAAGAGCAGAACAAAAAGGTTGTCCTTGCTGCGGCTGATACATTCAGGGCTGCTGCCATTGAACAGCTTACAGAATGGGCTAACAGGGTAGGTGCAGATATAATTGCACAGAATGAGGGCTCTGACCCAGCGGCTGTAATATATGATTCTATAGCAGCGGCAAAAGCAAGGCACGCAGATGTTCTTTTATGTGATACAGCCGGAAGGCTTCAGAATAAGAAAAATCTTATGGAAGAATTACGCAAGATTGACAGAGTTATTGAAAGAGAGTATGCTGATGCGTATAGGGAAAATCTTATAGTCCTTGATGCGACAACTGGTCAGAACGCACTTTCACAGTTACGCGAATTCAATGATGTAACTAATATAACAGGAATTATTCTTACTAAGATGGACGGAACAGCTAAGGGTGGTATCGCCGTTGCTATTCAGGCAGAATTTGGAATACCTGTTAAGTACATTGGTGTAGGTGAGCAGGTTAAAGACTTACAGAAATTTGACTCAGATACATTTGTCAACGCATTATTTGATACATCAGATAATGAAGAAGATGATGATTAATGTAATATTTTAATTCAATTAATTATATTTTATATTGATAATTAGATTAATGATGTATATTATTGTTAATAATTGATTTAATAATATAAAGTAACCTAAAGGAGAGTAGATTTACAATGGAAGAATTAACTTTAAAGAAATTTGAAGAAGCTGCTGAGAAAGTAAAGGAAGCTACATTACCAACTAACCTTATATTCAGCGAATATTTCAGCAACCAGACAGGCAATAAAGTATATCTTAAGCCTGAGAATATGCAGTATACAGGTGCTTACAAGGTAAGAGGTGCATATTACAAGATAAGCACAATGTCAGAAGAGGCAAGAAAGAAAGGACTTATAACAGCATCTGCTGGTAACCACGCACAGGGTGTTGCATTTGCGGCAAAGAAGTATGGCGTAAAGGCTACTGTTGTTATGCCAACAACAACACCACTTATAAAGGTTAACAGAACTAAGGGTTATGGTGCTGAAGTTGTACTTTATGGAGATGTATATGATGAAGCCTGTGAATATGCTCTTAAGTTAGCAGAAGAAAAGGGACTTACATTTGTTCATCCATTTGATGACCTTGATGTTGCTACAGGACAGGGCTCAATTGCTATGGAGATTATTAAAGAACTCCCAACAGTTGATTATATCCTCGTTCCAGTTGGCGGCGGCGGACTTGCAACAGGTGTATCTACACTTGCCAAGCTTCTTAATCCTAATATTAAAGTAATCGGTGTTGAACCAGCCGGTGCTAATTGTCTGCAGGCTTCTTTAAAGAATGGAAAGGTTACAACACTTCCAACTGTCAGCACAATAGCTGATGGTACAGCAGTTAAGACACCAGGCACAAAGGTATTCCCATATCTTCAGAAGAATCTTGATGATATAATAACAGTTCCTGATGAAGACTTAATTGTATCTTTCCTTGATATGGTTGAAAATCATAAAATGATAGTAGAGAACTCAGGTCTTCTTACAGTTGCAGCACTTAAACAGCTTAAGGTTAAAGATAAGAAGGTTGTTTCAATTCTTTCAGGTGGTAATATGGACGTAATAACAATGTCATCTGTTGTTCAGCAGGGTCTTGTTCAGAGAAGCAGAATATTTACTGTATCTGTACTTCTTCCAGATAAGCCGGGTGAACTTGTAAGAGTTGCACAGATAATTGCCAACGCTAATGGTAATGTAATCAAGCTTGATCATAACCAGTTTGTAAGCATTAACAGAAAGGCTACAGTTGAATTGAGAATAACTATTGAAGCTTTCGGACATGAACACAAAGACCAGATTGTATCTGAGCTTGAAAAGAATGGTTTAAGACCACGTCTTGTTAAGGTTAATATCTAATTTATCAAAGTGACACTGATATGTTACGCTGATACATAAAAGTTTTATTTTAACAGGCTTACATAAAATGTATATAATATACAAGTATAGATGTGAAATCAGTTTTGTGGCTGGTTTCACATTTTTTACACACAATTTACATATTTAAACCACTATTTGCCATTATGATAATCGCATAAACAACAAAGGAGATGACTCATATGGTAAAGAATAAATTATTATATGCAACAATAGCAGCTATGTTAATGGGGGCTGTATTTACAGGCTGTTCTAATACTCATAATAACAATACAACAACAGAGAGCCAGAGCATTGTATCACTCGAGGAACTTGCCTCAAGTGCGGATTCAGATTTATCAATCGAATTAGATGATGAAGATAAGGTATCATCATGGGATGATTCATCAGCTTCACATATTACACTTGGGAGCCAGATTAGTTCTGATAGTTCATCGGTTGAAATATCAGGTTCAACAGTTACAATCACTAAAGCAGGAACATATGTTATATCAGGAAATGTAACAGAAGGAAATATAATCGTTAATGCGACAGATAAGGGAACTGTAAGATTAATTCTTAATAATGCTTCTATAAGCAATACAACAACAGCACCAATTAAGGTGTTAGATGCCAAGAAAGTTATACTTACACTTGCCGATAACACAACTAATACAATTACAGACAGCAGTCGTTTATCTACAGAAGAAGATTATTCAGCCGCTATATATTCTAAAGAGGATTTAATAATCAATGGAAATGGTACATTAAATGTCAATGCTGGATACCGCAATGGTATTAAGAGTACAGATGACTGCATTATCGTATCTGGTACATTAAACATAACAAGTACTGAGGACGGTATAATCGGTAAAGATCTATGCGGAGTTGTAGCGGGTGATATTAATATTAATGCAGGTTCAGACGGGATTAAGTCAACTTATGATACGGACACAACTAAAGGAAATGTTATAATTGAAGGCGGTAATATAACTATTAAGGCTTCTAATGATGGCATACAGGCTGAAAATATACTTGTTATTAATGATGGTACTATTAATATAAAGACTAATAATGGTGCGGCTGATACAACACAGACACATACAGATAATATGTATATGGGTCGTGGTGGTTTTGGTTTTAATAACAATAAGACAACAACTACCACAGATGATACAGCTGAGAGCAGAAAAGGTATTAAAGCTGGCAATATGCTTATAATCAATGACGGAGACATAACGATAGATTCTGATGATGACTCTGTACATTGCAATTCAGAAATCTATATATATGGTGGTGTTATAAATGCAGCTACAGGTGATGACGGAGTACATGCAGATGACCTGCTTACTGTCAATGGTGGAACAATAAATATAACACAGTGCTATGAAGGTCTTGAAGCTGATGACATAGTTATTAATGATGGAGATATAAGCGTTGTTTCAAGTGATGACGGCGTTAATTCATCTGACGGAAGTATAACAATTAATGGCGGTAATCTTTTGATAAATGCAAGCGGTGACGGACTTGATGCCAATGGCTCCATTATAATAAATGGTGGATATATCGTTGTACTTGGTCCAACCTCGGACGGCGATACAGCAATTGACTATGATGACAGTTGTACAATTAATGGTGGAACAGTTATGGCATTTGGCTCAAGCGGAATGCTTGAAATTCCAAAAGGTGCAAGTAATGGAGCCTGTATAGTTACTGCATTTACATCTGTAAGTGGAGGCAGCAAGTATACATTAAGCGACTCGAATGGCAATGAGATATTATCATATACACCATCAAAGGCTTATGCCGCAGCAATTGTATATTCAGATAAGATAACAACAGGTAATACTTATGACATTACAGCAGGAAGTACTACATTATCAATTGAAGTTACATCTGATGTCACAAGCAATGTTTCAAGCGGTCTTGGCAAAGCTGGTGGAATGAATATGCCTGGCAATGGCGGCTCAGGTATGCGTAATAACGGTTCATCAGATAATGGTATGAATGGTAATTCTAACGGCTCAATGCCAGATATGTCAGGCAATGGAGCACCTGATATGAATGGAAACAGCTCTGGTGATATGCCATCAATGGGAGGCAATTCATCTAACAATAGTGGTAATATGCCTAATATGAATAACGGCAGCTCTAATGGAAATGCACCACAGATGAATAATAGAATATAATATCCGGATAAATAGTAAATATGTTTTAACACGAATAACCAAAGCGTTTTGTGGTTTAAAAATTAAATCAAAAAATATTAAAAAGTGTCAAGTAAAAAAGCTTGACACTTTTTATTTGCTATGATATTATACTAAAGGCTTATAAATCATTTGAACCAGAAAGTTAAGGTGTGTTGTGGAACGTATTGTAGAACAGACATTATTATATGATTTTTATGGCGAACTGCTTAATGAACATCAGCGCAATGTATATGAAGATGCCGTATTTAACGATTTATCTTTAAGTGAGATTGCTGATGAATATAATATATCAAGACAGGGTGTTCACGACCTTATCAAGAGGGTATCCAATACATTAGAAGGATATGAGTCTAAGCTTCATCTTATTGAGAAATTTATGGATACTAAAGCCAAAGTAACCAAGATAGACGAGCTTGTTGATTCTTATATTGCTTCACCAGATATGAAGCTGATATTAGAGATCAAAGACCTGTCTAACGAAATTATCGAAGATTATTAAACATTTTAGGAGGATATATAATGGCATTTGACAGTCTTTCAGATAAACTTCAAAACATATTTAAGAATCTTCGCGGCAAAGGACGCCTTTCTGAAGCTGACGTAAAGGCAGCACTTAAAGAGGTTAAGATGGCACTGTTAGAAGCTGATGTTAATTTTAAGGTTGTTAAGAACTTTATTAAGTCAGTAGAAGAACGTGCAATTGGACAGGACGTTATGTCAAGTCTTACACCGGGACAGATGGTTATTAAGATAGTTAATGAAGAGATGATTTCCCTTATGGGCTCTGAGACAACAGAGATTGCTATTAAGCCGGGGAATGAAATCACTGTCATTATGATGGCAGGTCTTCAGGGTGCTGGTAAGACAACTACTACAGCCAAGCTTGCAGGAAAGTTCAAAGCCAAGGGCAAGAAGCCTTTGCTCGTAGCTTGTGATGTATACAGACCAGCAGCTATAGAACAGCTTACTATCAATGGTAATAAGCAGGGCGTTGAAGTATTTTCTATGGGAACAGGACATAACCCTGTAGATATTGCTAAGGCTTCGATAGCACACGCCAAGGAGAATAATTACAATATAGTAATTCTTGATACAGCCGGACGACTTCATATTGATGAAAATATGATGGATGAGCTTATTAATATAAAGAGTGAGGTTAATGTTGACCAGACTATTCTTGTTGTTGATTCTATGACTGGACAGGATGCGGTAAATGTAGCATCTTCATTTAATGAAAAGGTTGGAATTGACGGAGTTATCCTTACTAAGCTAGATGGTGATACAAGAGGTGGTGCAGCACTTTCAATTAAGGCTGTCACAGGTAAGCCTATTCTTTATGTTGGTATGGGAGAGAAACTGTCAGACCTTGAACAGTTTTATCCTGATCGTATGGCATCAAGAATTCTTGGAATGGGTGATGTTCTTACACTCATTGAGAAGGCTGAGGCACAGATTGATGCAGATAAAGCCAAAGAGATGGAAGCTAAGATTAAAAAAGCTGAATTTGATTTTGACGATTTCCTTGAGTATATGGGACAGATTCGTAATATGGGTGGTATAGGTTCTATTATGAGTATGCTTCCAGGTATGGGACTTGGCGGTAATATGAAGAATATCCAGATGCCAGATGAAGATGAGGCAGAAGCTAATCTTAAGCGTACAGAAGCAATCATACATTCTATGACTGCTAAGGAACGTAAGAATCCAGATATTCTTAATCCATCAAGAAAGAACAGAATAGCACGAGGAGCTGGTGTTAATATCAGTGAAGTAAACAGGCTTGTTAAACAATTTGAGCAGATGAAGAAGATGATGAAACAGATGCCTGGTATGATGAAAGGTGCTAAAAAGGGACGTTTTAAGTTGCCTTTTTAACATAGATATAATTAATTACAGGAGGTGAAACAATAATGGCAGTAAAGATCAGATTAAAGAGATTAGGTGAGAAGAAGTCTCCTTTCTATAGAATTATCGTAGCTGATTCAAGATCTCCAAGAAATGGTAGATTTATTGAAGAAATCGGTACTTATGATCCTAATTACGATCCATGCAAGCTTAACGTTGATGCTGAACTTGCTAAGAAGTGGTTATCAAACGGAGCTCAGCCTACAGAAGTAGTTGGAAAGCTTTTCAAGATGGCAGGTATCGAAAAATAAGACTAGTGGAGGTATTTAGCTATGAAACAGTTAGTGGAAGTTATCGCTAAAGCACTAGTTGATAATCCGGATGAGGTTGTAGTAACAGAAACACAGAAAGATAAAGCAATTATCGTAAATTTAAAGGTTGCTTCCTCAGATATTGGTAAGGTAATCGGTAAATCCGGAAGAATTGCAAAGTCTATTAGAGCTGTTGTATCTGCAGCCGCATCGAATACCGACAAAAAGGTTATTGTAGAGATAGACAATTAATGCACTGTTAATGAGCCATTATGCTTAATGTATAAGCATAATGGCTTATTTTGTATATATTTACCAATAGAAAATATGTTCGACATAGTGTATTATATATGTAATTGATGATTATATAATGCCAATAATTATAAAATAATTAATCGCAGGATAATAAGATTATTGCTGCAGCATTATTATATAGATTAATTAAGTAAGATAAAAGTGGGGAAGCATTATGAAGATAATACATTGTGCAGACTTGCACCTTGATTCTAATATGACAAGCAATCTAAGCAGGGAACAGGCTAAGCAGAGAAAAGCTGAGCTTCTTGCTACATTTGAGAGAATGATTGCTTATGCTAAAGATAACTTTGTAAAGGCTGTTATTATTGCAGGGGATTTATATGACAAGAAGAATATATCGGCTAATGCAAGAAATGTTTTTCTGTCCGCAATTAATAACAATCCAGATATAACATTTTATTATCTAAGAGGTAATCACGATGCAGAAAGTCTTTTTATAGATTGTGATACAATACCGGATAATATTAAGATGTTTAATGATAGCTGGACTTCATATACGATTGAAGCACCAGAGGATAATTCAGTAATTACTATTAATGGTGTAGAATTAACAGCAGATAATTCCAATGTTATATATAACTCACTTGTACTTGACAGTAATAATTATAATATTGTTACCTTGCATGGACAGGAAGCTATGTCATCGTCAAAGGATAAGACTGAGGTAATTTCATTAAAGGAACTTAAGAATAAGGCAATTGATTATCTCGCACTGGGACATATCCATTCATACAAGATGGAACAGCTTGATTCAAGGGGAGTATATTGTTATCCGGGATGCCTTGAAGGACGAGGCTTTGATGAATGTGGTGAACACGGTTTTGTACTTCTTGATATTAAGGATAACAAGCTTGTAGGTAATGAATTTATCAGTGTTTCCTACAGGAATTTGTATGAAGAAGATGTTGATATATCTGAATGTATGAATTCAGTAGAGATGGCAGAAAAAGTAAGAGAGGTTCTTTATAAGAAAGATTATGCGTCTGCAAGCCTTATCAAAGTTGTGCTTACAGGACAGATTGATATTAACGCAGAGAAGAACCTTACATATATTACTGAGAATTTTAAGAATGACTATTATTATTTTAAATTATATGACCATACTTCAATAAAAGTAGATTACAGCTCATACCAGTATGACAAGTCATTAAAAGGGGAGTTTGTAAGACTGGTAGAAAGTGACGATACACTTGATGATATTACGAAAGCTTCAATAATAAAGATAGGCATTGATGCGTTATCAGGAGAGGAATTTATATGAAATTAATCAGTTTACATATTGATAATTTTGGACAATTTAATAATTTTGACTATGTATTTGAAGATGGCATTAATCAGATTGTAGAAGAAAATGGCTGGGGTAAAAGTACGCTTGCGGCATTTATCAAGGTTATGTTTTTTGGTTTTGATAACACCAGTAAAAGAGATGATTATGTTAATGAAAAAAGGCGGTTTAAGCCTTGGCAGGGCGGCTTATATGGTGGAAGTCTTGCATTTGAGATTGATAATAAGCAGTATACAATATACCGTACCTTTGAAGCTAAAGATAAGGACGATACCTTTAAGCTTGTAGATACTATAACGAAATTAGATTCATTTGATTATACTTCTGATATTGGTAAAGAGATATTTGAAATTGACAGTGATTCTTTTGAAAAGACAGTTTACATTTTTCAGAATAATTGTGAAAGCGGCAGTACAGGCGATATAGCGGCACTTCTTGGCTGTGACGCCGTAGATGATGTAGATGTTAATAATTATGATGAAGTAATCGGACATATGAATGATAAGATTAATTCGCTTAGTCCCAAAAGAAAGACCGGGCAGCTTTACAAGATGAAAGAGGATATTGAACGGCTTAAGGCAAAGCTTATGGGAAAGAATGAGCTTGAACAGGCACTACAACAGACAATTTCATTAATCACTGAACAGAAGAAGAAATATAACAGGCTTGATAAAGAGCAGACGTCTGTTTCAGATATTCTTGATAAAGCTTCCAGACGGAAAGATCTTTTAGCCTTTAAAGAACAATATGATATATATAATTCGCAGCTTGCAGAACGCTATACAGCTTATAAGCAGTATGAGGAAGAATATAGCAAACTTCCGTCTGTTGAAAAGTTAAGTATACAGTTCAGCAACTTAGATGAGCTTAATAAAATATCCATCCAGTTAAAGCACATTGAGTTGAGTTCGTCAGAAAAAGAACGTCTTGACAGCCTTGAAGATAAACTTTCTAATGTTACAGACAAAGAGATTGATTATTATATTAAAGCATATAATAAAATGTCTTCACTATATCAGGATATTAAAGATACAAGAGCACACCTTACTGCTAATTATGAAGCTGTATATGATAAGCCGGAGAAATCTTCGCCTGCTATTACTATTGCGGCAGCTATTATTGGAATTATATTAATTGCTGCAGGTATTATAATTCCTTCGCTGGCAGTTATTACTTTTTTACTTGGTATTGTATGTATAATGGGAGGTATTGCTTATGGTCTTGTTAACAAAGACCGATACAAGAATAATATGCGTACCTATAATATCCGTAATGAACAATATGATATTATAAAAGAAAAGCTGGATACTCTTACTAAACAGTATAATAAGCTTCAGCACGATATTGATGAATGGATATCAGCGATAGTGCCAGAACATAATATTGATGATACATATTATGAACTTATGCAGTTAAGCCAGCAGAAGAAAGAACTTTCAATGCTTAGGGACAGAGAACTTCAATATAATAAAAGGTTGAAAGAGTATAATGTAACAGCTATAATTGGAAGTATTAATACATTTATGTCTGATTATATGGAACATACCGCAATACCTGATATTCAGGGCTTTGATAATGCTATTAATGAATGTATATCAAAGCTTAACGGTATAAGACAACGGATTAATTATATTGAACAGTACAGAAAGTCTTATATGGATGCTGACAATGCATTTAAGCGTTTCAGGCAGAATAATGTTAATTATGAACAGCAGTTAAGTATGCTTCGTGAACTAGATGATATGCCTGATTATGATATTACTGAACTTAATGCACAGCTTAATAATATAAGGTCTGGTATGGAATTGTGCAGTAATACTATTAACGAATATAACAGCAGGCTTAATTTAAAGGAAAATGAGCTTGATGAGCTGAGTTCGTATGAGAGTCAGTTAAATGGACTTGAAGCAGACTATGAAACACTCCTTGCCAACTATAATAATCTGTTAAAAGCTAAAGATTATCTTGAAAAAGCAAGGATTTCATATGCAAAGAAGTATCAGGCACCTGTAAATGCTAAGTTTAAAGAGTATTTTGATATTGTGTCTGATAATACAGACAGCAATATGTATAGTTTTGATATACATAATAATCTTTTAAAGAATGAAGCTGGGCAGTACAGGGAGATTAGGTTCTTAAGTTCAGGCTGTAAGGATTTGGCTGGAATATGTATGCGTTTTGCATTTATTGATTCAATGTATAAAGATAAAAAACCGTTTATAATATTGGACGATCCATTTGTAAATATGGATACATTTTCTATTAATAATGCACACAGGCTGATTGAAAAGCTTGCGAAGAAGTATCAGATATTATATTTTACCTGTCATAACAGCAGAACTATGAAATGAATAATTACGATTTGAGAGGTGTATATGCAAGATTTATTAAGAGTTGGTGTTATAACATCGACACACGGAATAAGAGGGGAAGTTAAGGTATTCCCTACAACAGATGACCCTGACAGATTTAAGAAATTAAAAGAATGTATAATAGCGGGCAAGCGTGGCAATGTTAATGTTACAGTGCAGTCAGTAAAGTTCTTTAAACAGTATGTAATTGTGAAATTTAAAGAATTTGACAACATTAATGATATTGAAATCTATACAAAATGTGATCTGCTCGTAACACGTGATAATGCAGTAAAATGTGAACCAGGCGAATATTTTATATGTGATTTAATAGGACTTCGTGTAATTACAGATGAGGGTAAAGAATTAGGCAATCTGACAGATGTAATTGAAACAGGGGCTAACAACGTATACGAGGTTACTTCTGATACAGGCAAAATATATTATCTGCCAGTAATAGACCAGTGTATATTAAGCCATGATATGACTAACAGGACAGTTACAGTTCATATATTAAAAGGACTGCTTGATATTAATTAACAGTATATTGATTAATAATATAATACATATTTTACTTTTGAGATATATATGCTACAATAAGCACAAGTGGGTTAATATGAATTGACATAATATATACATATAGTAACCCACAATAATTTATATATGAGGAGGAATCACTATATGATTCAGAAACGAAACATTGCAATGTACATCATTCTCTCGATTGTTACTTGTGGAATTTTTGGCATTTACTGGTTTATATGTCTTACTGACGACTCTAAGCTGGCAGCCAATGATAATGAGAGTGCTTCTGGTCCGGTAGCGTTCTTGTTAACAATTGTAACCTGTGGAATATACGGCTGGTACTGGTCTTACAAGCTTGGTGACAGAGTTGACTACGCTGCTAATTCAAGAGGAATAGGAGATGGCTCAAGCAATTCCAAAATTCTTTTTATTGTATTACAGCTTTTGGGACTGGGAATAGTTAACTACCTTATTGCACAGGATAAGCTCAATAAAATCTCAGATTATGATTCATTCAACGGCAATGGTTATAATGGATTTAATGGCGGTTACAGCAATAACAACTATAATTCTGATAATAATTCATTCAACAATTACAATGCAGCTTCTGATAGCTCATACAGCGGTAATACAGATAATTACTCATCAGATAGCAGTTATTCTGATAATGTATTTAACAATGCCAATAATGACAGTTCATCATATGGAAGTTCTGCCAGTGAAGAACCAGGTAACAGTTATACAGGTTCAGTGAATAACGCACCTTATGGTAGTCCGTTTGATAATGACAAGTCAGATAACTAAAATTTTATAAATTAATTAAATTTTGGTCTTGCATATTATTAGTATATATGTTATCCTTATCAAGTTGTGAAAAAGAGAGATGGTCCTCTGTTGTGTATATCACATTAAGAACGTCGGAATAATAAGGAGGTCACACATGAATACAATTATTAAGAACATCGAAGATGCTCAGCTTAAGGCTGAAGTACCAGCATTTAATGTAGGTGATACAGTTAGAGTATCAGCTAAGATTAAGGAAGGAAACCGTGAAAGAATTCAGGTATTTGAAGGAACTGTTTTAAAGAAGCAGGGTACAGGAGTTCGTTCTACATTCACAGTTAGAAAGATTTCTAATGGTATCGGTGTTGAGAAGACTTGGCCATTACATTCACCTATCGTTGAGAAGGTTGAAGTTGTAAGACGCGGTAAAGCTAGACGTGCTAAGTTATTCTACTTACGTCAGAGAACAGGTAAGGCTGCTAAGGTTAAGGAATTAGTTAGATAATTATTATTATCTCATTATAAAGAATGTCACTTGTTATGTTAATAGTAACAGGTGACATTCTTTTTTTGACACATAAAGATGTATTTTGTATAATGAATAGAAATGTATATTTGTATACTAAATCATAGATTGGAGGAGAATATGATTTCATATCATAGAAGATATCAGGAAAATACTACTTTACTTAACCTTTTAAAATATATATTTGATATTTTAATGGTTATATTAACAGCTTATGTGCTTGTTTCATTCAGCTGCACAAGAACGACTATACTTGGAGGTTCTATGGAACCTTCGATTAATAACGATGATACTGTGCTTGTTAATAAATTTGCATATGCAATAAAAGGTCCTAAGCGTTTTGACTGCATAGCATTTGAACCAGACTCTATCGGCTCTTCCAAGTTATATGTTAAAAGAGTTATCGGACTTCCTGGAGAAACTGTCCAGATTAAAGAAGGACACATTTATATTAATGGAGAATTACTTGAGAATGATATTACTGATACATATATTGTAACAGCAGGTATGACAATTAATCCTGTAAAACTTGGAGATGATGAATATTTCTGCCTTGGAGATAATCGTAACAACAGTGAGGACAGCCGTTTTTCAAGTATAGGAATGGTTAAAAGAAAGCATATTATAGGAAAGACGTGGATGGTGCTTAGTCCATTTGAAGATATTAAATTTATTAAATAGCATTTATTAAGATTAAAGTATGGATACTAATCAAAGTATCGATATTGATATGATATTAACACTAATTATTCGTATTAATTGTAGAAATGAGGTATAAAATGAACTATCAATGGTATCCCGGTCATATGACCAAAGCCAAAAGAATGATGGAAGAAAATATTAAACTTATAGATCTGGTTATTGAGATTGTAGATGCAAGAATACCTATAAGCAGCCGTAACCCTGATATAGACAGCCTCGCGGTCAATAAAGCAAGAATTATTCTTCTTAACAAATCAGACCTTGCAGATGATAAGATAACTAACCAGTGGATTAATTATTTTAATGAAAATAATATATACTGCCTTAAGCTTAATTCAAGAAATAATTCAGGCATTAAGCAGGTCAACGGTCTTATAATGACAGCCTGTGCAGATAAGATAGAGCGTAATAAGCAGAGAGGAATATTAAACAGACCAATAAGGGCAATGGTTGTTGGAATACCTAATGTCGGAAAGTCAACATTTATTAATTCCTATGCTGGAAAAGCTAGTGCCAAGACAGGCAATAAGCCGGGCGTTACTAAGGGAAAACAATGGATAAAGCTTAATAAGAATGTTGAGCTTTTAGATACTCCGGGTATTTTATGGCCTAAGTTTGACAATCAGGAAGTCGGCAAAAGACTTGCTATGATAGGTTCTATGAATGATGAGATACTTAATGTCGAGGAGCTTGCTATCGATACAATAAAATATATATATAGTGAATATTCTGATAATGTTATTGAACGCTACGGTCTTGATAAAGAAAAGACTGCCGCAAGTTATGATGAAAATGCTATCAATCCAGATAATTCAGTAGCGTTATATATTATGGAACAGGCGGCTGTTAAGCGAGGCTGTATCAAGAAGGGCAATAATATTGATTACGAGAAAATATCTAATATTATTCTGGATGATTTCAGAAGTGGACGATTAGGACGAATATCATTAGAAACCCCTTAAAAGATGCTTAGAAGATACTTAGAAGATAATGGAGAGAACAATGTCAGATAAGATTAAGACAACCAGTGAAGAACGTGAAGCTAAAAAAGCATTAAAGCTTGCACAGGAAAAAGAACGCGTTGAAAATATGTGCGTATATGAGAAAGAATATGAAGCATTTTCTTATATATGTGGTATAGATGAGGCTGGAAGAGGCCCACTTGCAGGTCCTGTTGTTGCTGGTGCGGTCGTTCTTCCAAAGGGTTGCAGAATATTATATGTGAATGATTCCAAGAAATTAAGTGAGAAAAAAAGAGAAATGTTATATGACGTAATACTTAATGAAGCTGTGAGTGTAGGAGTTGGAATTGTATCACCAGAAAGAATTGATGAGATAAATATATTAAATGCAACTTATGAAGCTATGAGGGAAGCCATTAATAATCTCACAGTTAAACCCGATATATTACTTAATGATGCAGTTACAATACCAGATGTTGACATTGAACAAGTGCCTATTATCAAGGGTGATGCAAAAAGTCTTTCAATTGCCAGTGCCAGTATAATTGCCAAGGTTACAAGGGACAGGCTTATGTACCATTATGATGAGTTATATCCTGAGTATGGATTTGCCAAGCATAAGGGCTATGGAACAAAGCTTCACACAGATGTACTTAAAGAAATCGGACCTTGTCCTATACATAGAAAAACATTTATTACTAAAATATGTCCTTAAAATAAATATGGAGGCTGGCTTATGGATATTAATATACAACAATTACTAAAAACAAATCTGGGACAGACGAGCCAGTCATATGATGTTAATAACAACAGGGTTGGGCAGAATACAGCTTCTAGTATCAATCAGGCACAAAATATTAACAATAACAGTTCACTTATTAAAAATCTTATCGCTGGAAGTGTACTGACAGGCTTTATAAGTGAATTAAATGACTCTGATGCTGTTATAAGCCTTAATGATGGTTCGCTTCTTTCTGCAACTTTAGCCAATCAGGGGGCAGTTAAGCAGGGAGAAGTTGTTACATTTATAGTCAATCAGGTAAAGGATAATCAGATTTCATTAAAAGTACTGCCTGCTGATGAACAACAGAATATGTTCATCGATAAAGCACTTGAAGCGGCAGGTCTGTATCCTACTGAGGAGAATACAGCTATGGTCAAAGAACTGTTATCCCTTAATATGCCGGTTAATACAGATATGCTTAATACTGTCAATAAATATATGGCACAGTTTCCGGATAGTGACATTAAGACAATTGCCAATCTTGTACGTCTTGATATGCCTGTAACAGAGGAGAATATCAATCTTTATAAGGCATATGAAACATTTAATGCCAAGCTTGACGGACAGCTTAGTACTATGGAGAATGCACTGTCTGATAATATAATGCGTGCATTCAGCGATTTCTCCCGTGATGATATACAACAGCTTAATACTGTCATTAATAGTATGTATGGAAATGCAGATGATAACACAAATGTTACATCAAAACTGGTAACAGAAAGCTTTTCCAAGGATTTTATTAATGAATTATCAAGACAATTAACAGAAAGCTCTAACGGTGATATTGCAGAGAAATTAAATGACCCATCAACGACTACTAAAGATATGCTCAACGCTATTCTTAATAATAATAAAATAACTGACCCTGCATTTCTTCCAACCAATAAAGCGACATTTGACAAGCTTTTACATCAGTTTATCAATGAAACTATGCGTATAACACCTAAAGATGTTGCAGACACTCCTGATACGCTCACCAATTATTACAAGCGTACCAAGAAAGTAATGGAAGATGTCGAAAATGTATTAAAGAGCAGTAAAGCAGATAATGATCTGGCTAAAAATATGTCTGACATAAAAAGCAATATTGATTTTATGAATGACCTTAATAAGAATATGACATTTTTCCAGATGCCGCTTAAATTCTCTGATAGCAAAGGCAATGGGGATTTGTATGTATTTACTAACAAAAAATCACTTGCTAACAATCCGGATGAAGTAAGCGCTATGCTTCATCTGGATATGCCTAATCTTGGATCTGTTGATGTATATGTAAAGCTTAATCATACCAATGTATCTACGAATTTTATTCTTGAAACAGAGGAATTGCTTGATTTTGTATATGCTCATATTGATGAATTAAATGAACATCTTAAACAGCTTGGTTATTCAACACAATTTGAGATGACCTTGTCTAATAAAGAAAATGACTTTGATTTTAATACAGACTTTATAGAAAAAGATGTACGTTCGGACAATGGCGGACAGTATGTATTTGATATAAAAGCATAAATATATAAAATAAATATATAAAATTATATATATTAATAAAAGACTATCAAAGATTGGCATGAAAATTTATTATTGCACATTTATTATTGCACATTTATTATCGCACAGAAATGAGGATTAGGATGGATAAGGATAACAACAAACCAAAGATTGCGGTTGCACTTCAATATGAAAAAGGTGAGCAGGCACCTAAAATCATAGCCACAGGAAAAGGGTATCTTGCTGATAAGATTATTGAAAAAGCTAAGGAAACTGATGTTCCAACATATGAGGACAGCAAGCTTGCTAACACATTGTCCAATCTTGAAGTAGGAGATATGATACCACCTGAATTATATACAGTAGTTGCTGAAATACTTGTATTCGTGGATAAGACAGATAAATTACGAGGCAAAATTAATGGCTGATAAGTCTAAGAACAATAGTAAGTTTAAGAGTAGCAGCATACTTGATGATATAAGTGCATTGCATAATATAAACAAACCTAAAAACAGCAGGGCTACAGGCTCTGAATATGAAACATTAGCTGCTGCATTTCTTGAACAAAACGGACATACAATTATTACAAGAAACTATAGAACCAGATATGGTGAGATTGATATAATATCAAAATGTAATTCAACGCTTGTGTTTACAGAATGTAAATACAGAAGTTCTTCAAAATTCGGCGACCCGCTGGAGGCTGTTAATCTTCACAAACAGCAAAAGATATGTCATACAGCTATGAATTTCTGTGTAAAATACGGGTATGTCAATTATCCGTGCCGCTTCGATGTAATAGCAATATATAAAGACGGAACAATAAAACATATAAAAAATGCGTTTGAATACTCTTGAATTTTATGATTAATGAATTAATGGAGGTGTCTATGCCTTACAGCATATTCGATTTAAAAAGATTAAATACAAAAGAGTTGTATCATAAACTTATAGAAAAATACGGCAATGAAGATAATTTTACGGATACAATTATAACGAATGTTTCTGCTGATAATGTGCCATACCTTACATTTAAGCCTTTTGTGAACAATCCTTATATAAGGCAGGCATTCTCTACACGTCTTGGCGGTGTTAGCAGAGGTATGTATGAAAGTATGAATCTGACTTTCAATCCAGTAGGACAGTATAGTGCTGACAGCTATGAAAATGTACTTGCCAACTTTAAATTAATGGCTGATACTATTGATATACCTGTTGAAAATATGGTGTATACCAAGCAGACACATACTACAAACATCAAAATTGTCGATAATTCCAATAAAGGAATGGGTATTATAAAAGAACGTAATTACGATAATATAGATGGAATTATAACTAATACTAATAATCTTTGTCTTGTATCATCATTTGCAGATTGTATTCCTGTTACTCTTGTTGATGCTAAAAAAGGTGTTATAGCAGCACTTCATTCTGGCTGGAAAGGAACAGTTGGCAATATATCACAGAATGGCATTGAATGTATGAAGGAAAGCTTTGGCTGTAATGAAGCTGATATTATTGCATTTGTTGGTCCTGGAATATGTAAGAACTGCTATCAGGTAAGTGAAGATGTTGCCATAGAATTTATGAAGGTATATTCTGCCGAAGAAACAGAGCTGATATTAACACCAGATGATAACAATAAATGTACAGGCAAATACCATCTGGATTTGATAGCTGCTAATTATATCAACCTTATTAATGCAGGACTTCTCCCACACAATATATATGTAGCTGATGTATGTACAAGCTGTAATAAAGAGCTGCTTTTTTCACACAGGGCGAGTGGTGGAAGACGTGGTATTATGTGTAATTTTATATATATGCGATTAATCTGATATAAAAATGGTTAATTAAAAAACTTTCCATTCATAAGGAATTATATAATATAAACGATTACAAATTATAAATATTGATTATAAAAAATGAGCTGCCAAGCAGATGATTTATTAAATGCTAATCATTTAATATTAACTAATCATTCAGCGTATCAGCTCATTTTTATAATTCAGGCTTATTTATTATGTGTTCTCTTATATTCTTCCCTTAATCGTGCTTCCTCATTAACTCTCTTAGCCCGTCCCTTAGGACCCACCTTGGTAATTACCAGTAATATTACAAGAAGTATAAGTATCGGAACACCAACCGTAATAATATTAGAGAGAGTTTCTGTAAATACGGCATTCTGCAAAGGTGAATTCTTTACTTTCTGGTATTTGGCTGAGTTAATTATGCTTACAAGGTTATTATTCATATCATCGCTTACTTTATCAGTCTTGGACTGTATTGCATAAGTGTATATATACCCTCTGACAACCGTATAATATTTTCTGGTGTATACAGTAACATCATTAGATAATGAATAAACATCTGTCACAAAATATGGAATATCATTGATTGTGACAATGCTGGAATTAAGCAGTTCCTCTTTAATATTATCATTGTTGATAGATGACTGGGAGGCAACATATTCTTTATATAATGAATCAAGTGAATCTTCGTCTAATTCATTAAAGCTGCTAAGACTGTTGGAAGCTGTATTGCCATATATAACAACTTCATAATTAACATCTTCTGGAACAGCTTCAAGATAGATCTTATTGGCTATCATATTATTAGTTAATACAGCAGCCTCATCAACCCCAAGCTTTTCGAGGTATGAATTATTGTTAGTTGTTGTTCTTGTAAAACATATAAGTTCTTTTGGAACATCTACGACTAAATCTATATCAGCAAATTTAAAATGATTGGTATCTGCGGCACTAACATATGCCGAAGATAATCCTGATACTGAAAACAGAGTGACTGCCGAAATAACAACTGCTGCCAGCTTTTTTATTAAACCTTTATTAAACACGAAAAACCTCCCATAAATTAAGCATTTTCAATATTCCGTATAATAGCATAGTGCTTTACAAAAAGCAATTAAACTGTTATTATATTTTAGATTATGTATGTTAATTTTTCATAAAATAAGAAATTAAATCGGAGGCAGATATATGAGTAAACCAATAGTCGCTGTAGTAGGACGTCCAAATGTTGGTAAGTCAACATTATTCAACGATCTTGCTGGACAGCAGATTTCTATTGTAAAAGATACCCCTGGTGTAACCAGAGATAGAATATACGCTGAAGTTACATGGCTTGATAAATCATTTACTTTAATTGATACAGGTGGTATTGAACCAGATACAAGTGATGTAATTCTTGCACAGATGAGAGAGCAGGCTGAGATAGCTATTGAAACGGCAGATGTAATTATATTCCTTACTGATGTTAAGCAGGGACTTGTTGATTCAGATGCTAAAGTAGCAGATATGTTACGCCGTTCAAGAAAGCCTGTTATTCTGGCAGTTAATAAGGTTGATAACTTTGATAAGCTTATGCCTGATGTATACGAATTCTATAACCTTGGAATTGGTGACCCGCATCCAATATCAGCAGCATCAAAGCTCGGTCTTGGTGATATGCTTGATGAGGTTATCAAGCATTTTCCGCAAGAGTCTGAAACTGAGGAAGAAGATGAGCGTCCAAAGGTTGCCATTATTGGTAAACCCAATGTTGGTAAGTCATCAATTATTAATAAGCTCCTTGGAAAGAACAGGGTAATTGTATCTAATATTGCGGGAACAACAAGAGATGCGATAGATACAACTATAACATATAACAAGAAAGAATATGTATTCATTGATACTGCTGGTCTTAGACGTAAGAGCAAGATAAAAGAAGATCTTGAAAGATACAGTATTATAAGAACTGTTGCAGCTGTTGAAAGATGTGATATAGCCATTCTTGTAATCGATGCAACAGAAGGTGTTACTGAACAGGATGCTAAGATTGCGGGAATAGCCCACGAGCGTGGCAAAGGTATAATTATTGCTGTCAATAAGTGGGATGCCATAGAGAAGAACGACAAGACAATATATGAATTCACAAGCAAGATAAAAGATACTCTTTCATTTATGTCATATGCAGAGATTATATTTATATCAGCACAGACAGGACAGCGTCTTGGAAAGATATATGAGCTGATTGATACTATAATCGACAGCCAGACTATGAGAATCCCAACTGGTGTTCTTAATGAAATTCTTACAGAAGCTGTTGCTATGAAACAGCCGCCTTCAGATAAGGGTAAGAGATTAAGAATATACTATATGACACAGGTTTCTGTTAAACCACCGACATTCGTAATGTTCGTTAATGATAAGGAATTAACACATTTCTCTTATACAAGGTATATTGAGAACCGTATAAGAGAAGCGTTTGGTTTCAGAGGTACTTCAATAAGGTTTATTAACAGGGAACGTAAGGAGAAAGAATAATGCTTAACAGATTGATATGTCTTATTCTAGGATATTTTATTGGTGCAATTATCCAGACAGGTTTCTGGATTGGCAAGTTTAATCATATTGATATAAGAGATTATGGCAGTGGCAATGCTGGAACAACTAATACTATGCGTACACTTGGAAAGAAAGCCGGATTTATAACATATTTTATGGATGCTTTTAAATCCTGCATTACTGCCATAATCATACATTTTATATATGGCAGTAATTCAGATATATCAGAAATGCTTCTTATCCTTTATGGCGGATTTGGAGTTGTCCTTGGACATAACTTTCCGTTCTACCTTGGATTTAAAGGTGGAAAAGGTATTGCTGCTACATCAGGATTAGTAATAAGTCTTATACTTTTTCCTAAATATTGCTTTATGTTTACAATATTTGGAATGGTAACATTTGGATTAGTAACCAAGTTCTCAAGATATGTATCATTAGGTTCTATTACCGGCATAATTGGTTTCTTTATAGAATTTGTAATATGGGGGCTTGTTGGATGGCTTCCACTTAACAATAATGAATTCATAGAGGCTTCTATAGTTGTGTTATTATTCGTTATTCTTGGTGTTGCACGTCACAGTGGTAATATTAAAAGACTTATTAATGGAACAGAACGTAAAATTGGAGAAAAAAAGTAATGCAGTAATGGAGGATTATTAATGGTAAAGATAGGTGTATTAGGAGCTGGAAGCTGGGGACTTGGTCTTGCTATGCTTCTTCATAATAATGGACATGATGTAACAGTCTGGTCAGTATTTCCAGACGAGATTAATGAGCTTAACGCCACACGAGAGAATAAAAAATGTCTTCCAGGTGTAATATTCCCAGAAAGCGTAAAATTCTGTGCTGACACAGAAAAAGTTGTAACTGAAAGTGATGTGCTTATACTTGCGGTTGCTTCTCCTTATACAAGGTCAACAGCTAAAATCGTCGCACCATATGTTAAAGAAGGACAGTATATCGTTAATGTCGGCAAGGGTATTGAGGAGGAGTCTTTAAAGACATTATGTGAGGTAACAAAGGAAGAAATTCCACAGGCTGTAGTTGCTGTGTTATCAGGTCCAAGCCACGCTGAGGAGGTTGGAAGGGGAATTCCTACAACCTGCGTAATTGGTACAGCTAACAAGAAAGATGCAGAATATTTGCAGAATATGTTTATGAGTAATGTATTCCGTGTATACATAAGTCCTGATGTTCTTGGAATATGTATAGGTGGTGCATTGAAAAATGTAATCGCGCTTGCTGCTGGTATTGCTGACGGCTTAGGATATGGAGATAATACTAAGGCTGCACTTATAACAAGGGGGATTGCTGAGATAACACGACTTGGTCTTGCTATGGGTGCGGATTTTGCTACATTTTCAGGCTTGTCTGGAATAGGCGACCTTATTGTTACCTGTGCGAGTATGCACAGCCGTAACAGACGTGCCGGAATTCTTATCGGCAAAGGCTATACAACTAAAGAAGCTATGGATGAAGTACAGATGGTTGTAGAGGGTGTATATGCAGCTAAGGCAGCTAAGAAGCTTGCTGAAAAGTACAACGTAGAAATGCCAATAGTTGAACAGGTAAATCAGGTGTTATTTGATGGCAAATCTCCAGCAGATGGCGTTAAAGACCTTATGTTAAGAGATAAGAAAATCGAAGCCGGCAATGTTGAATGGCACTAAATTATTAATATACGAGAGGTTAATCATATGCGAGTTATTGCAGGTTCGGCCAGAAGTCTTCCTTTAAAAACTATTGAAGGAACAGATACCAGACCAACTCAGGATAGAATTAAAGAGACATTATTTAATATGCTCCAGTCAGATATTCCAGGATGTAAATTTCTTGATTTATATTCTGGAAGCGGTGCAATTGGAATTGAAGCCTTAAGTCGTGGAGCGGCTAAGGCTGTGCTTGTTGAGAATTCAAAAAAGGCAGTTGAATGTATTAAGGATAATCTTACGTTTACCAAGCTTGCTGATAAAGCAGATGTTATGGAAATGGATGTATTATCTGCAATCAACAGGCTTAAGGGCAAAGATGTATTCTCAATCGTCTATATGGATCCACCATACTCTAATGATTATGAGCGTGATGTATTAGCAGCCCTTAGAAATTCAGATATTATAGATGAATATACAATTATAATTGTTGAGGAAAAGCTTGATGCTGACCTTGACTATGCTGACGAATGTGGTTTTGATATTTACCGGGTAAAAAAATATAAGACTAATAAACATTTATTCTTAAGACTGAAGGGAAGTGCAGACTAAATGAAAAAGGCTATATATCCTGGAAGCTTTGACCCTGTTACATTAGGACATCTTGATATAATAAAGCGTTCAGCAGCACTTGTTGACCACCTTATCGTGGGTGTGTTAAACAACAGTACCAAAACACCATTGTTTTCAGTTGATGAACGTGTTAATATGTTAAAAGAAGTTACGAAAGACATTCCTAATGTCGAGATTTTAAGTTTCAGTGGACTCCTTGTAGATTTTGCAAGAGAGCATAATGTACAGGCTATAATAAGGGGACTTAGAGCCGTAACTGATTTTGAATATGAACTTGCTATGTCTCAGACTAACAGAGTAGCCGCTCCCGATATTGATACAATATTCCTTAATACAAGTCTTAAATATGCTTATTTAAGTTCAAGTATCGTTAAAGAAATGGCTATGTATGGCGGCGATATAAGTAAATTCGTACCAGAGTCTATTGTAGATATAGTGAGAGAACGATACAGCAGTAGTTATAATATTAAGGCAAATGAAAAGGGAGATATAAAATGAGTAGAATCGAACAGCTTATAAGCGATATAGAAAGCTACATAGATAATTGTAAATTTCAGCCATTATCTAATACTAAGATTATTGTAAATAAAGAGCAGCTTGAAGATATGCTGGCTGAATTAAGATTAAAGACACCTGAAGAAGTTAAGAAATACCAGAAAATTCTTAACAACAAAGATGCCATAATTGCCGATGCAAAAGAGCAGGCAGAATCTATTATTAATGCTGCACAGATACAGACAGAGGAACTTATTAATGAACACGAGATTATGCAGCGTGCATATGCACAGGCTAATGCCCTTATAGAGCAGGCAAGTGCACAGGCACAGGCTATTCTTGACAGTGCGACAGAAGATGCCAACAGCATACGTCAGGGTGCTATGGACTATACAGATGATATGCTTGAGAAGCTTCAGTATATAATCGAAAAGTCTATCCGTGACAACCGCGAGAAGTACGACTCTTTATTGTCTGGTCTTGAAAATGTTCTTTCGATTGTCAATAATAATCGTAATGAATTAAAAGCACCTGTTGTACAGGAAGAAGAGGAAGCTGTAGATAACGCACCTGACCAGCGTGAAGACAGCACAGATGACTATGGTTATGAAGAAGAATTTGAGGATGAGGATATCCTTGAATAATTATAATATAAATACAAAAATATAATACCAATATAAAATAAAATATAATATATATAGTAACAATATAAGGCTTATGTAAGAAATATAATTTGCTGTATAGATTATATTAATGAATTTATATAATGCTAATCAGAATACATATATCAGTAATAATGATATGCCAGCTGTTGCGAGGCTTAACATTATTTTCTGGTATATGTATTTTTTTATGTTTATCCCGTTATTGTTATTAGATGTTCCAGCAATTCCGATTGTCTGCATTAATGTAGATATTCCGCCAAATGCATTGGCTGTCAATATAAATGCAGCCTTAACTGAAGCACTGATATCACTTGAAGCGATAAGATATATGCCGTTAGTTATCTCTAACAGAGAACATATAATCATATTGATATAATTAAATCTTCCAAAAAGTACATCTATCATAGAGCATATGCAGGAAAATATAACAATATATCCACACATTTTTAATACATTATCAATTGATTTTATTATGGCATTGTCTAATACATTGAAGAAATTCTTATGTGAATTTATAGTGTGTTGTCTGCCGTTATTACACATATTATCTGTATGTTGGATATTATATGAATTTAAGTTAACTTTGTATCTGGTATTAGATGTCCTATTATAAAATATTTTTGCTGTGCAATTATTAATTGGTGCTTTATTACTATTTTTATTATTATTGTTATTCACTGGATATTTAATAAGCTGTACAGCACACAGAATTATTACAGGAAGATATACAGCAATAAGGAATTTTATTATTGTTATGGAATTATTTATGGTGCCATAATATATGTATCCGATAACGAATCCGGGGCTTGATATATTACAGTATCCTGTTATATTATCAATTATTCTGCTGTCTGATTGTTTCTTATAATTAATGCAGTTAATAGCACCTATTGGAAATCCACAGAGCACACTTATAAATATAATAAATACAAGTCCCAGACGGCTGTTCACTGGCATATAATAATTAATACAGCCTATGATAATCATAGCCACCAGCAATCCCGGCATAACACTTAAAGCCCATAATTTGATACCTTTAAGCGTTGCATTAATAATAATGTGAGGTGAACAGACAGTTATAAGAAATATTATAAGCATTATAAGAAATATCACATTATGGCTGCACTTTTTGTGATTTATTTTAGACGAATAATTGTTATCACGTTTATTGATTAATGACAGCGTATATGTGTTATTGTGATTATTATTTAATTGTGGAGAATAAGCAGAATTCTTGATTTTACCCATATATTTATTTCCTGATAAGAAAGTCTTATTTGTCCGTTTAATATAATTTATTCTATTCATTACAACAGCCTGTTAGACATATTATTTAGTGAATAATAAAGTGAAAATGGAAAATATGAATAAAACGGACATTATAAATAATAAAACGAATCTGCTTATTATCACAATAGTATGTGCCTTAATATGCAGTATTCATCTTAATATTATAAGACACTATACGCGCATTGCGGCATATACGACATTAACCGTATCAGATGATAACTTCCGTGCAATGCAGGTGGAATGTGATTTGCAGGATATTATTAATAAGGCAGAACAGATGAATGTAAACCCTGCTGAGTTATTTATTGTGCTGTGTTGTATGAATGAATGTCATATAACGGACAATGCTGTTAAGCGGCTTACCGTGTCTGATTTTGACAAGGTCAAAACAATCTTCTGTAAGAAAAATGCTGCTGAATTCAAGCTTTTAAAACAAACCGCAACAGGCATACTATATGATATGGAATATTTTCCTGTGCCACACTCTTCAAAGACAGAGCAGTGGGTTAACTATGTTAATTCGTGGAATTATGAAAGAACCTACAAAGGTAACAGAACACACGAGGGAACTGATATATGTGCTGATATTAATAAAGATGGATTATATCCTGTTGTGTCTGTATGTGACGGAACAGTAACTAACGTCGGCTGGTTAGAGCTTGGCGGTTACCGGATAGGCATAACGTCTGCTAATAAAATATATTACTATTATGCCCACCTTGATTCCTATGCCAAAGCTTATAAAGCAGGTGATATAATTCATAAGGGAGAGCTGCTTGGCTATATGGGAAGTACAGGATACAGCAAAGTAGAGGGTACATCTGGCAAATTTCAGACACATTTACATTTTGGGATGTACATAACTGATAATTCAGGCAATGAAGTGTCAATCAACCCATATTGGATACTAAAATCTAATCAAAATAAGACTTTAATTTATGGTTATTAGTATCGTTATGTGCTATAATTATCGTCGGCTAATAGTGAAAAGATTTAAAGAATTTATGAAAATATATAATAGAAACGAGGACTTATATGGAAATACAGATGTGGAAAGAAATCCTTAACCCATACGAGCTTGCGGTAGAGGAGCTTCAGGTTAAGTTTAATCATATGGTTAAAGAATACCGACAGGCAGGCATATATTCTCCAATTGAACAGGTTTTAGGAAGGGTTAAATCTATATCCAGTATCTTATTAAAAGCCCAGAAGCATAATATAGACCTTAATGAAATTGAAGGACATATTCTTGACATCGCTGGTATAAGGCTTATATGCCAGTTTACTGATGACATATATAATGTAGCTGACCTTATAAGGGCAAGAAGCGATATGGAAGTCATAACTGAGAAAGATTATGTCAAGAATATCAAGGAAAGCGGATATCGAAGCTATCATATTATAGTCCAGTATAAAGTTGAAACTGTAAAGGGGACTAAGATAATTCCAGTAGAAATCCAGATACGAACACTTGGAATGAACTTCTGGGCTATAATTGAACACTCTCTCCAGTACAAATATAACGGCAATATTCCAAAGCACGTAAGGGAACGACTTACATCAGCCGCAGATGCCATATATACGCTTGATAACGAGATGATGAGTATTCACGATGAAATTATTGATGCACAGAATTATGTATCAACCAAAGCTAACATTGTATCTGACATACTTAATAATATACAAAGCCTTTATAAAGTTGCTAACAAGCAGGAAATCATCAGAATTCAGGATGAATTCTATGAGATATACCAGACTGATGATGTTGCCAGACTGCAAAGATTCAGCAGGCAGGTAGATATGATTGCAGAGAATTATAAAGCACAGAGTATATAAAATGTATAAAGAAAGAGGATTTTATGAATTTACCAGAGAAATATCTTAATTCAATGAAAGATATGCTTAAAGATGATTTTGATGATTATCTTGAAAGCTTTAATGATAAAAGATTATATGGACTTCGTGTTAACAACCTTAAGATTTCAACAGAAGATTTTCTTAAGATAAGTCCATTTAAGCTTACACCCATACCTTGGATTGAGAATGGCTTTTACTATGAAGAAACAGATAAACCAGCAAAGCACCCATATTATTACGCCGGACTTTACTATATTCAGGAGCCTAGTGCAATGACACCAGCTAATGTACTTCCTATTGATGAGGGCGATGTTGTATTTGATATGTGTGCCGCACCAGGAGGAAAATCGACAGAGCTTGCAGCAAAGCTTAATGGAACAGGACTTCTTATAACTAATGACATAAGCAATTCAAGAACCAAGGCACTGCTTAAGAATGTTGAAGTATCTGGTATTTATAACCTTTGTGTGCTTAATGAAGACCCAGCTAAGATATCAGGAAGATTCACAGAATTCTTTGATAAGGTTCTTATAGATGCACCTTGTTCTGGTGAGGGTATGTTCAGAAAAGATAATAAACTTATCAAGGCGTGGGAACAGAGCGGACCAGAAGTATATTCTGCAATACAGAAAAGCATTATAATACATGGTGCGAAAATGCTCCGCCCAGGTGGAATGATGCTTTATTCAACCTGTACATTTTCTTCTCTGGAAGATGAAGAGAGCATTAAATATCTTCTTGATAACTGTCCAGATATGAAACTTGTTGATATTAAACCATACGAAGGATTTACTAAGGGCTTTACTGATATTGATAATGATAATAAGTATAATCTTGACAAATGTGTGAGGATATTCCCACATAAAATGCATGGCGAAGGACATTTTGTTGCACTTCTTAAAAAGGATAATCCAGATGACATTAATAATGCACATTATACAAGAGGATCATTTAATACTAAAATTCCAGATGAGTTAAAGGATTTCCTTGCAAATGTATCAATGGATATCGACACTAAATATATTAATATAAGAGATAACCGCGTGTACTATATTTCCAGGTATATGGCTGATGAAAAGGGTCTTAGAATAATAAGAAATGGTCTTTTGCTTGGTGAACTTAAAAAGAACCGCTTTGAGCCAAGTCAGGCACTTGCTATGGCACTTACAATGAGACAGTATAATAACTGCATTAACCTTAGCGTAGACGATGAACGTGTTGTAAGATATTTAAAGGGCGAGACAATTGACGTTGATGATTTTGCTGACAGCAAGGGCTGGGCATTGCTTTGCGTTGACGGATATCCTTTAGGCTGGGGTAAATCTAATGGCTCGCAGCTTAAGAATAAATATCTTGCCGGCTGGAGATGGATGTAGTAGGAAAGGACTTTAATGGTTATTAGATTAGACAAATATCTTTGTGATATGCAGGCTGGAACAAGAAGTGCCGTAAAAGACATAATCAGAAAGAAAAAAGTTACAATCAATGGTGAAGTTATCACACGTCCGGAAACTAAAGTAGATATAGATAAGGATGTTGTAACCATTGATAATAACGTGTTAGGTTATTCGGAATATGAATACTATATGCTTAATAAACCAGCGGGAGTTGTGTCTGCTGTATCTGATAAGGATTTTAAGACTGTCGTTGAACTTATAACGGATAACAAACGTAAGGATTTATTTCCGGTTGGAAGACTGGATAAGGATACAGAAGGACTTCTTATCATAACTAATAATGGTGATATGGCACACAGGCTGTTATCACCAAAGCACCATATTGATAAGACTTATTATGTTGTAGCAAAAGGCAGTATAGACAATAAATATATTGATGAATTTAAAAATGGGCTTGTTGTTGATAAAGATTTTACCGCAATGCCAGCAAAGCTTGAGATACTTCAATATAACAATCAGGATGATACAACATTTTTAAATATAACAATTCAAGAGGGAAAGTTTCATCAGATAAAAAGAATGTTTAAGGCAGCCGGTTCAGAGGTGCTTTATCTTAAAAGATTATCAATGGGACAGTTACAGCTTGATGAAACACTTGAACCTGGAAAATTCAGGCCATTAACCGGTAGTGAAATTGATTTATTAAAAAGCTGGAATTAACATTTGTGTCTGTGTGCACTTGACACAAATCAACCAGATACCTGTTAGATACATTGCAGTTATACTGCATTAAAGTGTGCACAGAAATGAGGATATATATGATACACGATTTTCTCCCCGTTTGCAGGGAAGATATGGAAAAAAGAGGGTGGGAGCAATGTGATTTCGTCTATGTTTCAGGTGATGCTTATGTAGACCACCCATCGTTTGGACCTGCTATTATATCAAGGGTATTGGAATCCTTTGGATATAAAGTTGGAATAATAGCACAGCCAGACTGGAAGAATAAAGATTCCATAACAATACTTGGTGAACCACGTCTTGGATTTTTAGTGTCGGCAGGTAATATGGACTCTATGGTAAACCATTATACCGTCAATAAGAAAAGACGTCATTCAGATGCCTTTTCACCTGGCGGAGTTATGGGATTAAGACCTGATTATGCGACAATCGTATACTGTAACTTAATTAAGCAGGTATACAAATCAACTCCTATTATATTAGGTGGAATTGAAGCTTCATTAAGAAGAATGTCGCACTATGATTACTGGTCTGACAAAGTAAAACATTCCGTTCTTATAGACTCGGGTGCAGATATAATCTCTTACGGAATGGGCGAACATTCTATTGTTGAGATAGCTGATGCACTTAATGCAGGAATTGATGTAAAAGATATAACTTATATCAATGGAACTGTATACAAGACTAAGACATTGGATAATTTATCTGACTATATAAATCTTCCATCCTATGATGAGATTGTAAAAGATAAAAGAATATATGCTGAAAGTTTTTATACACAATATAAAAATACTGATCCATTTACTGCAAAGATACTTGTAGAAAAAGCCAAAGAAAAACTATATGTCGTACAGAATCCACCAGCAAAACCGCTTACTACTATGGAGATGGACGATGTATATGCACTTCCGTATATGAGAGATTATCACCCAATGTATAAAGCAGATGGCGGAATACCGGCGTTATCAGAGATTAAATTCTCAATAACAAGCAACAGAGGGTGTTTTGGAGGCTGTTCATTCTGTGCCTTAACATTTCATCAGGGAAGGATAATTCAGGTAAGAAGCCACGAATCCATTGTTGATGAAGCTGTTACTATGACTAAAGATAGAGATTTCAAGGGGTATATACACGATGTTGGAGGACCTACAGCTAATTTCAGGCATACTTCCTGCGAAAAGCAGCTTACTAAGGGCGTATGTATGAACAGACAGTGCCTTTTTCCGGCTCCCTGCAAGAATCTTACAGTTGACCATTCTGATTATATTAAGCTTTTAAGAAAGCTTCGTAAAGTGCCTGGCGTTAAGAAGGTGTTTATCCGTTCAGGAATACGTTTTGACTACTGTATGTGTGATGCGGATGATACATTTATTAAAGAGTTATGTGAACATCACATAAGCGGACAGTTAAGGGTTGCACCTGAGCATATATCAGATAATGTCCTTACGAAAATGGGCAAGCCTTCCAATGATGTATATGAAAAGTTCTTACAACGTTATAAGCGCATTAATAATAAGACAGGCAAGCAGCAGTTCGTTGTCCCATATCTTATGTCAAGCCACCCCGGTTCGACTATGAAGGAGGCGATTGAGCTTGCAGAATATATAAGGGATCTTGGTTATATGCCCGAACAGGTGCAGGATTTCTATCCAACACCATCAACGCTGTCTACCTGTATGTATTATACAGGCTTAGATCCTGCTACTATGGAGAAGGTATATACTCCTGTAAGCCACCACGAAAAGGAAATGCAGAGAGCCCTTATACAATACCGTAATCCAGATAATTACGATCTTGTTAAGGAAGCCCTTATTAAAAATGGACGTACAGACCTTATAGGATTTGGACCAAAATGCCTTATTCCACCAAGAAAAATATCCCATAACACAGGAGGAAAGAACTTTTCATCACGCAAACATAAGACTGTTAAAAATACCACAGCTTATAACAATAATGGAAAACATAATAGTGCTGGTGCGGGTAAAAGAAGTTCCAATAATAAATCAAAATCCACTAAAAAAGGACATAAGTTATGAGTAAAAAAGAAAAAGGTGAGTTTGGTTATCTTAAATACAAAAGAAGTTTTAACCTGCTTCTTACTATTATTGCATTTTTAATAATTGCCGCAGTATTTGTAATAGGTTTAATAATCTTTAAATCAAGAAATAATTATATGACACTTGTGGCAACTGTTCTTGTGCTTCCCGGTGCTAAAATAGCAGTTTCTTATTTTATATTACTGCCACATAAGGTATGTGATAAGGAACTATATACAAGCGTAGAAGCTGCAAAGGGAGAGTTATCAGCTTTATATGATGTAATTGTCAGCAATAACAAAAAGCCTATTGGCGTATGTGCTATGGTCATATCTGACAACACAATAATTGCATTAAGCCATGATAAAACTCCGGATAAGTCATTATTTGAGACAAGCCTTAAAGAATTCTTAAAGAATGACAAGTTAAATGTGACTGTCACTCTTTATACAGAAAATGATACATTTATTAAAAGAGCAGCTAATATGGCAGTTAATTACGACAACAGTGATACGAATAAGAACAACCGTATGAAGTATGTAACTGAAAGCTGCCTTAATATGTGCTTATAATATGTGGAGTGTTGAATGAAAGAATTAATAATAGATAAATTAGGCGACAACCAGAGGCTTGATAAGTATCTTTCAAAGTATCTGTCTGCCGCAAGTAAAAGCTTTATATATAAAATGCTTAGAAAAAAGAATATTACACTTAATGACAAGAAGGCTGACGGAAGTGAGAAATTACAATCAGGCGACTCTATCAAAATATTTTTTTCCGATGAAACACTTAATAAGTTCAGTGAAGGCAAAAGCTGCATATCTAATGCTGGCAGCAGACAGACCAATAATATGACAGACAAAGCTGCTGATAACACTGCTAATGAACCTGCTGTAAGAACAGATGGCAAACATACAGACAGCACGGCTGATAAATATTCCTACACAGCTTCTAAAAAAGGTCTTTCTGTTGATTATGAAAAAATATACAGACCGCTTGATATTGTGTATGAAGATGAGAATGTCCTGTTTATTAATAAGCCTGTCGGTATGCTGTCACAAAAGGCTGATAAAAATGACTGCTCTTTAGTAGAATATATAACAGCATACCTGCTTCATAATAATTCTCTTACATATGAAGACCTTGCTATGTTCACGCCGTCAATATGCAACCGCCTTGACAGAAATACAAGCGGCATAATTGCGGCAGGTAAGACGATGAAAGGCTTGCAGGAGCTTTCATCATATTTTAAAGAAAGAACACTTACCAAATATTATATATGTATCGTGGCTGGAAAGGTTGATAAAAGACAACTGATTAAAGGCTATCTTTACAAGGATAAAAAGCTTAACAAAGTTACAATATGCCAGACGCTGCCAAAGGGCAGGGATACAAGTGAATATCTTCCAATCGAAACGGAATATATCCCTGTTGCATATTCTGATAATGCCACGCTTCTAAAGGTTCATCTTATAACCGGACGAAGCCACCAGATACGTGCCCACCTTGCAAGTATCAATCATCCGCTGGCAGGTGATTATAAGTACGGAAAAGCTTCTTTTAACAGAAGGTTCACTGACAAATACAATTGTAAAAGCCAGTTATTACATTCTTATGAGCTTAATATACCTGATATGGATATCCATATACATACGGATATTCCAGATATATTTTTAAATGTATTAAAAGGAGAAAATATATGGCAGCCTGGAATTCAAGAGGTCTTAGAGGCTCTTCATTAGAAGAATATATTAATATGACCAATGAGAAATATCTTCTGAACCATTTAGGACTTATACAGAAGATACCAACACCTATAACGCCTATTAAGATTAATCAGGAGACAAGACAGATTACACTTGCGTACTTTGAACAGAAGAGTACTGTTGATTATATAGGTGTTATACAGGGAATACCTGTATGTTTTGATGCTAAGGAATGTGCTGCAGATACATTTCCAATACATAATATACACGAACATCAGGTTGAATTTATGAAAGAATTTGAAAGGCAGGACGGAATTGCTTTTATAATATTATTTTTTTCAGCAAGAGATGAGTTCTATTATTTGCCATTTTCTGATATAATAAAATTTTGGGAAAGAGCTAAAGCTGGTGAAAGAAAAAGTTTTACTTATGATGAGATTGATAAAAGCTTTAGAATCAATTCTGGCAAAGGCATTATGATTCACTATCTGGAAACGATTCAAAAAGACTTAGACAGACGGGAGCAGTAATTATGAAACATAATTATCTTGACAATTATGAATTAGTCAATGGATATGCACTTATTGACACGGATTTTTCGATTATCACAGCTAACGAGAAAATGTACAAATTTCTTGGTGCTGTGCGAAAGGCAGCAATCTCTGATGCAATTCATCAGGTAGATATTGATGATTTTATTAATGTGTCTAATAACCTGCGTATTGGACAAAGTAAAAGTATGGTTCTGCGTATGAAAAGAGTTGATAACTCATTCAGATGGGTTCTTATGGATATAAAAAGACTTTATATGTCCAATAACCACAAGAAAGAATACCTTGAACTTAATATATCTGATGTCATTGGTCTTAAAAATTATACTAATCATCTTAATGAAGATATAGGAATATATAGAAGAGTGCTATCAATAAATGATAAATTAGTCTACACCTATGAATATGATAAAGATTTATTTACCATATATAATTATGTTAATGACGATGCCATAGCTGTAATATCTTCAACTATTGATGATGTATATGAAAGAATTCTAAAAAAAGGACTTATACCAGCTGAGTCAATAAAAGAATATACTGCATATTTTAATAATATAAAAAATGCTAAGAGTGTGTACGAGCACCATTTTAGTATAAATGTTAATTATGGTGATGGATTAAAGCCTACCGGCTCATATATAAATGGCTCAACAATATACTCACAAAGAAAACCAATACGTTCAGTTGGAACACTTAAGCTTCCAGATGCCAATAATGTATTCTCAAAGACTACATATGATTATGAAGACTGTAATAAAATGCTTGGACGTGAGGGACTTGTGAAATATACGCTTAACAATATTTCTTATAATAAAAATTATAGATTTGCATTTATCAAGGTTCATATTGATAATATTACTGAATACAAGGATACCCATGGCAAAAAGGCTTATAATACAATTCTTGACATAATCAAAGAAACATTATTAAAGGTTGTAGAATACCGTGGTGTAGCAGGTAATCCTGATAATGAAACAGAATATGTTGTTATAGTTAAAGATCTTTATAATGAATCAGAGCTAAGGGCATTTATCGAATATATGAGGTCGCGTATTATATGGGAATGTAAAGCATTTGATGTCTCATTTATGCCATTATTCTCTATAGGAATTGGACGATATCCTGATAACGGAACAGATTTTAAGGTTATAACTGATAAACTGATAAAAGCCACAGACATTGCTATATCAAAGGGCGGTAACAGATATATAATCTACAAGGAAGATATTCACGGAGAACTATAATATTGTATACAATCAGGCTTGACAGCCTAAAAGTCATTATGTATAATCTCTTTAACATATTATCACGTTACTTTAGTAAAGTGATGCTGATATAAATTTACACGAATCGAGGATGATTATGAAAAAAGATCTGCTTCATACACCTGAAGGTGTACGCGATATATACAGCACTGAATGTGTTGAAAAGAAAATAATAGAAAACAAGCTCCACGATGTATGCCGTCTTTACGGATATAACGATATACAGACACCATCTATTGAATATTTTGATGTATTTAGCAAAGAACGAGGCAGTGTACCTTCTAATGAAATGTTCAAGTTATTCGACAGATATGGCAATACTCTTGTGTTAAGACCTGATATGACACCTTCTATAGCAAGGGCAGCAGCTAAATACTTTGAGGATCATATTCTTCCTATTAAACTCTGCTATGTCAGCAATACATTTATTAATGTCAGCAAGTATTATCAGGGCAGATTAAAAGAGAATACAGTTATCGGTGCTGAATTAATAGATGATGCTTCAATTGATGCGGATTACGAAATAATCTGTATGGTAATTGACTGTATGAAGAATGCTGGGCTTACTGAGTTTCAGGTAGAGCTCGGCAATGTAGCTTTCTTTAACGGATTATTAAAAGATGCAGGAATTAAAGGAGATACATACGAAGAACTTCTTAATCTTATTAATGAGAAGAATTATATCGGTGTAGAAGAAATCCTTACTAATCTTAATATTGATAAGAATACAGCTAAGGTATTATTAGAGCTTCCACAGCTTTTTGGACAGGCAGAGGTGCTTGATAAAGCCAGAAGCCTTACTAATATTCCAGAATGCATAGAGGCTGTTGACAGACTTACCAATCTTTATGAGCTTCTTAAGATTAATGGCTACGATAAGTATGTATCCTTTGACCTTGGTGAATTAAGTAACCATACATATTACACAGGAATTATATTTCACGCATTTACATTTGGAACGGGCGAACCAATTGCAAGTGGTGGACGATATGACAAGCTTCTTGGACAGTTCGGCTGTGACAAGGCTTCTATTGGTTTCTCTCTTATAATTGACAGACTTATGGCTGCAATTAACAGACAGAATATAGAGATTGAAGTTGAATACAGCGGTGTGCTTCTTGTATACAGTGAGGATAAGCTTCAGGATGCTGTCAAACGTGCTAATGAATTAAGAAAAGACGGCATTAATGTATGTATGATAAGAAAGAATAATAATAAGTCTGAAAGCCAGTATATTGAATATGCAAAGGCTTCACAGCTTTCAGATGTTGTTTATATTTAACATGCACAGATTTAATCTGCTCTATAAAGAACAAGAATGGAGATTAGTATGAGATACATAACTATTGCACTGGCTAAAGGCCGTTTAGCTAAAAAAGCACTTGAGATATTTGAACATATCGGTGTAACTTGTGATGAGATGAAAGACGAGAACACAAGAAAGTTAATATTCACTAATGAAGAGTTAGGTATAAGATTTTTCCTTGCAAAGCCTTCAGATGTTCCAACATATGTAGAATATGGTGCGGCTGATATTGGTATTGTAGGCAAGGATACACTGCTTGAGGAGGGACGTTCATTATATGAAGTATATGACCTTAAAATCGGGCAATGTAAAATGTGTGTATGTGGTCCAGCCTCAGCCAGGGAGAAATTACAGCACCACGAACTTATAAGAGTTGCTTCCAAGTATCCTAATATTGCCAAAGACTATTTCTATAACAAGAAGCACCAGACAGTAGAAATCATAAAGCTTAACGGTTCGGTTGAGCTGGCACCTATTGTAGGGCTTTCAGAAGTTATTGTTGATATTGTAGAGACTGGTGCAACACTTAGGGAAAATGGTCTTGAAGTTCTTGAAGAAGTATGCCCATTATCAGCACGTATTGTTGTTAACCAGGTAAGTATGAAAATGGAAAACGAAAGAATTACAAAGCTTATTAATGATATAAAGAATTACCTTGAGAACAAATAATTGTTTATATTAAATAATAAAATATACATTCAACGAATGGGATGGAGGACTATATGAGAATAGTTAAATTAACAGATGAAACTAAGAATAATATCCTTGAGGATTTATTAAAAAGAAGTCCTAACAGCTACGGAAAGTTTGAAGCAGCCGTTAATGATATTCTTTTAAATGTAAGAACTAACAAAGACGAGGCTCTTTTTAAGTATACTAAAGACTTTGATAAGGCTGACATTAATGCTTCTAATATCGTTGTAACTAAAGATGAGATTGAGGAAGCTTACACAAAGGTTGACCCAGCTTTAGTTGATGTAATAAGAAAATCTCTTAAGAATATTAAGGAATACCACGAAAAGCAGAAGCAGTACAGCTGGTTTGACTCTAAGCCGGACGGAACTATTCTTGGACAGAAAGTAACTCCATTAGCAAGAGCTGGTGTATATGTACCTGGCGGAAAAGCTGCTTATCCATCATCAGTTCTTATGAACGTAGTACCTGCTAAGGTAGCAGGTGTTGAACAGATTATTATGTGTACACCTCCAGACCACGAAGGGAAGGTATATCCTACAACACTTGTAGCAGCTAATGAGGCTGGCGTTGATGTTGTATACAAGGCAGGCGGTGCTCAGGCAATTGCAGCTATGGCTTATGGTACAGAGTCTATTCCAAAAGTTGATAAAATATGTGGTCCGGGTAATATCTATGTTGCCCTTGCTAAAAAAGCTGTGTTTGGTTATGTAAGTATAGACTCTGTTGCAGGTCCTAGTGAAATTCTTGTAATTGCTGATGAGACAGCTAACCCAAGATATGTAGCCGCAGATCTTTTATCTCAGGCTGAACACGATGAGATGGCATCAGCAATCCTTATTACAACAAGCAGTGAGCTTGCCAATAAAGTATCTGCTGAGATTGACGGCTTCTTAAAGGAACTATCAAGAAGTGAGATTATATCTAAATCACTTGATAACTATGGTTATATTCTTCTTGTAGACGATATCAATGAAGCTGTTTCAGTTGCCAACGATATAGCATCAGAACATCTTGAGATTGTAACTAAAGATCCATTTAATGTAATGACTAAGATTAAGAATGCAGGTGCAATATTCCTTGGAGAATACAGCTCAGAGCCTCTTGGAGATTACTTTGCTGGTCCTAACCATGTACTTCCTACTAATGGTACAGCTAAATTCTTCTCAGCATTAAGTGTTGATGACTTTATTAAGAAATCAAGCATAATATCTTATTCAAGGGAAGCTCTTGAAGCTATACATAATGATATTGAGAACTTTGCGGCAGCAGAACATCTTACTGCACACGCTAATTCAATAAAAGTTCGTTTTGAATAAATCGGACATTATATGTGATGTGACGGGCAGAATATCTTTTTTGCCCTGACATTTTTAATATATAATTATATCAGAATCGAGGACGTATATATGTCAAATATGCAGGTAAGACAGGCAACAATTCATAGAAAGACAAGTGAGACAGATATAGAACTTTTTCTGTGCCTAGACGGAGATGGCAATGCACAGGTAGATACAGGAATAGGATTTTTTGACCATATGCTAAAAAGCTTCGCAAAGCATGGTATGTTCGACCTTAACTTAAAAGTTACAGGCGACTTAATCGTTGACTGCCACCATACTATTGAAGATGTTGGTATCGTGCTTGGGGAAGCTGTTAAAAAAGCTCTTGGTGATAAGAAGTCCATAAGAAGATATGGCGATATTATTCTTCCTATGGATGAAGCACTTATACTATGCGCGATTGATTTATCAGGAAGACCATATCTTGTATTTGAGTCACAATTCACTTCCGATATGGTTGGATATTTTGATACACAGATGGTTAAAGAATTCTTCTATGCCATATCATACAGTGCAGGAATGAACCTTCATATAAGAAAGATAACCGGTGAGAATGACCACCACATTATTGAGGGAATGTTCAAGGCATTTGCTAAGGCTTTAGATGAAGCTTGTATGAAAGATGCAAGAATTAAATCAGTATTATCTACAAAGGGAAGCCTGTAAATATAAATATTAAGTAAAGATTGGAGCATACAATGAGATTATACCCAGCTATTGATATTAAAGACGGACAGTGTGTAAGATTAAAAAAAGGTCTTTTTAATGATGTAACAGTATATTCAGATAAGCCTTATGAAATAGCCAGGGGCTTTGAACAGGACGGCGCTAAATTCATACATACTGTTGACTTGGATGGTGCATTAAAGGGGCGTGGCGTAAATGCTGACACAATCAGAAAGATAGTATCAAGTGTCAATATACCTGTCCAGATGGGCGGTGGAGTAAGAACACTTGAGAATATTAAAGAAGTTCTTGACCTTGGTGTATACCGTGTAATTATTGGTACTAAGGCAGTTGAAAATCCTGATTTCATAAAGCAGGCAATTGATAAATTCGGACCTGAACATATTGTTGTTGGTGTTGATGCCAAGGACGGGCTTGTAGCCGTTGAAGGCTGGGAAAAGGTAAGTGACAAGACTGCTCTTTCTTTAGCTTTGGCTATGAAAGATATGGGTGTCCAGACAATTGTCTATACTGATATATCTAAAGATGGTATGCTTCAGGGTCCTAATATTGAACAGACTAAGCTTTTATCTGATAAGACAGGAATTAATATAATCGCTTCTGGCGGAATGTCCTGTGTGCAGGATTTAAAGAATATCAATGATGCAGGTATCCACGGAGCAATAATTGGAAAAGCCTTATATGAGAACAGAATTAACCTTAAAGACGCTGTTGATATGTTTGAATCTGGAAGTTCTGTAATTGAAGCTTCTAAAAAGCTTAATACAAGCCTTTCATTTTCTGATTTCAAGCTTAACTCAGATGGTTTAATTCCAGTAGTTGTACAGGACTATGTCAATAATGAAGTGCTTATGGTTGCATATATGAACGAAGAAGCCTATAACCATACTGTTAATACAGGGGTTATGACTTATTACAGCAGAAGCCGTCAGGAATTATGGATTAAGGGCGAAACTTCTGGTCATTACCAGTATGTAAGTTCACTTGACATTGACTGTGATAATGATACAATACTTGCAAAGGTACGTCAGATAGGTGCAGCCTGCCATACTGGCAACAGAAGCTGTTTCTATCGTAATCTGTACCTTAGAGATTTATAATTCATAGATGAGAGCAGGATATGACTATTAAATATATCATTACACAGATTAACGATAATATAATATATTCAAAGTATAACAACAACGGTTGTCTTAGTCTTAATATAGTAGACAAAAGCAGCCTGGTTGGTAATATATACATTGGCAGAGTTGAAAATGTTGTTAAAAACATCAGCTCTGCTTTTGTTGAAATTGAAAATAAAATTAAATGCTATTACCAGCTTGAAAATAATAAGAATAATATATTTCTTAATACAAAGAATAATAAAGCTGTCAACATCGGTGATAAGCTTTTAGTACAGGTAAGCAATGATGCCCATAAGACAAAGCCGCCTACTGCAACTTCCAAGATAGATATATCGGGGCAGTATATTGTAGTGTCAAGTGATGTCAAAGGCGTATCAATATCTAACAAATGCAAGAAAGCTCCGGTATGTATAGAAGTTTCTTCTGTTCTAAAGGACTATATTAAAGAACATCTTACAGCTTTTAATGATAAACTTCAGGCTTCAGGTACATTTTCTTATGGAATAATTATAAGAAGCAGTGCCGCTAATGCAGATATTAATACAGTACTTAATGAAGCTTACTCTCTTATAGACCAGTACGAACATATAATACAGAATGCTGTATTTGGAACATTTTACACTAAGCTTTATGAAAAAGAGCCGCCTATGGTAAGCGAACTCAGGCATCTTAGTGCTGATAATACAATTGAAGTCATCACAGATATTCCATATTATTATGATTTGCTTAATACGCATTTTAAAGATAACAGCAATATAAGTTTACGATTATATGAAGATGAATTACTGCCTCTATATAAGCTTTATTCTGTCGAAAAGACATTATCAGAAGCATTATCCAGAAAAGTATGGCTTAAATGCGGAGGCTACATTATAATCGAACAGACAGAGGCTATGAGTGTTGTCGATGTCAATTCAGGCAAAAATGTTACAAAAGCAAAAAAAGAAGCTGATAAAGAGAACAACATTTTAAAGACTAATATTGAAGCTGGAATTGAAATTATAAGACAGCTCCGCTTAAGAAATATTTCTGGAATTATTATTATTGATTTTATTAATATGGCACAGCAGGAAAGCAGGGATAAATTATTATCAGTTCTTAAGGAATACGCCCGATTAGAAAGTATCCAGACTAATGTGGTTGATATTACACCTCTTGGACTTGTTGAAATGACACGAAAGAATAATGGCAAGACATTAAAAGAATTAATCAAAACCGGAGAGTGAGTTTATGTCAGAGAATAATTTAACGGGCTATGAAAAAAGATATAATGCTGTATACAATTACCTTGATACGCATAAGGCACTAAAGAACATTCTGCTCTTATTATATAAAGTGCTTCCGTATGTTACTGCACTATCGTATATGGTTCTTATTGTATTATGTGCCAGATCCAAATCAACAATCGCAACACCTGCAATTGCTCTAAGCGTAGATGCAACAGGTTATGTTGAAACATCTAATGTATTTATTACAGCTAAACTTATACTTGCACCATTAACTTCATTTATATTTGTATCATTTATAAGAAAATGTCTTGATTCACCAAGACCATATACAAAATATAATATAACACCTATTGTAAAAAAAGATAAAGAGGGAGAGTCTATGCCAAGCAGACATATATTCTCAATCACTATTATTGCAATGTGCTGGTTATATATATACCAGCCTGTCGGTATTATACTTTTAGTTATGACACTTGTGCTTGCAGTATTAAGAGTTGTTATGGGTGTGCATTTTATTAAAGATGTTATTGCCGGAATTATATGTGGAATTATATGCGGATTTATAGGATTGTGGATTTTATAATTTTTTTAGAATTATTTTTTTAAGACTATTGACATTTGTTTACTGATACTATATTATATTCTAGTGTGCCGCTCAGTTAGGACATAAGCAGGTATTTTACCTCTCCAAAACTGGCGAGTAATTATTTTAGGAGGTGCCATATGTACGCAATTATTGCAACAGGTGGTAAACAGTACACAGTTTCAGAAGGCGATGTAATCAAGGTTGAAAAGCTTGGTGTTAACGCTGGCGATACTGTTACATTTGACCAGGTTCTTTTCGTTAATAACGGTGAAGCTAAGGTTGGTGATCCTACAGTAGCAGGAGCAACAGTTACAGCAAGCGTTGTTGAAGAAGGTAAGGACAAGAAAGTCATCGTGTATAAGTATAAGAGAAAAACTGGATATCACAAGAAGAACGGTCACAGACAGCTCTTCACTAAGGTTAAGATTGAAAAGATTAATGCTTAATTATTAATCGGATGTGAGGTGTGTTATCCATGACTCATATAACAATCTACAAGTCGTCTGCTACGAACAGGACTGTAGGCTTTAAGTCAGCAGGACATGCTGGCTATGCAGAAGAAGGTAGTGATATTATCTGTTCTGCAATTTCTGTATTGACTATCAATACGATTAATTCGATTGAGCAATTCACGGATGCCGTATATGATATGTCGGTTGATGATGAGGAGGCTAGTATTGATTACATAGTCACTTCTAATATCAGTGATACAACACAGGTATTGTTAGATGCCTTAGAACTTGGTTTAAGAACTATGGCTGCTGATAATCCTGATTACTTATTGATTACCGTCAAGGAGGTGTAATGTTATGTTGAATTTGAACCTTCAGTTTTTCGCTCATAAAAAGGGTGTTGGTTCTACAAAGAATGGTAGAGATTCAGAATCTAAGAGATTAGGTGCAAAGAGAGCTGATGGACAGTTCGTTTTAGCTGGTAATATTCTTTACAGACAGCGTGGAACAAAGATTCATCCAGGTGTTAATGTTGGTCGTGGTGGCGATGATACATTATTCGCACTTGTTGATGGAACTGTTAAGTTTGAAAGAAAGGGCAGAGATAAGAAGCAGGTTTCTGTTTATCCTGTTGCCTCAGAGAACTAATTAGTTTTTATAAGCTCCAAATCTTCGGATTTGGGGCTTTTTGTGAATTAGAGGGGATAATTAATTAACTAACTAATTAATATCTAATTATTGTTTTAACCTATAAACAGGCAATATTTCTTTTAATATATAATACAAATATTGCTATACGATATTTCAGATATGATATTTCAGATTGGCTTATTTATATATTTATGTAATATAACAAGCGGCTTTTAGCAGCGTTAGAATGGAGATTAATATGTTTTCAGATAAAGTAAGAATATTTATTAAATCTGGTAAGGGTGGGGACGGACACGTAAGTTTCAGACGTGAGCTTTATGTACCTGCTGGTGGACCAGATGGCGGTAATGGTGGACACGGTGGTGACATCATATTTCAGGTAGATAAAGGACTTAATACACTTGGCGATTTCAGACATAATAGCAAGTATATCGCACAGAGCGGTGAAGAAGGCGGAAAGAAAAGATGTACTGGAAAGAACGGAGAAGACCTTATAATCAAAGTTCCTGAAGGTACTGTAATATATGATGACGAATCAGGCAAGGTAATTGCTGATATGTCAGGCGATAATATGAAAGAAACTATCCTTAAAGGTGGACGCGGCGGAAAGGGTAATATGAACTATGCCACAGCTACAATGCAGGCTCCACAGTATGCACAGCCGGGACAGGAAGCTAAAGAGCTCTGGGTAAGACTTGAATTAAAATGTATTGCTGATGTAGGTCTTGTTGGTTTCCCTAACGTGGGTAAATCTACATTTTTATCAAGAGTAACTAATGCACGTCCAAAGATAGCTAACTATCATTTCACAACACTTAACCCTAATCTTGGTGTTGTTGATATAGATGGTGGTAAGGGCTTTGTAATAGCTGATATTCCAGGTCTTATAGAGGGTGCTTCTGAGGGCGTTGGTCTTGGACACCAGTTCTTAAGACACATTGAGAGAACTAAGGTTATTATCCATATTGTAGATGCAGCTTCTACTGAGGGACGAGATCCTATAGCTGATATTAAGGCTATCAATGCAGAATTAGAGGCTTACAATCCTGATCTTCTTAAAAGGCCTCAGGTAATAGCTGCCAATAAGATTGATGCCATATATGATGACGGCTCAGGAACTAACCCTGTAGAGCTTATAAAGGCCGCATTTGAGCCGGAAGGCATTAAGGTATACCCAATATCAGCCGTAACCGGACAGGGCGTTAAAGAACTTTTATACGCAGTAAGAGAGCTTCTTGATAACTTCCCTGATGATGTAGTTATATTTGAGAGGGAATTCGATGTTGACGAACTTCTTGATAACTCAGATGATAATTACAATGTATATATTGACGAGAATGGCGTATTCATCGTTGAAGGTGAACGTATTGATAAAATGCTTGGTTACACTAACCTTGAGTCAGAAAAAGGCTTTAACTTCTTCCAGAAGTTTATGAAGAGTTCTGGTGCTATCGACCGACTTGAAGAACTTGGAATTGAAGAGGGCGATACAGTACGGGTTGGCGATTATCTTGAATTTGATTATTATAGAGCTTAATAGATTTTATTATTATAGAGCTTACTTAATAGAAATAATGTATGACACTATAAATATTTCATTGCATAATCTTATCACTGACTATGTAATGAAACACATAAAAGAAAGGAATTAACTATGACAAGCAAACAGCGTGCATATTTAAAGGGACTTGCTATGACTATGGATCCAATATTCCAGTTTGGAAAGAATAGTCTTACACCAGAAAATACCAAGGCTATAGCCGAGGCATTGGAAGCAAGGGAGTTAATAAAGATTAATGTTCTTCAGAACTGTGCTGATGATCCTAAGGAAATCGCACAGATTGTAGCTGAGAGAACACACTCACAGGTTGTTCAGGTTATCGGAAAGAAGATTGTATTATATAAAGAGTCTAAGGATAACAAGAAAATTGAACTTCCTAAGGATAATAAGAAGAAGTAATATCAAATGAAATAAATCATATTACAGAATTAACATAATGAGTTTTTAAGGAGGCTATATGTCCGGCATAGTTGGAATAATGGGCGGTACATTTAATCCTGTCCACAATGGACACATTGCGATTGCCAAAGCGGCACACAAACAATTCAATATACCATATATTCTTGTTATGCCATCATATTCGCCGGCTTATAAGGACAACAGCAATATAGTTTCTGCCACACATCGCTGTAATATGGTCAGCCTTGCTATTAAAGATTATGACTATATGGAATTATCAACATTAGAGATAGAACGTGGTGGCAGAACTTATACAGCCGATACATTAAAACTGCTGAAAGACGATTATGATAAGATATACTTTATAATCGGTGCAGACTCATTATTTACACTTAATACATGGTATAAGCCTGATTATATATGTGCCAACTGTCATATACTTGCCGCTAACAGGGACGAACACCCACTCGATGAGCTTATAAAAAGACGTGACTGGCTTATAGATAAGTATAATGCACATATAGACTTAATATCTTGCGATGATTACCCATTCAGCTCAACATTTATCCGTGATGAAGCGGCGGCAGGTCACAATATTTCGCCGTTTGTTGGAAATGCGGTTGCTGGATATATAGCCGACAATGGATTGTATAATAAAAAATTTTTTACGGCTTAAAAATAAAAGATACTAATATCAAAAAGATTTTTGCTGCAAAATGGTAATTTATAAATATAAATATATATATTTATATATCAATGCATAGTAAACCATTTAATTATTTTACTTCTTTATTAGTGTACTAGAATGGAGATAAATGGTATGGATAATTCATATATTGAAAGCCTTAGAAAAGATGTTAAACGTGCTTTAAAGAGTGATAAAATGCGTTTCAGACACACTATTGGTGTTGCAGATACATCTGCCTGTCTTGCATCAAGATATGGTGTAGATATGCAGAAAGCGTATATAAGCGGCCTGTTACACGACTGTGCAAAA